>Ga0315277_10002452_pt1 | contig 25910 bp, 16 predicted proteins | sample YL17G05_15_MG_FD_203695 | JGI IMG/M metagenome (GOLD analysis project Ga0315277, IMG submission 203695) | Sediment microbial communities from Yellowstone Lake, YNP, Wyoming, USA - YL17G05_15 | ecosystem: Environmental > Aquatic > Freshwater > Lake > Sediment | place: USA: Wyoming | collected... | reverse complement strand
GTACGTCGAGGCATCGGGCATGGTCGTCAGCCTCGGCGACGCCGTCGAAACCACGACTGCGAAGCTGTCCAAGCTGGTATCTGCCACGCGAGCCGCTGTGGAGCAAGACCGGGGTGCGATTATGAGCGAAATCAACGAGTTAAAGGCGGAGATGTTCCGGCAATTCAAGGAGATGCGGGAAGGAAACCTCGATGACAACGCGATCATGGAGATCCTTCGGGAATCCAAGAGAAATGCGAAGTTGCTCGGGCGGTGCGTTGGGCGAAACATCGAGCGGATGCAGGCACGTGGCCTGGACGAGGCGGCGATCCAGCGGGACACGGAGCGCATCTTTCACGTGCTTGGCCGGCTCCAAGCGCTGAAGGAGTACACGAAGCAGTCCCCGAGGGAGATGGTCGTCTCCATGATTCTCGGAGGTATAACGGAAGCGTTGCCTGGCCCGGCGGCCAAGATGGTCGGGCACTGGCTCACCGACAGGTTTATCGAGCGATTCTTCTAAAGTTCAGTGTTATTATGGGTATCAGGAGTATGCCTAAATAGCAATGGTTGATATCAAAAAGAAATAACTGTAATCGTGTCTTTTATTCTTTCTTGATTATCATCAATATTTTTGATTCTCCCCTCCTCGCTCTGTCGATATTGGGTTATCGGGCACCGGCCATCAATTCCTGGAAAGAGAAGGGCAATATCAGCATCGGATCCACGCGAGCACTGATCGTCAAAACGCGGTTCGATCCAGTGCGACTCTTTCCGTGGAACCATCGGATTTTTCTTGCCAATCCGCTCCCACGAATTCCTTTATACTGCCCGAAAACACGAATATGTTGGTGAATTTTTTTAGAAAGTTCAAGTTGAGCGATTCACGGGGATTGCTGGCATGGCACGGCATATATGGCGAGAAGATATCAGGCTCCGCGCGGCCATACGCGCGGAGAAGGACGCGAACCCCGGCACCACGCTCAAGGAATTGCACGTCAAGTTCGACGTGAGCACGAACATCGTCTCGGCAGCCCTGGAAAAAACCGTGGATGAATGGAATGCCTTGGCCAAGGTAACCCCGCTGCGAGCGAGGGTTCCAGAGCCGCCCGTGGCCTTGCAAGAGGCCCCGCGAGTGCAAGAGAAGGTGACCGTTCCCCCGTCCGCCACGGTGATTACTACGCCTGAAAATGTCTCGCGAGAAGCGACGGGGGAATGGGAATACCGGGCTGTCATCGTGCGCGGCCGCCAGTCGTTCAACGACATCGTGTACGAGCAGCAAGGGCGGGACCAGGGCGACTGGAAACCCTTGGCTGCCAAGTCGTTTCAAGACGCTTTGAACACATTCGGGAAAGACCGTTGGGAGCTGGCGGGGATGGCGGTGCTCAGCCACGGCGCCGCGGGCTTCACGGGCATGTATGAGCTCGCCTTCAAGCGGCCTCGAATCACGTGATGCATGCTATGATAACGACAAATCACGGCATCTCGCACCATTTCTCTTGATTCTAGCCTTCAATATCTCCTATTCTTGCCATCGCTCGCTTTCTTTTGCCCCGAAAAAGTCCGAGACCGCGGCGATGCCCGCGAGCGCCCGTAAGATACATGATCGGGCGGAGCGAATACCCACGCTTTTAATCAGAAATATTCCCAGTAGATTTGCATAGGCACTTGTTAAACAGCCAATATTTATAACGTAGATGAGCGAGCTAATTCTATATAATATTCCAAGATCTGAGTGAATTAGGATTTCCGACGATATCAAGACCATCATCGACGGATCGATTGTTCGCGGGCCATATTGGGATAATCCCGTGAAGATCACCCGCTGCAAAAAAATGGGTTCGAAACTGGAGGTTGATACAGTCGACCTTAGCAGTGGAAAGACGGAAGCGAACATCATCATCGATCCCAAGGAACTGGTCGTCATCGATGAACGGCGACCGAATCGCGAATATTGGCACTGGGCAATCGAATCGTGGCGCATTGCATATTACGATTTTAACGAGGAACAACTCACCCCGATTCTCTCCAACATCAAGCTCGAGCCGTATCAACTGGAAGCCGTCTATGAATACATCTTGCGACCGGGATCCATACGATATCTGATTGCCCACGACCCCGGCGCTGGAAAAACGATCATGGCAGGTATGGTCGTCAAAGAACTGGAAGCGCGGGATGGCATCAAGAAGATTTTGTTTCTGGTTCCCCCGGGCATCATCCCGAAGTGGCAATTCGAGATGGCCGACAAGTTCACCGACACCTCGTATCGCAAGTTGACTAAAGCTGAATGGGACGTGATATCCAGCGAATTGAGTAACCCCTGGGAGCGTTACGAGAAACTCGTAATGTCGCCCTACTTCGCGATGCGTAAATCGGAGAACCTTCCCCCGAACTTGTTCTGGGATCTCGTGCTCATCGATGAAGCCCATAAGTTCAACAATCCTGATGCCGAGAAATATCACAATTTCGTTGCGATGATCGCTCGACGCTGCAGGCACTTGCTGCTATTGACCGCGACGCCCCACGATGGCATTCAAGAGCATTTTCTCACGATTATCCGTTATCTCATTCCGAACATCTCTTTCGATGAAACGCATCGTGCCGCGCTTGGGTCGATAATGATCCGGCGGAAGAAGGAAGAACTCTTCCATGCAAACGGGGATCCTGTATTCCGTGCCAGAAATGTGGGATCCCTCTACTTGGATCTTCAGTTCGACGAGACTTTACTCTATACCGAGCTGATCACGATCATCGAGCAAGTCTTTTCCGAGAATCCGTCGCTGGAACTCATCAAGATGGTGTACCAGCGGCGTTTCTCGTCGTCGCTAACAGCATTGACGTGCACGCTTGAAAAACGCCTCGCTCGCGTTTCTGGGACATCCATTCGTAACGCTGAGCCAGATTCCCTCGATCAAGAAGAGGTGGATGAGGACAGTGACGAAGAAGCGGATTCCACCACGCTTGATGAGGAGGCGGTTATCAACATGGCGACAAGTTCTGAACAAGCCGAACTGGAAATCTTGAAAATCAAGCACCTCTTGCGGATGATTTCGGAGATCTCGCTGGATCAGAATGCGAAATGGAAAAAATTGCTGGAATTGTTAAGCACCCTGGAAGGCTTCAATCTCGGTCCTTCCAAAGCCCGGGAATTGAAGGCAAAATTACTCATCTTCACGGAGTTCAAGGATACGCTAGATTGGATAGTGGAACGGTTACGGGTGCTCGGTTGGGCCGTGACGTACATTTATGGTGGGATGGTCGTCGGTGACCTTAAGGATATCAAGGACCCAAAGAAGATCCCACCATTTTCTAACAAACGGCCTCCGAACCGTCTCGTGTCAGTCGAGTGGTTCAAGAACGATGCAGAGATCATGGTGGCGACGGATGCAGCTGGTGAAAGCATCGATCTACAATTCTGCCATTTCCTCGTGAACTGGGATCTTCCATGGAATCCAAACCGTCTAGAACAACGCATGGGCCGGATCCATCGATATGGGCAACAAAGCGATGCATACGTGTTCAATTTCATTCTTCACGACACGGTCGAGGGAAAAGTCCAATCGACCTTGATGGATAAACTTGGTCAAATCCGCGACGATTTCGAGAAGGTCGAGAAGGGAAGAGGGGAGCGTGTTTTTGATGTGATATCCGCGGTCTTCTCCAAGAACGAGATCCGGAAGGCCATTCAGGAAATGGAAAAACGGACGAAAGAAGAGCAAGAAAAGTACCTTGCTGAATACGGCGACCAAATCAAGAACCGGATCAAGGGCTTTTTCTCTAAGGCAGAAACGACCGTGAAATCAACAAAGTTGCGAGAATGTCTAGGGCTCCATGTCAAGAAAGAGGATGGCGACACGGAAATCGAACGGTTTCGACGTGAGAGGCGCGAAACGCCGGAATATCTCCGCGACTTCTTCCTGGCCGCGTGGAAGATTCTCGGCGGTACTAGCACGAGGGTAAATCTTAAAGTTGGAGAGAATCAAGGGGAAATTTATTCGATTTCCTATGATTCTCCTGTTTTTCTCGACCAAGCCTATATCTTTCCAATGCACGTCACCTTCTCTCGCATCGAATCCCCGGAGGTCCCGGTTCAAGTTCTCCAGCGCGGTAATGACTTTTTCGAGCGGGTAATGCACCAGTTTAGGAAAATTTATACAGACTTGTTACAAAACGGCGAGATCTTGGTTGATATCTCAACCGATGCCGTTTATTCCTTGTATTTTTATCTCGTCTCCTTCAAAAACAAGGCGGGGGAAAAAATACTGAAAAAGGTTATCTTACTCAAGTACAACCATCAAACACACGAAATTACCGACGAGTTTTTCACGCGAAGTCACTTGCGCTTGACGGTTTGCAGCGATAGTGTTTACAAGGAAGCCTATCCATTTTGGGTTGATTACGTGCCGAATATCGAGCGGTGGCTTGCAAACACGGGGCTCGACCATATTGTCAAGCCTGCTTTTGACGAGTTGAAAAACATCAACTTGCCCTACATCACGCGCCTGGAGGAATCGATTACCGAATATTACCGGGAATTCAACGCGAGGTCCAGGACCATGCCGCGAGAAATGCGAGATGCGGAACGCGAAAAGATGCGAGCAAAGGAGGCCGAGATGAAGGAACAGATCCAGAATTATAAGGATAAACTCGTCATCATTCCCGAAAAGCCAGAATTGATCTCGCGAGCACTGGTCTTGCCGGGTTACAAAAATACTGAAGGCAACATCGTTCCCGTCGATAATTTTATGGAAGTGCTGGAAAGCGGGGCTCGTTTACAATACGCGGTTGGATGCCCCTTGAATCAAGGTGAGATTGACTCTCGTGGTATGGATGCTGTAATACTCTACGAAAAAAAAGCGGGGCGAGACCCGAAGCGCGTGAATAAGCAAAATGGCCTCGGCTATGACGTGGAAAGCTACAAGGATGGGAAGATCGTGCGAAAAATCGAGGTTAAGAGTCATTATGCTTCTGGTGATATCACGCTCGAGCGTTATGAAAAAATCCACGCAGAGCGAGAACCAGACCTCACGTGGCTATATGTAGTCGACAATTGTGCTGCGAACGACGTCGATAAGCGAACAATACAAACGATTTTTAATATTGCACGAAAGCATCAATTTGCAGCATACGAATACACGGTCATTCGGTATCCGATTTCCGAACGAATTTGGAAAAATTTAGTTGATAAAGTTACAAAATAATTCATCAAAGGTTAGTTATCATGGATGAAATTGCAACAAGCCCAAGGTTTATCGAAAAATTCCTGCCAGTAAACGAACTCGGTGAATTCGCCGAAGTTGAAGGGAAAATAGGAAAAGGGCGGATAGCCAACATTCATCGATGGTGGGCTCGTCGAAGGCAAGGGTTGGTTAGAGCGTTGATATTCTCTTGTCTGGTGAATTACACGAAGACCAATCATGATGAGCTTACAGAACTAATCAAGAAACTAGGAGATTATTATACAGAGAACGATGTTCGGACAATTCAGTATGCCATCAAAAAAATCAAGGAAAATAATGGTGCTGATCGAGATATTACTTTATGGGACCCATTCTCTGGTGGTGGTGCAATACCCCTTGAAGCTATGCGATTAGGATTGAAGGTTTATGCATCTGATCTGAATCCAATGGCTTGTCTCATCTTGAACGCGACACTTAATTATCCGCAGAAATATGGGACGAAAAAGACGTTTGATATGGGAATTGCGAAGGGGAGTGGAGATGGAATATCCTCTATTTCAATTCTAGGTGATTTAATTCGAGAATGGGGTAAATGGGTGTCTGAAAAGGCAAAACCAGAAATTGAATCACTCTATACTGTACCAGGAAAAGAGGCTCCCGCAACTATATTTTGGGTTCATACAATCTCTTGTTCAAATCCTGCGTGCGGAAAAAGAATGCCACTGTCTAAAATGGCATATGTATTAAAGGATAAAGGGAAAGGTGGCGGGGGATGGATGATAGAATTAGTACCAAATGTTGAAACCGGAACATTTTCTGGAAAAGTCTGCCATATAGGGAAAGAAAACGAAGAAAAACTGAAAAGAGTAACCGGATCTCAAGGAGCTACTACGTGTATTTTTTGTAACCAGAATACTGATGGGGAAAAGATTCGAGAAATGGCACGTGATGGCCTTATGAGTTATCAGCCCATTGGCAAAATGTATCTTGATCAAAAGAAAGGAAAGACGGGGAGGGGAGAAAAAAGATTTGAAGATTTATCAAGCACAGATCTTGAGTTCCTTAGAAAAATTGAAAGTATTGATACGAATCTCTCAACACAATTCATTCCCATTCCTGAATATGTCGGACGAGGGTTGCAAAGGGGAATTGGAAGTCCCAGAATTTATGGAATTACTTCCTATAAAGATTTTTTTATCCCGCGCCAGAGAGTGGTTTTTTCCATAATCTCAAGATGGATACAAGAAGCCTATCAAGAATTAATTAAAAAAAAAGGCGATCAAGAATTAGCCAGAGTTGTTGCTTTATATCTTAGCTTTGCTCTAGTGAGCTTCTTTGAATTCAACAGCAGGTATAGCCTCTGGGTTGAGGATGGTAGACCAAAGCAAATCGCATTAAATAATGCTTATAACATCACCTGGGATTTTCCAGAAATATATCCTCTCAAAGAAGGAGGCTTCTCATTTAAATCTAAAATTGACGATATTGCAGATGCTGTCGATGTAATTTCGAAAATAGACCGAAATCAGGTGAAAATCTGGCAGCATGATGCAACTCAGAAAGTTGATTTAGATGATGTATCAATTGATTTGATTTTTACAGATCCCCCCTATTATGGCACGCTAGATTATGCGGGCTTAGCGGATTTTCATTATGGATTAAATCGGTCTATCATTTCTTCACTTTTTCCTGAGTTATTTAGAGATTTGGTCACACCGAAAGCACAAGAATGCTTACTTCAAGAACATAGGTATAACACCCTCGAAGAAGCAAAACTAGCATATGAAGGGAAATTATTCGATGCATTCAAGGAGATGCACAGAGTATTAAAAAAGGATGGTTTATTACTGCTCGTATTTGCACATATCGAGCTCTCTGCATGGAACGCCATCATTTCCGCTCTTTTTAATGCTAACTTTCAAATCACTGCTTGTTGGCCGATAAACACAGAATCCACCAGCGGTGCCGTGCAAGGAAGGGATGCTCTCACAGCAACAATGCATATGGTCTGTCGCAAAAAGCAAGAAAAATTAAAAACGGTCTCTTACAAAGAAATTCAGAAAGATTTCGATTCTGAATTGCAGAAATCATTGAGAGAGCTCTGGAACTCTGGTTTCACTGGTTCAAACTTGGATATCGCAATGCTTGGTCCAGCCTTCAAATTCTTCGGCAATTATGAAAAAATTGAAGATGAAAAGACAGGAGAAAAAATCAATATCTCTCGATGGATGGATATCGTTCGAAAAAAAGTCATACAGATGCAATTCCAACAGATAATGAAAGACTTTTTACCAAATGGTCAATCTTCTTCGCTGTCTTCAATAGATGTCTTTACTCAGTTTTATATCTTGTACCGCCTTGAATATGGGGGCAAACCTGTCGAAATTGACGCGGTTCGATTACTCGAGAAAGCAACCAATTTAAACCTAGCAGATCTAATCAAATGGGGATACTTGAAAAAAACTCAGGGTAAAATCGAACTACTACATGCGGAGCAACGGCGCACTCCCGAGGATCTGATCAATAACAAATCCGAGAGTAAATTAATAACGTTAATTGATACGTTACATGGAGCCATATTAGCTCACGAGAAAGGGATTTATGAAGGATATGCAAAGAAAAATAACATCACGCCGGAACACGCCCTCTGGAATGTTGCCCAGCTAATATGTTCAATCCTTCCATCAAATTCTCGGGAAGTAACGACGTTGAAAAACTTGTTGAACGTGAGAAGGTTGCGAGAGAGCCATGAGTTTAAAGAATTGATGTAAACGATAATGATACACTCGTGATTGAATATGACCACAATCTACTTGGATTCCTGGTGGAAGCATTGCATTCCACGCAAGGATTTGATCGAGGGAAATATCCAGAAAAAAGAATTTACTGCGGATTTAGGTGAATTCCTTGCGGGTAACTGTGCAGAGATTTACAAGGACCCCGTCAAGTTCTTTGATTACTCGTACATCACCGAAACGATGAAAGATTTGTTCCAGAGCACGCTCACGCAGTTGAACAATCGTGATAGCCGCGGTTCGTCCATCATTCAAATCGACACGCCATATGGCGGCGGAAAAACACACACGCTCATCGGCCTTTACCATTTAATCAAGTCTGCACAACTCTTGAATAGTCACCCGAAGATATCCGAGATATACAAGTCGTGTGGCATCCCAAAGAACGTCAAGGTTGGATGTTTCGCGGGAACTGTCCCAGGCATCACGGGTACGATTCACGTTGAAAACGGCGTGAAAACGCGAACCTTCCTTGGAGAAATCTTTTACCAGCTTGGCGTTTATAGCATGATTAAAGATCTCGATGATAAAGGTGGGTCGTTTGGCACCGAGAAGATCAAGGAATGCTTGAAGATCGTCGGTCCATGCATCATTCTCATTGATGAATTCTTGCTCTATGTCACCAAGATGTATCCACACAAGAGTGATCCAGACATAGCTCCCGTCGTTGGCAGTCTTTTCCCGGCCATTCAAGAACTATACACGGCTATCTCGAACTCCGATTCCGCCATCCTCGTGATCACGTATCCTTCCCGGCCCGAACAGATCTTCGACGAGAATGCCCGTAACTATAAAGACCAGCTTTTTGCATGGCTAGAAACTTACAAGGAGGTCTCCAGCAGGTCGGTCACCACTAAGATGGTCGCGAAGACCGATGCCGAGATCGGGCAAATCTTGCAAGTGCGCTTGTTTGAAAAGATCGCGCCGGAATCTGTCCGGGAGAAAGTCGCCAAATCTTTCTTCACGTATTACAAGGATCACAAGGAACAGTTCCCGCAATACATCACATCGGAAGATTATTCGGAACGCATCATGAGCACGTATCCGTTCCACCCCGAACTCTTGCGCATTTTTCACGAGCAATGGGGCACCCTTCCAATGTTCCAGCTCACCCGGGACTTGCTCACTATCCTCGCAGAAACCATCGTCGAGGAGTTTCGGAAGCCCGAAGCGAAACGACGCAAGGTCGCTTTGATCATGCCCGGGCACGTGAACTTGAAAAACCCGAACATCCAATCCAAGATTTTCGAGATCATCGGGAAAAATTACGAACCGATACTCGCTTCCGATATCCGGCGTGCCGAATCCATCGACAAGCTCTTCGAGGGGCAAGGCTTGCTCGGGGAGGAAAATTACACGCTCGGCATCACGACAGCGATCTTCCTTCACAGCTTCTCGGGAAGCACAGCAAAGTTATCCCCAAGGGAGCATATTGCATCGATAGGTGCGAGCATACCTTCCTGCTTGATTGCAATCCTTGCTCCTAAATATCCAGCACCATTTGATAAAGGGGATGCGGGTGTCCCTGTCTTTGAGGACATCTTGCGCATCGTGAAAAGCTTGCTCGATGCCCAGATTGGTCTATATTATCTCCATTGCAGCTTAGACCGGCAGTATTATTTTGATCTCCAGAAAAACCTCACCCATTTCGCGGCCAACGAGTTCAACCAGATGACTGGAAAGCTCGAAGAGTTGTACCTGGAGATCCAAAATCGGTGGAAATGCCCAGCCGTCGCGCTGAAACCAGTGTTCTTCCCTCAAAGGCCGCAAGATATTCCCGCTAAGAACGACGATATATCTATAGTTCTTCTCGACCCGATGAAATTTACCGAATCCAGTACCAAGAACATGCGATTCTTGGAACAATTGGCAGATTATTCTGCAGAATCATCGCCAACCGCGACGACCGGGGACAAGGTCAGGTTTAACAAGAACCGGATCGTGTTTCTCGCAGCGAATGGCGACGCGTGGACTCAAGGCGAGAAATTCTACAAGTGGTACAAAGCGTGGAAGACAACGACCGAGCTTGCCATCTACAAGAATGCGTCCAAGCCCGAACAAGACCACGCGAACACGCAAGTCACCGAATACCAAGACAAGTATAAAACCCAAATCCAGTTGTTGTTCTCTCACCTCTACACCTTCAAGGACGATGGAAAGATCAACCCTGAATCAAAAGACTTGAAGCAATACCTGCTGGTGAAAGATATCGTGCCGTGCCAGCGGTTATACGATTTTTTAATCGGCGATATCGATGAAAATGAGTCTCTCATCTGGAACGTGCTGCGCCCTGAATTGCTCGCCAACAATGCCCGGTACGAGCACGCGTGGGGAGCTAAACAAGCTATGACCACGGCTCAAGAGGTGTGGGATAGGTTTGCGCAAGACACGGCCTTGCCCATGCTCGAAAACAAGAACGTCCTCAAGAAATGCATCAACGATGGCCTGAGAAAGGGACTGTTCGGGATTGGATACCGAGGTACCGACGATACCGTGTTTTCATATGTCGTTCCCGAGGGTGAGGAGCTCGATTACAAGAAACCGCTGGCCGAGATCGTACTTTTCCGGCCTGGAACGGAAATAACAGTTCGCTGCAAGGATTGCGAGAAGGAATTCACGTTCGATGTCCAGAATCCCGGTTATCTGTGCCACGATTGTGTCAAGGTTTCATGTCATCGGTGTGGAGCCATCGTTCGTGCAAAAGATGTTCAAGGAGAATATTGTATCAAGTGCAAGGACCTCGTTGCTTGCAAAGCGTGCAATAGCCTCGTTCCACAAACCGATCTTCGATTGGATGGCAAGAAATGCGTGAAGTGCATTGGGAAGGTTATCTGTCCCGCGTGCAAGAATCCCATCTCCGAGGATAAATTGCTTCCATCGGCAACAAAACCGAAGTTTTGCGAAGCGTGCAAATCGTGGGCCGCATGCAAAAAATGTGGAACGCGATTCGCCGAGAAAGATCTCGTCAAAGGCTTCTGCAAGAAATGCAAACCGCCAGAACCGCAAAAACAGAAATGCCGCAATTGTGGAAAGGAATTCCTCCCGTATCTGCTCGAAGATGGCTTGTGTGCATCGTGCAAGAAAAGCCAGGAACAATACGTGAAGGAGATAACGTTGAAAATCACCATAAACAATCTCAACAGGGAAGCATCGATATTCACGGATATCCTGGAAGCATTTGCATCGAAGGGGATTGACATCAACACGTCGGGGAGTATTTCGCTTCTCGTGAAAATACCAGAAGGCCAAGCACAATGGGAAACGGAAGATGATGCGAAGAAGTGGATCGACTCCAATTTCAAATCCCAAACACGGGACCTAGAGTTCAAAATCAAGATGGGTTCTAAAACAAGAAAATAAATCTTAAACTTGTTTCATTCGGAATGATTATGCTCGAAGGATCGAATCGATGGTTCGTTACCAGCAAATACGTCGTGAATTTCCTGTTTTTTAAAAAAATCATTCGGGAAAATCCATGCCCAGCCCGTGCTCGCCATGGAGATCGGTACCTAAAATGTACTCGTTAACGGAGTTTACAATGATGTACACGGCGCTTTATATGTCGTGCACTAGAATTAGATAATCACTAGACTGCTAGAACATGGAAAGGGAATGGAGAATGATCAGGCTTGATTATCAAACAAGAATCAAAGAAATCATAACACCATCGAGAAATTGGACAAGGGAATCGCCGACGTGTCGAGCCTGGTACCAAATGACTTGAAACGGCATGATGATGAGCACGTGTACAATATATTTTATAAATTGGAAGAAATACTCAACGATATCCTGCTCATTCAGGTTCACGACTTGAAGCAACAACTCCAGGTCCTCAAGGACCATTACGACCAAAAAATTAACCAAGAACTCTTGAATCGTCTTAAATTCATCGAAGAAAAAGAGGAATTAATTAATCCATAAAAAGCGATTTACGAATTGCATCTATTCTTATATCATTGTATAGAAGATATATTCGAAAATATATTACATTTCAAAGTTATATCTGAAATCCAAACAAAAAGCAGGAATCATTTATGGTTCTGGACATCCTCCCTGATGAAGACTGGGGATCCTTATCCGATGAGAAAGATATATTTCAACGATTATGTGGGATAGATCTTCTTATACAGAAATTACGAGATAGTAATTTTGTTGGTGTTTATTTCAATAAGATTGATGATCTCATATTGGAGTATGCTGGAGATCAATTCGAAGTGTATCAGGCGAAGAACCACGTGGAGGGACAGCCTATATGTTCTTTTGCTGAGATCACTAGAAAGAAGAAGGCATCGACTTTAGATGATCTTTTACCTAATGCAAATCTTTCCATTTTAGACAAATTGATAAGATCTAGCAAAAAGATAGAGGATGCAAACCCTTCGATAAATAATGTGAAGAAGATCGTGTTTCTGACGAACCACGTGATCGATAAAACTTTATCAAGGCTAACGATGCATAATGAGGCAAAATATCGCTCGGATGAGGAAAGAGAAAAAATCGAAGGCGCTATTAAAGAGATACATTCTCAATTTCAAAATGCTAGGAGGGAGGGCAAGAGTAAATATGATATTAATATGAACTTGATTAGGAAATTTCGATTTATAAGCCATCACCCTGGAATCAATGATTTAAAAAATCGAATTTTACAAGAATTGTTGACCATTTATTGTGAGATCAAGGGGAGCACGAATGTCAATATCACTCAAATTAAATCGATAATTCCCAGATTGAGAATAAAAGTTGAGGATGCATCAGCTAGTGATACAATGCCTGGTTCTTTTGTTGGCAAAGCCGAAATCTTTGATTGGATTCAAGCTGAATTTTCCAAACCAAATCAAAACAGCGATGAAATTAGACATCACTCGTTAGAGTACAAGATCGGTCAAGCAAAATTCAACGAGACTTTCAGAGAAGAAGCGAAGGATTATCTTTACGAGAAAAAAAAAATCGAATGCACTTTTAGCACTACAGAAGTTAGGGATGAAATGCAAAGAATATACGATGCTATTCGCAGTCAGTGTATGGGAGTTAAGAACGAATTCCTCGGAAAGATCGCGCCCATCGAATTACATCCAAAGTATGAGGAAAAAATCAACGAAATTGTTGGAATTTCTAAGGATTCACCACTTTTCCGCTCTTATTTGAGAAAATATGCATATGGCTGCTTTTATTATCAAGTTGATGATTGTTCATTAACCTGGTCGGTGATCAATTGAGAAGAATTCCCGATGATTTCGTTGAATTGCACGCGAGTAGATTGTTACTCTTAATCCTCGGTGCAAGTGAGAAGACCAGAAAGGGCGTACATTCTATCAATTCCCGGGTAAAAATCGCAAAATTAGATTTCTTTCTCCGTTATCCGTCTTATCTAGAAAAAGCCTTGAAAATATTGATATCTGAAGGGAAATTAAAGGGTGATACAAAGGTATCAGCCGATTCCCTTCATAGCATCGACCCTTCGATGATAAGATATCATTATGGCCCATGGGACAAAAAGTATTATAACATACTCAATTTCCTTGTTGCTTATAACTTGATTAGTGTAAAAAAAAATGAGAGAGGCGTTGATACTTTCTCATTGACGAAGGAAGGAGAAGAAAAAGCAAAAATATTGTGCACCAGGGAGAATTACAAGGAAATAAAAGATCTTTCCGCTATTATCGGTACAATATTTGGAGATTGGAAGGGAACGACAATTAAAAATTTCATCTATCAACATTTTCCAGAATTGATCAATCTACCACTAGGCACAAAAATAAAACCGTGACAGGTTATGGAGAAAAGAAGGTTACTTGTTCGGAGAGTTAAAGTTACTGGAAAGAAATGTTTCGAAGTAGGTTTCAGAAATGGTGTCAATTTCATAACAGGAGATAACGGCTCGGGAAAAACGACGATATTGACTGCAATCGATTATGGATTGGGCAAGAAAGACTCCAAATTTGTACCTGAAATTCAAGATCAATCCGAATATATCTACCTGGAATTGGAGATCAATGCTGAACCGATAACGATTAAAAGGTCAATCATCCATCCTTATAGTAAAATAGCGTTGTATAACTCTAGAATAAACTCTTTGGATGAAACTAAGAAAGAAGAAATGAACGTAGAAGATTTTCTTTCTTTCGTGCTGGAGAAATTAAATATTGATAAACTGGAGTATTACAAGAGTTTGAAGCCTGAATTTCGCCCTAAAATTATGCCCTTATCTTTTAGGGAGCTTTTTCGCCATTGCTACCTTCAACAAGATGGGTATGGTGAGTTGCTTTTAAAGCAACCAGAGCGGACAAGGAAACTCGCCTTTGAGCATCTTTTGAAGATTCCAATAGACACCTCTTTAGAAATCGAAAAGAAAATGAAGGAAATAGACACTCAACTTCAAAGCTTGAAAGAGACCTGTAACATTCTTTCAAAATATTACCAGGAATTCGACATCTCGCCTGTTGACAAGAATAAAAGATTAACCGAATTAACCGTCGCTATCGATAAGATGATGAAAGAAAGAGAATCCTTCCGAAATAAAGAACGAGACAAAATGAAAGCTCAAGTGAAAAATCCACCATTACTAAACGAGTATCAAGGAAAATTAGCGAAATTGAATTCGCAAATAAATCAAACTAACAGTGATCTAAATGAGCTTCAAGTAAAATGGATCGAAACGAAGAAGATACTTCAAGTTAAGGACGATGAATTGAACCAGTTAGAAAGATTAAACGATGCTATGTTGATATTTTCCGACATTCCAATAACTCAATGTCCAGTATGCTCGCAAGAAATTACACCGATAATGCGGAACAAGATAAACGACAATCAATGCATATTATGTTCGAGACCACTAAAAAAGCGTGAAATATATAGTATTTCATCTGAAAGAATCGAAATTCTCGGAGAGATAATTGAATTAAAGGAATTCTTGAGCAATATCGACAATAAGACGAAAGGTTTGAAGTTGCGCTTAACCAATCTGAATCAAGACCAAACCAGCATGATTAATGAAATGAATAAAATGACGGCGGAATACACACCAGGAATAAAAGAGATCGAAGATAACTCGGAAAGCATTGGGCGAATGCAAGTAGAAAAAGAAAACCTGGAAAAAATGAAGACCCTCGAAACTAAGTTAATTGAAATCGGCGAGAACATCGAGCCCTTGAAAGTTCTCAAGGATCAATTAACGCTAGAGAATAGAACCCAGAAGGATTCGACAGTAGCTTTAAAGAAAGAAAAGATCGAAAAAATCGAAAATTATATGTCGTATTTTTTAGAAAGGGCGAAATATACCAACTTTCAAACTGTCAAATTAGATAATAGCTATCTCCCTAAGGTTAACGGCCACTCCTATGATGACAAGAGTGCATCGGAAAAAGCTATGGCAATAATTGCGTATCATTATGCGTTTCTGCGATTTGCACTTGAAGATGGAATAAATTTTCCAGATTTCCTTATGATTGATACTCCCAAACAGCAAGAGATGCAAGACTTTCGGTATGAACCGATGCTCGAATCATTTTCAGAACTGGAGACGGACGGGAACAAATTCCAACTAATAATAACTATGGTCAATTTACCACCCGCTATGAAAAGATTGGAACAATATCATATCGAAGGTTTCATAGGTAAGGACTGTAGAGAATGAAAAAGACAAGCCGCCGTGCAAACCGACTTGAACATTGCGTAGATTATTACGTCGCCATCAAATTCCTCGACAAGTGAAGATTATATGGGGGAATGTGGAAAAGACCATGTTGACGTGCACGGGCCGCAATCTTTTTTATCCGCGCCAACATCGACGCGAACCCAGCCCCGACTCATTTAAATTTGCGGCGGAAGTTCGGCGTGGCGCAGACCGTCATCGAGTCCGCCATGACGCGGACGGTCGCCGAGTGGAATGCTTCCGCCGGAAGTACGACCAAGCTTGTGCTTGAAAAACCCATGGTCGCCAACCCCCCAATTTACTTCGTCTCCATTATCAAGACCCCCTCTTTCCTAAATTAAGGCCATTTTTCGATCTTCTCAATTTTTTAATTCAGAATGACTTGAAGGCTTTCCAAACATTTTGTTAGTTTTTGGCTGAAGATGATTCTATTCCCGATGATCGAGAATGGGACGACAATATCAATGATCGATTTGCGATGCGGGCTATCCTTGAAGAGATCTCGCGAGATGATGATGCAATTCCCGTTTTCCCTAGCATATTCTATGATATAATAATCCGCACCCTCACCCGCTGGCGTTTGTATTATGGACTTCGCTTTACATGCCTTTTCAAAGGATTCCTTGTCGTTAACGCGATATCGGGTACTCGCATCGGCAATGAAGAATATTGCGGCACCCGGCAATTTCTCTTCCAGTATATTCTTCATTTGAACGTAATATTTCATCTCTCCTTGCTTGGAATTCTGGAAGAATACCACGTTGGATAGATCGATCAAGATGGTTAAATTCGTGCAATTCATGGGTCAATCACCATCCTTCTGTCGTTTGAATATACAATCGAACTCTTCAAAGAACCCTCCAGAAATCGGATAGAATCCGGGATACGGAGCCTGGATAGTAATTTGAGAACGATTTATGGGGTGGATCTGCACGAGTTCCCACCCTTCATCACCATAGTCGTTCAACACATCAACGACGGTATTAGAAATGATCTTTCCCTTGGTATCTACCAAATAATGCCATTCCTTTTCGTCGTGATTTTTAAATTCATAATAATATACATCATTCTCAGGTTGAACAGAAGCCCATTGAGATATAATAACTAGTTTTGAAGGAAATTGGGCTTGTCTTTTATTTTGTCTTATAGAGACCCTCAAGTATTCCCATTGTGGCTGCCCTACTTCATTATTTTCAGCCGCTTCATCCTCTGGCTCTTTCGGTATTGCCTTCTCGTTCAATTTTGAATCTTCCCAAGGAACATTCTTGCACGCCTTGCAACATGCGATTCTGTTTGCCCATTTCTTGGGAATCCCTTCTTGTGCTCTGTCGACATCCCTGAGCAGCAATTCGTCAGGCGGAACCGTTTTTGCGCAAATCTGGCATCGATTCCTGTACCGGTAAAAGGTGATATCAAGACTATCAATGTTTAATTCTATCTGTTTCGGTTTTCCCTCACCCGATATGAAGTGTTCCCCGCCGTCCCTGATGATCCGTTGATTTATCGTCGTTGGTTCAGCATCCGTACCCGAAGCTTCCATCCTCTCCGAAATCTCCTTCAATGTCATTGGCTTAAATCTGTTATTGATTAAGATCGAGACGATATCCTTGATGGATTTGGCCAGCTTGAATTTTGATGACATAGTGATCATAACATTTTATACGGTGGTTGTTACAGATGTAATGCACTATTTAATATTTAAACTTTTCATAAGATGACCGTGACATATGTCTCGATCATTAAATGAGCAAATCCACTTGAATTACTTGAAATGGTTCAAGCGATTCACTCACCGCGCCATATGACTCCGGGCATGAAAACGGGGATTTCACGAACTTTTCTTTCACGTGAATAAACTCCTTTTATTCAAATGCGAGTGCCACGATACTACCTTTGCTGGAAAAGTTTCCGGCAAACAATCGCGCCCAAGGTAGAAAATATGAACACCCAATATTAAACTGGTATCGGTTTTATGGCTGCACCGATAAAAAAGTACTAGATATTTCGTTCCTTGAACTCGAGAATCGTGATTCCCATGGTAAAGGAAACTGAACTCGCAGAAACCTCGAAATCAGCAGGGGGTGAAATGTGGTGACACACCCTGCCAAAATGGCATGCTGGCTGTAGATGCTATTACACGCTTAGCATCTTTTCACCCTTTGTCCAGCCGGGGGAAAGCGAGTACCTAAAGGAATCGTGTGAAAGGCAATCTTGCGGAACATGGTAAGCCTGACTAACCCTATGCCACGTGCATGGTATGCCGACTGCAAAGAAGGCGGATGGTTAAGCAGGTAGAGGAACCAAGAACAAGCGAATGCCGGCTCGTAATGAGCCGGATAGGGTCTTTTGACCCACTCTGAAAGGAAGCTGAATTCAAAGGTGGTCAAGACTGGTAAAATATCTTGAAGAATTCCATGCTGATTGGAATGTTAGATGGAATCGAATGGTTCCAAGCAAACCAATCACGCCAATCAGATTAGTATCCTCGCGGAATATGATTGGTGAAAGGAAAATGGTCAAGATTGGATATCAGTAAATCTAAGCAGACATGACGAGAAGAAAATCTTCGTGGATGGAAGGCGCGAGAAAACGTGGAACAATTAGGTGTAATATACCGCCGAGAGAAATGGTGGGCCGAAATTAATTGGGCAGCAATGGAACGTTCTGTCCGTCAAATGCAATCGCGCATCTTCAAAGCGACCCGGGATGGTGATGGGAAACGAGCGAAGCATCTCATGAAATTGCTCGCAAGATCGGAATCTGCGAAATTGCTCGCGATTTACATCATCACGCAAAAGAACTCCGGGAAAGTAACGCCGGGTATAGATGGGAAAATATACTTGAATGCAGAAGATCGGATGGAACTGAGTAAGGAATCGTTCGACTATCGAATATGGAAATTTCAACCCGCGTTACGTCGATACATTCCAAAACCAAAGGATCCAAGAGCTCCAAAGGACACGCCCGTGAAACTACGCCCCTTGAGCATAATGACTATCAAGGATCGGGTGATGACGACCATGATTGCATTTGCGTTAAATGCCCAATGGGAGGCATTACTGGAGCCAAATGTATTCGGATATCGACCCGGTAGATGCACCCAGGATGCAATACAAGTATTATTCAAGAGGCTTGATAGGCGTAATCTGATAATTCTGGATGGAGATATCAGATCATTCTTTGATAACGTCCGACACGATGCGATACTTCCCCGAATTACCTGTTTCGGAACGTTCATTAGGCGTGTCTTGAATTTGGGTATAGTCGAGAAAGGCTGTCTCAAAAGACCTACTACTGGCATAATGCAAGGAAATCCCTTGAGTCCAATATTAGCGAACATTGCATTACACGGTCTTGAAACCGAAGTAGAACAAGAATATGGCGTCTTTGTCATTCGCTATGCGGACGACTTGGTAGTCCTTGCTCCGACGATAGGAATAATGGAGAGCAGGGTTATCCCCCGTCTGAATGCATTTCTCGCGAAGCGTGGACTAGAATTGAAGGAAGAGAAGACACGAATCGTGACTAGGCGGGAGGGATTTAATTTCCTTGGCTTCACAATCAAGGAACCACGCTTGAAATTATATGTAATACCACAAAAGGAGAAAATTCATCAATTCCTTGATAATGTCCGTGCAATTATCACGCAAAGTGGAAAAGACAAGCAGCGCTCGCTAATAGCTCGATTGAATCTGGTTATTAATGGATGGACATCGTATTATCGGTATTCAGATGCGGAGGCGGCTTTTACACGCGTAGATGATGCTCTGTGGCATGCCTTGTGGCGGTGGGCCAAGCGGCGACACCCGAACAAGGGGCATCGCTGGATTGCCGCGAAGTATTTCGGTAAGAGCGGAGACCGGGCATGGGCGTTTCGAGACCCTGATACTGGATATGCTTTGGCCACTGCTCGCAGCATGAAGCGTCAGAGATACACGTTCGTTGTTGGATATTGGTCACCATTTGATAAATCTCCTGAGGCGATTAAGATTGGGAAGCGGCGACGGTATGATGAATTGCGATACGTGATAGAACATAGCGCGAATGGGATGGCTGGATTGCCAGATGGCTGTGATCCCCTTTTAGGGAGATGACCAGGCGCCCGAGGAACATTCATTGAAGAGTAACGGATAGATTCCGCTACCTTCATCATTGTCTCTTCATTCGATTACCCGGAAGCGGCGACGCGTAACGGTGAAAGGGTGTGCGGCGACGTGGCTTGGATTTCTTGGCTCGAGCCGTGTGCGTCGAAAGATGCAAGCACGGTTCCAAGGGGGGAAGGGATTGGTAACAATCCTGACCTACCCGACTCGTGCCGGCCGTGGCGATGCCGGGGCTGCTGGCGGTCGACGACGACTTCATCGGCATGGTCTTGCGGGTCGGCGACAAGTTCAAGGCAATTGGGCAAAATTATTCGGCTTCAAGATCAAGGGAAACGAGGTCGTCATAGGTAATGAAGATACCGACGCATTCATCGACGAGTTGGACAAGCAATTCAGCTCGTGGAATGCCAAGGAAATAGCCAAGGACGGGAAGCGATGATCTTCCCATCAGAAAAATCACTAATGGAAGCATACCTCCTTCCCGGGGTAACCGATCAGGAGCTCGCATTCTTTGAGAGAGAGAATCGGGCGCCATCTGAAAGCCAAGGTGCGCGTGAGAAATTCGTTCGTAAAATACGTATGAGAGGAAAAAAAGAAGGATAAGGACAGTTACCATTCTGTTTGGATAAGTAAGTGCTCTTCTGGACGGAGGCCACGATCTGAGGAAGAGTAATTAATGTCAAGAATGATCTCTTTCGCATTGTACGTCCTTGCGAAGAAAATATGCAAGTGATCTAAAAAAATCTCTGTATTATGCTTTATTATTTCGAAATCATAACTAGGTTCAATTTCCGGCTCATATCTAAGCCCTTGCATTCTAGCAATATAGGCATTGACCAATTCGGCTTCTTGCAGATTGTTATATGTGAGTCCATCATCAAGCCTTAAGCTATTGAATTCAACATCCGATAATAATCGGATCCCGGGTGTCTTAGTCGATATTTTGACTTCTACTATGCGTGCCGGCGCTGTGCCCTTGTTTCGGATATAGAGATCGATTACTAAATGCGACATTCGAGCAGATAGCCTCGCTATCTGCGCTCGACCTGATGGCGAATGTGTGGCACTCTTTCTCAAAGAGTCTATTCCTTTAGAAAAATTAGTTTCTAGTATTGGCTCCTCTTTTAGATTCCTTCGACGAAGGATTTCTTTACAATCTACATCGATAATTTGTTTCCATTTTGCAAAAATTTCCCCTCTACGCGAGGTTATTTCGATATCTGGTTTGTAACCATATATTTTTTCATAAATGAGGGGATTGAGCGAGAATAACTCGTGTACGTCCTCTGTTGATGTCCACTTTGATATTTTACATATTCTATTAGCATTTTGCTCCTCAATCTTCGACTGAACGTTATTGCTAACGGGAGTCTTAGGTGAAACAATTATAAACGCATCAGGATATTGGGTTTCATTTTGGATCAACTTACCCAGAACATCATTCGGACCCACCTTATTGTCAAAATTCTTAGCCTCGAAATACCAGGAATATTCGTTATTCTCATCCAAGAATATAACATGCACATCTTTCCCATCTTGAATTCCTGCGTCCATACGCTGAACTGTCTTCACTAGATATCCACATTCCTTGATGAATTCTTTAATAAAGATTGTGAAAACCTCCTCGAATGCATTTCCCTTCGCTTGAGATGAAAGATGTTTTTTTTTACTCAATATTCATCACACATCTACAGAGACTTCTCGCTCACCTTCTCGAGAATCTGTATTGAATAGAGGCCTTGTCAGCGGCCGGTGCTGGCTTTGTCTTCGCTCATGTTGCTCATAATGAGTTGATGTTTTGATTAAGATTACATATAATATGCATAATTTGTCTCCAAATTTGTCATCCTTTTTGTTCTGGGTTCTGAAAGGATGTCTCCTACATTTCTGGAAAATGTGAGAGTTACCGGCTCGCGCGTCGTATAATCAACGCTGTTCCAGTCGAGTCTAGCTAAAGCAAGTATTTCTGAACACAAGGCGTCTTTCGGGGTAGTGAGCTTTGCGAATTTTATCTGTAGCGGTTGGGGGATGTATGAGCCAGGATAAATCCTTAAATTTGGAATGAAGCCTGTACAATACAAATAATTTTGCCCAAACAACTCCGCAAACGAGCCACGAACAACGGGGGATTTACCCAGTCTGTAAAGTCGAAGGTCTGTATCAGAAATTGAGATTAAATCCAGTTTAATCTCTTCCGGTAGCGCAGCCTTAATTCCATCACACTCATCTTTAGAAAATTCAGAGCTTTTATGTACCACTATGCGGGATGGCAATGTATGCCGGTGATCATCAAATTTCTTAATGATGTCTAAGAATAATCGCGTTGCATAATCCTTAGGCATTTTTGGACTTTGATTTTTATCTGGAAATGGAAATGTGTTGCCTCTTAAAATTAGGTTCTCTCCAGTCGCGAGAAATACTTGAGCTACACTAGCCCGCATCACGCTTTCAAAGTCGTCATCGAGTTCGCGATGGAATGTAATACCTACGAAACATGTAGTTTCAGGAAAAGCAAAGTAGCGCCATGGAATCTCATTCGCTTTATATAACAATGCGACTGAAAAGTTCCAGGCGATTTGACAGAGATCCTGCTTACCATGTTCGAAAGGATTTGGTTCCAAAGTAGCCGGATAGACCAGTTGTGTTTTGAGACCATACTTCATCCCGATGATCTTCAAGATATGATGGAAATTATGCCCGATTTGAAGCTCAATGTCGCGGTAACGCTCGTGGAACTGACGTGGGGTAATAATAATTCGTGTTGTATCGAGATCTGGATCCTTACAAGAAAGCCACATCTCCCTCGGTATAGCTAACAAGAGAACATCTGGTTTACTCGTATAATCTTTGTATAATTTTAAGAGATCCTCATATAACCCAATGGCATTCCTTATCCTCTCAACACGACGAGTATAATCATATTTATCTGCTTTTGGAAGTAAGTTAAACGGTTTCATATCAGCATCGGTAAATACTTTGGTGTCTATGACCTCGACGTCAAACCGGAGCACGCTCCCTCGTGATAGTCCTGGAAATATGTATGTTTCGTTATTACTGGGTGCTATAATTCCTGTAATGCGACCTAAGAAACGTTTAATTTGGTAAACCGAGTCAGAGGAGCCTAAAATTGCTACCTTGATGCTTCTGAACTCACGAATACCATATGGACCATGTTCAGTTAATCCGGCACAAGGATCAAATGCGGGTTCCTTGTTTCTGAAAAACAACTCAAGATCAGGTATATGTGTTATAGACATTATCCAATCTCACCTATAAAATGCGATCAAGCGACATCTGGTCAGGATCTGGTATTTCGTCGTCATTGGGCCGAAATGCAGCAGTGATTTTTAACGGATCCTCAATCTGTATTCCGGAGCCGTCCAAGAACCGAATTCGTACCTTTATTTTATTCTGTACCCTCGTGATCGGATTCATAATTTCAAGGAATTCATATCTCGCCTTCTCACCCACGAATTCCTTTTTTAAGACAGCACGCCACATCAAGAACCTTTTAAGCAAAAAATCGTTCTTATTAAAGGCTTTTCGATAGGATCGCTCAAGCTCCCTTCTTCTTTGACTTGGAAGCAATGTTTTTCCATCCTTGGTAAAAACAACTCGAGGCAATATGACAATGAAGAATTGGCTATCGTAACATCGCACAAATATCTCCGCTCCATAATGGTAAAAGTATCGCTGACCCCTGCTATGGGTTATAACCGCTTCCGTTCGATACTCCTTCCTTATTGTATAAGGATCCTTCCATCTGAGTATCTTCTCGTCATTATCGGAACTAAAGTAGAAAAAGATCGAATTCCCATCCTTCTTCGAGCATACGCCAAGATCATTCAAATATTTTTCGATCCAACTATTTAGAAACTCCACGATATAATCTTGGCATACCTCTCCGAAACGGACTGTCTTAATTTCTGGAGGGGTTCTGATATAATCCGTCAAGGGATTCCTATCATTATACTCTAAACAAGTGTATAGATATCCCTCTTTAATAATGAACGGAACATCAACTCCTTTCATTATCAACTCATTTCGTATCTGCCCTCTAGAAAATAGATCTGAACAGCCGGCCATGTAAATTACTTCAGGTAATGAAGCGATTCGAATGTGATTGATAATAATTTCATCTGAACCAATTTCTGGTTGGAATATCTTATACTTTCCTTCTCTAATTTTCTTGTATAAGAAGTTAAGTATTTTGGCATAATCAAATTCCTTCATAGGTTCAATTTTATTCAAAATTTTCATAAACCGGGAAAATGTACCCGTTCTCCGATTCTTAATGGCATTATAATCTTGCTCCGGAAATCTATCAAAAAACAGGATCTGGTCGAAATAGCTCCGCAATTCCTTCTTTTGAATGTTTAATTCGTTAATTTTCGCTCTGACTTGACTAGGTAAATTTTTTAAAAATCCATCAAAATCATCTTTCAATAATTTATCCCAGTTAATGAAGAAATCACCCGTGATGTTTGTAAAGAATATAAACAACACATTCTCCACGGGAATTGCTTTGGCAGTTAATTCCACGAATATTTGAAGAGAAGAATTGATAAAATTATATATGTGTTCATTGCTTTTGCGCCAAGTCATCTGGGCTTTCTTAATTTGGATACAAATCATGCGACCTGATTCATCAATCAAGTCCAAATCTTCAATCGTGTTAAAATATACACTTCGGATCTTATTCTTCCGCTTGAATATCTTCGGAAATTTTGTTAATATCAAATATGAGGCGATTTTCTCAAATTCTGTTCCAGTTTTGATCGATTTCTCTCCAATCATGTTTTTTTTTCGTATTGAAAACAATTCCGGTAGAAAAGATTTCAGTTCAGCCATAATCGTTCATTTCTTGGTCGTTACAATCAGAACTATGGAATTATTATTTATTTTTCTCGGTATTTTTCCCAAGAAAGTTAATTTTATAAGTGATTATTCGTACCGTTCTCTTGACAAGTTTAGTGAATGTTTAGAGACGATTAAAATGGCACGAACCAAGTCACCTGAACGCCAGAAACTTTTAACCTTTCTGGAAGTCAAGAATGCTATCAAGATGTCATTCGGAGCCAAGAAAGGATCGAGCAACCCCGAGAGCAACCCGACGGCGTTTCAACACCACGAGGATCGTATCTTATCGGGCATAGAATTACTGGCCGAATATCTCGAGATGAATCCTTACCAGATTGTCGAATTTGGAAGGAGGGCACAATCAGATTCAGCGGTGATGGCTGATGCAATCAACAAGATGGATGCGTTCCTTGATTGGATGACTACGAGGGTTACCGCAAAGGGCAGGAAATACACCAAGGGGACCGCGGTTACTATCCGTGGTAATGCGATGTCCCTCTTCAAATGGAATGGCATCCGAATCCCTACCAAGAATGGGGATAATCTTTCAGGAAAGAAAAAACGAGATCAAGAACTCGGTATCGATAATGGAGACAAGATGACGATTCTCAAGTCAATGCTTTATAATGCTGACCCGGAAATGAAGGCCTTTCTCGGCGCAGGCTTGGCTTGCGGGCACCGTATCTCGGATATGGTACAAATCGAGAAGAAGATCATCGAATGCTGGCTCGCCAAGGATAAGGACTATATCATCTATCGGGCAATCGATAAGAAAGAGGGTGCATTGATCAAGGCGGTCTTTGGCCCCGCCCAGCAAAAATACTTGAAATATTTTCTTGCATCGAAGGGATCGAAAAAACTCGGGGATGATCGTGTTTATCTTTTCGGGGATAATGCTAACACCGATGCCCGCCTCCGAGACAACCTGGAATACCTCCTACACTCGGTTTATGACGGTGATGCTAATATCATCACGCCGCATACATTGCGTTCGATGTGTGAAACCATACTCACGAACCATAAATATACCAAAACCCAGGTCTACCAATTCACCGGGCACAAAGACGGGGAGAAGTATATCGAGTTGACCGATGAGCAAATGATCACCATGTTTCAGGCCGCCGAAAGCGATTTTAATCTCGATGATAACAATACATCCATGCAAACAAAAGAAGAAATCAAGCAGGAAGCCAAGGCTGAACTCTTGGACGAATTGCTCGATCAGGCCAGAAATCGTGGGAAACGAGAAACCCTGACCGCACTTTACTCGGAGGTCAACGATAACCCTGATGCCGAGCAACCAGACGCTGATAAAACAATTGAAATGAAGATGGCGATGTTTCTC
>Ga0315277_10002451_pt1 | contig 25910 bp, 22 predicted proteins | sample YL17G05_15_MG_FD_203695 | JGI IMG/M metagenome (GOLD analysis project Ga0315277, IMG submission 203695) | Sediment microbial communities from Yellowstone Lake, YNP, Wyoming, USA - YL17G05_15 | ecosystem: Environmental > Aquatic > Freshwater > Lake > Sediment | place: USA: Wyoming | collected... | reverse complement strand
CTTCGGCCAGTTCTCCGTGGACACCAAGCAACTCAAGGACATTCCCCACTACTGGCCACAGATGAAGGCCATGAACCTGCCACGCTACCAGTTCACCGCCCGAGAGGTCCGCAGCGGCCTGATGTTTCTGGGCTACGCCCACCAGGACACCGCCGCCAACGCCTGCCTGTTCGCGGAGATGCTCTGCCGGCATCTGTCGGCCTGCGGACTGGACCCTGCCGGTATCCGCTTCCAGACCGACAACGGACATGAATTCATCGGCTGCACACGCCAGGACGGCTCACGCGACGGCTTTGAAAAGACCGTCCACGGCTTCGGAGCCGTCCACAAACGCATCCCCGTACGGGCCTGGAGCTACAACAGCGACGTCGAGACCGTCCACGCAACCATCGAGAGCGAGTTTTTCGACTTGGAGAACTTCTCCGGCATCCGCGACTTCCATTGCCGCATCGCCAGCTATCAGGCGTGGTACAATCTGCTGCGTCCCAACGGAAACAAAGACAACCAAAGCCCCTGGCAAATCATCCGAACCCTTCGCCCCAAAACCCGCCCGGCTTTGGCCCGACTTCCGCCCCTCATGCTCGACTGGTTGGGGCCAGACTACGTCACCCGTGACGAACTGTCCCTAAGGGGGTACGATGTACCCGGTTATCCCTCTTCAAAGAAAAACGATGCATTGCAAACGGGTAAGGCCAGGACCCGCTGCGCCGTTCCCGACCTCTACAGGCATTATCGCACAGGTTCGGGAGAAAGCAAGGCACCATGAAACCAGAATTCGTTGACAACCGGAACGGCAACACGCTGGTCGCGGCGCTTCGGGGGCACCTGGACTGGCTGGGGGCGACCTACGCCCGGCCGGTAGAACTGGCCATCGCCACGGGGTACTTCAACCCGGAAGGTTTCGCCCTGATCGCCGACCGGCTGGAGCGATTGCCGAAGGTGCGGCTACTGCTGGGGGCCGAGCCGACACCGCCGCCGGTTCGGCCTGTCCGCAAGCCTGGCGAGCCGCGTGGGGAGCGGTTTGAGGCCAAGCTGGTGCACGAGGCCATTCGGTTGAACTTCGACGGGCTGGTCAAGGATCGCAACCACCTGGCTTTCGACCCTCAGACCGACGCGTCGCTCAAGAAACTGCTGGATGTGCTGGCTTCGGGCAAGATTGAGGTCCGCCGCTATGAGAAGGCGTTCCTGCACGGCAAGGCATATATCTTCTCGGATGAAGAAGGCGTCATCGCCGGCAGCAGCAACTTCACCGCAGCTGGGCTGGTCAGCAACATGGAACTGAACCTCGGCCGCTACGACCCAACGCCGGTGCGGCAGGTCAAGCGATGGTTTGATGAACTTTGGGCGGAAGCCCAACCCTTCGATCTGGCGGCGATCTACGCGGAGCGGTTCCGCGAGTTCGACCCGTACTTGATCTATCTGCGCGTGTTGTGGGAACTGTACGGCCATGAGTTGGAGGAAGAGAGGGGACGGGACACGCGGATTCGGCTTACGACCTTCCAGACCGACGGGGTATGGCGGGCGCGGCACATACTGGACGACCACAATGGCGTGATCGTCGCCGACGGGGTGGGCCTGGGCAAGACCTTCATCGCCGGCGAGATCATGCGAGAGGCGGTCGAGGAGCGACGGCAACGGGTGCTGCTCGTGACGCCGGCGGCGCTTCGGGACGGGATGTGGAGCACCTTCCTCAACCGCTGCCAGCTCTACGTGGAGAACGTCTCCTACGAGCAACTGCGAGATGATCGGCAATTCGGCGGAACGCAAGGCAACCTCAGGTCCGGGTTCAACGAGTATGCGGTGGTCGTCGTGGACGAGGCCCAGGCGTTCCGCAACCCGGAGGCAGACCGGACCGCCTCGCTGCGGAAGCTGCTCCAAGGCAAGCCGCCCAAGAAACTGGTGCTCCTGACGGCCACGCCGGTCAACAACTCCCTGTGGGACTTGTACTACCTGTTGACGCTCTTCGTCGGGCACGATGCGGCATTCTCATCTCGCGGCATCCGGTCACTGAAGGAGCGGTTCCAGGAGGCGTCGCAGGAAGACCCTTATGACCTGCGGCCTGACATGCTTTTTGACGTGCTCGACGCGGTGACGGTGCGCCGCACGCGGCATTTCGTGAAGAAGTACTACCCGCATGACCGGATCATCGGGCCGGGCGGCACAGAGATGGCCGTGACCTTCCCGGACCCGCATGTCAAGAAGATCGACTACGACCTCGACGAGGTACTGCCGGGTTTCTTCGACGAGTTGGAAGAAGCCCTGGCGCCAGAAAACGAGGAACAGGAGCCGCTGCTCACTCTGGCCCGGTACTGCCCGTCGGCCTACGGTCCGGGCGAGGTGAACGCCTCGCAGTTGGCTCTGGTCGGGCTGGTGCGGTCGGGCCTGCTCAAGCGATTCGAGTCGTCGGTGTACGCCTTCGCCAAGACCGCCGCGAAGATGGCCCAGAGCCACGACCTGTTCCTCAAGGCCCTGGAGCGCGGCTACATCCTCCGCACGAAGGACTCGGAGGAATGGGTCAACGTCGATTGTGATGAGGAGTGGGACCTTCTCTTGCAGTCCACGGAGCAGGAACTGGCGGAAGGATACGATGTCGAGGCGTTGCGGAAGGACGTGGAAGCGGACCGCGACATCCTCCGCGGCTTCGCGGAGAAGGCGGCGGCTGTGACCGCCAAGCGATGTCCCAAACTAGCCGAACTGAAACGCGCTTTGCACGAAATTCTCAAGAAGGCCCACGAGGACGGGACCGACGAAGAGGACATCTGCGAGAAGCGGAAGGTCGTTATCTTCTCATACTTCGCTGATACGGCGGACTGGATCGAGGACTACGTGCGGCAGGCGGTCGATTCCGATAAGCGGCTTGCGGAGTACCGCGGCCGGATCGTCTCGGTGGCCGGCCAAGAGAGCCGCCGCGGGGTGTCACGCGAAGATGCGGTCTTCGGTTTCGTCCCCCTGTCCAGCGAGGCGCCGCCCGGCCGGGATGAGAATAGATACGATATCCTGATTACAACGGACGTGTTGGCCGAAGGCGTAAACCTTCAACAGTGTCGCAACATCATCAACTACGATCTGCCGTGGAACCCGATGCGGCTGGTTCAGCGCCACGGGCGTATCGACCGGATCGGCAGCCCGCACTCGGACGTCCACCTCCTGTGTTTCTTCCCCGATAGGCGGCTGGACGAACTGCTGGACCTGGAAAACCGGATACGCCGGAAGCTCGCCCAGGCCGCCGCCTCCATCGGCGTGGAGAGCGAAGTCATCCCCGGCGGTGCAACGAACGAGGTGGTGTTCACCGAGGCCCGGCAGAAAATCGAAAAGCTGCGCCGCGAGGATGCCGAAATCTTCGTGACGGCCGGCGAAGACCCGAACGCCCACTCCGGCGAGGAGTACAGGCAGGAACTCCGCAAGGGCTTGCAGACCCGCGAAGCCGCCGTCAAGTCGCTGCCTTGGGCAGCCGGGTCGGGCATTGCTGGTGGGCCGGAGCGCGGCCATTTCTTCTGCGCGAGGGTTGGAGATCGGCTATTCCTGCGGTTCGTGCCAGCCTCGGGTGGCGAGATCGTCCGCAACACCTTGAGCTGCCTGCGGACGATTACCTGCGCCGAGGATTCCCCGCGGCACCTGCCGCCCGACCTTGCCAACGCCACTTACGACGCTTGGGCTAAGGCCCGTAAGGACATCTACGACGAGTGGATGTTCTCCACCGATCCAGCCAACCTCCAACCACGGGTCAGGCCGTTTTTCCGGACAGCGGGCGATCATCTCCGGGCGCATCCGCCGGCTGGTGTCCAGCAGTCGGAACTGGACCTTATCACCGAGGCCGTCGAGGCGCCCTGGGGAGTTCGGATCGAGCGAACCTTGCGGGAGGTGTTCAACCCGGAGAGGGAGGACCCACTCATAGCATCAGCGGCCTTGGTAGAGAAGGTCCGCGAGCTGGGTCTGCAGCCTTTCGTCCAGCCCCAGCCCTTGCCGGTGATCGACGAAGATGAAATCACCTTGATCTGCTGGATGGCAGTGGACGAATCGAGTGGAGGCTGAACATGGCCAAGAGGAAATCCCAGCTAGTCTGTCAGCACCTGGAGAACATTTCCTGCCGGATGCTCGAGGAGTACCAAGATATCATCCGGGACTTCGTGCGAGGACGGAACGGCGTGTACGCTTTGTATCGCCGCGGCAAGTTGTACTACGTCGGGTTGGCCAGCAGCCTGCTAGGACGCCTCCGGCTACATCTCCGTGACAGGCACGGGGACACGTGGGACCGTTTCAGCGTGTACCTGACCATCGGCACGGGCTTCATGAAGGAGATCGAGTCGCTTCTGCTTCGCATCGCCAATCCGCCAGGCAACAAAGTCCGTGGCGAGTTCATCCGGTCCGAGAACCTGCTGGCCAAGGTTCGTGCCGAGTACCGTCGGCGACGTGTGGCGGAAGAGGAAGAGCTGTTCGGATTCCTCAAGAGACGGGAGAAGGCGGTAGCTCGGGCCAAACCTCGACCTCATCCCACGGTCGGCCGCAAGCCGGTCTTGGCCGAGCACGCCCCGCAGGTGCGACACCTGGTGGCACGGTGCAAGGGCAAGCTGCTCAGGGCCAGCGTTCGGCGCGACGGCCGGATCAAGTTCGGCGGCAAGCTCTACACATCCCCGTCTTTGGCCGCCGGTGCCGCTTGCGGCCGACCGACGTGCAACGGATGGGCGTTCTGGAAGTACGAGCGGGCTCCAGGCGATTGGGTGCTGTTGAATGAGCTTCGGAAGTGATGGCTTGGCCCGCAAAGGCGAGCTGAGCCATGACGGCACGTCGTGCAGCCGCCGGAGACAACCCCTTCGTGACCCGAAGGTTGCTGGGCGCCACCAACAGCAGAGCATCTGCGTATGGAGACGAAGCGGTTCAGGCCTTGGGCGTGCCACGACTCGGGACTGGCCGGGGAGAAAAACCGCGTCGCCTGTTGCTTGAAACATATCCTGGCCTGTGGTAGCCTACCCGACGGATTGAGCCATGACCCGTGCATGTAGACGAGGAGCCTGCGTGGCACATGGACCTCTCGGCAGAGTTCGCAGGCCGCTGGTAAGTCGGTCCCTGAAAGACTGTCTATCTGCTCGGCGTCGAACGAAAGGTGATAACCATGAACAGGAAGATACTCGGCATCGGGATCGGTGTTGTGGTTACGATCCTCATAGGTGTCATCCTCGTCATCATATTCCGTGGGAATTGGCGAGATAGCGAGATTCGAGTCGGTGTCATAGTGCCGATGTCTGGTGGGTCGGCCAAGTATGGCGAGGACATCCGCCGCGGGTATGACCTTGCCACTGATGAGATCAACGCCGCCGGAGGCGTCAGCGGAAGAAAAGTGCGGCTGATCTACGAAGATGACGAGGGAAAACCAGAAAAGGCCGTTTCAGCTGCCCAGAAGTTGATTCAGAGCGACAAGGTCGTCGCCATCCTGGGCCCCCTATGGAGTTCCCCGACACTGGCCGTCGCCCCCATTGCCGAGCGGAACAAGGTCGTGCTTCTTTCATCGGGTGCTTCGTCGCCGAAGATCACTGATGCGGGTGATTACATCTTCCGTAACGAGCTCTCCGATCAATATGGCGCCGAACAGAGTGCAAAGCTGTTTTTCGGACTTGGCTACAAGCGAATAGCCATGCTCTACGTCAACAACGACTTTGGTATCGGCTATCGGGACGTCACGAAACGCATCTACGACGAGTTGGGAGGAAGAGTTCTCGTCGCTGAAGCGTTCGAACAGGATGCCAAGGACTTCCGGACCCAATTGCTGAAGGTCAAGGACGCTGATCCGGAGGCGGTATTCCTTGTTGGCTACAAGGAGATGATCCTTATTCTCCGGCAGATGAAAGAGCTTGGCATTGACAAGCAGATTCTCAGCATAGCCCTCTTTGAGGATCCGGAGATCCTGGAGAAAGTCGGTGAGGCGGCAGAGGGAGCCATTTATACATACTATGGCACGTTCGATCCCAAAAGCCAGGACGACCGCATTCGCAACTTTGTCACGGCCTTCGACAAGAAGTACGGCCAACCCCCCGAATACTACGCCCCTCTCGGATACGATGCAGTTGAAATCCTGGCAGACGCTATACGAAGGGGCGGAACTCGGTCTAACGGGATCAAGGAAGCCTTGTACCGGGTCAAAGACTTCCCCGGCCTGACTGGCACAACAAGCATAGACCAATATGGCGACGTTCAGAAACCTCTTGTATTGAAGATTGTCCGAGGTGGTAAGTTCGTGCGCTACTCCGGGTGATCATCTTCAAAGGGGCCATCAATGCCGGAGAGAACCGAACCTAGACGGTGGTTTGACATCGTCGCAATCATGGTCATTGGTATCCTAGCTATTCTTTTCGGAATGCTTGCCTGGCGATTCTCCCAACCCAAGCTAGACGGGATTTCCGCAGCTTTGTATGGCATTATCACTGCCGTAATTGGATTGGCTTTCGACCTTGCGTACGCGATGAACAGGTGTCATCTATCGCGTTTATCCGACGAAGTGGGGAATTTGCGCGAGGTAGTCCAATTGCAGTGTACAAGAGACAATAGGCTCCACCAGTCTATAGCAGACTGCCTTCACCAGATCATCCGCTACGTAAACAGAGGCCATAAGGTCGAGACGGCCTTCAAGCGCCTCAACGGTGTCCGTGGGATCCTCTCGCGGGAAGCGACGGAAGAGGGTGGGTTAGCAGAGGTCCTAAGGCATCTTGAGCCTGGCCAGACGCCCTACAGATTCATCGCTACTTCTGTTGTGAGTTTTAGCGACTGGATAGACCCCGAGTGGTCGATCTTCCTGACCAGGCAACTCCTCTCTGTCGCAACGCTGCGCGGCGTAGGCCCTGCATTTACTGCCAGGAGGTACTTCCTTTACTCGTCCGAGGAGGTGTACGAGGGCATATACGCGGACGAGATCAAGAAACTTAGGGAATGTCACAAGCACGGGCGAACTGAGATGATAGCCTATGACCTGACTAAGTTTGGTCTTCACTGGATTACAAGGTATTCACAGGAAATCCTCTTGGATACAACTATATCTGCCCCTGTGAGAAACCACCTCGAGGCGGTAGACAGGGCCATCCGCGCATGTGACGACTGGCACAAACTCTCAGCCATTGTCCCAGACATGATTTGTGCCGGTAATGCCTTCTGGTGGCGGGACGAGAGCGTTAACTATCGCCTCCGCAGAGTCCATGTTTCGGAGAACCCTCGCTTTGAAGCATGGGTTCTTATTCTCGACAGGATGTGCAACGAGAGAATTCAGACCTTATCTTGGTGTAACGGTGAGGAATAAGCTTCCAACAGCTCCTGCCATGAGACTCCATGGTTTTCATTGGGATAGGGACATTCTGTCCATGGGTGAGGAGGGTCTGACATTCCTGTCACTCGAGATGGCCCCGCGCTGCAACGCGAGATGTTTGTATTGCTTCTCTGCTCACGAGCTGGGCTTGCGTCCGCGGGACGCACTATCCCTCGCCGAATATAAGCGAGTGATCCATGAGGCGGTAGCCCTCGGCCTTAGGACTGTAGTGTACCCCGGTGTTGGGGAGCCGTTGCTTGATGCCAAGACGCTCAGTCTGATCGAGTTCTGCGCTGGTCTTGGCATTGCGACTGTGGTTTACACCTGCGGCGTCATCGATGAGAAGGTGCTTCCCAGGCTGAGGGCCTGCGGAACATCAATGATTATCAAGATGGATAGCCTCTGCCCACAGCACTACGAACGCCTCGTTGGCCTTCCCTTTGGTCCCTTCGCGAACTCCCTTTCTTTGATACTTGCAGCATATCGGGGTTCGAGCGAACACGTTGGGAGCTTCCACATCACTCGTTTAGCTGCCAACACAGTTGTGACAAGAGTAAACAAGAATGACATAACACCGGTTGCCCAGCTGTGCCGCAAGAACGGGATTATCCACTTCGTCGAGACGCTTTCCAGAGCAGGGGCTGCGGCGGATCACTGGGATAAACTCGTTGGCAAGGAATATGCGGAGCTGAGAGAGATTGCAGAGTCATATGGCCACTGGGTAAGCTCCGCGACCATTGACGGGCGCTGTGGCCTCTACGCACACGGCATCACGATAGATGTGAACGGTGATCTCCTGGCATGCCCGACTGCAAGGTGGATACGACTCGGCAACATCTGCGACCACAGCATCGCAGAGTTAATCGCCATCAGGAACGATGCTTTCCCGAACATTGCGGAGCACTACTGTGCGGCCCGGGAGCTAACGGTCGGACCCGAAGCCTAGATCCCGTCCGGGGCCTGCCAGGGCAACTGTGGAGTCGGGCCATCGAGGGAGCTTAACATGGTGCAGCAGCTTGTTGTCAATGGACTGATAGCAGGCTGCATCTATGCTCTCGTTGCTTTGGGATTCGCGCTCATCTACCGCACAATCCGCTTCTTTCACTTCGCCCACGGAGCGGTCATTACCTTGGGAGGATACGCCGCTTACACCGCCAGGAACGCGCTGGGTGGGCCGATGTGGGTCGGGATCGTTTTCGGAGCACTTGCGGCTAGCGTGCTAGGCCTGGCGATTGATTGCTTGGTATACCGTCCGTTGCGTCGCAGAAAGGCCCCGGATCTCGTATTCCTCATCGCATCGTTCGGCGTATTTCTGTTCGTTCAAAACGCCATTCAATTAGCGTACGGTCCAGGCATTCTATCTCTGAAGACTGGGCCGATTTCTAAGGGGCATGACCTGCTTGGTGCCATTGTAACGGACGCGCAGATTGTTGTGATTGTTACGACGGTCTTGCTGACTGCTATCCTGTGGGCGTTGCTTCGATTCACAGACCTCGGCAGGAGAATGAGGGCCGTGGCAGACGATTCGCTGGGGGCCTCCGTTATCGGTATCAACCCGAAATCGGTCATTGTGGCCTCCTTCGGGATTGGATCTGCTCTCGGGGGCGTCGCCGGCGCGTTAGTGGGGTGGGAGACCAATCTTGAACCGACCATGGGGTTGACTCTCATTCTAAAGGGCATTGTCGCTTCGATCGTCGGGGGCATAGTGAGCATACCTGGAGCGATCATGGGCGCCATCCTGATCGGGCTGATCGAAAGCCTGGTGGCGTGGACACTGGGCGCTCAGTGGCAGGATCTTGTCACGTTTGCCGTCCTTGTGGGTTTTCTCTTGCTACGTCCAACAGGTATAGCCGGATTGGCACGCGAAAGGTAGATGTTGTAGAGCAATGGAGTACGTCCTGCACATTCTGACAATGGTGTGCATCTATGCGGGGCTGGCTATGAGCCTGAACCTCACGGTAGGCTTCGCGGGCCAGCCGAACGTTGGACATGCTGCCTTCTTCTGCGTGGGCGCATACACTTCGGCGATTCTGACCGTTGGCTGTGGTGCCTCCCCGCCCCTAGGCATGGCGTGTGCCGTCCTTCTGGGCTCAGTCACGGGTGCGCTCGCATCCGCACCCGCGCTACGACTCAAGGGCGACTACCTCGCGCTAGCAACCTTCGGCACTGGAGTCATCATACATGCACTGGCCAAGAACTGGGTGGCGATGACGCGGGGGCCCATGGGAATACCGGGCATACCTTCCGTTTCGTTCGGAAACGTCACCCTGTCGTACCCATCGGCGTTCTGTGCCGTAGCCGTAGCCTACGCCGCCGTGACATACACGCTGTGCCACCTTGTCGTTTCCTCTCCTTTTGGGTTGGCTCTACGAGCTATCCGAGAAGATGAGACCGTTGCGAAGTCAACAGGCATCTCAAGCTCCGCCCACAAGATCCTGGTCTTTGCGCTGAGTGGAGCTTTGGCTGGGCTCGCCGGTGCCTTATTCGCCCATCACATCACCTTCATTGACCCATCGACCTTCACTCCTATGGATTCACTGGTCCTGCTCCTGATCACTGTTTTCGGCGGCATGGGAAGCTTAGCTGGTTCCTGCCTCGCGGCCTTGGTGCTGATCGGGTTCCCTGAGATCCTGCGTTATCTCGGTCTCCCGGTAATTGTGGTGGGTCCCCTGCGCCAGATGGCATACGGGCTGCTGTTAGTCATGCTAATGCTTTGGCGCCCCCAGGGCCTATTGGGCAAATATCGATGGAGCTGGTGCACTTAACACGAGAGAAGTATGTCACACAACACCGACATTGCCCTGTGGGCCTCAGGCCTCACCAAGGTTTTCGATGGCGTGCTGGCTTTGAACAACTTGTCACTATCCATACAGTCGGGAGTGATCACTGCCCTAATCGGTCCGAACGGGGCAGGGAAAACGACCTTACTCAATGTTATTTCGGGCTTTCTGCGGCCAGATCACGGTATGGTTATGGCGCTCGGGCATGATGTGCGTGGGATGCCACCTGAGGGAATTGCTCGCCTCGGGGTTACTCGGACATTTCAGAACATACGCCTCCTTCCCCAGATGACTGTCATAGAGAATGTCCTTGTCGCGAGTAGGCTTCCTGCCCTCCGTGGCCTGTACTATGCTGTCTTCCGAAGAGGCGCGGTCCATGCGTTCGAGGAGGCAGCTAGGAAGTCGGCCTTGGCGCTTCTGCGTAGGATCGGCCTAGAGGACAGGCAATCACATCTCGCAATGAATCTTTCCCATGGCCAACGGAAGCTCCTGGAGCTCGCTCGGGCACTTGCCTGCAAGCCAAGAATTCTTATGCTCGACGAGCCAATTGCCGGCCTTTTTCCCGAGATGGTGTCTCAGGTTGAACAACTGCTCCTAGACCTTAGGCAAGATGGCACCGCTATCGTCGTTGTGGAACACCGAATGGACTTCGTCATGCGGATATCTGATGTGGTGATTGTCCTACACAATGGTGCGAAGCTTGCGGAAGGCACGCCGAAAGACATCAGCCGAAATGACCAGGTTCTTCAGGTATACCTTGGCGGGAGTGGCAGCGTTGATTCTTGAAGTCAAAGACATGACGGTTAAGTATGGAGGCGCGCGCGCTGTGGAGGCAGTATCGCTCAGCGTTGATGCGGGAGAAGTAGTCGCTATCCTGGGGCCGAACGGCGCGGGGAAGTCGACGGTGTTGAGGGCCATCGCCGGCATTTTGCCTTTTTTCGATGGAACAATCGAAAGAGGAAACATCCGCTTTCGCGGTGAGAGCATCATAGGACTGCCCACACATCAGCTCGTGCGGCGCGGGCTCTGTTTGGTGCCTGAGGGAAGACACATCTTTTCATCCATGACGGTCTTAGAGAACCTACAAGTAGTGCCGTCAAGTAAGCCCAGGAAGCAGGGGCCGAGCAGCAAGAGCACATCTGTGCTAGGCAACTTCCCCGAACTGAACAGGCGAGCTCATCAAGGAGCTGGGACAATGTCTGTCGGTGAGCAGCAGTTGCTGGCCATTGCGAGGTCTCTGGCTTGTAGCCCTACTCTGCTCTTGCTTGACGAACCATCGCTGGGGCTGTCGCCCAACTACACCCGTACCGTATTCGAGCACCTGAATAGATTACGAGGAACAGGCACGACAATCCTATTGGTGGAGCAGAATGCCCCACTGGCACTTCGCTTTTCTGATAGAGCCTACGTTTTCGGCATAGGCACGATTCAACTTGAAGGTCGAAGCTCAGATCTAGCCAAGGACACGAAGCTCTGCAAACTGCTCCTAATGGGCTCATAGGGAATTGCATCCGCAACCGGCGACCGACTTTGCCGGCGCTCTGCACTGGCTGTCTTGTGGCGGCCATCCCAGTCGTGCATTTGGCCTGGAAACGTTTTGCAGGAACTCTGTCATCCGTGATGAGCACATGCCGTCGGAATAGCTGACCTGAGTTTAGCCCGCCGGTTGTCTCTCACATCTTGATCGGGTCTGCCTACTGGTCACTCCGGTGCAACAGGGGAGGGGAACTGCGCGATGCTCTAGGGGTGCCGGCCACCATGTAGGGCTATATTCTCTCCCGTGACGTACTCATTGGATAGAACACCCAAGACAGCATTCGCGACGTCTACCGGTCTGCAGAGCCTGCCGATGGGCAGCGATCTAACGAGAAGCTCCTTTGCGTGACTGTCGTAATACTGGTCTAAAGCAGGTGTGTCCGTTGGCCCAGGAGATATCGCATTGACTCGGATGCCACGGTTTGCGAATTCCTCAGCCAGCCCCTGTGTCAGAGCCACCAGAGCAGCCTTCGTAGCAGAATAGCTGACCTGATGCCCACCTCCCCGTATCGCGCTTGTGGATGCAATGTTGATAATATTCCCTCCCTGGGTGAGCATATGAGGCAAGGCCTTCTGTGCGAATGAGTAAGCCCCGAAGTAATTCACGCGCCAAATCATATGAACGGCTCTCTCTTCCTCCCTCAAGAAGGCTGCAATGCGCCAGATCCCAGATGCGTTGATGAGAGCATCGATCCTCCCTGTCCATTCCTTCGTTCGTGCCACTACCCGCTCTATTGCGGTCGCGTAGTCGTCCGATAGCAGATCTACACGGAAACCCACAACCCTCTCCCGACCATACCCCTGCACAAGATCGTCAATCACGCCCTGCCCTTTGTTGTATGCGGCGCTCACGAGCGCCCCGTTCTCCAAGAGGGCTTCGGTGATCGCACGTCCGATACCACCGCTGGCACCGTTTACAATGGCAGTCTTTCCTCTAAGAAATGGATCCCCTGCCTCGTTAGTAAGCTTCAGCATGTCAGAGCTCCTCCTGCCGGCCCAACGGCAAGAATTCCAAGTCCTCAGCCTTGGGGAGCGGCGTATCTTCCCTCACCCGGAACCGGAAAACGTCAATCCTGCATGGCAACGAGTTTCTCAACCAGGCATCACTAATCCTTCTACTGTGCGATGGACTCGCTGGCACGACCAATATATAGGGAATACCCAGCGCCACCGCTAAATCATACTGCTTCAGTGCCACACCGAGCGATGCTTTGCCTAATCCCTCAAACTTGACTTCCGCCATGCATGTGAGTTCACCTTTCAGACCTACGCCCAGGATATCAGGAAGTGGAATGTCGCTATCATCGAACCTAGTCACTGTTTCGTCGATGAAAGACACTAGGTCTCCCTTAACTATATTACTTAGCTGAACGTACCATCCTTCCTTCCGGTAGTCATATTCTGCAGAGACCCGGTCCACATGGTGCTCCTCTAGTGTAAACCTTAGGACAAAGCGAGGGATGTACTTGGCTCGAGTCGATCCAAAGACCGATATGTATTCCTCCTTCTCCTCATTCCAGAGGTAGATGTCGAGGCGCGGTCCCGTCGCGGGCGAGACGAGGTAGAAGGGCTCGGTGTGACGTTGGCCGAGGACCATGTGAATGAAGTGCCTCAAAACAATATCGTGGCCAAGCTCCTGGTATAGGCTTCCCATATCAGTGACCCCCTATAGTGGCGGCAACAGGGACAGAAGTCCTTTATGCCGCGGGTCACCTGGGGGGATAGCGGTAAGCAACAACGGCATTTGGGATGGCCCGGTCAGGCCTGGCCCTACGTGTGGTCTGAAAGAAACTACATCACCTAGGCTCATAGGTTGTTCCAGGTGGCCTTTACCGGCCTGGTGTCCCAGTAGCAGCAGACTTGGCATTCACTTGCCCATCTTTGCCTTGATTTGCGAGACCTCTTGGTGTGAAAGTCCGCCTAGCCACTGCTTGGTCTCCTCAAGGATGGGTTGCGCTCGCGAGAGCACGTCCATTACTTCAGAACGTCGTGTGAAGTCGTGACTGTTGAATGACCACCAGCAGTAGTAGTGGCCGTCAATGCCATCAAAATCCCATCCGTATTTGGAATCAGTTCCCAGGATGAATGAATGCCTTGAGTCTCCACACGGCGCGGGAGTCTGGTGAGCATGATGGAAGAAGGAGTCTTCCGATATCCGGGCAGCTCGCTTGAGAAAGACTTCTGGGAGCTCGGGGAATCGTGACAGCTCGTTTGAGTCCAACAGGGCAGTCATGATTTTGTTCTCGTAAAGTTTTTGGACGAGGTATCTAGGGACAACCGCCAGCCAGTCCAAGGAAGCGTCCCGCACCAACTCTTTCGGTCCTATTTCCGTAAGCCGAGACGCGATTCTGCCAATATCCATGGGAAGACTTTCAAGCTCTGCCTGTAACCGTCTGCAAAACGTCTCGCTCGTCAGTACGTTCGATGTCACTTCGGCAAGGATTCTCCACCTCGCCCGCCTACGCGGGAACCACCATCCGATCGACCGAGCTCTATCTTCAAGAAAGCTCTGTCCCTTGTCCCTGAGCCACGCTTCGACCCCCTCGGCACACAAGATCCCCCCCAGCAGCTGCAGCCCTTTGCCGGTCCAGCGAATGGCACCCATAATCGGTCTTCTCCGCCCAAGGAGGCCCCCGAGCTTGTGACCCGACAGCTCTGAGGCGTAGTCTGCTCATAGGTATCTGCGTGGCGATTGAGCATTATCCACATCCCTCACCCTTAGTCAAGACGGGGGGTCTGGGGCAACTGCTCCGAAAATCGGTTCAGGCGGCGTTCACAGCGGGCTGGATCTGGACTTGGTAGCCGAGGCTTTGCAGCCGTCTCACCAAGGCGCGCTTGATGCGTTCGAGCTGCAAACGGTCGAAGTGATCCGGTCCAAGCTCTCGGCAGGGCAAGAGGTTGTTCAGTACGTGGTAGGCAATGACCAGGATCGTGTGTGCAACGGCCACCGTTGCTCGTGTCTTTCCGCGACGCGCGGCCAGGCGTCGAAACCGGGCTGACAGATACGTCTGTTTGGCATGACTGGCCGACCTGGCCGCCTGACAAAGGGATCGTCGCAACCAGCGGTTGCCCTTGGCCGTCTTGCCGCTGTTGCGTTTGCCCGCAGTCTGGTTGTTCCCGCTGCACAGCCCAGCCCAGGCCGAAAGGTGTTCCGCCGAGGGGAATACCGACATGTCGCTGCCGATCTCAGCGACCAGGGCGGCGGCGATTTGCTCCTGGATGCCGGGCATCGTCCCCAGCAAGTGGGCGTCTTGCTGAAAAGGGCGCATCAATGCCTCGATCCGAGCATCGAGCCTCGCCGTCAGGCCTTCCAAACGAATAAGGTGATCCAAGGGTACGCAGCATGAACCGATGATGCTCGATGACGTGCCCCTCTAACGGAGCGGCCAGGCGTGGGACCTTTGCCCGGAGCCGACCGTGGGCCAGTTCCGCCATCCGTTGCGAATCCCTTTGGCCATCGACAATCGCCTGGATCGTCCCCCCGCCCGCTGACGCCCAGGATGTCCGGGTGGCTTGCTAGAATACCGCTACCTGGAGCCGGAATGACGGCCTGGGCGACCTTTGAGACCTGTGATGGAACCCGAGAAACTGGCGGAATCAAGTGATCTGGCGATGCCGGCCAGAGTCATACCCACGATGCTTTGGAGAACATCTGCTCCAGTGAGCTTACATCGCCTGGTTGGTCACTGCCGAGCGAGAGGTTACGAAAGAGGTTGCTTGCACGGAGCCATAACAATAACGGGGCATTCCCGTGCCCCTTGGGTTAACGCAGAACGCCGAGGGCGAGAGTCCTCGGCGTTCGTGCATAAACCGTTAACGGCAAAGGCTTACGAGCGCACCCCCGCACCACGCCGTTTTCTCCGGTTCGAGTCCGAGAGTCTGGGGCGCGAAGGCAACCATCACGGTTGCTTTCGCACCCCAAAAACCCGCGCCAAAACTCTCGGATTCTCTGGTTCACAGCCCTCTCTGGGTTAACGACCTCGTTCGAACCGCAGCCCCAGTCCGTCATCTCGAACTTCCGCCGGGTATGTATCCAGTAGAGAGAAACCCGCCGGACAACGCGCCGGCCGCACAGCGGAGGTCGTTGTGGGCGCTTCCCAAAGGAGCGTTCCCATGCACACGACCGACGTTCCGCTGGCCCCCGAAGAGCGCCTCCGCGAAGTCGCCGCCATCCTCGCGGCCGGGCTCCTACGGCTCCGCACCCGCCCGCAACTTGCGGCCACATCGGACATTTCCGGCGGACATGTTTCGCCGCGGGAATCCGCAGAATCTGCCCAGAAAGCCCTTGGCTTGCCCGCGACCCCACGGCCTGATCCTCACGCCGGTTAACGCACGCGAGAACCGGAGAAAGGACGGCCTCATGTTGAACGTCGGCAAGGAAATCGCGGTGCTGAAGCACATGACCGTAACCGAGCTGCGGGCCAGGTACGCCGAGGTCTTCGGCGAGGAGCCCCGCTCGCACCACAAGGACTTTCTGGTCAAGCGCATCGCCTGGCGGCTCCAGTCGCAGGCCGAGGGCGACCTTTCGGAGCGAGCACGGGCACGGGCGGCGGAACTCGGCAACGACGCGGACATCCGCATGTCCCCGCCACGCCGGACGGCCGGCGCGAACGCGGACCAGGCGGTGGTCGCCACGCTCCGCATCTCCGCCGACAGGCGGCTTCCCATGCCCGGGACGGTGCTCACCCGCCAGTACAAGGGCCGCACGGTCATCGTGACCATCCTGCCCAACGGCTTCGATTACGAGGGCAAGGTCTACCGGTCGCTCTCCGCCGTGGCGACGGCCGTCACCGGCACGCACTGGAACGGCTACCACTTCTTCAACCTGCTGAAAGGCGGTGACGAGCATGCCTGAGAAACAGACCATCCGTTGTGCGATTTACACGCGCAAGAGCACCGAGGAGGGGTTGGAGCAGGAGTTCAACTCGCTCGACGCCCAGCGCGAGTCGGCCGAGGCATACATCGCCAGCCAGAAGTCCGAGGGCTGGATGGCCCTTCCCGACCGCTACGACGACGGCGGTTACACCGGCGGGAACATGGAGCGCCCGGCCGTGAAACGCCTGCTGGCCGACATCCAGGCCGGGCGGGTGGACTGCGTGGTGGTCTACAAGGTGGACCGCCTCAGCCGCTCGCTCTTGGACTTCGCCCGAATGATGGAGACGTTCGAGAAGCACCGCGTCTCATTCGTCTCCGTCACCCAGCAGTTCAACACCACGACCTCGATGGGCCGGCTGATGCTGAACGTGCTGCTGTCCTTTGCGCAGTTCGAGCGCGAGATCATCTCCGAGCGGACGCGGGACAAGATCGCCGCCGCCCGCCGCAAGGGCAAGTGGTCGGGTGGCATGCCCATCCTTGGCTACGACGTGGCCCCCGGAGGCGGCAGGCTGCTCGTGAACGAGGACGAGGCGTCGCGGGTCCGGGCCATCTTCGAGCTCTACCTGGAGCACCAGTCGCTCATCGAGACGGTCAGGGCGCTCGACTCTCGCGGCTGGACGACCAAGCGCTGGACCACGAAGGAAGGCCGCCAGCGCGGCGGCAAGCCCTTCAACAAGAACACCCTTTTCCATCTCCTGACGAACGTCCTGTACCTGGGCAAGATCACGCTGAAGAAGGAGGTCTTCGAGGGCGAACACCCGGCCATCGTAGACGCCGAGGTGTTCCGGCGCGTCCACTCGCTCCTGCGCCGCAACGGCCAATCCGGCGGCAAGCACGTGCGGAACCGCTTCGGGGCGCTCCTGAAGGGCCTGCTGCATTGTGTGCCCTGCGGCTGCGCGATGGTCCACACTCACACGCTCAAGAACGGCACCCGTCGATACCGCTACTACGTGTGCCTGAACGCTCAGAAGCGCGGCTGGCACGCCTGCCCGTCGAAGTCCATCCCGGCGGCGGAGATTGAGAAGTTCGTGGTGGACCAGGTGCGGACCATCGCCAAGGACTCGGCCCTCGTCGCCGAGACCATCCGCCAGGCGCGGGAGCAGGCCGACAAGCGCATCAAGGAACTCCAGGCCGAACAGGCGGCGTTGGAGAAAGACCTCCGGCGGCACAACGACGACATGCGCAACCTGGTGGGCCGCCTCGGCCACAACGGGACGGCGACCGACCGGATGGCGGACGTCCAGGACCGCATCCGCTCGACCGAGCAGCGGGCCACGCAGGTCCGCGAGGAACTCATCGCCCTCGGGCGGGAGATGGTGGACGAGAAGGAAGCCGCCAAGGCGCTGGCGCTCTTCGACCCTGTGTGGGAGAGCCTGTCGCCCCGCGAGCAGGTTCGGGTGATGCAACTCCTCGTCGAGCGGGTGGACTACGACGGTGAGAAGGGAACGGTCTCGGTGACGTTCCACCCGACTGGGATTGGCGCGTTGGCCGACCTGTCTGCCGCGACGCACGCGGCGCAAGCAGGGGAGGCCCGGCGGAAGGAGGTGGCCGTATGACGCGGGGATTCACCATCACCAGCGCAGTGCACTTCCGGCATGGACGCGGGAGGCGAAAGGTGCTGGAGCGCGGGGAAGCGCCGGGCGCTACCGTCGAGTCCGGAAGCGCCCCGCGTGTTTTGCGGCTGATGGCGTTGGCGCTCCGCTTGGAGCGGCTCGTGAAGGACGGCGAGGTGGCCGACTACGCGGAACTGGCCCGCCTGGGGCACGTGACCCGCGCCCGCGTGACGCAGATCATGAACCTCCTGAGCCTTGCCCCAGACATCCAGGAAGATCTTTTGTTCCTGCCCTGCACGGTTAAGGGCCGCGACCCCATCCGCGAGCGCCACCTCCGCCCCATCGCCGCCGTCCTTGACTGGCGCAAGCAGCGACGCATGTGGAAGCAGCTTCTGACCGAGCAGAACGTCGAGATTGCCCACCACAACTGATCAGGCGGAGGCCTGCTTCGCCGACTGGCGCACACCGCCGGCATCCCTTCCGACGCAGTCTTTCCTTCGCCCCTTGAGACTGGCTGCGACCCTCTACCGGGGAAAGACCATTCATCTAGTGTCTTGACCGGTTGTCGTTCCTGTCCGAGGAACGGGGGCCTCAACGAGGCGTGAGTGCGTTTCGCACTGAGTGGTGCATGTGGCGTCGGCGCATGCGGCGTTCGCGTTCAGTGTCTTGGATACCCACATCATTCCCATGATGCCGACAATGATATCTGTGGCCAGTCTGCCCCCGAATACACCGGTGACACCCCAGAAGCTCGCCCCGAGAAAGGATAGCGGGATCAGCAGCGCCAGGACCCGAACGGCATTGAGCACTGTAGCGGAAACGGGCTTGTGCATACCGGTCAGGAAGAAGCCGCAGTACCGATGCACCTCCATCATCCCGTAACCGAAAGAGATGATGCGGACGTAGGACACCAACGTCGCGGCGACCTTGGGGTCGTCGGTGAATGCCGCCGCCAGCCAGGGAGCGGCCAGGAAGAACGCAACGGCAGTCACGCCGCCGTAGCCTAGGGCGAAACGGGTGGCAACCTTCCGGGCTTCACGCACGCGGTCCATGCGGCCGGCCCCGAAGTTCTGGCTGACGAAGGGCGTCAAAGAGATGCCCAACGCCATGGGAACCATGAACGCGAACATCTCGATTCGGCCTGCCGCCCCCGTGGCCGCGATTGCCTCGTTGCCGAAGGCACTGAGAAGCCTCGTAATGACCGTCGCTGAGATCGGCATCAGTACCATGCTCAAGACGCTTGGCACGGCGAATCGCGTGATGCTGCGCAGCGAGCCGGTGTACTCTCCCAGCCTCCACGTGGTCCAGGTCAGCAGGCGGTGTCTCCTGAAGAGCAGGTAAACCAGCCAGACCGTCGAGACGCCCTGGGCAATGACCGTCGCCAGGGCCGCCCCGCGAATCCCCATGGCCGGGCACCCGAGGTAGCCGAAGATCATAATCGGGTCGAGGACCACATTGATCAGGGTCCCCAGGATCATCATTCCGCTGGCGGCCCTGGAGTCGCCTGCGGAGATCAGGATGCCGTTGCCCAGCATGGGCAAGGTCATGAACACCGCGCCGAGATACCAGGTGCGCATGTACTCGCCGATGAGCGGGAGCGTGTTGCGGTCTGCACCGAGGGCAGTGAAGACCGGCACGATCAACAGGTAGCCCCCGATGGAGATCACCGCCGTGACGGCCAAGGTCAGCATCGTGCCGTGGGTGGCGAGTCTGGCGGCATCATCGTGGTTGTGCCGGCCGATTGCATGTGAGACCAAGGTGGTAACGCCAGAGCCGATGCCATGGGCCACGCAAGTCAGAAGCATGACGACCGGGAATGTGAACCCCATCGCGGCAAGCGGCAACGTCCCCAAGCGGGAGACGAACCACGTGTCGGTGAGGTTGTACGCGTTCATGGCAAACGTGCCGGCCAGCATCGGGAAGGCCATCGAGAACAGCGTCCGCGTCACGCTCCTGCGAACCAAGACTGCCATGAAGGCCTACCTCTCCTGCCCGCCGGCGACAGCTTGCACTTCTTCCCAGCCCCCGCCGAGGGCCTTGTAGAGGGCGATCAGCTCGACGGCCATAACCTGCGTGCTCTGGGCGAGGGCGTCCTCGGAGGAATACAGCGATCGCTGGGCGCTGAGGACATTCAGGAAGTCCGTGTGGCCCTCGGTGTAGAGCTGCGTGGCCAGGTCGGCGGCCTTGCGATTGGCGGCGACGGCGGCTTGGAGGCTCCTGCGACGCTCCTGCTCCTTGACCGAGGCGATGAGGGCGTTTTCCACCTCCTGGATGGCGGTGAGCACCGTCTTGCGGTAGGTCAGGATCGACTGCTCCTGCAGCGCCTTCTGGACCTCGATGTTGGACAAGGTGCGGCCGGACTGGAACAGGTTCCACGTGACCGACGGACCGAGGGACCAGAAGCGGCTGAGCGGATTGAACAGGTCGCCGGAGTTAGCGGCTTGCCAGCCCACCGATCCGTTAATGGCGACCTTCGGGAACAGGTCGGTTGCGGCCACGCCGATCTGGGCAGTGGCGGCGTGGATGTCGGCCTCGGCCAGGCGGATGTCAGGCCGGCGACGGAGCAGGTCCGACGGCACGCCGACGGGAGCCGCCGGAGGCGCAGCCGGAATGCCCGCGGCCTCGGACAGCTCGGGGACAAGCGCCCCCGGCTCGCGGTCGAGCAGAACGCTCAAGGTGTAGATGGTCTGCCGGGCCGAGGACTCCAGCAGCGGAATCGCCGCCTCGGTCGTGGCCACCAGGGCGTCTGCGTTGGCAACGTCCAGCCCGCTGACGAAGCCGCCTTCAAATCGCTTCCGCGTCAGTTCGGCACTGTGTTTCTGGGCTTCGAGGTTCTTCCTGGCGATGGCAAGCCTCTGCTGGTACGTCCGCAGATCGACGTAGTTGCGGGCGACCTCGGCCGCCAGTGTCACCAGCACGTCGCGTCGGTTCTCCACTGAAGCCTGGACTTCGGCATCTGCGGCCTCGATGCCGCGCCGCACGCCGCCGAAGATGTCGATCTCCCAGCCGGCGTCGAACCCCACCTGGTAGTTATTGACCGTCGGGCTCTTCATGTCGCCGCCACCGGAGGACGCCTGGCTGCGGCGGAAGGAGCCGGATGCATCGACCGTCGGCCCGATCCCGGAGACCGCGATCCCGCGGCTTGCTCGGGCTTGGCGAATACGGGACGTGGCGAGGCGAAGGTCGAGATTGGAGCTGAATGCCTGCTCTATCAGGGAGGTCAGCTTGGCGTCGCTAAATGCCGCCCACCATCGCTGAAGATCAGATTCCGCCATGCTGGGCTGTGTCGTCGGCATGGTTGTCGCGCCAATCCACGCATCGGGAACCGCCGTCTGCGGGCGAACGAAGTCGGGGCCTACCGCGCAGCCCCCGGTACAGAGGAGGCAAAGGAAGAGCGGCAGCGCAGTCGCCCGCATCCGTGTCGCAACATGGCAATAACTGGTTGCGGTCATATCGAACTCCTTGCTCAGGCCCGAACGGATTCGGGCCTGTCATGAACTCACTCGTAGCGCAGGGCCTCGATGGGGTCCAGCCTTGACGCCTTCCACGCCGGATAGAAGCCGAAGACAATGCCGACGCTGGCCGAGACCAGCACAGCCGCGGCGATGGCGCTTGGCGAAGTCTCCACCGGCCATCGCAGGAACATCTGCACGAGCAGCGACCCGCCGTGGCCCACCAGGATGCCCAACGCGCCACCCACCAGGCACAGCAGAACGGCCTCGATGATGAACTGGCGCAGGACGTCTCGCCCCCGAGCGCCGACGGCCATCCGCAGGCCGATCTCGCGAGTGCGTTCCGTCACGGACACGAGCATGATGTTCATGATCCCCACGCCGCCGACCACCAGCGAGATCAAGGCCACGCTGAGCAGCAGGTTGGTCATGAGCATCGTGGTGGACGAGAGGGTGTTGGTCATCTCGGCCATGTCGCGTACCTCAAAGTCGTCCTCTTGCCCGGTGCGCAGATTGTGCTGGCGGCGAAGGACCTGCTTCATCTCCTGCATCGCGGAGGGGATCTGCTCGGCGCTGCGTGCGGCAGCCATGATTGAGTCGATACTGGTGAACCGCACGAGCATCGGGCTGTTCTGGGCCTGCGTGTCCGACTGCTCGGGATAGAGGGAAGGCGGATCGCTTGGGTAGAGGTTGCTCAGCGTGTTGGTCGAACCGCTGGAGCCCCCGCTGGCGCTCTGGTTGGCGTTGGTGAGCGTCGAGCCGGAGATGCGGTACTTCACCACGGTCCAGGGGGCGATCAGGAAGTCATCCTGGTCCATGCCCATCATCGCCGCCCCCTTGCGGGCGAGCACGCCGACGACCCGCAGCGGCACGTTGTTGACGCGGATTTCCCTGCCGATGGCCGATTCGCCCTGAAACAGCTCGTCAGCGACGGTCTGCCCCACCACGCAGACGCGGCTGGAATTGAGGACGTCGCGTTCGGAGAAGCACTCGCCTTCCGCCACGGCCCATTCCCGGATTTCCAGGAAGTCGGCCGTCGATCCGACCATCTGGTTGGGCACCCAGTTGCGATTGCCATAGACGATCTGCGTTCGGGCCCGCACCATCGGGGCGACGGCCCGCAACGAGGGACATTCCGCCGCCATCACCTCGCAGTCCCGCGGCGTGAGCGTCACGGTGCTGCCGCTTCCCTGGCTGACGCCGCTGGTGCTGGTGGTGGAACCGGGGATGACCAGCAGGACGTTCGCGCCCATGCTGGCGATGGACTTCTTGAGCTGGGACGAGGACCCGGCCCCGATCTCCATCATCGCGATCACGGCGGCGATGCCGATCACGATACCCAGCGTCGTGAGCATCGCCCGCATTGGGTTGCGCCGCAGGGCCTTCAGCGCCGCGCGCATGGTTCGACGCAGCTTCATGTCGCACCTCCTGTGGCCGGCTGGGGAACTGATTGTCCGCCAGCTTGGCCAGCCTCGCCGTACTCGCCGTCGACGATGAGGCCGTCGTGGATGTGAATGGTCCGCCGTGCGTATCTGGCCACGTCCAGCTCGTGGGTAACCAGGATGATCGTGATGCCGTCGCTCTCGTTGAGCTGACGGAACATGCGGAGGATTTCCTCGCTGGTGCGGGAGTCGAGGTTGCCCGTCGGCTCATCCGCCAGCAGTAGCGGCGGGCGGTTCACTAAGGCCCGCGCGATGGCGACGCGCTGCTGCTGGCCGCCGGAGAGCTTTGATGGCTCGTGTCGCATCCGGTCGCTTAGCCCCACCCGTTCGAGCACCTCGACGGCGCGCTGCCGGGCCTGCCGCTCAGAAAGATGACCGGCCGTGTACCCCAACGGCATGGCCACGTTTTCGATGGCCGTGGTGCGGGCCAGGAGGTTGAAGCTCTGGAAGACGAAGCCGATCTTGTGGTTCCGCACCAGGGCCCGGCGGTCGGCAGAAAGGCCCGAAACTTCCTCGCCATCGAGCCAGTACCGGCCGGACGTGGCGCGGTCGAGGCAACCCATGATGTGCATGAGCGTGCTCTTTCCGCTGCCCGAAGCGCCCATGAGGGCCACGAACTCGCCCTTGGCGATGTTCACGGAGACGCCTCTGAGCGCCGGCACGTCAACGTCGCCCATGTGGTAGGTCTTGTGAATGTCACGCAGTTCGATGAAGTCCATGATCGTCTCATTCCTGCCCAGGGGTCCCCAACGCGACGAATCGCGTTGGGGTGCCCCTATCGCGGCGGCGGTCCACCCTTGGGCGGGGCAGGCAGCTTCGGTGTGAATGGATTGCTGATGTCCGTCGAGGCAGCAGCGCCCGTCTCCACGCCGGTGACAAGTTCCATTCCCTCGGCAAGTCCTACACCCTCGACTTCGGTGTGAGTGCCGCTGCTCAGGCCGACCTTGACCGGGACCGGCCTGACGAATTGACCTTCGCGGGCATAGATCATGCCTGGCCGCGCCTCTGTCCTTGTCTTTGCCTCAGCGGGCGGCTGCTGCGGGAGCGATGTCGGAACCTGACCTGCCGGCGGGCCGTTTCGGTGCTCCGGGGCGACCTGCTCGACGGACGGGGTCCAACGAAGCGCCGCGCTGGGCACGAGCAGGACGTTCTCTCGGCGGCTGACCTGGAACTTCACGTTGGCGGTCAGATAGGGCAGCAAGCGGCCGGCGGAATTGTCGGTAACGATCTCGACCGTGTACGTCACCACGTTCTGCGTCATGGACGCGTTGAGGCGGACCTTCACCACCTCGCCGCCGAAGGTCTCGTCCGGCAACGCATCGACGGTGAAGGTGACCGGCTGGCCGGGGTATATCTTCGCCACATCCGCCTCATTGACCGCGACCCAGACCTGCATTCGTTTGAGGTCCTTGGCGATCAGGAAGAGGCTCGGTGCGTTCAGGCTGGCGACGACCGTTTGGCCGATGTTCACACGCCGGTCTATGACGACACCCTTCACCGGCGAAGTGATCGTGCAGTAACCGAGGTTCCGGTTGGCCCGCCAGAGGGTCGTCTCGGCCTGGGACAACCCGGCCTTGGCCTCCAGAATCGCCGCTTCGCCCACGGCCACGTTCGCTTTGGCGATCTCATAGGCAGACTGGTAGCCGTCGTAGGTCGCCTGTGCCAGCGCCTCCGAGGGCCCCAGTTTCTGTGCGCGCTCCCAGTCGCGCCGGGCCTGCAAGAGCTTGGCCTTGAGCTGTTCCAGGTCCGCCTCCGCCCGTCGCACGCCAGCCTTGGCGGATTCCACCTGCGCCTCGGCCTGCTTGACATCGGCCTCCGCAAGCGCCTTGTCGATGCTGGCCAGGACCATTCCTTCTTCCACGCGCGAGCCGTAGTCCACGCTCCTGCCGTCGGCGTCGATTCCGAGCGTCAGTATCTGGCCGGCCACCTGAGCGCCGACGTCCACGACCTCCTCCGGCTCCAGCGTCCCTGTGGCGTCGATGGTGACCAGCAGGTCGCCTCGCGTGATCCGCGAGGTTCTGAAGGACGTGTTCCTGCCATCGCCCCGCTGGAAGTACCACGCGAAAGCCGTGCCGATAGCACCCAAGAGGAGGGCACCCGCTACCATTCTCTTGATCCACTTCTTCATAAGGACCTCACTTCCTCTTGCGGCTATTGCCGCCGGGCCGACGTTTGCCGGTGGACTGCTCGAGCCGCTTACGGGTCTGACGGATGCCCGCGAGCGCGAAAGCCGTGAAATGGTCCACCATGCCATTGAGCATGTCCTCGCGGAACACGGGGGCCAGCCCTTCGTGTTTCTCAGCCTGCCGGTGGTGCGTAACGTGCATCCAGGGGGCGACGACGCACACCTCGCACAACTCGACATCAGTGTCGGTCGCCCGCGGCCCCAGCAGCTCGCGGAGAATCGCCTGCGTCGCCTGTCGAATCGGCCGGATGGCGTCGTCAATGATCTGGTGCAGGAGCCCCGTCGGGTTGGCCATCTCGTTGCGCATAATGCCGAACTCGATGGCATCGCCCACCATGGCCCGCTGTAGGCCGGCGCGGATTCGGCCACGAAGCCTCTCCTCGGCGGGGCGGTCCGGGCCGACCCCACCATCGGGCGGAACCTGCGCCAAGAGCCGCTCATGCGCGTGCCGCCACGCTTCCTGGTAAAGCTTCTCCTTGCTGCCGAAGTGGTAGTTGACGGAGGCCTTGTTCGCACCGGCCAGGCGGGTGATCTCTGAGATGCTGGTGCTCGGGTAGCCCTTTTCGGCGAACAACTCGCAAGCAATCTCCAGCAATCGCTCCCGCGTCCCTGCGGCGTCCGCTGCTGTACTCATGTCGCGCTCCTAATTAGCTGAGGTCTGTCACCGGACATCAAACGACCGGTTCAACCTATCGGTTCAAACGAACGTTTAGCACAATTATTGCGGCGGGTCAAGGGGAATTTCTTTCTGCTGGCCCGAAATGTGTGTTGGGGGCTGGCTTCTGGCATGAAATGGGCC
>Ga0315277_10002450_pt1 | contig 25916 bp, 23 predicted proteins | sample YL17G05_15_MG_FD_203695 | JGI IMG/M metagenome (GOLD analysis project Ga0315277, IMG submission 203695) | Sediment microbial communities from Yellowstone Lake, YNP, Wyoming, USA - YL17G05_15 | ecosystem: Environmental > Aquatic > Freshwater > Lake > Sediment | place: USA: Wyoming | collected... | reverse complement strand
ACGCTGGCCACAAGACGATTGTGCCCGGGCTGTCGAGCGGCTGGCACACGATCGGGCTGTGGTGGAAGCCGGACGAGTACGTCTTCTTCGTCGATGGCAGAGAGACGTGGCGGAGCAGCGCGGGCGGTGTCAGCCAGGTGCCCGAATACTTGATGCTGAGCAACGAGATCGGCACGTGGGCGGGAGACATCTCCGCCGCGAAGCTCCCGGATTCCTTCCTGATCGATTATGTTCGCGTGTTCGATCTGGTGACGCAGAAGTAACGGCACGCGAAGAGCCGCGTGGACGTCGAGCGCATCGATGACGCCCCTCATGCACGGGCGAAACCTGGAGGAGCTGCTGCGAAAGCGGATCGTGCTCATGACGCGTCACATGGATGACGAACCGTTCATCGATCGTGACTACATGATGAAGATGGCGGGGCGGATGCTCGAGTGAGGGACGCTTCGCCGCACCATTGCCGATATAGACTGTCCGCATGCCCGCGCCCGACACCGCCATCCACGAACGCTTCATGCGCCTGGCCCTCGCCGAGGCCCGCCGCGCCCTCGACGTCGGCGAGGTTCCTATCGGTGCCGTCGTCGTCCTTGACGACGATGTGGTCGGGCGAGCGTTCAACCAGCCGATCAGGCAGCACGACCCGACCGCGCACGCGGAGATTCTGGCGATGCGCGAGGCGTCGCGCGCGATCGCCAACTATCGCCTGTCCGGCGCGACGCTCTACGTGACGCTCGAGCCGTGCCTGATGTGCGCCGGCGCGATGGTGCACGCGCGCATCGGCACGCTGGTGTTCGGCGCCGCCGAGCCGAAGACCGGCGCGGTCGTCTCCAACCTGCAGGCGCTCGCCCTGCCGCACCACAATCACCGCGTCGAAGTCGTGTCAGGGGTGCTCGAGACCGAGTGCCGCGAGATCGTCCAGCAGTTCTTCCGGGACCGCCGTTGATTGCCACGCATCAGCGGTAGGGCAGGGCTTCAGCCCTGCCAGTGACCAACAGCGGTAGGGCAAGGCTTCAGCCCGGTGGCCAGACACTTGTGGGACCTGGCCGGACTCCTGTGGGACCGCCGGGCTTCAGCCCGGTGGCATCTGCCGGGTATAATCAATCGGTTGGCCGCACCGCGGCTACCGACCCGGTAGGGCAGGGCTTCAGCCCTGCCGGTGTCAGCGTGCTCACCTCTGCGGAGAGGTACCGAAGTGGTCGTAACGGGGGCGCCTCGAAAGCGTCTTGTCGCGTGAGCGGCACGGGGGTTCGAATCCCCCCCTCTCCGCCACTCCTCCAACCTAGACACGCTGGCAGCTTCCGCGCAGAGCAGCAATGTCTCTGCCTACCCCCTTTTGTCCGAGTCGTTGTTTCGCCAGGCCCGTGTTCGTCATTTGGCGCCGGGTGACACCGCAATGGAACCGGCGCGACGGTTCCGTAGTAGACTCTCCGTCGTAAGTTTGGAGAGATCGCGCGAGTTGATGATGGTACCCTGGCTGTCGTGATGGGGCTCGGTCAGTTCAGGCGTGAACAGTGTGAGAAGGAGTACGACAATGGCTCGGCGTGTGCTCCCGGCGATCAGCCTGCTGCTTGCGATCGTGATTCCAGTCGCCCTGGTCGCGCAGACGGCGCAGAAACCGCTGGTCAACGACGACATCGTGCAGATGGTGAAGGCCAACCTGCCGGAGAGCACGATCATCGGCGCGATGCAGGCCAACCCTATCAACTTCGACGTGTCGCCTTCAGCGCTCATCGCGCTGCACGAGGCGGGCGTCAGTCAGAAGATCATGGACGCGATGCTGGCTGCCACGACGAAGGCGGCAACCAGGAAGCCGGGCATTGCCTCGTCCCTCTCCACCAAGCCGCCGGCGCCGGCGTATGCGCCGCTGGTCGTGCTCATACAACATGAAGCACGCCAGAACTTGACGCTCGAACGAACCCGCCTGATTCAGACAACCGCCAAGTCCCGCTCCCTGGCTGCCCTCGCAAAGGACCAGGCGCTCAATCAATCGCTTCGCGCCGGGATGTCGGAGGCCCTATCGCGCACGAGCGATTCCATGGCGGGCGCGGCCGCCGGAGGAGTCGCGCGAGGGATGGCCGGAGTCCTGATGTCCGGCGCCAGGAGCGCGCCGAAGGACGTCACCTACGTCTGGGCGCTACAGGGGGCGAGCTCCGAGACTTCGACAATCGATGCGCCAGGGTTCGAGGTGTCGCTTGGCCCGGCGAGAGGCGTACGGGCCGATGAGTACGTGCCGGCGCTTGTCAAGCTGACCCCGACAACCAACAGCTGGCGGCTGGTGGGTGCCACCGAAGGCAAGGAAGGCGCCGGCGCGAGGATGGCGCTCAACTGGCCAATCTACTCGGCCTTCGTCGAGGACCGGGTCCCGCTGCAGGTGAAGAACGTCGAAAGCGGGAACTGGCAGGTCTCTGTCACGGCGCCGCTTCCGCCCGGAGAGTACGCCCTGGTCCTGAGGCCGCAGTCCAAGAACAAGCAGTTTGCCGGGCAGGACGTCGCGCGGAACCAGGGTGATGGACTCCTGTTCAACTCCGCGTGGTCGTTCACGGTCAAGTAGCTGACGGCCAGTGGGGACTGGTGGTGATTCTGCTGGACTTTCGAGCAGTTCTCGGCTTTAATCCTGCGTGGACAGCTTCGCGTCAAAATCCTATCGCGACAGAGAATCACCGCGGCGGCAGCGCTGGCTCCGTCTCCGAGCGGGACGTCCGCATGTTTGCAGTCCGAAGTATGAAGGCGCGACACTGGCGTTCGCTGACCTTGGTCCGCGACGACCGCGGTGCTGAGCAGATGGAGTACATCCTCATTCTTGCCGCGGTCGTGCTCCCGATGGTCGTCGCAGCGCGACTGATGTGGGGCGTACTTCTGTACTACTTCACCATCGAATCGTTCGTGATCGACTTACCGCTGTTCTAGCGCCCTCGGGGCAACATGGCGGGCACGCCGCGAGGAGGATCAACAAGATGCTGCTCCAGAGAATCTGCGATTTGCATTGCAATGAGACGGGTGCCGAAGAGGGCATGAACAAGCTGCTCATCTTCGCGATGGTCGCCCTGCCGCTGCTTGCCCTGCTGATCTTCTTCGGCGGGCAGATCAAGGATTTCGCGACGCAGCAATGGGAGAACGTCTTCGGCACCGGGGGCTCCGGCGCCGTCCCGCTACCGAGGTAGCCGCCGACGCTCGTGTTGCATTTGGCGCCATCTCTTCTGGCAGACACCTGTCTGCTCGTTGTGCTCGGCGCGTCCGCCGTCACGGACCTGCGCGTAGGCCGGATCTTCAACGCCGTGACGTACCCGGCAATCGCGCTCGGCCTGGTCGGGTCGATGTTGGGGTTTGGGCCCGACCCGGCATCGGCGGTGCTCGGTTGCCTGGTCGGCGGAGGCGCGCTCTACTTTCTGTTCGCGTTCGGATGGATGGGTGGCGGTGACGTCAAACTCATGGCGGCTGTCGGAGCCCTCCGAGGATTCCCTTTCATCCTGCACGCGATGTTCTATTCGGTGTTCGTCGGAGGTGTGGCTGCCGCTCTAATGCTCATCTGGCGTGGCCACACGCGCGCCGTCGTCGGCGACCTTGTCGTCGTCGTCAAGCGATTGACCGGCTTCGGCGCTGCGAGCGCGCCGATTCCGGCGCGGGGTGGCGCGCTTCCGTTCGGTGTGGCCATCTGCGTGGGCACACTGGCCGCGTTGGTCCTCGAGTGGCGCGGATAGAGCGCCCGATGAACCTGGCAACATACTCGCCGTTGCGCCTGGAACTGCTGACGGCGATCCTGCCAATCGCGACCGCCTGCGTGGGCTGCTGTGGCCTCACGTGGCTGACCGGGCGCTTTCTGCTGGCGCCCATCAGGCGCCGCTTTTCTGTTCGCCTCGATGATTGGGGAACGAGCGAGCTCGAGTTCGCACTCGCCCTGCCGGTGTTCCTCGTCTCAGTCCTCACCGCCGTGCAGATGGCGCTGATGGTCAACGGCATGCTGGTGGTCGATTATGCGGCGTTCTGCGCGGCGCGCAGCGCCGTGGTGTGGGTGCCGCAGGCCCTGCCCGACGAACCCGCCAACACGATTGCCGATCCTGAACAGAACGATTCCGAAAAATGGCGGCGCATCCGGGGAGCGGCGACGATTGCCTGCACGCCGATCGCGCCGCGCCTCAGCCAGTTCGCGTTTGGATTCCTGCCGCGACCGCCCTCGAACGTCAGCGCGGCGTTCCAGGAACTGGCAACCATCAACAGCTCGAACCTCAGTGGGGTCATCAGTCTCCCGCTCGGACGCGACGCCCTCGACAAGTGGCTGTATTCGGATCTCTACACGGACGTGGCCTTGCTCGATGGTGGCGGGCAGCCCACCGCGCAATTTCCCGCGGACGCCCCCATCACCGCGCGTGTGACGCACCGGTTCTACATGAACGTCCCGTTCGCCGGTCAGGCCATCGGCACCGTCTTCGGCGACCGCTTCGCCTGGATCTTCGGTCCCTACTACGTGCCGTTGTCGGCGTCCTACACGCTCATGGCGGCGCACGGATGACACCCCGGCCTTCGCCCATCTCCGTGACGCGCGCAAGCCGTCGACTCCACGTCGACGAGGGCGGCCAGATCTCGGCGCTTGGCGTCCTGGCTGCGGCGGTGTTTGCCTGCCTGCTGCTGCTCGTGATCAACACGGGTTACGCGACCAGCGGCAAGATCCAGATGCAGAACGCGGCCGATGCGACCGCCCTGTCGGGCGCGACGTGGATGGCGCGCGGGCTCAACATCATCTCGCTCAACAACGTCACCCAGACCCAGCTGCTCGCGATCATCCTCATCCTTCGCGCGCTCGACGATGCCATTCCGCCCGCGATTAGAACGCTGCAAGCCGAGTTGGCCGCGTGCGTGTGGTCCATCGTATGCAACGCCACTCCTCTTCCCGAGATTCTCTCGGCCCAGATCTATGTACTGCAGGCCCTGGTGCAACCTGTCGTCAGCGAAACACGCAACACGATGGCGGGATCGAGCGGCGATCCGAAGAGCGGCTTGCTCTGGACGGCAATGCAGCTGTTGAGCAAGATGAGTTCCGCCGTGGCCGTGACGTTTCCCGTAATCGGGGAGCTCGAGTCGATCAGGATCGCCAGGGCCGATGGTGCGGATGTCGGCGTCCTGGTTCCCGCGCGCTGGACGGTGGACGGATGGCCGTCGCTGCCGGTGCACAAGGGGGCGCTCAGCCCGGATCTGTGCGAGCGGACACGCAATGGGCCGCTCGGCGAGTACAGCGGGTATGTGAAGGTCGCGCTCCTGCCCTTCGCGAACTCGCTGATCCACGTCTATTTCTACGGGTTCCGCGCAATGCACTACGCCAGCGTGTGCGGCGGATCGGGATCGGCGCCCAGCGAACCCGAGCGGGTGGGGAGCCTGGCCGAGTGCGAAGCTCGCGGAGGCGGAACCGCCGTCTGGGAGCAGACCACCTACGAGACGGTGCTCTTCGACACGCGCCAGTCGTCCATTTCGATCAGCGGGAAGGACGATCCGCGGCTCGACGGTCCGCCCCAGTACACGCCGCCGCTCCAGACGGACTGTTCGTGGCGGCCGGCCGGGCGTTCTCTTGGCGAAGGAAGGTACCAGCGACTCGAAGAGACTCCGGTGAAGGTGGGAGAAGACGACCACGGTAACCCGATCTGGAATTATCGGTACCGCGTCTACGAGTATACGTTCCTGGCGGCCTCGGTAGGCGGGGATGAGGAAGTTCCCGCAGCTACAGAGGCCGCGCCATCGAGCGACGACGATCCGTACCCGCTCCTGATCGGCGGAGACAGGAACTCCACGAGGGAACAGGCGCAACGAGAGCTGCGCTATCTGGCCGTCACGTACCGGTCCCGGCAGGTGGCCGTCGCTCCCGATTTCTTCGTCTCGCCCTACGGCAGTCATCGTCTCGCGTACGGCCAGGCCCGTGTGTACAATCCGACGGCGTTCGACACGTTCACGCAGGACTGGCGGGTCACGCTCGACCGGACGTCGATGATCGAAGACGGCACGCTCGTCAGCGGCCTCTTCAACTCGAACCTCGCAGGACACATTCCCGCGGACACTTCGCCGGGCGTGTTCGGCAGGATCACCGGGTTTTTCGGCGGGCTGTCGGGTGCCGTGCTGGGGTTCCTGAACAACCACTGATGCGACGCGGGATGAATTGCGGCGATCGGCGAAGGCAATGCGACGAGGCTGGCGTCGCCATGCTGGAATTCGTCCTGATGTTGCCGTTCATCTGGATCGTGCTCGTCCTGATCCTCGACTTCGGGCAGGGCTTTCTCGAGCGGCAGCGCACGATGGTGGCGGCGCGCGAGATCGCCATTCGGAGCGCGCAGGGGGCCGGCGGTGACGTGGTCCAGGACGTGGCGCGCGACGTACTAAGCCCGCGGGGGATGACGGCCAGTTTCGCGGCGAGCGACGGCGGGACCTGTCCGAGAGAGCCTTCCATGGACGAGGGGTCGCTGAACAGCGTGTTCGGCATGGACCTCGGATGGATCGGCAGCGCGGTGTCCGGGGCCATGGGGAGACTGTCCAGGACCACGGTGTACGAGGTGACGGCGCAGGGCCGCCCGATCTCGGGGCGGCTGCTCGAACCAGGCGTCTACCAGGCGTGTTTTGCCATCGACCAGGGCACGTGGACGCACGACGAAACCGGCGGATACGGCGACATCATCTACAACGCGATCAAGGGCGCCGTAAAGGCGATGGCGGATAAGTTCTTCTGACAAGGCCATGTCCAGGATTCTTGTAACGGCCGGCCGGGTGCTCGCAAGCGGCGCGGTCGTCGCGGGAGCGGTTGCGTTCCTCGTCTCGTTCGGCCCCCGCGCAACGCCGGTATACGCGGACATCTACGTGCCGCTCGCAAGCGCCGCCGGGTTCCTGTCGCCGCCTCCCGGCGGCCCGCCGCTGCAGACCGGGAAGGCCCTCGTCAACGGCCAGACATTTCGGTACGCGATCGGGCAATCGAAGCTGGAACTCGATCAACTGCTGTCGCACTACGAACGCCAGTTCAGCACCAGCGTGTCATCCGGGCCGATCACGACGGCCGTACGCGTTCAAGGCGCCGGCGCCGGCGTGATCACCGGTATGCTGTTCCGGCCGCTGCGCCATCCGGAGGATTTGACCAAGCGCCTGCGCGGATTCGCAGAGACCACGCAGCTGAACGCGCTCGGCCAGGTCCACGTGATCACCGCGTACGCGAACCAGGGCACCGTCTTCATCGACTTCGTGCCCGGCGACGACGTGCACCTGAAAACACTGCTGCCGGCCGGCCATGACGATGCGCCGGGCCAGGACCTGGAGGGCGTGCGCCGGCCGTCCGGGCTGCAGCGCGTGATGACCGTCGAGCATGGCGACGGTCCGACCTGGAGCCGGACCTACATCTATCGCGCCTCCGATAGCGCGGCCGCCGTCGCTGACTTTCGCGGCGCCCTCGCCGCCGGCGGCTGGATGGCCAACCCGTTGTTCGACTCGCCGGTGGTGCAGCACTACACGAACGGCCGGCAGGAGTGCTTCGTCGGCGGCGCCGGCCTCGGCAAGGACGCTATCGTCATCCTCGTCTATCGCATGACGCCAAGCCCGAGACCAAGATCATGAAACCACGCAACCTGTTGATCGCTGCCGCCGTGTTGGGTCTTCTCGCCATCAGTCTTCTGCAGCTCGAGGCGTGGCGGACGCGCGGCGGGACGGTGTACGTCTTCAAGGCGACACGAAACGTGCAGCCGCCGAACACTCTGAACGGCGCCGTCGTCGTGGTCGGCATCCCGGGAAACACGTACGAAGCGATGCAATCGCAGGTGCCGACCAGGGATCTGCAATCCTGGGTCGTCAGCACCCCGGTCGTCCGGCCGGTCCGCGCGGGCGAGACGATCACATTCGATGCACTGCAGAAATCGGCGAGCGCCGGCCTCAAAATCCAGCCGGGCATGCGCGCGGTCGCCGTTGAAGTAGCGGCCGTGCAGGCTGTCGGCTACCTGATTCGACCCGGCGACTACGTGGACATTCTCGGCACGGTGCCCGACGAGAAGAACCTCGTCACTCGCCACCTGCTGCAGGCCAAGCACGTGCTCGCGGTCGATCAGCAGTACCGGCTGGAGGACTCGGCGTTCCTCCAGAGCCGGACGTATTCCACGGTCACGCTCGAGGTCACTCCCGCGGAGGCCGAGATGCTCGAGGCCTATCGCGCGGTCGTCCGCAACGGATTCTCGCTGTCGCTGCGCGGACGCGGAGACCTTGAAACGGTGCAGACACCGAGCTACCAGCTCCTCGGCCTGAGTCGCAAGTAATGGGCCCGCAGTTTCAAGTCATCGTGCAGACGGCCGGTGGCGCACAAGGCACCGTGTTCGATCTGAGCGCGACCGAAACCCGAATCGGCCGCGACCCTTCGAACGCGATTCGCCTGTCGAGCCCGTTCGTGTCCCGCTTGCACGCGTCCATCACCCAACGGGGAGGGCGCATCTGGCTTCGGGGCGAGGGGCTGAACCCGACGGTCATCAACGGGCGCGAATTGCATCCGAACGAATCGGTGGAGCTCCACGCGGGCGACACCATCGCCATCCAGGGATTCTTCCTGAAGATCCAGGCCACCGGGCGTGCGCCGGTGGTCAGCGATACCGAGGGCCGCGACCACTTCACGTCGCTCGTGACTACCGTCCATGAGCGGGTGATCAATCGCCTCGACCCTCGCATCGTCCGTCTGGACAGCGTCAAGTCCGAGGAGGGCCGGCAGGCGGCGGTTCGCGTGCTGCGCGAGGAACTCGAGAAGCTCAGTTTCGAGGACGATGCCGCGATGCAGGTTTACGCATCGCGCGAGGCGCTGCGAACGACGCTCATGCTCTCGTTGCTCGGCCAGACGGCTTCCGACGTCGATGGAGAGCCGTTCGGACGACCGAAAGAGTACGCGCAGCAGGAGCAGGGCCGGTTCTGGCTCGCATCGCGCATGGCGGAAACGCTGACGCTGAAGCTCGACGGCACCGACGGCCGCGAGGGCCTGGCGCGCCTGCGCGTCGGCGCGGACGCCGCCTTCGACGCCTGGCGGGAGCAGATCGACGCTGCCATGGCCCGGCACCTGACGCTGTGGCAGCTCCGCAAGGAAGTCTCCGATCTCGTGTTCGGCCTCGGGCCGCTCACCGACCTGCTGCGGATGCCGGACATCACGGAGATCATGGTCGTGTCGAAGGACCAGATCTACATCGAGCAGGGAGGCGTGCTCGAAGAGACCGGCCGGACGTTCGTCAGCGACCGGGTCAGCGAACAGATTCTCGAGCGCATTCTCGGGCCGATCAACCGCCGCGTCGATCGCAGCTCGCCGATGGCCGACGCGCGGCTGCCCGACGGGTCGCGCGTCAACGCGGTCATTCCGCCGCTGGCGCTGAAGGGGCCGTGCATCACGATCCGGCGCTTCTCCCAGGATCCCCTCACGATCGACGATCTGATCGGGTTTGGCGCGCTCAGCAACCAGGTGGCGACCTTCCTGCGCGCCTGCGTGAAGGGGCGCAAGAACATCATCATCTCGGGGGGAACGGGATCCGGGAAGACGACGCTGCTCAACGCGCTCTCCGGGTGGATTCCTCCCGCCGAACGCATCGTGACGATTGAAGACACGGCGGAGCTCCGGCTGCAGCAGCGCCACGTCGTGACGCTGGAAGCGAGACCCCCGAACGTCGAGCAGCGAGGCGAGGTCACGATCCGTGATCTGGTCAGGAACGCGCTGAGAATGCGACCCGACCGCATCATCGTCGGTGAATGCCGCGGGAAAGAGGCGCTGGACATGCTCCAGGCCATGAACACGGGGCACGACGGGTCGATGACGACGGGGCATGCGAACTCGTCGGCGGACATGCTGCAGCGGCTCGAAGTCATGGTGCTTGAGGCCGCCCAGCTGCCGTTGCCCGCGGTGCGCAGGCAGATCGTTTCCGCGATCGATCTGATCATCCAGCAGAGCCGTCTTCGCGACGGGACACGGCGGGTGGTCAACGTCACCGAGATCGTGGGTCTCGATGACGTGACCGGCGAAATCGTCACTGAAGACGTGTTCACCTACCGGGACGGGGATGGCCTGGCATTCACCGGCTACCTGCCGACCTTCGCCGGCGCGCTTCTCAGCGCGGGACACTTGAATGCGAAGGAAGTGTTCTGGGGAGGCTGATGCTGCGGAACCTGGCGCTCGTCTGCTTCGTCGTGGCTGCCATCCTCTTCGTGCGCGGCGCCGGCGCGCTGTTGTGGCCGCGTTTCCGTGATCGCATGGCGCGCGCCGAGCGCAGGTACGCGGATTCGCTGATGGACCTGTTCCGGCCAATCGCGTCGGCCGGCCTGATTGCCAAGTGGCAGTACTTCGGTTCGCTCGGCCTCGTCCTCCTCATCTTCCTGTTGACCGGGAATCCCATCTTCTCGGTGGCGATCCCCGTCGTCTGCTTCACGATTCCCGGATTCGTCTTCGCAAGGCTTCGCAAGCAGCGGCTCGAAAAGATCAATCACCAGCTGCCCGACGCGCTGCGCGTGATGGCGGATGGCGCCAAGGCCGGCCTCAGCCTGCCGCAGATGCTGCGGATGGTGGCGACGCAGGGCACGAAGCCCGTCGCCGAGGAGTTCGGCCTCGTCGTGCGCGCGATGGACCTCGGCGAGTCGCTGGACGACGCGCTGAGGCGCGTGGCCGCGCGGCTGTCGCTGCCGAACTTCGATCTGATGACGCTGGCGCTCCTGGTGAACCGCGATCGCGGCGGGGACGTCGCCGAGTTGCTCGTTCGCCTTGCCGAGTCGATCCGCGACCTCTCGGTCGTCGAGGAACGGATCGACATCGAAACATCGTCGGTCCGGATGTCGGCCAAGATCATGGTGGGAACGATCCCGGTCTTCGCGCTCGCGCTGTTTCTGATCGATCCGGAGGCCATGGCGATGCTGTTCAGGACGCCGCTCGGTGCGATCGTCCTCGTCCTCGTTGCGGTGCTGGCGACGACCGGATACCGGATGATTCAGAGTCTGGCGAACCCGGATATTTGAGGGCGGCGATGAACGCCGAAACACTCCTGCACTTTGCTGGTTTGTGCTCCGCCTTCGCGGCCGTCTCGGTCGGCAGCTACGGGTTGTTGCGGCAACTCGCGCTTCTCGGCCTGCTCCCGATCGTGCCGGGCGACGGGCGCTCGTTCTACCGCGAAGTCGCGCATCGACTCGGACGCATGGCAGCCGAGCGAAAGTGGTTCACGCCGCTCCGGCAGAAAGCCGAGCACGACCTGATCCGGGCACGCCTGGTGGACGTCGTGCCCGATGACTTCGTCGGAGAGTCGCTGCTGTACGCGCTGCTGGCGGCGGCGATCATGTGGGTGCTGACCGTCGCCGTCGGCGGGGCCGCGTGGAACGTCATTCCGGCGGCGGTTGCAGCCGGCGTGCTGTTCCAGGTGCCCGGCTGGAACCTGAAAGGCAAGGCCCGCCGCCGCATCGGACGGATCACGCGCCGGTTGCCCTATTCGCTGGAAGTGGTGGTTCTCGCTACCGATACAGGCGCCGGCTTCGAGGAAGCTCTGGAGATTCTGGTCCGGGAGGATCCGCGCAATCCGCTGCACGAGGAGTTCGACCAGGTCCTTCGGGACGCGCACCTGGGGGTCACGCGCAAGGAGGCGTTGCACGCCATGGCCGCCCGCGTCGGCACCGAGGACATCGCGTCGTTCGTGATGGCCCTCGACATCGCCGAGGATCTCGGCACGCCGATGGCGGAAACGCTCAGGAAACAGGCGGAGGCCATTCGGGTCGCCCGGTTGCAGCGGGCGGAGAAGATGGCGAAGGAGGCCGGGCCGAAGATGGCCGTTCCCAACACGATGATCATGGTGGCGAACGTGCTGCTGATCCTGGCGCCGTTTCTCCCAAAACTGTCGCACTTCTCCACCATGTAGGAGCGTACGTTGAGCGAACCGCGGTTCAAGATCGTCGTCGAGAAGGGACCGTGCGCCGGGACGGAGTTGCTGCTGACCGAAGGCATCCGGACGGTCGGCCGCGACCTCCAATGCGACCTCGTACTGTCCGGCGATCAGTTCGTGTCGGCTCAGCACGCAAGGTTCGTGTCGGACGAGCACGGCGTCGTTCTACGCAACCTGAGCCCGAACGGCACGCTGATCAATGGACGGCCCGCCATCGAGGCGCAACTGGCCGCCGGCGACAAGATCGGGATTGGTGTCGCGCACCTGCTGACCGTGCGGCAAGTCGTCCAGGCGACACTGCCGCCTCCCCGGCCACCCATGCCCGGCGAGCCGGGCGCGCCAGGCGTACGGGTGCGGGCACCTGGCGTCGTCAGCCAGCCGCGACCGGTAACGAGGCCCGCCCCGCCGGCCGCGCAGGAGGCGCCGCCGCCCGCCGAGAAGAAAGCCGACGCGCGAACGACGGGCTTTCGCATGCCGACATGGCTCATCGTGTACCTGTCGGCGATGGTGATCGTCATCGTGTTCTTTGCCGTCGTCAAGACGCTCGGCGGAGGCACCGCGGGCCTGGAACAGCTTCACCGGCAGGAAGCGCAATATGTCGCGGCGCGCAAACTCCCGAACGACGACACCGACCGGCTGCTGAAGCTGCTGGACACCGCGGTGGTGTACGAACGACGCGGGGACCTGCGATCGGCCTACGAAGCGTATCGCGAGATGCTGGCGGTCCGGCAGCCGATCGACCCTCAGTCGCCTGCCTATCGCTACGCGGCGGCCCGGATGGCCGCGCTGGGACCGAAATGAGCACGGAAGCCGGCGGGACGCGGCAAGTCGACGATCAGGAACAGGCGCTGGATCTTCAGCGCGCCAGCCTGGACTTCCTGCTGGCGCCGGTGGGCGCATTCCTCGAAGACGCGTCCGTATCTGAAATCATGATCAACGGCGCCGGCGACGTGCGCGTCGAACGCGAGGGCAAGATCGCCCGCACCGATGCACGCTTCGGGTCCGAGGAGCAGTTGCTCGCCGCTGTCAGGAACATCGCGCAGTACGTCGGCAAGCGGATCATGCCCGACACCGCGCGCTTCGACGCGCGTCTCCCCGACGGCTCCCGCGTGCACGTCGTGCTGCCGCCCGCGAGCCGCCAGGGCATCTGCGTCGCCATCCGCAAGTTCCAGAAGTCACGGATGACGTTCGAATCTTTCGTCAGGATGGGATCCCTGACGGAGGAAGCGCGCGAGTTCATCGAACTGTGCGTCCTCGTCGAGAAGAACGTCATCGTCTCCGGCGGGACGGGCACCGGCAAGACGAGTCTGCTCAACATCATGGCCGCGCTGATTCCGCCCGATCAGCGAATCATCGTGCTCGAGGACACCAGCGAGTTGGCACTCCGCGGGCAGGACCACGTGCTCTATTTCGAAACGAAGCCGCCCGACCGCCAGGGCCGGGGAGCGGTCTCGATTCGCGACCTCTTTCACTCGTCGCTGCGGATGAGACCCGACCGGATTGTCGTGGGCGAATGCCGCGCGGGCGAAGCAATCGACCTGATTCAGGCGATGACCTCGGGCCATGGCGGGTCCATGACGACGCTGCACGCCAACGCGCCGGCCGATGCGCTGAACCGCCTCGAGACGATGGCGTTGATGTCGGGCATCGAGATGCCGCTCGTTGCCCTCCGGAGCCAGGTCGCGTCGGCAATCGACGTCATCGTGCAGCTCGGCCGGCTGCCCGACGGGTCGCGGCGCGTCTTCGAGATCGCTGAAGTTCATGGCCTCACCGATCGCGGCGGCTACGACGTCCGCAGCATCTACGCCTTTGCGTTCCAGGGCAAGGCACCCGATGGCCGGGTGATCGGCCACCTCGAACGGACGGGTCACCGTCCGACATTCTGGGCGGAGGTAAACCAGAAGGGCTACGGGAACCGGGTGCGGCTCACCGGAAGCCTTTGGGAGCCCGAGCCAGGGAGCGTGGCGGCAACCTAGCATCAACCCTCACCAGTCAAACGGTCACAGCGGGTCGGGTCGTTCGTCACAGCGCGGGAGCAGGACATGAGGCGTACGACTTGCGTATTCGCGACCGCGGTCATCCTCGCGTGGGCCGCCACAGCGGCGGCCCAGTCCGCGACCATCCTCGGCATCGCCCCTTTCAGTCCCGGCGCGAGCAGCACCGAGCAGAGTCTGTCGATTACCGGGGGCGGGTTCCGCCCGGGACTCACCGTGTCGCTGACCTCGCCCACTGGCGGCAGCGTCACGGTGAGCGGCGCCAACATCCTGAGCGTCACCGGGTCGTCCGTTCAGGCGCGCGTCACGCTGGCAGTCGCGGGCGCATGGAGGGTGCGGGTCACGAACCCCGGCAGCAAGGCCTCCAACGACTGGAGGTTCACGGTGCGGCCGGGTGCGGCGGTAAGCCCGCCGAGTGCGAGTCCGGGAGGCGGCACGTACACGGCCGCCCAGAAGGTGACGCTGACGTGCGCGACGTCCGGTGCAACGATTCGCTACACGACCAACGGCAGCGAGCCGTCGAGTTCGTCGGCTGTGTACGGGGCGCCGATTTCCCTCTCGAGCACGACGACGATCAAGGCGCAGGCGTTCAAAGCGGGGATGAGCGACAGCCCGGTGACGACCGCCGTCTACACGTTCGTCCTTCCGCAGGTGGCGCCGCCGGTGGCCAGGCCGGCCGGCGGCATCTACGCCACTGCGCAGAGCGTGACGCTCGCGACGACGACGACGGGGGCGACGATCCGCTACACGACGAACGGCAGCGAGCCGAGGTCGTCGTCAAGCGTGTATGGCGCACCGCTACCGGTTTCGGTGTCCACCACGCTGAAGGCGCGAGCGTTCAAGAGCGGGATGACCGACAGCGCGGTGACGACAGCGAGCTATGCCATCATCTTGACACCCGTGGCCGCGCCGGTTGCCAAGCCGGGTAGCGGCTGCTACCTCTCTCCGCCGACCGTCACACTCAGTACAGCTACCAACGGTGCGACGATTCGCTACACGACGGACGGGAGCGGTCCGTCAAACAGATCGCCGGTCTACAGCACGCCGATTCGCCTGACGAACGACGCGACGATCAAGGCGCGGGCGTTCAAGCCGGGGATGGCCGACAGCGCGGTCATCACGGCGAGCTACACGGTCGCGCAACCGGTGGCCGCGCCGGTGATGAATCCGCCGGGCGGCACCTTCCAGTCGGCGCAACGGGTTGCGATCACGACGGCGACGTCGGGCGCGACTATTCGCTACACCACCAACGGCAATGACCCGTCGTCGAAGTCAACCGCCTACAGCGGACCCCTGACGGTGACGAAGACAGCAACACTCAAAGCGAGGGCGTTCAAGAATGGGATGAGGGATAGCGCGGTCACGACGGGCAGCTACACGATCGTGACGCCAACCGACGTGGCGGACAGGATCGGAAAGACCTACAAGATCAAGATCGGCGCACCGAGTGACTGGACGGTGGACGAATTGTTGCGGTTTGAAAAGGTCCTTGGTCGCCTACCCGCGTCCTTTCTTGGCAACCTCTGGCTGACCAAAGTATCGATGAAACCTGGCAAGCCGGGATCGTGCCCCAACCCAGACGGAACCTGCACGGCCGGCGGTTGGAACGATGGGCCTATTACTCTGAATCGTTGCTGCCTGGGGCTATTTGGGACCAGTGAATTGGAGAAGACATTCGTTCACGAACTCACCCATGCGCACCAGTTCCACTCGTGCAACGGTAATTGCGGCAGAACTGAGGTCTACGGGTCCGACCTCATGAGAAACTTCACCAAGGCTTTCGCGTGGACGTACGATGCGACTTCACAAGAGTGGAAGTACAACGGTTCCAAGTCTGCCGTTGCCCGCGACTACGGGCTGACGAACCCGCTTGAGGACATGACGACGTCTGCGGAGCTTTATTACAGCGATCCCGAAAGGCTGAAGAAGATGTCGCCCGAGCGTTACGACTTCATCCGGAACAGCGTCTTCGGGGGCAACGCACTTTAAGCGTGCAGTTCAGGTTGGAGCGGGATCTCCAGTAGGAGCAGGCAATGAACCAGGAAGCGAGCCGATGTGTCAATGCGACAGTCGGTCGGACGGCGCGCGTGGTCATCTCTGGAATACTGTTGTCGGTGGCCGGCGCGGGCTTGTTGGCACTTTGGCGTCCGAGCGTGGACGCACAAGCAGAAAGGAAACCTCTGGTGACGGCACTGCAGGTGTCGGGTGCGCGAGGGCAGCCGAAGAGTTGGCGCGGCGTCATTCCGGGAGTGAGCTCCCGAGCAGATGCCATCAAGTTGCTTGGCCAGCCCGCAAGGATGGTGAAGAACAGCTGGGAGACCTTGGAGTATCCGTCCGGTATTGAGGGACTGCCGAACGGAGTCCGCGTCGAGAAGGGGGTCGTCACTGTCGTCGGACTTGTGGTGACCAGCATCCAGAAAGTGGTCCTGAACGAATTCGTCACTCAGCTCGGTCCCGCGTGGAGAATCACGTTCAGCCGATTCCTCGACGGGGCGAAGACGTATGTGTTCGCGACGGACGGCGTGACCGTCGTCGCCGATGGCGAGACGGGGCGCGTCTATCTTGTTCAGTTGTACACACCGATGTCGATCGAGGCATACATGTCAACACTCGGTCGGGATCTGCCGCTGACGAATCCGTTCATCAAGTGAGTGCTACGGCCTTCGGATCGCGAGCGCCAGGCGGCACATCATGAACATTGGTCCGTTCGAGGTTCTCGGCATCATCGGTGAAGGCGCTAGCGGGATCGTCTACCGCGCCCGCGATCAGTCGCTTGGCCGCACCGTCGCCCTGAAGAAGCTGCACCGCGAACTGAAGGAGGATGACCCGGCGGCCGAACGCTTCCACCGCGAAGCCGAGGCGATGGTGTCCCTGCGTGCGGATCACGTCGTGTCCGTCTACTCGCACCAGATCGTCGACGGCTCGCCGCTGCTCGAAATGGAGTACGTGGCGGGCGGCAATCTCGCCGGGGTCACGGCTGCAGGGCCGATCGCGCTTCATGTGGGTCTTCAGCTCGTCGAGCATCTGCTCCTCGCGCTCAAAGCGTTCCACGACGCCGGGATCCTGCATCGCGCCGTCAGGCCGTCGAACGTGCTGCTCGACGAACGGGAAGATTTCAAGCTGGCGGATGCCCGGCTGTCAATCATGGGCAGCGAAGAGACATCGACGCTCGGAGCCGGATCGATCGTCTACATCGCGCCCGAATGCGTGTTCGGCCGGCCCTTCGACGCATCGTCTGACTTGTACTCGGCGGGCATGGTCGCTTACGAGGCACTTCTGGGTCGGTCGGCATTCCAGGAGGCCTTTCCCGGCCTGATGCCGGTCGCGGCGTTCGCTACCAAATGGCTCGAGTGGCTCAACGACAACGCGAAAACAGTGCCGCCGTTGCACGAAGTGAGGCCCGATGTCTCGGTGACCGTATCGCAGTTCGTGGCAAGACTCGTGGCCAAGGACCCGGAGTTGAGATTTGCCACGGCCGATGCTGCGCTGCTGGCCATGCGGTCGCTGCGCACGCTGCCGGTTGTTCCGAAAGAGGAGGAGGAACGCACACCACCGTCTCCGCCCGTGCTTCGCGAGCGACAGCTTCTGCGCCGCGACGCGGCCCCGGCCGTGAAGGTGCAGAGGCAGAGGGCGGCCGCAGTCAGCCACACCGTGTACTTCATGTCTCTGGTCGGCGGACTGGCGGGCCTCCTGTGCTGGGCGATCACCACGTGGGTTGCCGATTACCTGACCGTCAGACAGGAAGCGACTCCTGTACTTCTCACCCTGTGGACGACGATCATGGGCGCGCTGATGGGAGGCATGACCGTCGGGTTCGCGGACAGATGGAGCGGCGATCGGCTTCTCGGACGCTGGGTCGCTACTGGAACGCTGCTGGGAACCGCGGCCGGCTTCGTGAGCGGCCTCGTCTACATTCCGATTCAGCTCACCGTCGTGGCGGTCGGAGGGTTCGGCGCGCGCGACGTCTTCGCACGGGTCAGCCTGTGGATGATCGCCGGATGTTTCATTGGCCTGGTGACGGGTCTGCGCTGGTACTCGGTCAATCCCTACCGCGCCGTTCACGCAATGGCTGGCGGGATCGTGGGCGGAATGCTCGGCGGGTTGGCGTTCCAGTACACGTCGCACATGCACGAGTTCTTTGCGGCGCTCGCATTCGTGCTGACCGGCATGGGCATTTCGCTTGGCGTGACGTTGGCGCCGGTCCTGTTGCGGAACGGCGTCCTGCAGTTCGTTCGCAGTGACGACGAGCGGGCGCGCAGCAAGTACGGCCCGCAAAGGCAGGAATGGCCCATCCAGGCGGGAGACCGCCTGCTCATCGGCAGCGAGCGTGCCGGTGAAGCGATGACCATGTATGCCCGCAACATCCAGGTGTACATTCCGGACACGATGGTGGCGCCGCGCCACGCCATCCTGTTCGAGCGCGAGAAACACTTCTACCTCCAACCGCACGGTGGCATCGTGGCTGCGAACGGGCGGCTGGAAGCGCCGCTACAGGTCGGCGGTATCGACGTTGTCGACAAGGTGGATCTGCACCACGGCGACGAGATCCTCATCGGCCAGACGGTGCTGCGGTTCTGTTTGACGAAGAAGAGCACCGCAGTGGAGCCTGCGTTGCTGGCTGCAGGCTCAAGTCGATGAAGCGGACACTCGGCACGTTGATCCTCCTGTCGGTCGCATGGACGACGGCGGCGCACGCGCAGATCGCCAGGATCTCCTTCGCCGACAAGCCCAGGCTTGTTCGGTGCGGCGAACGCCCATGCTTTCGACTCCTGCTCGACGCCACGGACGCCGGCGGGAACCCGGCTGATCTGCCGGACCGAATCGACGCGTACCGGGTCGTGGACCTGCGTTCCGGGAAAGAGGTTCCGGCCTTCTACGTTGCGCCTCTCGTCAACCCCGCATCCGGGTCAGGCGAGCGGCCGATCTACTCGATGTTGCTGTTCGACCTGAGCGGCAGCATGAACCGGACCACCGGCGGCGGGGAGTCGCGATACGAGGCGGCGATCAGAGTCCTTCAGAATTTCATCGCGCGGCATTTCACACCCGGCGTCAACCGGTGGGCCATCGCGGGATTCCACAGCAAGAACGTCGTCAATGGCGTGCGGAACGCCAGGTTTGCGGACACGATGGACGGCGTGCTGGCGCAGTCACGCCTGCTCGAAAGGCCGCTGCCGACCAACAACACGGCGTTGTACTCGGCGATTGAGGCGGCACTGCCGATGCTGAGGCAGGAGAAGGACAAGGGAAACGAGGCGCGCGTGTTCGTGTTCACCGATGGGAAGAACGAGGTGTTTCCCGAGCGCGGCGACGACGCGGGCCTGCTCGGTCCCGAGGGACTGGAACGGGTGAGGCGTGAAGCCGACGAAGAGCGCGTCGAGATCATCACCATCGGATTCGGTGCGCGCGGGGACTCCGGCTTCGACGAGCAGGTTCTTCAGTCGCTGGCGTGGCCGAAACCGAGCAACTACTACTATGCGGGCGACGAGGCCAGCCTCGCGAACGTCTTCGAAGTGGACCAGAAGAAGCTCGTGAGCCGGGTGCAGCTGACCGTCGGGCCAGTGGCGGAGGCCAAGAACGATTTGACGTCCCGCATCCCGCTTCGCGTCTACGTAGAAGGCAAGGCGATCGACCAGGACGAGTTGTTGTACGTGCCACCGCCGATGACGCCCGTGTACGAGGGCGCCATCGCAGGGAACGAACAGACGGCGTTCGCAAGCCGGCTCGGGACCGCCCGCTCCGGCCCTCCCCTCGTCTTCGCGAGGGTGCTCATCCTCACGGTCTACCTCGTCCTGTTTGCCGTTGCCTGGTTCGGAATCCCGCGTCTCATCTGGCCTCAACGTTACCGCCTGGCACGGGCGCGCTTCGCGGCCGCGAACGCTGGTTCGGCAAGGTCACAACGGGCGGTGACTGTCCGTGCCGCGGGACAGCAAGACTTGAGTCGAGCGCGCCTCGAGATCGTCGAGGGCCCCAATGTGGGCTCCGTGTTCACACTCGACAAGGACGTTGTAACGATCGGCATAGCGGGGTCGAAAGTCGATTGGGGCATTCCCGACAGCCGCCGCAGCATCTCCAGGCACCACTGCGACATCAGGCGACAAGGTGAACGCTTCTTCCTGACCGATCACAGCAGGAACGGCACGTTCATCAACGGGCAGGCCATACCGATGGACGAACCCGTCCCCCTGAACCGAAACGACAGGATCACACTGGCCGATGCTGTGACGTTGGTGTTTCGGTAGGCTCTGCGCCAACTACCGTCGCCTGACAGCGGAGTCTCGCCTGGGCGGTGTACGGCCGTCGCCGGATCGGATCAGTCCACGGTCCCTTTTTTCAGCTCTGCCAGCTTGCGCTTCGCGAGTTCCCTGACGGTGGGCCCGCCCTCAATTAGTTGTCCGTCCATCGACGCGGCCGCCGCGAACGCGCGGCCGGCTTCGGCCGGCTGCGCCAGCTTCTCGTAGCACTCGCCAGTCAAGTACTGCACCGTGCCGTTCGAGATACCGGGGCCGTCGGCCAGGCGGACGTTGCGAAGTTCCGTCAACGCGTCGGTGTAGTTCTTCACCCGCATCAGTGCAACGGCGAGGTTCAGCCGCAGCACCGAGTTGTCGCCGGTCGCGCCAGCCTGCGCGAGCGCGGCCCTGAGCGCGAGCAGCAACACGTTGGATGCCCACGACTGATCCCCTTCCGCCACCAGGCGCGGCGCCATTGCGACCGGGAGTTCGACGCGCTTGGTCGCGCCCGCGCGATCCTTGACTTCCAGAGTGACGCGGCTGTCCGCCTGCTGCTTCTCGAGGGCCGCCGCGAACATGGCGCCATCCTTCACCGCGTCCGCGCTGATCTTCGTGATGAGGTCGCCGATCGCGATCCCAGCCTTTTCCGCGGCGCCGCCCCGTTCGATGCTGATCACGACCGGCGACGGCAGATCGACGATATCGGCGACGACCATCCCGACCGACGGCTTCGAGAGCGACAGGGGGCGGTTCAGCAGGTTCAGGGTGGCGAGGATTGTGCTCGCCTGATCCATGTCGAACTCGAACACGTCAGGTTGACCGCTCCCGGCCGCCAGCACGCTCAGGAGGTAGGCGTTGGTCCCTGGCCGCACGGTGAGCTCCGCGACCGCCTGCACATCGAGTGCTTTGGCCAGGTTGCGGGAGAAATCCTGCCGGGCGCCGGGCTGAACATTCTCCGACGAGCTATTGAGAGGCCGCAACCAGGTGTCGAACGACAACCAGCCAGGTTCGAGGGATTCCGCCTTGAGCGCCTGCTGTACCCGATTCGCCGGGGGCGGGAAGATGATCAGGCTCTCGGCCGCGGCAAACGACTTCGCCACGTTCGCCCGCGGATCCTGGCCACGATACTCCTTCGGCAGTCCGACGACATCGAGTAGCGCGACGACAGGCCTCGGCCGCGCATCCACCGTGACGGTGTCGCCCGCCTTCAGGGTGAGGCTTTCGACGTGGCTCCCGAACGCCGTCCGCACTTCGACGATGTGACCGCCTTCACACACGTTGTCGACCGTCATCGGCACCTGGCCCTTCAGCTCGTTGTCCACGAACAGCCTGGCCGGACGCGCTGCCGAGTTCACCGTGACGGTCGCCAGCGCCGGCGGCAGCACGAACGTCTCGACATAATCCTTGAACTCTTTGACCGTGTAGGTGCGATCGATGCTCTTGTGGCAGTCGAGCGTCAACATCAGGCGGTGATTGCCCCGGTCGAGATTGTCGAAGACGAGAGGCTTCGACACCTGTTCACGCGCGACGCCCAGCTTCGCCGGCCAGTCGGCGTAGCGATCCGGCAGTGGCCCTGCTTCTGTTCGAGCGCGAATGGTGTCGTCGAGCACCACCTCCACGCCGGGTGGAGCGGTGCCGACGGTGAGCACCGCCCCGACACGCAGCAGCGTGATCGTCACGTCCTGGACGGCACCGGCCGCCAAGGCGACCGTTTCCTTCCAGGTCTTGTATCCCGGCCGTCTCGCCTCGATCACCCGCTGACCGGCCGGCAAGGAAAGCACCGCTCCCATATCATCCAGTGGGACAGCTGCGCCGTCGATCTCAAGCTGCACATTGTCCAGCTGCTCCTCTGGACTGGTCACGACTTTCAGGCGTAGCTGCCCGATAGTTTTCTTCCGCACATCATCGAACAGCTGCTGGATTCTCGGGCTGATCTTGCCCGTCAGCGTGTAGGCCGGCGCCAGCGACAGCAGCGTGGTCAAATCGGCGCGCGTCCCCTCGCTGTCGCCGTTCATGAAGCGCGCTCGCGCGCGGAGTTCGAGCGCCGGGACCAGGATGCTTCTGGCCTGCCTGTCGCCCTGCGTCTGCAGGGACACGATCACGGAATCGATGACGGCGAGCGCCTTGTCGTACTGCGCGAGATCGTACAGGCGCCTCGCCTCGGCCAGCCCGGCGTCCGGCGTTGTCTGGGCGGCCGCACGCGCCGCGCCCCAGGCGACGACCACGAGCGCCACGATCACAAGTCTGCGCACCATTGCTCCCACCTGCATCCTCACCATTCCGTGGTCAGGCCCCGCCCAGCAAGGCGAAGCCTTGCCCTACGACCAGCGCCGACCGCACCTGGCACGCAGCACCACACCACCACTGGCGCCCAACGCCAGGCACCAGCACCGCACCCGGCATGCAGCACCGACCACATCGCACTCTTACTGATACACTTGCACCTTCTCCGCGCTGTCGTCGGCGACATACAGGCGACCGGCGGCGTCCAGCGCCAGCGCCGTCGCATGGCGAAAGACGCCCGCCGCCTTCTGCGGAATCGAGAACGACGTGACGAACGCGCCGTCGGCTTTGAACACGAACACCGCGCCAAGCCCCCGGTCGAGCACGTAGAGATGGCCGAACGGATCGAACGCGATGTCGACCGGGTTGTCGAACTGGTAGCGTTTCCCCATCTTTGGTATGCGCGCCGCCACCTTTCCATCCTGATCGATGAGGACGACGGACGGCTCGTCGGTCAGCAGCAACGCCATCGTATCCGTGTTGTCGATGATCAGGCGATCGGCGGCTCCCATGTTCAACGACGACACGTAATTGCCGTCGCTCGAGAAGCGGGCGACCGTTTTCGCGGTCTTGTCGATGACCAGTATTCTGCCGACGCTGTTCACCACCAGCCCGGGGATTTCCTCGAGCTGACGTCGCGTGCCGTCCGGTTTCGGAATCCAGAGCGAGACGAACTTGCCATCCGGCAGCGTCAAGCCTCCCCGCACCGCCACCAGCAGGTTGCCTGATGGGTCGAACGCGATCGCGCTCGGTCCGTTCCCGGCGGCTACGGCCTGCGGGCGCCCGGTCGCGTCGAGACGCACGAGGGTACTGCGCGTCGCGGCGATCAACGAGCCGTCCGCGGGAAGGGCGAGCGCGATGACGTCCTTCAGCTTGCCGGCTGGTCCTGCGACCGTCTTGCCGCGGAACTCGAATGGAGGATGAGCGCCCGAGCGCACGTACAGGCGGTAGAGGGTCGTGTTCCACGCCGCGGCTGTCGTCGCTTCGGGGCGGGGGGAGAAGCGCATGCGCACCTGCTGCAACGCTTCCATCGCTCGGGGAATGTCGCCGGAGCGAACCAGGCACTGTGCCTCGCCGAGCAGGGCGCGCGCCGCCCAGATCGACTGCGGGTAGCCGCTCGATGCCTCGCGGTAGTACTGGGCCGCCTCTTCCTCCCGGTGGGTCACGCGGAGCGTTTCGCCCGCGTAGTACTGAGCGACGGGCACGCTGTCGGAATGCGGGTACCAGTTCTGCACGCGTCCGTAGTCGGCAAGCGCAGATTCGATGCTGGCCGGCGTGCGCGACATAGCCATCGTAATGCGGCCATGCAGGACTCGCGCGAGCGGCGCCGAATCGGACTGGTCGTAGTTCTTCAGCAGCGTGTCAACGTGCGTGAGCGCCGAGGCCGGGTCGCCGGCGATCTCCAGGTAGTACAGGGCGAGCTGCAGCAGCGCGCTGCTCGCCACGCGGCTGTCCTTGTAGATCTGCACGATTTCCTTGAGGTCACGCACCCCCTCGGCGTACTTCTGTTCCTGCAGGAACTTCATCGCCCCGTCGTAGCGGACGCGAGCGGCCTTCTCGGACGCCGCTTCCTGCGCGCGCATGTCCGAGCAGAACACGACGAACACCGCGAGGCAGCAGGCGATCCAACGGGCGTGGCGAAGACGGTTCACCATTTCGATACTTCTTTCACCTGATGGCCTCCGGGTTCGACGGTCACGTCCACGTGGTTGCCGGGTGCGTCCGGGCACGTGAACGTCACCCGGTAGGTGCCGGCCGCGATGTGGTGGTTGATCACGGGCGGAAAGCCGAGATCGACCCGCCCGATGCGCGCCGAGCAGTTCTCGTTGGACCACTTGAGCGTCAGGTATCCGGGTTCTTCGAGCGAGATGTCGTAGCGGCGACGCGCCGCCGGATCGATGGACACTGTCCTGTCGAGCAGGTAGTCGTCCGATCGCAGGCGCAGCACGCGGCGTCCCTTCACGGTCAGCTCGTGTTCGGTTGCGGCTTGCGACAGCAGCTGCGATCCGTCGTACACCTCGAAGTCGAAGCTGCCGTGCAGGGACACCGCGACTGCAGACGGCGTCGCGGTATCGGCGCCATCCTTCGGCGCCGGTCCGGCGTTCACGGCCGCGTTCACGGCCGGCGTCTTCGTGGCAGCCGGCGGGGCGGGAGCAGCCGCAGCGTCGGGATGCGGCGGGTGCGAGGGAGCAATGGACTGGCCGCTGCTCGCGGCGCTCGCTGTGGTGTCCGAGGGCGGGCGGCTCTTCCCGGATCCCGATAGCGACATGACCAGTACCAGAAGCAGCAGAAATGCCGCTGCGCCGCCGACGTACACGAGCGGCGGGCGCAACCATTGCCGCCAGTCCAGATAAAAGGGGACGGGCGTGTTCTGCTGCGGCGGGGGAGGCGGGGGAGTCACAATCGGCCGCACGACCGTCGCGTCGGCGGCGATGACCGTCGAGCCGTCGGACGTCAGCGAGGCGCGGATGGCGCGCAGTTCCGACGCGAAACCGCCCGCCAGCTGGAAGCGGTTGGCAGGGTCACGTTCGAGCACGTGCGTCAGCGTCGCGACCAGCGCCGGCGGCAGCTCGGGCACGAATCGTTCGATTGGATCGGGCTGGTCGTGGAGGATGCGTGCGAGGATCGCCGTGGGCGTGGCCGCCTCGAACGGCTTCCTGCCGGACAGCAGTTCGTAGAGCACGACGCCGGCCGAAAAGATGTCCGCGCGCCCGTCCGACGATTCTCCGACGACCTGTTCCGGAGCCATGTATCCGGCCGTGCCGACGATCGAGCCCGCGCGCGTGATGTGCGACGATTCGATCTTTGCGATGCCGAAATCGAGCAGTTTCACGGTGCCGTCGGGGAGCAGCCAGATATTGCCCGGCTTCACGTCGCGATGCACGACGCCCTCCTGGTGGGCGTAGTGCAGTCCGGTACAGAGGTCGGCGACGATGTCCAGCTTCTCGGCGAGCGTCAGCGGGGGATCCGCGCGCATGCGCCGCAGCAGATCCTGCCCGCGCAGGAACTCCATCACGATGTAGGGCGCCTGGTCTTCTTCGCCGAACTCGAAGATCGTGACGATGTTCCGGTGCTGCAGCTTCGCCGCGGCCCGGGCCTCACGATAGAAGCGCGGCCTCGCGGACTCGTCCTCCGCGAAGTCGGCGAGCATCACCTTGATCGCCACCTCGCGATCGAGCACGGGATCGCGCCCGCGATAGAGCACACCCATGCCGCCGCGGCCGACGCGCTCGAGAATCTCGTAGCGACCAACCTTCGTTGGCAGCTCCATGGATCCCTACTCTTCGGCCAGCGCGCGCTTGTACGCGTCTTCACGCGCAGTGGTCCGGTGTCTCGCGAGCGTGGCCTTCAGGCGTTCCGCGATTGGCGTGGGCGGAACGAACGGAACCGGCACCACCCTAGCCGGCGCTTCATGGATACCTTCCTTGCCGAATCCGCGGCTTCATGCCCCGCCGCCAAAGGCGCCTCCACGCAGACGAACTTGTAGTCACCGATCATGATCTCGTCATCGGTCCGCACCACCG
>Ga0315277_10002449_pt1 | contig 25922 bp, 21 predicted proteins | sample YL17G05_15_MG_FD_203695 | JGI IMG/M metagenome (GOLD analysis project Ga0315277, IMG submission 203695) | Sediment microbial communities from Yellowstone Lake, YNP, Wyoming, USA - YL17G05_15 | ecosystem: Environmental > Aquatic > Freshwater > Lake > Sediment | place: USA: Wyoming | collected... | reverse complement strand
GAGGATTTTAGCTAAAGGGATTGAGACATATAACAAAAAGTCATAATTATTACCTCACCCCCTCTCCCCCTCTCCCCCTCTCCACTTTGTGGAGAGGGGGAACAAAGGGGGAGAGGTTTTTAAGAAGCCAATACAGATGAGACGTAGGTCGGGCTGTCGCAGACTGCCCGACAAATCTCTAAAACAGATGAGCAAAAAATATTCCATTGGTGTCGATCTCGGGGGGACAAATATCAAATTTGGCATCGTCTCTGAAAAGGGAAAAGTCTTGCACAGGGGAATGCTTTCCGCACAGGCAAATTTGGGAAGGGAAGCTATACTTAATAACATAAAAAAGGCAATTGAGGAATCGTTAGCTTTCGCTCAGCAGAAAAAGATCAAAATAAAGGGCATCGGTGTTGGCTCGCCTGGAACGGTGAACTTGGAAAGCGGTAAGATTGAAGGCTCCTGTCCCAATCTTCCCCAGATGGTGAATGTGAATTTGAAGAAATGGCTTTCTAGGTATTTTAAATTCCCCATCTTTGTGGACAATGATGCCAATTTGATGGCTCTGGCTGAATCTAAATTTGGGGCGGCAAAAGGATACAAAGATGCACTTTGCGTGACATTAGGAACCGGAATCGGCGGGGGTATAATTTTGGATGGCAAGCTATTTCATGGTTCTAACTTTGCCGGTGCCGAATTTGGACATATGACCATCTGCTATAACGGGCTTAAATGTAGGTGTGGAGGGATTGGCTGTTTGGAAATGTATGCCTCTGCTCCCGGCATGGTCAGAGATGCCATAAAATTTTTACGCAGAGACAGAAAATCCATCATTCATAAATTAATCGAAAGAGATTTAAATAGACTGACGACCGAGATCATCTTCGAAGCAGAAAGAAAAGGTGATGCTTTAGCTTCGGATATTATAAATCAATCTTGTGCATATTTGGGCGCAGGCATAGCCAGTGCAGTTAATCTTTTAAATCCGCAAGTGGTGGTAATCGGTGGTGGAGTGTCCGAAGGAGGCAATAACTTTATCCAAAGAATCAAAAAAGAAGTAAAGCGAAGAGCTTTCCCCACCGCCACTAAAAACCTGAAAATCGTCAAAGCTAAATTAGGCAACGCCGCCGGCTTCATCGGCGCCGCCATGTTAGCTTCACGCACGTAGGGCGGGGCTTAGTGGAGTAGCGACACTTGTGTCGCGTCTCAATTATGAAGGCAGGACAAGTCCTGCTACTCCAGATAAATGATGCTTGACCTACAAACTATATCAAACATAACCCATCGGTAAAGTCCCTTAAAAAGTGCTTGACAAGGTTTTATAAATGATTATGATATTATATATGAATATAAAGGATTTATTCGGAAGTCGGGCTACAGCCATTATATTTAGGCGTAGCACCAGTTGGGGAGTGAATGATGCGGGCGATATGGTGGGTGTCTTTGGCTGGTGTCAAAGCGGAGAAAGGTTCTCATGCGTAAACCACATTATCAATAGTTTGAGATATGGAGTAAGAAAAGATGACCGTACATAAGCACAAATTCGCTGCCCAACTACTCCAGACCTTAGATCTTGGCTCGTCGATAGCAGAGTTGGACACGCTCTTGGAGACTGCGAGGGTTGAGACATCGGCCTTCAGTGACCTCTTGCATGACAAAGTTGATTTAATTCCAGGAACAAAAGGCTCGGGTAAGAGTGCCTTATTTCGCATCTTTGTCGATTTCCTCCCCAAGACTCTGTTGGAACATAGGAAGGTCGTTATAGCCCACGGTGTTCATAAGCAAGGCGATAACGTTTTCCATGTGTTCAAAGACCAGTTCGATCATCTGAATGAAGATGAGTTCGTAAGTTTCTGGTGCATATACTTGATATCCCTCGCGCATGAGCAGTTCATCAAGGGAACCATATACCAGGACTACCTGAAGGATGCTCGTGCTGAAATCAACCGGTTTCGCGAAGCTTGTGTTGCTGCTAATATCCCCGAGATAAGTGCCAAGAAATCCCTCCGAGAAATTCTATCTTGGACACTCGAAGTCCTCAAGCGGTGGGCACCGAGGCTGCGCTACAAACTCCCACACGATGCAGGAGAGGTGGAAGTCGATCTATTTGGGAAGTCAACATCTTCTTCACCTCCAAGTGAGTCGTTTGATTCGTCGGTCATTCCTCGATACGTAAACGATATCAAGGATGCCCTAGAGGGTGTCCTCAACAAGTCTGAACTGAGCATTTGGCTGATGATCGATCGTCTAGACGAGATATTCCCCAGACGTTCGAATCTGGAAACTCGAGCGCTCAGGGGGCTTCTCCGTTCCTTACGGCTCTTCACGACCGGCACAATTCGTGTGAAAATATTTCTCCGAGACGACATGCTGGAACAGGTTGTATCCACAGTAAACGGTTTCACGGCCCTCACACACATCACAGCCAGACAAGCGGACACACTTAGGTGGCCTGAGGACCATATCCTAACTATGGTAGTAAAGCGGATCTTCGCGGACGACAACGTGACAACGTACCTTAAGGTTGACAAAGGGCGCATTGACGCCAGCCAGGGGTATAGGCACGAGTGTTTCTATAAAGTGTTCCCGGCTACTGTTCACAGTGGCCACAATCAAAGCTCCACTCTTCGCTGGATGTATACGCACACGATGGACGGACGTGGAGTAGTCACCCCACGTGATGTTCTTGACCTCATCACCAAAGCTAAGCAGAGCCAACAGGATGAGTTCAATCAAGCCCCAGATGGGGAGTCACCTTGGCTTATCGGTCCGAAGGCAATTATTTACGGACTGGAGGAGCTTTCAAAACGAAAACGGGACACCTATCTGAAAGCTGAATTCCCGCATCTGTGGTCACACATCGAGAAGCTCGAAGGAGGAAAAACTGAGTATTTCCCCGCTACGCTACAGAAAATGCTTGGCAGAAAGTGGGAGGACATCTTAGCTGATTTGATTTCTATAGGCCTTGTTAAGAAACGCATGAGGGCCGGCCAGACAACATACTGGTTTCCATACGTGTACCGAAAGGGCCTTGATCTGACCCAAGGGCAAGCTTAAATATGTTTATAATAGAAAGATTCGGTAGTTAGTTTGTATATCAGACGGGGGTCAGGAGCCCCGTGCTCCTGATATTATTCATTTGTCTGGTTCGCAGGGCACCTGACCTATGGACTGCGTATTTTGTGAATAAGGAAAGTTTGGTTATGTGGTCAGAAGATATAAAACTAGAGGGAAGGGGCGAGATTTATCTCCATTGGAAAAACCTTGCAATAATTGCACTTATGATGATTGTGCCCCTGATCATTGGACTTTTATTCGAATCTTTTGTAATCAAGGTTTTTTGTTGGGGGGTTTGTTTTTTAGTGTACATGATTTGTCTTCGTGTTCAAGGACCATGTGTCACCGCTATAGCTGTCGGGACTCTACCCTGGTATGTTTATTTTGAGTGGAAGGCGTTACCAAGGTGGCTTGCCATAATTGTTGGCATAATTACTTTGATTGAGATTAGCTACATCCGGCATCGGATGCGCAGGATTGAGCTAATAAGAAAGAAGGAAAATATACTGTTTTAGTTTTTACTGGTCCAGTAGCGTAGGTCAGATTCCTTTGAACCTGGCACTATTCATTTGTCAGGTGCTCAGGGCACCTTAGTTTCCCAAGGTGTCGGAACCCTGCCCATTCACGTTTTTTGAGTTGTAACGCCAGAATTTGCGCTCGACATATCCGCTTAACTCATTGACTCCGTTGACACTTCTCTCCACCGGATACCAAAATCACTCGAACTTTGAGGGTGAAAGAGATAGGGTGCCGGTTAGTGGAAGAGGTTGTTGTTCCTCTTCCCACTGAAATTGTGTCATAATTTGGTTTTTTGTAGCCGCAGACTTCAGTCTGCGAAAACCGTTTGTTGAATTCCAACAGCTTACGTCCATATGGACGGCTACAAAGTCAAAACATGATTATGGCACACCCTCACTGGGGAGAGGGGGAAAGAGGGGGTGAGGTTTTCAGACACCATACTGGTTGAGACACCAAAATCACCCCAACTTTGATTTATGGTGAGCGACTTGTCCTGAGCGAAGTCGAAGGAAGTCGAACCATGATGATGGAGATAGCTCTCTAGTATATGGGAGAACAAATATGAACTGTGCTTGTAGGGCGCATCCTCGAACTATTTATGGTGAGTGTAAACGAACCATTTATCCTGAGCGCAGTCGAAGGACTTGGGGTGACCACGATGTAAAAAAATAAAAAATTTGTGAAAAAAAACACAAGAAAGGCACGAAACACACGAAACACATGTAGCCAATTTTTATATCCCCTTGTTTTCCTTTACCTTAAGAAAAGAAAGAAAAGAAAATGAAAAAAATTTCAAAACACAAGAAAGGCACGAAACACACAACCTACCAGTTGAGGGACAAGGGCTCACCCTTACCCTACTTTGTTGGGGCGGGGGTTCAACCCCCGCCCCATCCCGAAGTGATAGTAAAATTGTTTTGATTTACGATTTTTCCATTGTTGTGCAAACACTTACACCTGTTGGTTCAGGGTACCCCTACCCTGAACCAAAAATAAAAGGTCAGGGGTAGAGGCCCCCCTGACCAACGAGTCAAAGAGTAAGCCGTTACGATTGTGAGAAGGCGAATCGAATTGAGATAACCTCTTCAGCGAATCCTGACCCCACCCTCGCCCTCCCCTTCAGGGGAGGGAAGTGTGTTCCCTCTCCTCGTAGGAGAGGGTTAGGGTGAGGTCACGAGACCAAGATACAATTTTAGGAGAATTCAAGAAAAATACTTAAGCCACACGCTCTGAAGAATCGTGCTGGTATTCTTTTACCAAGGATAGGATATTTGCAAGGTTGGCGGCGATGTCGGATAATTTCTTGGAATAGCGCTTCAAGATTTCGGTATATTGCCACTTCACGCTGAAGGCTTCGTTCGGAAATTCAAAAATCTCTAACAAGCTCTTTTTATAAATTTCGTCCATATATCTTAAGACATAATAAGGATACTCGGGAAGACTTGAATGCAAAAGCTCACCGCGGGAGAGCCTTTCCTTATAGTTTTCCACCTTTTCCAAAATCACCGTGCCTAAACACCAGGGGGACATGATCACCCCCAGATTAGAATCGTCCTCATAAAAACCATAGACATTTTTCAAAACCAGCTCCACGATGATTCTTCTGGCTCGATAATAAGCCAAAGTCTCCTCTTTTTTGGGATCGCACTGGCTTATCTGCTCCCTTAAGCTCTTTATCTCTTCCAAACAACTTCTTTCCACTTTTTCCAGAAAATTGTAAAAATCCTCAAAATAGACTTTGGTGTTTTCATTCACGGTATAGAGGTAATATCCTTTTTCATCTTTTTTTATCTTAGGCTCTTTCTGCCTTTTCAGCCTCTCTTCGGAGAATCCCCTTTTGATGCCAATCGTTAACATCTTTTCCATGGTTTGTCTTTTCTCATTATGAATTGATAAGCTTCTTCATAATTCTTTAATGAATTCCATTCTCTTTTCACTTGAGAGAAAAGCAAGAATTATGCCTTCGCTAAAGGGATAGAAATTTACGATAAATCTAATCCTAAGCCATAGCGGATTAAAAAGTTACTCCAAGTAGGAAGGAAAGGCAGAACAATTCCTTGGGGCTTTGAATATGCAAACAAGTTCACACTGTTTGCAGGGGATTACATAATATAAGCGGTCAACGGATGAATCGGATAAAGGTGGTTACCTCACCCCCTATCTCCCCCTCTCCACAACTGTGGAGAGGGGGACGGGGGGAGAGGTTTCTAAAAATATCAACTCTGTGAATTGAAGGGGAAGCTAATCGAAAAATCTGTCTTTGATCGGGAAAAGTCCGAATCCTCCACCGGTATGGAGAAAAAGAATCTTATCTTCTTTTGAGAATCTTTCCTTTTTTTGCTCTTCCAACAAACCATACATAGCTTTGCCGGTATAAACCGGATCCAGAATCATGCCTGTATTTTCTGCAATTAATTTAATCAAATCCAACTCTGATTTTTTGCTTTTAGCATAGCCTTCGCCCACGTATCCGTCTATTATTTTAATCTCTTCTTTTTCAAAGTTAACTTTTAGTTTGAATCTTTCTTTAGTGAGCATCATTAATTCATAAATACGGTCTACAAAAATCTGAGCGGTGTCTTTGACATTAATTCCATAGATTTGGACTTCCCAATCGAAAATCTTTGATCCCAAGAAAAGCCCGGCATAGGTTCCACCTGAACCCACCGCAGTTACTATCCTATCTATCTTAAGTTTTGCTTTTTCCAACTGCTTTTTCATTTCCAAACTCGCTTTTATATATCCCCAGACCCCTAATTCATTGGAGGCACCTTCGGGAATAATGTAAGGTCTTCTCCCTTCTTTTTTCAACTGGGAAGATACCTCCTCCATTATAGCTTCAAGCTCCTCATATCGTTCTTGCGGAAGATATTTGATCTCTGCTCCCACCAATTTATTCAAGAACAAATTCCCATCCAGCTTTGGCGAACCTTCGCCAAAAAGAATCAAAAATGATTTCAGTCCGAGACTGGCTCCCAAAATGGCGGTGGCACGAGCATGATTGGACTGAAATCCTCCACAGGTGATCAAGGTATCCGCATTTTTCTTTAGCACGTCATAGAAGATGAACTCCAATTTTCTGATTTTGTTCCCGGAGAGAAAAAAGCCGGTCAGATCGTCTCTTTTGATGAAAATTTCAAAGCCTTGGGGAAGTTGAGGAAAATCCTTTAGCTTTTCGATGGGGGTGGGCTTTATTGCCAAGTTTAATGATTTAGGAAGTTTTGTAATCATCGTAATAAAGTAAACGCATTCTTATAAAATTCAGAACTTTCATAATTTATTTTGAAACCCATTGCTTGTCAATAGATATATAGGGGTTTAAAAAAGTCCCTAATTGTAGTTGCTCGATTCATCGAGCTCGAAAAAGCCCAATAAATTGGGCAACTACAATAGCCCCACCTTCGGCGGGATTTGTTTTTCTGAAGCTTACTTTTTTAGAGATCTCTTTTTTAATTTATATTTGACAAGAGCTAAAGCAACTTGTAGATTGAAAATAGCCGACCAGTTTATGGCGAGTTAATCGAACCATAATTTTGAAAGGTTAGATTTTGTCAAGGATTTTGGGAATAGATTTTGGTGAAAGAAGAATTGGGCTTGCTGTGTCTGATCCTTTGGGCATCACCGCTCAGGGGCTTCCTACCCTGGATACAAAAAGGACAAAGGATATCCTCTCTTACCTCGAAAATATCATCAAAGAAAAAGATGTAACCAAAGTGATAGTGGGAATGCCCAAAAATATGAATGGGACAATTGGTTCTAAGGGAAGGGAAGTAGAAAAATTTATTCAGGAGTTAATCAAAAGGACCAAGATGGGGGTAATCCCCTGGGATGAAAGGTTAACCTCGGTTCAGTCTTTGAAAGCCATGAGAGAAATGGGGACCAAACAAAAGCATAAAGAGGTAACGGATAGAATCTCTGCCACTTTAATTTTGCAAAGTTATCTCGATAGCGCGAAGCATCTTGACGACTTAGAGCGAAAAAATGAAACCTGAGCGAAAATATATCACCATGACCGATTGGATAGTCTTCTTTGTCTCCACTCTTCTGATATTTTTATCTTCGATACTTCTGCTTGTCGGTGGATTGATTATCGGTTTGTTTAGTTTTTTCAAAAAGAAGCCGATTTTGGCTTTTTCCGTGATCGTGGTCTTAGTTATCTTAATCATCGCAATCCGCTGGTTTGTTCTCCCCGTTACCTGGAACATCAAAGGGAACTCAGTCTCTGTGATGATAGAGGAAGGTGACAGCATGGCTAAGATCGTCGAGCGGCTCAAACAGGCGGATTTGATTAAAGATGGGAAATTGTTTTTGATCTTGAGTGAAGTTTTGGGGAAAGATCGCCACATTCAGGCCGGGAGATATGATTTTAACAAGGGAATGACTTTATATTCTATCTTCAGCAAATTGGCCAAAGGAAAAGTTACTCCTATAGAAGTGCTCATTCCAGAGGGATTAACAATAAGAGAAATCGCCCAAATTTTGAAAAAGGAAATTGGCGTTGATTCGGCGAGATTTGTAAAGATAGCAACAGATAGTCAAGTTGCGGAAAATCTAAATATCCCCGCCTCGAATTTAGAGGGATATTTGTTTCCCAACACTTATAGACTGAACTGGGGAACCGATCCAGCTAAGTTGATTCAGGTAATGGTGAATGAATTTAAGAAAGTTTTTACCCCTGCTCTTTCCGAGCGGGCAAAAGAAATTAATTTCTCCATGCACGATGTGGCGACATTGGCTTCAATGATTGAGACGGAGGCTAAGGATGGAAAGGAAAGGGAGATGATCTCTGCGGTTTATCATAATCGCTTGAAATTGGGGATGCTTTTGCAATGTGATCCCACAGTAATATATGCTCTGGATTTGAACCATCCACAAGGGTTCACATCTGCTCCACCTTTGCTGCTTAAGGACTTGGAGATAAATTCTCTTTATAACACTTACAAATATCCAGGGCTTCCACCCGGACCAATTTGTAATCCGGGAAAAGCCTCTATCCTTGCGGCTCTCTATCCCGCGAATGTCGATTATCTCTATTTTGTAGCAAAAAGGGATGGAACCCACATTTTCTCCAGCACTTTGGATGAGCACAATCGAGCTAAAAATGGAATAAAGCAGGCGCAAAAAGACAAACTGTAATTTTATTTTATAATGCTTGACATTTGTAACGTATCAATTTATATTGAAAAAAGATCGCGGGGTGGAGTCCCGCCTCAGGCGGGAGTTGCTCGTCCCGCCATAGGCGGGAAGGTCGTAGGTTCAAGTCTGGCTTCTCGTCATGGGCATCTTGGAGAGGCATTATTGGAGGTAAAGAGAGATTAAACAAGCAAATGTCATTAAGAGCGGGAAAAAACCAAAGAAAATTTAGGAGCAGTTTGATTTCGTGTTTTTATTTCATATTACTTAAGAATTAAGACGTATAAGCTATACTGAAAAAAGATCGCGGGGTGGAGCAGGCTGGTAGCTCGTCGGGCTCATAACCCGAAGGTCGTAGGTTCAAATCCTACCCCCGCTATTTTTTTATTGTTATAATACCATGTTCGGGCAGGGGTTCAACCCCTGCCCGATCTGGAGTTTGATGGATGATCTATTTGAAACTCTTTATCGAGTCCTCTTGAGCAATCCATTGCCAGAATGAATTGTCTCTCAATTTCCTCTCCAGCCTGTCGATAACATAAGAAAAAGATTTTTGTCATGGCACTCATGTTAAGATGGCAACGATACAAAAAGGAGGTGAAGTATGGAATTCAAATGGGATCAAAGCTTAGCCACTGGCAATAACATCATCGACTGGCAACACCAGGAGCTTTTTAGGAGAATGGAAAAGCTGGTGACAGCAGCTAATAATGGAGAAGGAAAAGACGTCCTTGCAGAAGCAATTGCTTTCTTGGAGAAATACGTTATTCAGCATTTTGACGCAGAGGAACAGATTCAAATTGTCAACTCATACCCCGAATATGATTCACATAAACGCCAACACCATGAATTCCGCAATAACATAACGGAGTTGAAAAATGAATTTGAAACGGAAGGCGCAAATGCTGCTGTGTTAGTCAAATCCATAGCTACCATTGGCAATTGGATACATGATCATGTTAAACGAAGTGACAAGGCTTTAGCCGAGTATCTGCGCGGTCGTGCCAGGGCGGGAACATTGAGAGAAACTGTAGGTATAAAATAGTTCATACTTTCCATGTGGCATCGAGATTTTGCAAGCCCGATGCCGATTTTCCCTTGTCAGATAATGGCGTCGAGAAAATAATTTCCCGCCGCGACTGGAGGGAGTTTGCCATGTATGACTCTAAAAGTCGATTCGCATTTTCAAATCCTCAATTTTCCGGTCAACCTCTTTTCTCTTTGCCCCTATTATTCTGTTCCTTTCCGCGTCCAATCTTGCTTTTATGCCCGACTTTATGCCACTTAGTCCTGGGCCCGATAATCTATGATCCTCTTGCTGTCCCTCTCTTACGAACACTCCTGTAACACTATCTTCGAACGCCTGAAAATCCTCTTCGATTCTCCGAATTAGGATTTGATTTTCTCTTTCGATTTTTTGCTTTAAAACTTCTTTTTCGATTCTCTTTATGTGCTCGTGTCTTTGGATGGCGTATTCTTGAACAAGAAAGGCGATTATAAAGCCTGCAACGGCAAATCCAAATTCTTTCCAACTTATCTTCATATATTTCTCCTGTTTTGAAAAGCAAAAGAAGTTAGCTCAAAAAACCTTGAACACAAAATGCAAAATCGCCAAGATCACGCCAAGCGTCAAGCGATCTTCAAGGTAGTGGGGATGCATCTTTCTTCCTTTTCGATCCTGCAATCAATCCCAAGTAGATTAGAGTCAACATCGGGCTAAAGAAAATCGCCAGAACAGTCCAGGTCGTTTTGTCCCTTTTCTGTTGCCCGGCGATTACACGGACGACCCAGACAAGGATAACCCAAACTACTAAAAAGAAAAAGACAAAAAATGGAATGAGATTCATTCCTGCCCCACTATTCGAAACTAACTTCTTAAAATCCTCATCTTCCCACAGATTCTTGAAATTATCATCTTCTTTTGCTGTATCTTTGAAAATAGAATCAAGCGCAATAGCCTCCTTAAGATTCTCTAATGTTTCGGCCTTTCTATTCAGTAATGAATTAGCAGAGGCAATATTATACCAAGCCTCCGCATCGTCTGGTTTAAGTTCTACAACTTTCTTAAATTTCTCTATTTCCTCCTCATGCGTGCCTAATTTCCCCAACGCCAATCCCCAGTTATAATAAACCACCGCATAATCTGGCTTTAGCTCTACAGCCTTTCTATACTTCCCTATCGCCTCCTCATACCTGCCAAGTGCCGCTAAAACTACTCCCCAGTTACTATAAGCCTCCTCATCGTCTGGCCTCAGCTCTGTCGCCTTACTAAACTTCCCCATCGCCTCCTCATACCTACTAAGTTCACATAAAGCCAATCCCCAGTTATAATAAGCCCTCGCATAATCTGGCTTTAGCTCTACAGCCTTCCTAAATTTCACTATTGCCTCTTCATACCTGCCAAGTTCCCATAAAGCCACTCCCCAGTCAAAATAAGCCTCCACATAGTCCGGCTGCAACTCTACCGCCTTCTTAAACTTCTCTATCTCTTCCTCATGCCTGCCTAATTTTCCCAACGTCAATCCCCAGTTATAATAAACCGCCGCATCGTCTGGCTTTACCTCTGCCGCCTTACTATATTTCTCTAAAGCCTCCTCATACCTGCCAAGTGCCTCTAACACCACTCCCCAGCCAGTATAAGCCGCCGCATAATCTGGCTTGAGCTCTACTGCTTTCTTAAACTTTCCTGTTGCCTCCTCACACCTGTGAAGTTGCCCCAACGCCACTCCCCAGACATTATAAGCTGCCGCATAGTCCGGCTTAAGCTCCACCGCCTTACTATACTTCTCTATCTCTTCCTCATACCTGTTAAGTTGCCCCAACGCCAATCCCCAGCTAAAATAAGCCTCCGCATAGTCCGGCCTAAGCTCTACAGTCTTCTTATATTCATCTATCGCCCTATTATAGTCTTTTTGCGAAAAAAACCGGTCTCCTTCTTTCAGATATCTCGCAGCTGATGGGCTTTTTTTACTTTCCTTCGTAACTTCCTTCCCAGAGATATTTGCCGAGTCGGTTCCAAAACAAACCGCAACTGAAAACATTATTATAACTAAGGTCCAAGCAAAGACGAATTTTCTCATAAGTGCTCCTATCTTCAAAATCGTTCAGTAAACGCTCGTTTGGCGGGTTTTCGTATATTTTAATGGGCTACGACAAAGAAGGAAACTTTTTGTCTTTCTTTGCAATAGCCCCTTTTTCAACAACTCGATTAGTTTTTGATTCTATCCCATGAATCTCCACCACAGCCCGATTATAGGCAGGGTAAAGCCTCCGTCTACACCTTCCGGATGATAATAACTGACGCCCAATTTCAATCGGAATTTTTCCCATCCAAATAGCACACCCCCACCCACTCGGAATCCCTCGAAGGTCATGTCATAACTTCCCTCGCCAAGAAACTTAGTTTTATGAGACAGACTGTATTCCAAGCCGGCATAAACAGAACTGCCGGTAGAAGTTGATTTCGCTTTGGCATCCTCGATGTCTGATTCAGCAGAGAAATAGCTGTATTGCGCCTGGAGATGCAGATTCGTATTTGCTCCCACACTTCGAGTGAAAGCAAGATAAGGAGATAGAGAGGTGAACGATGTCTCGACACCTAGGACATCTAAGTCAAAATGACCTACACTGATTCCTGAGGCAAAAGCCCTGGTTGGCGATTTGAGCCAACTGATTTTGGCATTTGCGTTGTAGTACTGAAATAAGTATAGAAGAATATTCGTGCCGACCTGCACATGGTCAGTGATACCGAATTCAATGGGTCCAAGCCCCACGATGAACTCTCCTTTGTTAAGTGTATATCCCGTAGCCATCCAGACATTGTTTGTGATGGGTCTTCCCTTGAATCCCTCCTCTGCGAAAGCCGAAGAGACTATGAGGGCAAAACCAATAGCCAAGTGTAGCAATCGTTTCATCTTTCCCTCCTTTACTCAAATTTTTTCCACACCCAGACCTCCCTGCCCAGAATCAAACCATCCTTTCTATGATTGTATCAAACCCCCTCTCAAAATCGTCCAGTAAACGTGCGTTTTCTAAACACTCCACCTGTGCTATCCCGACAAAGAAACCATTTTATAGGGGGAGCTCAGACTAATCCCCCGGAGGTCTTCTGGGGAACGAGCCGTAGCTTTGGCTCTGTGAGGTCTGAGTCCCCCCCAAACCTAATCTCTTCTTCTTTCAAAACCGTCCCACAAATATCCGTTTACAAAATGCTCCGCATCCCAAGCCTTCCCTTTCTCCCATTCGATCTACAGGTGTAAAATAAACTGACGCCGTATGCGTGTCAAGCTGAAAATGGTTGAAACATACTCTGCAGGTGCGCTCGGCTCGTTGGTAGCTGAAAACTTCGAAGATAATTGAGGTAACGTTTTGAAAAAAAGAGGATAGCTTGGTTGAAGCAAAGGAGGTGAGAACCGAAAGTTCCATTGCCTCAACCAGCTATCCTCCGAAAATTGACTTTATATGTTGTGCTATCGGTAACTTCCATATTTCCTTGACATCAAAAGATATGAAAATTAGACTCTCACAACTTATGCCCTGTGGTTAAGGAACTATTCCCATTCATACTCACCTCCACCCAGTTCTCGCACTTTCTTGTTCTTTTTCTAAATATTGGGCTTTTTAAGACCGATAAGTTTCATGTAAACTAACAAGGAGGTGAGAACCGAATGAGAAAAGTTTTCTTTCTTTTGTTGGCCATGTGCCTGGGCATGTTTTTACCCTCTAATGCCGATGCCTGGGACGTGTGTGAGATCTCCGTTGGAACTCCCGCTGTGGCACTGGAGCTCTCCTTCACTTCCTCTTTTTGCATCTGCCTGGATGAAGATGTTATCACCATTCAGATCACCCCGACAAATCCAGCAGTGGTGATAGACAGTGTGGTCTTTACCAAGCCTATCCCGCATTGGGAAACTAACCAGAGCCGAGGGAAACAGCTTGCAGTCAATGCCTATGATTACCTCAGGATAAATGTCAAGCAAAAGTGCCTTCACAATAATGTTATCCCTTTTGCGAGTCTTCCCAAGCAAAAAACCTAAGCCCGAAAGGAGGTGATGTAGCTACTAAGTGAGCGAATTCAGAGAAAGGAGGTGAGGATCGGAAAACAAAACTGGCGCAATTAGGAGGAATAAACGAAAATCTGTAACCGAAATTTGGGGAGGAATCAAAAGATGCGTAAAAGAATCCTTATCATGTGTCTCGTAGCGGCTTGCTTCTGTTATGTCATGCTTACGCAAGCACTGACTCAGGAGCCGATTACTTGCAGGGAACTTCAGGTGATGGTTCAGGGAACCGTTGGAAACGAGGATCCGGCTGTGTACAGGAACCATGGAGCTTATGTTAGCACTGTTGCCAAACTCGTTGACCCATACTTGGAATCAGCTCAGATTGATTCGGTATGCGCCTCTTGCATTGTGAATCAGTTTGCTCGGCGGATTCCGATAGAGGAACAAGTGCCTTGTGAGTTTTAATTTTGTTTGTGTAACCAGCCCAAAGGGCTAAGGAGTGTGCTTTGAATCTGGGAGCCCCGAAAAAATCTACCTATCACAGCAGCACCCGCGACCAGGCGGTCACGTCCTTACGTTTCAGAGGAATCTGCTGGTACAGCTATCGACCGGAAAGCACATTGGTGTGAATGCCCACTTCTAACGGGCTGACTTTTGCTCAACGACTCTGTGGGCTAAATCCAAACCGCCGGAATCCTGACGCAATTTCGGGTTCCGGCGGTCTCGTTACAGAGAGCCAAAAGGTTTTCCTAATGCGAACTTTGGTGGTAAGGTCAGCGAGGTATTATAAAAGGTTGGGTAAAGTCGAAGTACATTCATGGAAACAATGGACATAGTCTGGCTTTTCAATTTTAAAGCCGTGACAACACAAAATCTATTTTTATCAGGCCATATGATATGTTGGAAAAGTTAGCAAAGCAGATCGAAGGGTTGAAACAGAAAGGAGTAAGATAGATGAAAAATGTTCGAATCTCGTTGTTCCCCGTGATCCCAGCTTCTTCATCTTTAGTGCCGTCCACTCACAATCCCGCAAACTTTTCCTTTATGTTCACCACTTCGTTGTTAATCATTATTTCGTTTATGTGGTATCTCTTGTATAACTCCTCCATGGCTCTCATATCACCATCTCTTGCTTGTTCACGCAGGACCTTAATCCTTTCTTGATAGGGTGTTGATTTTCTGAGCACTGTTTCCTCCTTTCCTGTAGCTTTCTTTAGAGCACGCTACAAATGTCGATAGAGACAACATAGGTAAAGCCAGAATCTGGTGATTCTTTTCAGTTTCTCTCATCCAAACTTTTTCTACGCCCAGACCCTTAAGGGATTCCTTTATCCGATTCCCGAAGGCGTTCGTAGTCTACCCCTTCCTGTTGTCTTGTTGTCTGGTTCTGTTTACAGATGTAAAATAAATTGACGCCGTGTGCGTGTAAACATTAAAAATTCGGTCTTCGTCCTTTTACCCAAAGAAAAGTGAGGCACCCTTTGCGGAGTGCCTCATCCTAACTGTGCTATCCCGACAAAGAGACCATTTTATAGGGGGAGCCCAGACTAATCCCCGGAGGTCTTCTGGGGAACGAGCCGTAGCTTTGGCTCTGTGAGGTCTGAGTCTCCCCCGAACCTAATCTCTTCTTCTTTCAAAACCGTAACACAAGTGTCAGTTTACCGAACGATTCATCTACGTCGGATAGATCAAAGAATCTTTTGACCGGTATTTGAACCGTTCGCGGCTTCCTGGTGGCGTGTAACATAAATTCGTTCCCTATTGTAGTTGCCCCGCCAAAGGCGGGGCGTACTGGCGACAATGCTCAATAAATTGAGCAACTACATATACCCTAAACTTTTGTTACAGTCCACTCATAATCCCGCAAACTTCTCCTTTATGTTCACCACTTCGTTGTTAATCATTATTTCGTTTATGTGGTATCTCTTGTATAACTCCTCCATGGCTCTCATATCACCATCTCCTGCTTGTTCACGCAGGACCTTAATCCTTTCTTGATAGGGTGTTGGTTTTCTGAGCACTGTTTCCTCCTTTCCTGTAGCTTTCTTTAGAGCACGCTACAAATGTCGATAGAGACAACATAGGTAAAGCCAGACTCTGGTGATTCTTTTCAGTTTCCCTCATCCAAACTTTTTCTACGCCCAGACCCTTAAGGGATTCCTTTATCCGATTCCCGAAGGCGTTCGTAGTTCACCCCCCCTCCCACTGTCTGGTTTTGTTTACAGATGTAAAATAAATTAACACCGTGTGCATGTCAAGAGATTTCGCAGGCTGTTTCAATTTTGTTTCAAAACGGGTTCTATTTTGGTGGGGTTTTGTGTATTTTAATGGGCTACCGCAAAATGGTTATTTTATTGTCCCTTTTTGCAGTAGCCCATCTTTCAATAAATCACAGAGAGTGTCTAAACGGGTTCAACTTCCGTCTGTTCCATTTTAATTTTTTGGAGTTACGATAAATTAATTTTCTCCTCCTTAGAATGAATATTTAGCTAAAAATTACTTCAACATCGAAGCCATCGGATCCCAGGGTGGGAGTTCTTCTGGTTTGGTCTTAAGAATATCGAGAATATTTTGAGGTAGGTATTTCTTGTTGATTATCACCTCATAGACATATTCGTCAAACCATTTGTCATACATTGTCCAATAGCCCTTGTTCCCCTTTTCATCTCCCCAGCTGTTCTCCACTAACCATTTGGTTGGCTGACTATTGAGGGTATCAACTCCCACAAAAACCATAGCATGATTAGCGGAGCTCTCCCTATATAAAAGTCTATCCGACTTGGTTAAATGGAGGTCAACTCCATACAGGGATTGATAATCATAAATATCCGGAGCCATAATCCCTTTTTCGCCATCCTGGTCCTTTCCGACATCACAACCAAACCAAACTGGCTCATCTTTTAAAACGGACAAAAGAGCGAATTCTCTCAATTGTTTCATATCAAGATTTATGAAGGTTACATCTGGACTGTCATACAGATTCCGGGTGCGCCGAATTTCATAAAATTGATTATAGGGATGATTAGGAGAATTAACCAAGGACACATAATCGTTTAAATCAACTCCCACAACTTCTTTAAAAAAGGTCTGAGGAGTATAGGTCTTGAGCTGACTCACCACGGTGTCCCTATCCTCGTACCGCCATTGAAACTCAGTTGGAGGCATTCCCAAGTTTAAAACCAACATATGGTAAATCTCTTTGAGCATTTCAACTTTTCTTTCCCTGAGTTCATTTATTTGGGCACCCTTTTTACTCATTTCTCTCAAGACAGTAGCATCTTGACGCAGTTTTCGGGCAATAAGGTTGTCCATCATACCGGTGTTGCTGCTGTTCTGGGTTTCGGGCATGACTGCTTTGGGGATTGCTCCATATTTATTTATCAAATCGACCACGTAGCTCCAGTACCCACCATCAGGAAAGGGGTCGCTTAAAATAAGAACTACTTCACGATCGAGCAAGTCCCTATCCCGGGTGCTAATCACATTTTCCAAAAATGTGTTGGCTTTTTCCATCTTATCCCAGAAGAAAAGATAATTCTGGGAAAATTCAAAGTCATTCAGTTTTAACTTATCTATGACCAGGGGCCGCATAATATTAAGTCCAGCAAAAAGCCAACAACGTCCGCTGTTTTTCTGATTCGTTATCCCTTTGGTCTTGATGCGATGATTGAATAAATCATTATGGGCAACCACAATCTCTCGATTCACAGCCAGATTCTTTATCTCGTTATTGGTTAAAGCATTCAAAATGGTTTTAGTGCGATTGTCCATTTCAAAAGACCGCTGAATTTTGGATAAAACTTCTGAATTAAGACTCCCCCCAGTCGAAGTTTCTGGATAAGACAAGACTGGGGTTGAAACTAAAATCATAAGAAAACAAAATGCGACTTTTAAAAACCGTTTCATGGCTTCTCCTTTTGAAAAGGTTTATGGTGTTTTGTTTTTTGCTTTTACTAAACCAGAGACGATTCCAAATTTCTGATTTATTCTAATCATTTTGCTACTAACGAATATAAGCTCTTTTTTAATAACAATCAAAGAACAAATTTCCAAAATCAAGTAGGCAAAAACTTTTTAAGATTATCAATTTTCTTCTTTTTTTCCTTAACTCCGGCAGGAGTCGGTGTTCCCCTGGCTCTATTTTCGAGAAAAATCTCTGTGCGCTTGTCTCATTTTCCTCCTCTTAAAGGATTCCATTACCCGATTCCCCCAGGTGTCTAAAGTCCACCCCTTCCCGTTGTCTGGTTCACTTTACAGGTGTAAAATAAATTGACGGCGTGTGCCTGTCAAGAAGCTTTTCACCGTCCAACATAAAAAGACTGTTTCAATTTTGTTTCAAATCCAGTTGTATTTTGGTGGGTTTTCGTATATTTTAACGGGTTATCACAAAGAGGTAAAGCTTTTGTCTCTCTTTGCAATAGCCCATTATTCAACAACTTACGGAGACGACTTGAGAAAGCTCATAACCCGAAGGTCGTAGGTTTCCTTCGACAAACTCAGGACTTTCAGCAAATCATACCACCGCTATTTTATATGAATATAACGGAATCTTAAAGTTTGCACCCACCTTTGGAGGAAATTTTATGCCGGAATTGCCTGAAGTCGAGACGATAGTAAGGGGTCTACAAAAGACCGTGGTTGGGAAGAAGATAAAAAGTATAAAGATGATTTTTCCTGGGATTGTAAAACAGGATGCAAAAAAATTCAAAAAGAATGTGGACAAAAGTGAAATTAGAAGGGTGAGGAGACAAGGAAAATATATATTAATTGACTTGTCCAACGGAAACACAATTCTGGCTCACTTGGGGATGACCGGGAATTTTCTTTTAGTGAAATCATCAAGTCCGCGGAACAAACATAATCACCTTATTATAAGATTCTATGAAACCCGAAAAGAATTGCGATATAATGACCAAAGAAAATTTGGCAAGATTAAATCTTTTCCCACCTCCAAAGAAGAAAGTGTTTCTGAGCTGAAGAAATTAGGTCCCGAACCTCTAAATATATCCGCCCCTGATTTTATCAACCTCTTCCAAAAAAGAAAAGGAAGGATAAAATCGGCACTTTTGAATCAGCAAATCATTGCAGGATTGGGAAACATCTATGCGGATGAGTCTTTGTTTGAGGCAAAGATTCATCCAGCGCAAAAGATCGACAAGCTAAGTCTTCAGGAATTAAAAAGACTTCACCAAGCCATTCAGATAGTTTTGAGAAAGGCAATCAAGGCTGGCGGATCATCCATAGAAAATTACTACAATGTAAATGGAGAAATCGGAAGCTTCCAGCTTCAACATAAAGTCTACGGGAGGGAAGGTTTGCCCTGTAAAAGATGTGGAACCAAAATCAAAAGGATAAAGATAAGCCAAAGATCAAGTTACTTTTGCCCGAAATGCCAACCACTGTAGAATTGAATTTATTAAAATCAATTTTTGTAACACCAAGTTTGCTATTTCTTTGAAATCAAAAAATATGGTCGACCATCCCGAAGCACGGTTGACCATTGTTTCAGGTATTTAAAAAAAATTGTCAAGCAGGCTTTGCCATGCTTGACCTACTCAGCTTGACGTACTCAGCCTACTGCAAGAACCCCAGTCCAGTCAACTAAGCTGGTGAGAAGAGTAATCTTTGGTCATCTTCATTTCCTCATTTTCTTTGCCGCATCTAAGACTTCTTCAAAATACTTCTCTAAATCTACATTACTCCCATTTCCCTGATTGGGTGAGGTTAAAAGAACTTTCTTTCTTGCGGTCGCCTTAACAGTTTCGCCGGTCTTTCGCTTCTTCATAAAAAGAATAGTAGTGTTGGCGTTAACCCCTGCACCCGCGAAAACCTTGCGAGGAAGGGAGACTATAGCTAAAGGTCTTCCTTTTCGTAACAACCAATCTCTAAAATACTGAGTTTGGGCGTTTGCGAATATTCCCTCAGGTAAAATGATAGCAATCAACCCCCCGGGTTTGGCTAATTGGAGAAACCGTTCTGTGAATAAAATCTCTATGGGGAAATTTATCAAAACCTTAATATACTTTGGGGGAAGTTGCAACTCGTTGGCGGCTTTCTTCCATACCTTGGTGGCTCTTAAAAGAAAATCCGTTCTTTCTTTACCCGGAGGAAGGCTATATATATTTTCAAACAAATATTGTTGTGTCTCTTTCGAATTGCTAATCTCATTTCTTAACCCCTGTATTTTCCATGATTCGTAGCTATCTTTTAGTGTATTCGTTAGTCTGATCAGTTGGCTTTGACTTTTTGATAATGCTGGCTGATTGTTCAAAAACGACATGGAGTTTCCTTTAACTTTTTTCGTTATTTTCTCTTCCTCACCAAAAAGATTAACGATTTTTCTTTCCTTTGCCGTGTTGTTCTCCAACAATGTTGAGAGCTCCGCTAATCCGGTTCCACCATACGGAGGATTCCCTATCACCAGATCGAAGGATTTTTTCTTTATACCGTCTTCTTCCTCGTCCATTAAACCATCACAAATATAGAGATGAAGTTTACCCAAAACATTGAGCTTTCTCCATTCTTTTTCCACCATAGGATCAATGTCACAACCGAAAAGATTGACTCGAGTAGTTATCTTATGCTTCAATGCATATTTTAGAAATATTCCCTCCCCGCAAGCTGGGTCAATTATCTTTATTGGTTTTTTGCTTCTCTTGGGCAAAAACAACTTCGCCATTTCATACATAAACGCCACTACATTTTCTGGCGTGAAGTATTGCCCCAACTCTTTTTTCTTTTGTTTTTCTGCTACCTGCGTAAGCATATCTTTAGAATGGGTTAAGCTTCTAATGTGTTCGTTCCTTTAGAATATAAATAATTCTTAAAAAGATTCAAACAAAAAATAAAAGTGATGGGTTTTTGTTTTAATTTTGTCAAGCAGGTTTCGCCATGCTTGACCTACGCCTCCTTATCCTTTGATACTTCCCAAAGGTCTTAACTGGAGCACTTTTTTAGAGATGCCGAGGGCGTCGACGGTATTCACCACCTCGTCGATATTTTTATAAGCCAAGCCCGCCTCTTCAGCCAACCCGGACATGGAAACTGCCCGCACCACCATGCCCCTATCAGTCATCCTCTGCCTCAGCTCCGTTCCTCTAACTTTCCTTTTAGCTTCCATACGGGACATGACCCTTCCTGATCCATGACAGGTTGATCCAAAAGTCATCTCACAGGCTTTCTGGGTTCCTGCCAGAAGATATGACCCGGTCTCCATAGAGCCTCCGACAATCACCGGCTGTCCGACTTTTCTGTAAATTTCGGTTACGGCTGGGTCATTAGGTGGGAAGGAACGGGTGGCGCCTTTTCTGTGAACGATTACCTTCTTTTCTTCACCGTCTATGTTATGCTTTTCGATTTTGGCGATGTTGTGGGCTACATCATAGATTATATGCATTCCCAGGTCCTTAGCATCCTTTTTGAAGACTTCAGCGAAACCTTCTCTGATCCTGTGGGTGATGACCTGCCTGTTGGCAAAGGCGGAATTAGCCGCACAGACCATGGCAGAAAAATAGTCCTGCCCTTCAGATGAATTAAAGGGGGCGCAGGCTAACTCTTTATCCAAAATTTTGATCCCATATTTTCTCATGGCATCAAGAAATATCTGAAGATAGTCGGTGGCGATCTGGTGACCAAATCCGCGAGAGCCACAGTGCACCATAATAAAGATCTGATTTGGTTTTGAGACTCCATAGACTTTAGCTATCTCTGGATCATAAATCTGATCGGTTAATCCCACTTGAATCTCCAGATAATGATTGCCTGATCCCAAAGTTCCTAACTGATCCATGCCTCGAGAAATCGCCTTTTGGCTTGCCTTAGAGGGATTAGCGCCCTGCATATGTCCGCTCTCCTCAATTCTTTCTCGGTCCTCTTGCCAGCCGTATCCATTCTCAATGCACCAGTCCACCCCTTTGATCATAATCTCCTTAAAGGTATTTGAGTTCAACTTAACAAATCCTTTGGATCCAACTCCAGCCGGCACCAGCTTAAAGAGGGTGTTCATTAAAAGTTCCATTTTAGGCTTAACCTCTTCCAGGGTGAGATCGGTTCGGATCAGTCTGACTCCGCAGTTGATGTCAAATCCTATTCCGCCTGGGGAGATCATTCCATCTTCCGTGGAAAAGGCCGCCACCCCACCGATGGGAAAGCCATAGCCCCAGTGTCCGTCCGGCATGCATAACGCATGTTTTTGGATGCCCGGAAGACAGGCAACATTTGTGATCTGCTCGAAGACCCCTTTATCCATGATTTGCATCAATTTTTCCGAAGCAAAAATTCTTGCCGGAACCCGCATCCCATCTTTTTCTGTTTTGGGGATCTCCCACACACCTTCTTGAATTTTTTTCATCTGCATGATACACCTCGTTTTCTAAAAGAAGCTCAAAGTTCGTTTATCGTTGGCGAAACTCGTATCGAAACTCGATGCTTGAGGCGCGAAGCTCGAGAAATATCGGTTCGAGTTTCGATCTTCGCTTTTTCCAGCATCGCTACCGTCAAACCAGCTTCGAATCTCCCATTATGTATCTAAGATCACCTTAGCCGTCCATTTATTATCTGTTTTCTTCACCTCTAAAAGGTGATAGGTGACGGCTTTCACGTCAATCTTCACCTTGTGTTTTTCTATATCGATTGGCTCACCCCAAACCGATGCCTGCAATTTATATCCATCTGGTTTTTTAATTTTGATTTCGTATTTGCTGAAAAGTGACGCCTTTAGATCCTTCAAATAGATTAATTCCGCTAACCAATTAAACAACAGCCCCTCCAGATCCTCACTTTTAACCTCAATTTCTTCCTTCTTTTTTGCCTCCACAGTTTTAGTCTCTGCCATGACCTCGAAAGTAGCCTGCGCGCAGGCTTCGAATAATTCCTCCAAGCTTTCGCCTTCGGCTTCAAAGGCGCTATCAGCAATGGCTACGTCTTCTAAGAATCTATATTTCCCCATCTTTAAGAACTTTCTTTTCTTTTAATGCCCACCTTTATACGTCCCTATCTTTCTTTTTGTTTTTTCTCTTCGGGATTATTGAGCAACGCATAAGTAATAGAAAGAAACTGCTGTGCTCGGCGGGTTAAAGCCAGCCAGGTCAGGGACCTGGCAGGCACGAATGGGTGAATTTTTCGAAGCGGGCATCCAAATCATACAGAAAAAGTGCGCCGCAAGCAAAGAAGGTGATTGTAAGTCCGTTTCTTTTATGCGGCGCACTTGGTGTCAAATTGAATTTCTTTTGCGTTAAGTAGCTTTTTCAATACATTCCACCGGGCAGATGGCTACGCAGCGCGATCCTCCCTCGATACCTTCACATTCGTTACATTTTTCAGGATCAATTACGTATATGTCACCTTCGCCGATTGCCGTGTTCGGGCATTCAGGAAGACAGAGTCCACAAGCGGTGCACTCGTCTGTGATCCTCATTGCCATAAAATTCACCTCCTTGTCTTTGCTCTTTGTTTTTTCCTCCGCTTTAATCAAAAACTTTCACTAATATACCAAAATAAAGATGGAATTGTCAACAATTATTTCTAATGGAGTCTCCCATTTTTTTTAATTACCACCCCGCAGACTAAAAGTCTGCGGCTACCAATCTCCCCTCCCTCTTCAAAAATCCCAAAATCCCCCTTGCAATACATGGCTTAGCTCTTTAAGAGTTTATGCACTCCAGCCAGCTCATCTAAAATCACCAATCCCGCCTGAAGCGGGACACCTAAAATATCGCTTATCTGTTTAATAATTCTCTATTTAGACCTCTATTTTCAAAATTCTCGGGAATGTCCAGTAACGCATAATCCAGTATGAGTTAGTCTGTGAGACCTTCGAATCTGCAAAAAATTAGCCCCGCATAAATGCGGGGCTAATTAAGGTTTATTAATTGGGAAGGGCTTCCGCTTTTTAGAAAAGCTTAATCTCGTTATTTCGCCGTTCTCAGAAGCAACTCCTGCGCTTTTTTGTTGACGAAGGTTGCCTTCTCGATATGAATGCTCTTCAGGTCAACCTTTTTTCGACTCTCGGGAACAAATCTTAAAGTGACGATGGGGCCGGTTCCGGGTTCTATGATTTTTGCTCCGTGTAGGTCCAACATTCCCAGGGTTAATTCACCTCTCAGAGAACTGTAGTATAATCCCAATCCTTCAGCTCTGGGGGACAAAATTGGCTCCAGGAAAGAGAACTCCTCTGGATCCCAGGTGATGGAAAGAGCCACGCCAGCCACAGGAACATCGAAGTTTGCATACACCGGCAACTCGATAGCTCTGGAGCTTTGATCATACCTGAAGTCAGAGAATCCCACTTCCGCAATGGAAGGAGACGGTGCCATCTCCGGACCAGGCCTGGGGGCAACACATCCCGGCTGCGGCGGAGGACCACCTCTTAAAAGATAATTGATCTCATATACTAAATCCACTACATTTATGAAACAATCAGCATTGACGTCCGTGGATCGCATGGAGACAGGAGGGGGCCCATTGAAAAGGAGGTAGTCAATAAAATAATAAACGTCCAATAAATTCACGCTTCCGTCATAGTTTACATCTCCGGGTAGACATCTGATCTGGGGAGGCGGACCATAAAGGTAAAGATAGTTTATCAACCAGATTATATCTGAAATTCCAATAAAACAATCGCCATTGATATCTCCGGCTACAGGAGGATTAGGCGCAGGACCCACCAGAAACAAATAATTGATCAAAAATACCACATCCACTGCATTTACAACACTATCCCCATTGACATCGCCTTCAATCCCGGAGGGAGGGATAACATAAGGACGAACTGTTATCAACACTATCCCGGTGTCGGTGCTATCCCGCCCGTCATCTACTACAAAGATGACTTGGTAAGGGGAATTCAACGTATCTGCATTTTCGGTGGCCCACCAGAAATAGCAGACGTTAGGGGAGGTTCGGGAAGGACAGGGAAATTCTCCCACCCCGGTCTTGGTTATGGTCAAAGTATCCAGGGTATCCCGATCGGTAGCAATAACAGGGAAATTGGCTGTCAATCCCGCATATACTAACACCGATTCAGGGACCGATATGGCTGGCTTGAAGTTTACTGCAGAAACTACGATTACCCATTTCTGGATGTTATGCACTACCTGTTTGGTCATTTCCGTTCCAGTAATAGTAATGGGATACACCCCTAAAGGGGTAAGAGTATCGGTGCTGATGGTCAAGATCGATGTATCAGTAGGAACGATTACCGCAGGATCGAACTCTCCGGTGGCAAGTGAAGGCAGACCCGTTACGGTTAGTGTGCAGGATGAGCTGAACCCATAAATGGAGGTTAAAATCACCTTAAAATTTGTGGAATCCCCCTGCTTGACCCACTGGGTATCTGGTATAGCATCAATGGTGAAATCCGGCTCGCGGGTTATGATAAAATTGTTGTCACTTATATCATAGGGCTCCCCATCTTCCGCATCTGAGACCTTCACTCTACAACTGTTAGAGATAGAATCGGGGATGATCCAAGAATACACCCCATCATTCGGGGTAGTGTTTATGATGGGTATCCAGTTCGCCCCTGCATCGGTGGAAAATTCGAGCTTGACATTGGCTCCCGTGAAATTCTCCGAGAACCAAGTGATATCGCAAGTGCTATCTACAAGCCAAACTTCTCCCCCATTAGGTGAGGTGACCACAATCCGAGGAGGACCAACCCATATACAGAGGGGCATCTTATTTCGGGGCACGTAGCTTTCTGCATCATATCTGGTGAACACAAGATTGCTCGCTGGGGGATAAAAGGTGCTGTCTATGCAAACGTGCATAGTATCTTCGATTCTAAAGGTAAGAGTGGCAAGAAGGGTGTCCCTTTCTTGAGACCATTTCTTTTTGTTCGCTCCAGCGATAAGAGTTATAAATGCGTGCGGTGGAACCATCCATGTGCCACCATACAAAACACTGTCACTGGACATGTCAACGAGCATGGTTGCCCACTTAAGCTTCCCCATCCAGTTAATACTGTCACCACCTAAGGGGGGAAAGTTACGCCATATTCTTCTGGGATACAGACCTGGAGGCTCTGCATCGGCATCCACAGTATTCTCATTCCAATAAGTAGACAAACTGCAATATTTGGCTGGGTTGGTGCGAGTCCAGCCAAGAGGAATCACCATAGCGGAGATCGAGTCTTTTACCCATTTATTACCGCCTCCCCACCAAAAGGTATTTGAATCGTGGGTCACCAGAAGATTCACATACAAAAAGCAGGGAAACTTCTCCCCT
>Ga0315277_10002448_pt1 | contig 25925 bp, 22 predicted proteins | sample YL17G05_15_MG_FD_203695 | JGI IMG/M metagenome (GOLD analysis project Ga0315277, IMG submission 203695) | Sediment microbial communities from Yellowstone Lake, YNP, Wyoming, USA - YL17G05_15 | ecosystem: Environmental > Aquatic > Freshwater > Lake > Sediment | place: USA: Wyoming | collected... | reverse complement strand
TGGGCGGGGTGGGGGCGTGCCAGGCGGATATGCTTCTGGATTGTGGTCTTGGCAACCCGGATACCGACCTTCATAAGTTCGCCACCCATGCGCTCCACACCCCAGAGACTGTTCTCCCGGGCCATCTGCTGGATCAAAGCGATGGTCTCGGAGGCTACCCGGGGGCGCCCACCCCGGTTGCGGGACTTGACCGTCCAGAACAGCCGGAAGCCTTGGCGATGCCAGCGCAGGAGCGTATCGGGCTTGAGGATGAGGAGGGCTTCCTTTTAACTCCGGACCCTGCTGGCGAGGAGGACGAGCCAGAGGCGATCGGTTGGGGTGAAGCGGGGCTTGTCGACCTGGCGATGAAGGACAATGAGCTGCATGCGGAGGAGGGGGTTCTCCGCAACGAGTTGGGCGTTGCTGCGAGTGAAATCGAGGGCAGAGCCGAGAAGGACAGAATAGCGAGATGGTCGGGTGACACTGGAGGGCGGCGTGTTCCAACGACAACAATGCGGAGCGCAAGCGCCGGATAGGCTGGTGGACTTAAAGAAGACATGCAGAGGAGGCCCCTGACGGACAATTAGAACCCATCAATGAAGTGTTTTGAAGATGTGATCAATGGTTGTTGTCGGTCGGTTGGGGTTTTCGGCCAAGACCCCCGAGCTTTCGCCCGGGGGTCTTGGTGATTCTCGTGCCCGGCTCACCAAAAAAGGACCACCCTCCGGAGCCCAGGTTAGCGCGTCAAGACCTCTTTGATCTGTCTTAGGCCCTTTTCAATGTTCTCAATGGAGTTCGCAAAGGACAGGCGCAGATAGCCTTCGCCGTACTTCCCGAAGCAGGAACCGGGCAGCAGGGCCACGCCAGCTTCCTCAAGAAGTAAATTGGCGAGGTCGCTGGAATTAATACCCGTGCCGGTGATGTTGGGGAAGGCGTAGAACGCTCCCTGCGGTTTCTGGCAGGAGATGCCGGGGATGGCATTCAGGCCGGACACAATGCCATCGCGGCGGCGCTGGAACTCGGCCACCATGACCTCTACCCTGTCCTGCGGGCCGGTGAGGGCCTCCAGCCCGGCTAGCTGCGTGAAATGAGCTGTGGAACCGATCGAGTGGGTCAGGAGCAGGCCAACCCGGGCGACCAGTTCACGCGGCATGATGCCGAAGCCCAGCCGCCAGCCAGTCATCGAGTAGGTCTTGGAGAAGCCGTCCACGATGATCGTGCGTTCTTTCATACCGGGCAGAGACGCAATCGAACTCACCCGACGCCCGTCGTAGGCAATGCGTGCATATATCTCGTCGGACATGACCCAGCTGTTGCATCGTTCGGCCTGGGCGGCGATGTGTTCCAGGTCGTTTGGCGGGATGACTCCGCCGGTCGGGTTACTGGGCGAGTTGAGGATGATTAGCCGGGTGCGTTCATTGATCAAGCGGTCGAAGGCTTCCAGGTCAAACGAGAAGTTGTTTTTCTCAAGCAGCGGCACCGCCACCGGCTTCCCCCCCGCAACCCGGATCATGGCTTCGTAGGTTGGGAAGCCGGGGTCGGGATAGATGACCTCATCTCCCGGCTCGACCAGGGCGAGGGTCGGGAAGAACAGGTGCGGTTTCCCGCCCGGACCGATCACCACCTCGTCCGGGTCCACCTGAATACCGCGCCGCCGCCCGCTATCTTCGGCGATGGCGGCGCGCAGGGAGGAAATCCCGGCAGGGGGAGTGTATCGGGTATGGCCGGCGCGGATCGCCTCGATGCCGGCCCGGCTGACGTTCTCAAGAGTGGCGAAGTCCGGCTCGCCGATTTCCAGGTGGACGATCTCCCGGCCGGCTGCTTCCAGTTGGCCGGCACGCGCCAGTACCTGGTACGCGCCCTCGGGTTTGAGATGCTGGGTGCGGGATGCGTAAGGCATGGCTGTGTGTCAATCCAGCATTTTCTTGAGTTCGTCAAATTCATCGTCCGGGATCCCGAACCAGTTCTCCGGGGCGGGGAAGGTGGCGCTTTTCACTTCGCTGACGTACTTCTTCAGCCCGTTCAGGATGACTTCGCCTGCATTGCCAAAGACTTTGGCCATCTTCGGCTTGAACTTGGGATACAGGCCAAACATGTCGTGGTAGATCAGCAGTTGGCCGTGGGCGTCCGGGCCGGAGCCGAGCGACATGATGAGGCAGTTGTCGGCCCGTTCTGTGATCAGCTTGCACAGCCGGTCCGGGACCAGTTCGAGCAGGATGGCAAAAGCACCGGCTCTTTCCAGCGCCTTGGCATCGTCCAATATCTTTTTGGCCAGAGCTGCCGACTTACCTTGCAGGCGGAAGCCGCCCAGGGCGCTGACGGATTGCGGGGTCAGCCCGAGGTGGCCGATGGCCGGGATGCCGGCATCCACAATGCCTTTGATGCGGTCGGCCATGGCTGCGCCGCCTTCCAGCTTGATGGCGTCACAGCCCGCCTCCGCCATGAAGCGCCCGGCGTTGCGAATCGCCGACTCGACCGAGGGCTGGTAGGTCATGTAGGGCATGTCCCCAACCAAGAAGGCGGTCGGCGCGCCGCGGCGGACAGCAGAAGCGTGGCGGATCATATCCTCCATGGTTACAGGCAGGGTGGAGTCATAGCCGAGTATGGTCATGCCCAGGCTGTCACCGACCAGGATCATTTCCACGCCCGCCTGTTCCTGTAGGTAGGCGGTCGGATAGTCGTAACAGGTCAGCCAGGAGATCGGCTCTTTCTGCGATGCCTTCTGGAACAGGTAGGGCAGGGTGATTTTCTTGCGCTCAGTCATGCGCTTCTCCTTTGAGAGATTCAGGCCTTCACCAATACAAACCAGAGCACAACTTGTGAACTGTTGGCCGGCGCTGGTTTGGAAGAATGGCGCTATTCGGGGACACGATCACTCTACGGCTTCAGCTTCGGCTTTGGCCTCTCCACGTTCGCAGATGGCCTTGATCCAGTGTGCCGGGTATTCGTCGCGTCCCACGAACAGGTTACAGGTCAGGAGCAAGGTCCGAATCTCAGGGACGGTCGCGTCGGTGATGGCCGTGGTCAGGCCGTTGGCGATCGCCAGCGCCAGGTAGGCGACGTTGATGGTTTTTCTGTCGGGCGGACCAAAGGGGACATTGCTGGCGCCCAGGTGAAGGTTGACGCCCAATTCCTGCTGGATGAGGCGCAGCGAGTCCGGGGTGATGCGCCCGGTGTTGTGGTCGGCATTGACCGTAGGAGCTAGCGCGTCAATGAGCATGGTTTCCATCGAGCCTACACCAGGAGTTTACGCGCAACACGGGTTGCGCTGGGTGCGTCTGCAGCAGAAGCATCCGCGCCGATCTGTCTGGCATACTGCTCGGTGACGGGCGCACCGCCAATCAGGACTCTTACCTGGTCACGCACGCCCGCTGCCTTGAGTGCCGTGAGGGTGGTTTCCATATTGGACATGGTGGTGGTCAGCAGGGCGGACATCCCGATAATATTGGCACCCTCCTGGACAGCCTTGACGAAGGCCTCCGGAGGCACGTCCACTCCCAGGTCTTGTATCTCAAACCCGGCGCCTTCCAGCATCATGGCAACCAGATTCTTGCCGATGTCGTGCAGGTCACCTTTGACAGTTCCGATGGCAACCTTCCCGACGGCCTTGACGTCGGCCTTCGCCAGGTACGGTTTCAACTGTTTCAAACCGGCCTGCATGGCGCGTGCCGCGATCAGCATCTCGGGAACATAGAGATCACCTGCCTCGAAACGCCGGCCGATCTCATTCATGGCCGCGATCAATGTGTTGTTCAGGATTTCTTCCGCCCCGATTCCGGCCGCAAGAGCTGCCTTGACCCCGGTTTCAACTTCAGGCGCCTGCCCATCAATCACGTTCTGGTAAATACCTTTTGGGTCCATGTCGTTTCCTTCTCGGCTGTATGGGATTCACCTGGCTTGATTGGCAGAGGAGCGGTCTTGCCAGGTCAGTCGCAAGATTATTCCTATCCCTTGACCGGCCAGGTTTCGGATTCTTCTTGGATCACCTTATCCATGATCATGTCATAGGTGTCATCGATATCGTCGAGCAGCGCGCGCCGGGCGGCGTCCACGTCATGGGCTTCCAGGGCGGCGACGATCTTCTGATGAGAGAGTTCCATGGTCTTCCCGGCATGGCGCAGCACCATGAAGCGCGCCAGCCGGTCGTGCAGTCGGCCGACGGTCTCGGCCAGCTCGTTGTTCCCGGAGGCGCTGGCCAGCAGGTAGTGAAAGTGGCGGTTTTCATCCGTATAGCGGTCGTATGCTTCGTCGTCATCGCCGGTGTAACCGGCGTACACATTGGTCAATTCTGTGATTTTGTCATCCTGGATGCGCAACGCCGCCCGTTCAATGGCAGTGATTTCGAGCACCCGGCGCAGGTCCAGCAGATCCCGCAGCATTTTCAAGGTGGTGTGGCGGACGAAATATCCCGATCGTGGTTTGATATCGACCAACCCCTCATGGCTCAATATTCGGAGGGCGTCTCGCACGGGGGTCACACTGGTGTTGTATTGCCCGGCAATGGCTTCCACATCGAGGCGCTCACCGGGCTTGCGATGCCCCATGATGATCGACCGCCGGAGCTCAGTGAAAATCGCATTCTTGGAAGCTTGATCTCGCCAGGCTGGAAACATAGACTCTCCTTGGTAGAATGTTATCAAATGATATATCAATATGCAAGTTTGAAATATCATAGTTGACTTCTGATATATTAGATGATAAGATTTCTTGCAGAAAACGTAGTTGAGCGGGCATGTCCGGCCGCTCTTCAGGAATGCCAAGGACTACATCCAGGACCCCACATCGAGTAGAGCGGAGGTGACACCACAGCTTTGTGATCTCTAGATTCCGCCTGTCCACTTTGCCCCTGTTCCCAATTCTTCCAAAAGAAAATAGAGGAGAAGAAGCCAATGGACGAGAAGAAGCTCCATCCCATCGTCAATGAAGCGCAGAATGCGCTTGCCAAGGGTCAGATTTCCCGGCGTGAGTTCCTGAGAATTTCCACTCTGCTGGGCGTCTCCTTGACAACCGCCAACATCCTGGCAGCCTGCGGGGTGAAGACCCCGACCGTGACTGCAGTCCCCGCGACTGGAGTACCCGCGACCGCTGCGCCGACCGCCATTCCTACTCCGAGTGCCCCAGCCATCACCCGCGGCGGCGTCCTGAATGTCGCCTGTCGTGTTGAGCGCGTCTCCGATCCGGCCCAGTTCTCTCTGGTCAGCGCTTCGCATCCCTGGCGGCATGTCTTTGAGTACCTTACTCACACCGATCCGCAAGGCATTACGCACCCCTACCTGTTGGACAGCTGGGAGGCCAGCGACGACTTGCTCACCTGGACCCTGGTCCTCAAGCCGGGCATCAAGTTCAGCAACGGGCAGGAACTGACCGCCGACGACGTCGTCTTCAACATCAAGCGCTGGCTGGATCCCAACACGAAATCCTCCATGCTGAGCGCCATGAGCTATATGGAGGGCAGCGGCGTCGAGAAGACCGACAAGTACACCGTCACCCTGCACCTCAAGAATCCGACCATCTTCTTGCCGGACAACCTGGGACAGTACCAGGCTGCGATCGTCCCCGCCACATTCGGCGGCGACATCACCAAGGAACCGATCGGCACCGGGCCCTTCACGATGGTCGAGTACGTGGCCACCGAACGCGCCCACCTCAAGGCCCGCGCCGATTACTGGCAGATGGCTGCGGATGGCAAGCCCCTGCCTTACTTGGATGAGATCGTCATGGTCATGTTGGGCGAAGACCAGGCGGCTTACGTGTCTGCACTGCAGAGCGGCCAGGTTGACACCATCGCCGAGCCGAGCGTTTCGACCTGGGAAGCGGTCAAGGACGACAAGCGCTTCACCATCGTCTCGACCCCCACAGCGGCTACGCGCGTCCTGCGCCTGCGCGTTGACCAGGAGCCCTGGACGAAAGCCGAAGTGCGTCAGGCCCTCAAGTATTGCCATAACCGCGAGAAGATCCTAGCGCTGGCTCTGAAGGGACAGGGCGTCATTGGCAACGACAGCCATGTGACTCAGGCCAACCCCGAGTACGTACCGCTGGATCCGCTCCCCTTTGACCCCGCCAAGTCCAAGGCCCTGCTGGCCCAGGCCGGCTACCCGAACGGCGCGACCGTCGAACTGACCGTCGCCAGCGACTGGCCCGAATCCATGGCCTACGCCCAGGCGCTACAGGAAGACGCCGCGGCCGGCGGCTTCACCATCAACCTGAAGCCCATGCCTGCCAGCCAGTACTGGAACGGCTGGACAGACTTCAATATGGGCATCACCTGGTGGGCGCACCGCACGCAGGCCCTCATCACCCTGGGATTGGCGTATACCGGGGATGCGGACGGGAAACCGGGCGCCTGGAACGAAAGCGGCTGGGTGGATTCCGAATTCAGCCAGATTCTCACCGAAGCCACCGGCACCCTCGATCTGGATGCCCGCAAGGCTCTCACCCTGCAGCTCGAAAAGATCCAGCAGGAGCGCGGCTCGATCTGCACGCCGTTCTTCATGAACGTCTGGAAGATCTACACCGCCAAGGTTCACGGAGTGGAGCCCTCGCCCGATGAGTACGCCATCTTCACCGAAACCTGGAAAGAAGCTTAACCTGTCCAGGTCCTAGTCCTACCCTCCCACGCTGCCAGCCCTCCCCTCGGGTGGCAGCGTGGGAGCCATGAAAGAAACCCCAAGATCTGTCGAGGCAAGGCGATGATACAGACTCATGGTAACAGCATGACGAGCGCCCATTACTCACGTCTGGGTTCGCAGGAGTGTGAGAGAATCCATCTGGCCAGCCTAGAAATCCTCCGCCGGACCGGCGTGGATGTTCACGATGAGAAGGCGAGGGAAATCCTGGTCAGTAGCGGCGCCAAAGCCGACGGGCTGCGCGTGCGCCTGCCGGAGCACATGGTGACCCGCGCCCTTGGAACCGCTCCCAAGTCCATCACGTTGCATGACCGCAACGGCAAAGTCGCCATACGCGCTGGCCGGTACAACACATACTATGGGGGCGGATCCGATTGCCTCAATGCTCTTGACCATCGCACGGGAGGACGCCGCCGAGCCCTGCTGACCGATGTCACGGAGGCGTCCACCCTGATGGACGCTCTCCCGGAGATCGATTTCGTGATGTCGGCTTTCCTGCCCGAGGACGTCGACCAGCAGATCTATGACCGCTACCAGATGGAAGTCATGCTCAATCACACAACGAAGCCGATCGTCTTTGTGACGCCCGACTTCGAAGGCTGCGCAACTGCCGTTGAAATGTGCGAGCTGGTCGCGGGGAGCGCGGAAGCATTCCAGGCGCGCCCGTTCGCCACCTGCTATATCAATGTCACTTCCGGCCTGATCGCCAATGCGGAAGCCCTGCAGAAGTGCATGTTCCTGGCGGAAAAGGGCCTGCCCCAGCTCTATATCCCGCTGAACGCCGGCGGGGTGAATTCCCCAACTACCACGGCCGGCTGCATGGCGTCCATGAATGCCGGTATCCTGCTTGGCATCGTGCTGTCCCAGTTGGTGCACCCGGGCGCACCCATTGCCGTCCCGGGGTGGAACGGCGGACCCTATAACCTGCAGACCATGGTCGGCAACTACGTGCTGGCGGACGAGCAGGGCGTGCCCACCGAGATGGGCAAGTATTACGACCTGCCCGTGTTTGGCCTGGGCGGATCGACCGATTCGAAGATCATGGACCAGCAGTGCGGCTTCGAGGCCACGTTCAGCCTGATGACCGCACTGCTGCACGGCGCAAACATCGTCCACGACGTCGGTTTCATGGACGCCGGCTTGCAGGGCAGCTTGCAGCTGATCACCATCTGCAACGAAATCCTGGGCTTCCTGCGTGCGGCCACCGCCGGCATCGTGGTCAATGACGAAACCCTGGCCCTGGACGTGATCGATGAACTCGGTCCGACCGGCAGCTACATGGGCCACGACCACACGATCCGACATTTCAAGGACGCCTACTATTCCAGGCTGATCGACAAGAATCCCTTCTCGGTGTGGCAGAAACGCGGTTCGACGAGCATGGAACAGCGTGCCTCCAAGATGGTTGATGACATCTTGGCCAAGCATGAGCCTCCGCCGTTGTCTGAAGGGATCCAGAAGGCTATTCACGCTGTGGTCATGCGTGAGCAGGCCCGAATCGACAAGCAGAACTGAATTCCCCGCGCCTTCATGATCCGTATGCCTCCGATCGTGCAAGCAGGGTGCAGGCCAGTTCGATTTGACCCACTCCAGCCACAGATAGGAGGGTGGTGAGCCATGGCAAGCTATATTGTGCGGCGCTTGATGACCATGCTACTCACCATGTTCCTCGTTTCAATCATCGTATTTGCCATCGTAGAGATTGTCCCCGGCAACGTGGCCCGTAATATGCTGGGCGCTTTCGCCACTCCGCAGCAGGAAGAATCCATGCGAAAACAGCTCGGGCTGGAGCGCTCTGTGATCATCCGCTACGTCTCCTGGCTGTTAGGCTCCGACTGGCAGGCCGAACCGGAACTAGGGCTCCCGCTGCGCGAGACGGTCAGCCAGCAGGGCCTGGTCGCTAAATCCCGGGAATGGTGGGCGGTCGAGCCGAATGGCGACTTGGTGCAATGGGACGTTCAAGACGGCCAGCTCATCCGGATGGTGCGCCAGCCCGATGGGAGCACGCACACACAAGCCGCCGACCAGGATTGGAAATTGGATGCCAGCGGACAAGGTTATTTCTGGGGGGTTGATCGCGGAAACCGGGCGGCCAAATGGATCCAGGGATCGAAAACCATCGAATACACCTATGACTACTCCGGCTGGCAGGAGAAGGTCGATGCACCGGTGGAATACATCCCACTGAGCAAAGGCTTGTTGCGCGGCGACGCCGGCATGTCCTTGCGCTACAACGCGCCGGTCACGGAAGTGATAGCCCGCAGGATCACCAACTCGTTGATCCTGGCGGCGCTTGCCTTTCTGGTCTCCATCCCGACAGCGGTGGTGCTCGGGGTGATCGCCGGTCTGAACGAAGGCAGGTTGACTGATCGGATCATCTCCATCGCTGGCCTGATCACCGCCGGCTCGCCTGACTTCGCCACCGGGATCCTGCTGATCATGGTTTTTGCTCTCTGGCTCAAAGTCCTGCCAGGAGCGGCCGTGTTCACCTCCCCAAACGCCATCCTAAAGGACCCGCGCCTGATTGTGCTACCGGTAGTGACCGCCAGCCTGGTGGAGGTCGGCTACGTGTTGCGCATCACCCGCTCGAGCGTGGTGGAAGTGATAAACAGCCCATACGTGCGCACCGCCATTCTGAAGGGGCTTTCCTACCGGCAGGTGGTGGTTCGCCATGTGCTCCGGAACGCCATGATGGCACCCATCACTGTGATCATGCTCCACGTCAACTGGTTCATCGGCGGACTCGTGGTGGTCGAATCCGTGTTCGGCTACCCCGGCCTGGGGAATTTCATCCTCAACGCCGCCCTCTACAAGGACATCTATGCGATCGAGGCCGCCTCGATGGTCCTGATCCTGCTGGCCGTGGGCACCCAGCTGATCGCAGACTTGGTCTATTCATTGATCAACCCGCGCATCCGCTACACCTAGGGACATGCAATGGGAACTGAGAACCTTACCACGGCCAGGCAAATCCACGCGGCCTCTTCCAGTCCCGTGACGCCTCTAAGAGGTCTCTTGAAGCGCGTCAAAGACCTTGCGGACGTGGTCCTTGCCTCCCCGACCGCGGTAATCGGTCTCACTGTCGTGATCATGTGGGTTTTGATCGCCATATCTGCGCCGCTGATCACCACGCATACCCCGTTCGAGCAGGATTACAGGCTGATGAATGAAGGCCCGTCCGCGGTGCACCCGCTAGGGACAGACGATCTAGGGCGCGATGTGTGGGCCAGGGTGGCGTACGGGGCGCGCACCATCCTGCTCCTCGGCCCGCTGTCGGTGCTGGTGGCCTTCGCTTGCGGGGTTGCCTTGGGCCTGCCAGCTGGTTATTACCAGGGTTGGGTTGACGAGGTGGTCATGCGCATCCTGGATGCGTTCATGGCGTTCCCCGCCATTCTGCTCTACATGATCATCATCTCGGCGGTGGGAGCTTCGTCGTTCAACGTCGTGATCGCCATTGCCGTCGGCGGCACACCGGGCATCGCCCGTCTGGTGCGCGCCCTGACCATGGACATCCGCACGCGCGAGTACGTCGCCGCAGCCAAGCTGCGCGGCGAGCCGGATATCACCATCATGCTGCGCGAGATACTACCCAACTGCCGCGGGCCGCTGATCGTGGACTTTCTGCTGCGCATCGGCTACGCCGCCTTCTATATCGGCACGCTCGGCTTCCTCGGGCTGGGGCTGCCGCCACCGACGCCGGATTGGGGAGGGATGGTCCAGGAAGGCCACAGCCACATGACGACCAATATCTGGCCTGTCCTGAGCGCTACGCTGGCGATCGTCACGCTAGTCATCGGGCTCAACATGTTCGCCGACGGCCTGCGCGAGGAAACCATGCGTTACCAGTGAACCCTGGAAAGACGATTTATGGACCAGTCTTCTATCCTTACCCTCGAACATGTGGCCGTGACTTATGAAACGCGCAAGCGAGATGTCGACGCAGTGCGGGATGTGTCCTTCGAAATATCCCGCGGGGAGAACCTGGGCCTGGTCGGTGAGTCCGGCTGCGGGAAGAGTACGGTCGCCTTCTCGATTGTAAACTTCTTGGGACGCAACGGCCGGGTCACGCGCGGGGACATATTCTTCAAGGGAGAGCAACTACGCGGCCGCTCAGAAGAGGACCTGCGCAAGCTGCGGGGCGCGGACATCTCCATGGTCTACCAGGAGCCCATGTCGGCGCTCAACCCCTCCATGCGCATCCAAGACCAGCTGGCCGAGAGTCTGATCACCCACGGCGGATTCACCAAAACCGCCGCCTTTGCCGAATCGGTCGAGGCGCTCAAGAGAGTTTACATGCCCGACCCGGAGGCGGTCATGCAGCGCTACCCGCACCAGCTCTCGGGCGGCCAACAGCAGCGCGTCCTAATCGCCATGGCGATGCTCAACAACCCGTCCCTCTTGATCATGGACGAGCCCACCACCGCCCTGGATGTGACGGTCGAGGCGGCCGTGTTGGACCTGATCGCCGAGCTGCAGGAACGCTACCACACCGCCACCCTCTACATTAGCCACAACCTGGGCGTGGTGGCGCGCGTGTCGCACAAGGTGGCGGTCATGTACGCCGGTGAGATCGTCGAGCTGGCCGACACCCGGACCATCTACCGCAGCCCCATGCACCCCTACACGATGGGTCTGATGCGTTGCCTGCCGGATGTGGATGCCCCGAAAGGGACGCGCACTCTGTATCCGATCGAGGGCCGCGTCCCCTCGCCGACAAACCTGCCGGTCGGCTGCATCTTCTCCCCACGCTGCGAGCTGGCCCAGCCGGAGTGCTCGATCCAGCACCCAGAGCTGGTCGAGATGGCCCCCGGCCACCAGGTGCGCTGCCTGCGTTCCCTTGACTGGAAGGATGCCAAGCTGATCTGGGAGATGCAGGAGCTGGCCAAGGAGCCCTGCCCGGAGCGCGCCGATCCCAACCTGGACGCGGTCCTGCAAGTGGACCGGGCCAAGGTGTATTACCCAGTGCCCTTCAAGACCGTCGGCGGCATATTCGGGCTGGAGAAGCGCCGCTACGTGCGCGCCTCTGACGACGTCAGCTTCAGTATCCGCCGCGGGCGCACCCTGGGCATTGTGGGCGAATCCGGCTGCGGCAAGAGCACCCTGGCCAAAGCCATTGTCGGCCTGGAGCCGCTCTATGCCGGGAAGATCGATTTCCTCGGCCTGGACATTTCCAGGCCGGTCAACAAACGCACCAAGAACACCATCAAAGAACTGCAGATGGTGTTCCAGGATCCCAACGGGGTGCTCAACCCCTCCTACAGCGTCGGCGACCAGATCGCCTTTTCGCTGCGGCGCTTCAAGACCTTCCCAGCCAACCAGGTGCATGCCGAGGTGGAGCGCCTGCTGCAGGCGGTTAAGCTGGACGCCAGCTATTACAGCCGCCTGCCGCGCCAGCTGAGCGGCGGCGAAAAGCAGCGCATCGGCATCGCCCGGGCGATCTCCACCAACCCAGCCATGGTGGTGTGCGACGAGCCTGTCTCGGCTCTGGACGTGTCGGTCCAGGCCGCCGTCCTGAACCTGCTCTTGGAGATTCGGAATTCCCAGAACACGACCATGATCCTGATCTCGCACGACCTGAGCTCGGTGCGTTTCTTCGCCGACGACGTAGCCGTGATGTATCTCGGGAGGGTCGTGGAAATCGGTCCCTGCGAAACCATCTACCGGCCCCCCAACCACCCCTACACGACCGCCCTTCTGGCGGCGGTCCCGCGGCCCGATCCCGACCGAAAGCCGTCGCACATCCGCCTGTCGGGCAGGGTGCCCAGCGCGGTCAATCCTCCTGCGGGATGCCGTTTCAATACCCGCTGCCCGTTCAAGATCGGCGCGATCTGTGAACAGGAAGAGCCGCCCAGGCGCGACATGGGCAATGGTCACCTCATTTTCTGCCATTTCACGCCAGAGGACCTGGGCAGGCTGAAGGCTTGAGTCTTACTGAACTTGTCTTGGGAGGCTTGATAGCCATGGATGACGAAAAACAATTCTTCCTGCGCGAGTCCTGGAAGTTTGACCCCGCCTTCAAACGGCCGACGCTGCCGATCGACGAGCTGGGTTTTGACACCAAGGCGCTGCACGCCGGTTTCCGTCCCACCGAGAACATGGAGCGCTTCCGCACCTTTGTCCCGCCGATCGTCCCGTCGATGACATATCCGTATGAGTCCTTCGATAAGATTCCTTATCCGGTCTACGGCCGCACCAAGACGCCCACGGCGGACATCCTCGAGCAGCGCCTGGCGGCCCTGGAGGGCGGTCAGGCGGCGGTCAGCGCGGGCTCGGGGTCGCAGGCGCTTTTCAACCTGATCTTCACCATCGCCCGGCCGGGGGACAACGTTGTCACCACCCTGAACATTTTCGGGGAAGGCTACAAACAGGCGGCGTCCATCTTTCCCGAGCGCTGCGGCGTCCAGTTCCGCTTCGTCCACGACCCCTCGGACGCGAAATCCTGGGACAAGGAAATCGACGACCGCACGCGCTTGGTGTGGGTCGAAACGCCCAGCAACCCGGTCCTCTTCGTGACCGACATCAAAGCCGTTGCGGACGTCGCGCACGCCCACAAGATCCCCCTCATGGTCGACAACACCACCGCCACGGCCGCCCTGCAGCGGCCGATGGCGCTCGGGGCGGACATCATTTTGTTGAGCGTGACCAAATTCCTGGCCGGCAACGCCAGCGTGCTGGGCGGCGCCATCGTCGGTCCCGAAGATCTGACCGAGGACATCCGCTGGAACACGACCGAGTTTGTGGGTGCCATCATGCAGCCGTTTGATTCCTGGCTGACCCTGCAATATCTTGAGACCCTTTCCCTGCGCATGGACCGCCACAGCGCCAATGCCCAAAAGGTTGCCGAATACCTGGCCGATCACACCAAAGTCAAGCTGGTCAACTACCCCGGCTTGAACACCCACCCGCAGTATGATCTGGCCCTCCGCCAGATGCGGGCAGGAGGCGGGGTGCTTTCCTTCGTCGTGCCGGGCGGCATCCCGGCGGTCCGCACGGCGATCGACAATTTCAAGCTCATCATTCATGCCGTCACATTCGGCACCAGCCGCACGATCTGCATGCACCCGCGCACCATCACCCACGAGCACATGACCCAGGCCGAGCGCGACAAGGCGGGCATCGACGACGGCCTGATCCGCCTGTCGGTCGGTCTGGAAGAGCCGGACGACATCCTCGCCGACCTGGATCAGGCGCTGGAAAAACTGTAAGGATTATCGCCAAGCGGTGTTCAATAAACTTGCGACAACCCTGGGTCAATACCCTTCATATCGAGCCTGGAGATGTCGCCATGGACAGGACTACGAAACAGTTGATTGGCAGGGTTCGCGCGACGCAAGAGCAGCTTACCCATATGCTAAAGTCTGTGGCTATTGACCAGGACTGGAAGCCTGCTCCGGGAGAATGGTCGTTTCGCTATATTGCCGCTCACCTCGCAACGGTTGATAAGGAATGTTACCAAGATCGGGTTGTTCGGATTGCGGCCGGTGAAATGCCGTACTTCGAATCGTATTTCAACACCGGCCGGGACTTTGGCATGGTTGACCTGCTGGATTCTCTCCATGCTTGGGCTGTCACACGCGTGGAAATCATCGACTTTGTGGCCAATCTGAGCGAGGAGCAATTCTCACTTGTCGGTACTCACGCAGCCTTTGGCACGCTCACCGTGCAGGGTGTTTTGGAGCTGATGCTCGACCACGATCAGGAGCATATCCGAGATTTGGAGAAAGCAATCGACAGTTACAAATTGAAAGTTCATTGACGGTGAAACCCTAATTTCATTTTGCAGCCAACAAATGTCAAAACCGAACCGCAACATCCGATCCGAAGGGTAAGACCGCAAAGGAAATCCTTTGAAGCATTGCGTTTTCCGCGCCGTTGGTGAAAGAACGATATCTTGCTCGGAAGAGAAATAAGGATTGTTGCTATGTCGAAACAGTCTATCCATACCCAAAAAGCACCTTCCCCCGGCGGGGGGTATTCCTAGGGCCTGCGTGTTGGCGATTTCCTGTTCACCGCCGGCATGGGGCCCTGGGATCCGCAGACCCGCCAGGTGGACGGCGTGACCATCGAGAAGCCGACCGTCCGCACGCTCGAGAACCTGCGGGCGGTCCTGGAGGCCGGCGGAGCGGGCCTGGCGGGCGTGGTCAAGACCACACGCCGCCTCAGCGACCTGGGCTGGATCACGGCTTTCAACCAAGTCACCAACCGCTACTTCCCAGACCCCAAGCCGGTCCGCACCACGGTGGGCAGCCAGCTGTCCGGCATCCTGGTTGAGATCGACGCGGTCGCCTACCTAGGAGAATAGCCTTGGGCAGAGAAGCGCTTCTGAGCAGGCTGCGCATCCCGGCGGTGCGCCTGGAAGAGATCAACGCGGAGTTGTTCACCGCGGATTCGCGCGCCCTGAACGATTTCCTGGACGTGGTCGAGAAATACGGCTCACCGGAGGAGATCAACCGCAAGGCGGCGGAAGCAGGCCGGTCCTCCGTGTTGGAAGCGAAGCTCAGGCAGATCCACCCGGAGTACCTGGCCGACCTGGAATGGTTGCGCCGGCAAGCTGAAACCGGGACGTTCGTCAGCCTGACCGCCTATCGCCAAAGACTGCTCGGAGAGCGCTTCCGGGATACAGTATTCAATGAAGGCCAGCCGGTCACGCTGGAGATCAGCGGCTGCCAGTACTTCCCCTGGCTGATGGATATCGCCCGCCGGGCGCTGGAGAACGGTGAGATCATGCCGGGGCGCTTCATCCGGGTGCGCAACATGCGGGAGCAGGAAGCCGACGGCGACCTGCCCGCCTTTGCAGCCGCGATGCAGATCATCGGCGCCAGCTACGTGGAGCAGCTCGACACCCGCGGCTCGGACGGCGCCAACATCCACCTCGGTGGAGCGGATACGCTCATCGGCTACTACGGGGGCGTGGGCGAGCCGAATGGGTACGCCCTGAAGTGGCTGGACGAGTATCTCTACTATTACACCAACTACGGCGTGCGCCAGGTATTGAACGTCAACCACGGAACGGTCCTGCTCGGTTATCTATTACATCGCCTGGGGATCGACATCCAGTTCAAGATTTCGGTCACACTCGGCAACGACAATCCCTACAACGCCCTGTGGACCCTGCTAACGGCACGTCTGTTCGCCCGCCAGGACGGTTCGACGCCGCTGGTCGGCCTCAACTGGAGCAATTCAGTCACCAACGAGACGATCGAAATCAGCGCCCAGTTACGCAAGGCGCTGGAGCTGGAAGACCTGGTGCGCTTCGAGCATCACGTCACCGAGACGTGGAAGGGGCTGGTCATCCAGCCCTATCTGCGTCGGGATGAAGTCCTCGAACTGGCCGGGCGTGTCGCCAATCTCTCCGCCAAGCATGAAGGCGGCGAGCCGGAGGTGGAACAGAGCCGGGAGCGGCCGTCCGATGTTCGGGACTATTTCCGCACAAAAGACGAGATTCTGGCCAGCGGCGACTGGGAGCACCTCACACTCAGTTTCCACGACAAGTTCGAGGCGCTCAACCGCACCGCGCGTGCCCTGACCGAGCGCGGGCTGGGTTTTGTGGCTGCCGGGAATTTGCACCGTCCATGAGCGAACTTCATCAGCCGACCTTCCAAGCCATCCTAGCCGCCCGCCAGCGCCTGGCCGGGACGATCGTGCGCACGCCGCTCATCTGTCTGAATTTGGAGGATGCTCCGGCGGAGATCTATCTCAAGTTGGAAAACCTCCAACCCACCGGCTCTTTCAAGGTGCGCGGGGCGGGGAATGCCCTGCTCTCGGCGGACCCGGCCCAACTCCAGGACGGCGTTTGGACGGCCAGCGCCGGGAACATGGGCCAGGCCCTGGCCTGGTATGCCCGCCGGTTGGGCATCGCATGCACGGTGGTCGTCCCGGACGATGCGCCCGCGGTAAAAGTGGACTCCATCCGGCGCCAGGCTGCGGGTGTCATTAAAGTCCCGTTCATCACCTATCAAACCATCCAGCGGGTGGGTGACTGGGCCGAAATGAAAGGTCGGTTCGTCCACCCGTTTGCGGACGAAGCCGTCATGGCCGGCAACGGCACGCTTGGCTTGGAAATCCTGGAAGACCTGCCGCAGGTTGACACGGTGCTCGTCCCGTACGGCGGGGGCGGCCTGAGCTGCGGCATCGCCGCGTCGATAAAGACCACCCGGCCCGATGTCCGGGTGGAGGCGGTGGAGGTGGCGACGGCGGCTCCGCTAACGGCGTCGCTTTCCGCAGGCCGGCCGGTCGAAGTCCCCTACCAGTCCAGTTTTGTTTCTGGCATGGGGGCGCCGTCCGTCTTTCCGCAGATGTGGCCGCTGGCAAGCCGCCTGCTGGATGCGGCCCGGGCCGTCCCCCTGGCGGGAGTGGCGGCAGCCATCCGCTGGCTGGCGGAGCGTCAGCACGTCATCGCCGAAGGGGCCGGGGCAGTGGCGCTGGCGGCGGCGCTGGCAGGACCTGCCGGGAAAAAAGTGGTTTGCGTGGTGTCGGGCGGGAACATCGACGCCGCGCAGCTGATAGTAATTCTCCAGGGAGAACTGCCATGAGAGATACCGGGATCACCCGCATTGAGGCCCGCCCGGGCCAGCAAGCCTACGGCCTGGGGCTAGGTGTGCTGCTGTTGGATGACGTCTACCCGGGCTTTCCCGGCGACGTGCGCAATGCAAGCGGCTACCCTTTCCCGATTCAGTACAAGGTGGTGGCTGGCGTGGACATCAAGAAACTGGTGCTGGATGACAACAAGATCATGCGCCTGCCGCCGCTCATTCGGGCGGCGCAAGAACTAGAAAAGTTCGGCTGCCGGGCAATCGTTGCCGAATGCGGTTATTTTGCGTATTTCCAACGCGAGGTGGCGGCCAGCGTGAAAGTGCCTGCTTTTATGTCCAGCCTGCTCCAGGTACCGCTGGCCCAACAGGCCGTCGGGTCGAATCAGGTAGTCGGTATTTTGATGGCAAACTCGAAATATCTAACGGACCACCACCTGGAATCGGTAGGCATAAGAATCGGCTCGAACTACGTTATCGGCGGAGCGATGGACGACCTGAGCTGCAAGGAGTTCGATCATCTCTGGACCGCGGGCCTGCGCACCGATCCTCCAGCCGCAGACTACGCCAGGGCCGAATCCGAATTCCTGGCCGTGTCGGTCCAGTTCTACCGCCAGCATCCCAACATGGGAGCCATGGTGCTAGAATGCACCGGCTTCCCGCCCTTTGCGCGCGCCCTGCAGCGGGCGATCGGCATCCCGATCTTCAGCTGGGGCACCTTGCTGGATTATGCCTACTCGGTGGTGGTGCACCGGGAATACTACGGGCATGTTTAGCCGCCAGGAAGGGCTTCGTATCTCTTCTTTCACGAAGATCAGGTTCTTCGTGGAAAGAAACTGGAGATTGTCCTCATGATTATTGCCAATTCGCCCGAGCTCCATACTCCCCTGTTCCGGGTGCTGAACGATGACCAGTGCCGGGAGCTCTACACCGCGGCCCTGGAATGCCTGGGGCGGGTCGGCGTGCAGATGCACAACGCGGCTGCCCGGGACCTCCTGGCGGCCAGGGGCGCAACGGTGGAGGGTGTGATCGTACGCATCCCGACCGACCTGGTGAAACAGGCGATCGATAGCACTCCGCACGAATTCACCGTCTGGGGGCGGGATGGGAAACACGAAATGCGGGTTGCGCTTGATCGGGTGCACTTCGGTCCCGGCCCGACCTGTACCTATTTCGTCGATCCGCAGACCGGGGAACGCCGCAAGGCCCAGCGCGGCGATGCAGGCTTGACCGCCAAGGTCTGCGACGCGCTGCCCAATATCGACTACATCATGGGCCTGAGCCTGTTCGACGACGTCACCCCGGCGCTTGCGCCGGTCTATGAGTTTGCTGAGGAGCTGGCGAACACGTCCAAGCCAATCGTGGCCTGGGCCAACTCGACGAACGCCCTCGAAGACATTTACCGCATAGCGGCGGTGGTTGCGGGCAGCGAAAAAGCGCTGCGCGAGAAACCGATTTTCGCCTACTTCACGACATACGAATCTCCGCTCAGACTGGCGGATGCGCCGCTGGCGAACATGCTGTGGGCTGCGGATCACGGTATCCCGGTCGTTTGTCTGGGCGGGCCGACGGTCGGGCTGGAGTCGCCGTTCACCGGAGCCTCGGCGCTGGTGCTGCACCTGGCGAGCGCCCTGGCCGCGCTGACGGCCGTGCAGTTGAAAGTTCCCGGCGCGGCCATGGCGATCGGCGGCCTGCCCTCGATGATGGACCTGCGTACCGCCCGGCCCGCCTACGGCTCGCCGGAGGCCAGTCTCCATTCAGCCGCTGCCGTGGATATTGCCCGCTACCTCGGCCTGCCCTTCATGGGCACGGCGGGCGCCTCCGAAGCCAAGACGGTGGACGCGCAAGCCGGGGCGGAAGCGGCCATGCAGGTGATGCTTTCGGCTTTGAGCGGTGCTTCGCTGGTCCACGACGTGGGGTTCCTCGACTGCGCCGATATCGGTTCCCTCGGCTACCTAGTGTTGGTGGATGAAATCATCAGCATGGCCAAACGGGTCATGCGCGGCATCCAGGTCAACTCCGAAACCATCATGCTCGATCTAATTGAAAAAGTGGGGCCGGGAGGGTCGTTTCTCGATCAATCCACATCCGCTGCTCTTTGCCGCACCGAGGCCTGGGTACCGACCGTGCTCGATCGCAATCCGTACACGCTTTGGGAGAAGAAGGGCAGTCAAACGGCCGAAGCACTGGTGGATGCTAGAGTCAAGGAAATTCTGAATATGCACCAGCCGTCCCCGCTCCAACCCGAGGCGGTCGGAAGAATCGAAGGAATATTGAGCGATGCGGAACAGCGTGAGCGAAAGCAGCGCTTATGACAGATATCCAAAAGGCCAGTTAGAAGAATTCATCTAGAGTGAAATTGCCCGTTGATATTGGTCTTCCTGAATCGCTCATCATTCTGGTCGCGATCGTGCGCGTCATCAGCGGCTTAAGATTGACCTGTGGTGGCCGAGAACCCCATCCGGGCAAGTCGATGGTCTTAGGGTCAAATGAAGCTTGATGCTTGCGAGGCTGGTAGACCGGGGCTGAGAAGGCGGATGCACCGAGGAGTGGATCCTGGGACAAGCAGGATGCGAGCCCAATACTGAAGAACCGAGACACAGAAGGCCTCGGTTGTTCATGCAAGTTGCGGATGCTTGCTTCCCCTGCCCCCTTGCGCTCGAACGAACCAGGGACCGTCGGGCTGACAACCCGGCAACCGATCGTTCGGATGCAACGCCGCGATCGTCATTGCAGGCTATCCACCACGGCACTTCCTCTGCGTGGGAGTTGGCGGTCTGGGCAGAGTGGCCTTCGGTGAATCAGACGTTGGTGAATGCGACGAGGGCATTGCCGAGTGGGACGGAAGGAGTGAACCGGAGTGCGCGAGGGTTGAACTTGGCGTGCTGCGGTGACCTGACGAGCCCGGTGTACTGCGGTTCGTGGCGAGTTCCTCCTCGACTCGAAGAGACCCGGGATCGTAGACCGCCAGGCACAAAGAAGAACCGTAGCCTGGTGGGCTACGGTTCCTTCAGGGTAGCGGGGGGTGGACTCGCCCGTCCTGGCGTCCTGGCCAGGAAACCACCGGCCTCCGGGTCGTTAGAATGATATTGGGTCGCCGGCTCCAAGAGGTGGAGCCGGCGGTTGTCTATGGGGCTGGGCACGGGGGGCGCCTGCCTACGTCAAACAGTCTGATAACGCCCTGATGAGGGACGATAACGCGTATGGGCACGATGCGATTGTGTGAGCCGGAAGGGGATAACGAAAGGGCCAGAGCGTGTGCTCTGACCCGGCGAATAAAGGATGCACTCTTGATGTTGGCCTCCTGGTCGGAGGCCGGGTCGCCCTGTAATCGGCTTCGAGAGCGGGTGACGGGATTCGAACCCGCGAATGCTTGCTTGGGAAGAGGACGTCCCTCAGACGTGACGAGCCCCTTGTTACTTCGCTTAGATCGCCATTATAGCCACCTGTCCAAGCCGTGCTCAGAGTGCGCCGCAACCAAGTCCTCGTCAAGTAGGTTTACGTAACGGCCTGTCATGCTTATGTTGGCATGCCCCATGAGCCGCTGGAGAGAAATCATGTCCATACCTTGGCGAACCGACATGGTGGCGAAGGTCCGTCTGAACATGTGTGGCGTGATGCGAATGCCACTCTTCCGGCCCAAGCGGATCATCAGCGCTCGGACGCCCGCAGCCGCGAGTCTGTTGCCGAACCGAGACTGCCAAACGGGATCGATGTCGCCTGGGCTATGTGGGAGTGAGCGCCGATAGGCCAGGACCGCCCGCCTAGTCTTGGCTCCGATGACAACCGTCCGGGCTTTGCCTCCCTTTCCCCGCGCGATTTCCACAATTCCCTTGGCGAAGTCGATATTGCCCCAGTTCAAGGCCAGTGCCTCCGCTCGCCTTACACCAGTGTCGGCAAGGAACAAGAGCAGTGCGCGGTCCCGACGAGAGCGGCACTGGTCCAGGACTCTGCGCAGCTGGTCTGGTGCAACAAGAGGGCCGTGCTTTTGGACGACGCGGGGCATTGTGACAGTTATCGGCGAGGTCATGTAGCCCTCCCTTAGCCAGAATCGTAGCAGGGCTTTTGTTCCTCGAGCCACGGCGTGGGCAGTAGTGTCGGCGACGCCGCGGGCCCGCAAGTCGTCCAGGAGCTGGTTGACGCATCTGGAAGTGACGTCACATGGCCTCGCGACAGAGACGCGCTTGAGGTGCCGCACGAACATACCAGCCGAATACTCGTAGTGGGCAAGAGTCGCCGGCGAGCAGCCCCTGGCCCGACGAGAGAGGTAGAAGTCCTGAAGTGCTTCATCAACTGTGCAATCGGTCATAGTGGCGTGGTCGGACATTGCGAGAAATCCTTCTCCCGCGACGGCGTGGCCGAGCGGGGCTATTCGAACCAGAAGCTAAGTGGGCAATGTGTCAGAGCAAGAAGTCCGGAGATCGCGGATGCTTGGGGGACGGGCGGAGTGCCGGTGGTAGAGTTGTCCAAGCCGGGGCCACGTCAGTCCGCAAAACCAGTGGCCCTTTGATTGTGTTTCTAGATGGGCGGCCTATGCCCAGGCCAACGTGAAGGGGCAGGCCCTTTGGGGATGCGGTTACGCCGAGACATGTCGTTCAACATGCACGGAGATCGTTGGTTCGTCGCATCCGCGCTCCGAGCGCAGTCGAACCAAGGGAGTCAACGGGTCCCGGCGGGCCTTGCGGAATTGCGCAATGACATGAACCAGGAAGTGGACGTGGAGGCGGTGGAGTAGGCGCTGGTGGAACGGTTGGGGGTGCAATAGACGACGAGAAGGATCGGGATCGCCTGGAGCACGGGGGGCTGAGAGAACCCCGGTCTGAGGGGCTCTGGTCCTTCCACCAGGGTCCGAGGGGAGTGCGGTTGGGGTAGCACGAAGCAAGTGCGCCCGAATTCAGCCGTCACGTCACGGCTTTGATGTCCGCAGTTGGTTTGGCGCAAGTGAATCCGGGGTCATGAGGCGCGTCTCAGGAGAGCCGAGGGCAACCAACTTGCCATTGATCAGGCTTGCATGGTCAATGAGAACCGCCAGGAGAGTCATCGCGCGCGCCATTCGATCCCAGACGGTTGAGTATGGTAGAGCCTCGCTATGCGGGACTATCAATCGCCAAAAGGCATCGAACCCGGGTTGGAGGTATGTTGCGGCCGTCTCGAGGTCCCCATCAGCGATGACCGCAGCCAAATGCTCGCGGTCGGAAAGAAGCACGCAAGTCTGAGCAAGGTTGGGGGGCGGCAACTGGCTGTGCCTGTGTGGAAAGAAGAACTGCACCTCCGGCGCCAAGAATACGTCCCACTCCCGCTTGAAGCTCCTGTCGAGCCACTTTGGCATCCGACTGGCGCGCCACAGCGTGCCCATGATGCCGATCAAGTCTCGATCGACTCCGACAATGTCGGCGCGAAAGCGCCGGGCGGCGAAATCCCGGATTGACAGTGAGTCAAGGGGCAGTTCCTTCTGCCCCTGATCCAGCTGAACAAGCCCCCTTAGCATCTTGTACAACTCTCTGGGATCCAGTTCGCCCATCTCATTTCTCCTCCAAACCACAGTTGACTCTGCTCGGCAAGGGAAAGGTCTCGCGCTACTGCCCAGGTAAGGTCGTCCAGGCTTGTCTCGAGGGCGTGGAACCCAAGAAATTGGCGAGCCGCCGAGTGGCGTGGTTCGGCAATGGCGCGCCACGGGTGGCGGGTGTGTCGGAAGGAATCCGGAACGATTCCGAGGCGGATCCGGAACCGGGGCAAAGCGAATCGTGGCACTGTATGTCTGTACCCAGACTCAACAGTTGGGTCGTGGACGAGGAGGGGAAGTGCCAATTGTGGGTGCAGGTGGAAGAGGAGGCACCCCCTGGCGGCCCCACCAGAGATGCGGTGCCGCGTGTGGTGAGCAGTCTGACCGAAAAAGAGCAGGCCGCACAAGTATCGAGAATGATTGCTACGGGAGATACCCGGCCCTGGATAGGAAGCAGCGATTCCTCGAGGGAGCCGGTTCAAGCGGCGAGAAGCCGCCAACGTGAGATGGAGGGCACGCGAACGAGAGAAACCAAGCGCAAGACAAAAACGAATTGCCGGGCTGGCCGGATGCCAGCGCGGCCCGGGAAAGGGCGAAAGGAGGTCGTCCAACGAGCGAGGGCCCAGGCGACGAATCGCAAGAGAGAAGCGGGGCGGCCGCCCGCGTGACCCGTGCAAGACAGGAGTGAGAGGAGGCACTATCGGGAAAGCGACACGCAACCAGACCCAACGGAAGCTGACGCGCGCCGTTGGGAGGGCGGGGCAAGGTTTCGACCGCTATCCTGCCTCGCTGGCCTCAGCCATAAGCGGTTCGAGCGCACGAGAGATCCCGATGGAGCGGGGTCAGAAGCCGAAGGGCTTTCTTACCGAGGCCTGGCGTCGATGTAGAGGAGAGCCGATGGGCGATATGAAACGGAGGGAAGGGCGGCCTACCCACTACCATGGCGCGCGCCGCCGCAACCTGAGCCACCAGATGCTGCGAGCACTGCAGGCGATCTTCAAGCCGGGACACAGCCGCCACGTGGACCGGCTGCACGGGAGGACCGATACCATTCGGGGGATCCAGACGATGCGCTCGATGGTCGCGGACGCGAAGCAATTTGCGCGATTTGTGAGGGCGCGCTGGCCCGAGGTGCGCGAGCTGCGGGAGCTGCGCCCGGAGATGGCTTCGGCGATGATCGAGGAGCTTGTCCAGCGAGATGACAGCGGCGGGCGTATCGGCCGCATGGCCGCCTCGCTGCGCAAGCTGGATGCCGCCTGCCGGCACATTGGGGCTATTGAGAAAGACGATCAGGCGCTGCTGCCGCTGGCTCCGCGGGGATTGGGGTCTGCTTTCCACTCCGATCCGCGTCCGGTCGGGTACACAATCGAGGAAGCGCGTCGTATTGTCGAGTACGTCAAATCGCGGGATGAGCAGGTTGGCCGCGTCCTGGAATTGATGCGCACTGCCGGGCTTCGCGTGAGCGAGGCGGCGCACCTGCGGGGCGAGGACATCGAGGCGGAGAAGGGGCTTCTTCATTTAAGGGGGGCTGTGAACCACAGCAAGGGCGGCCGGCCGCGACAAGTCCACCTGGCAGCAGGCCACGAGGCATTCCTGGCGGGCCTGGTTAGCACGGCCCAGGGGCATCCCGATGGCCACATATTCGCCTCTCGCCGGTCGTTGCCGGAGCGAGCGCGGGCGTGGGTCCGGAAGGCTTGCGAGGAGCTCGGCATCCGCCCGCTGGGTACGCATGGGCTAAGGAAGACGTTTGCGAGCGAAGAACACCGTAGGTTGCGAGCCGAGGGGATGGAAGAGCAGCAGGCCTTGCGCGTCGTCGCGAAGCAGCTGGGCCACAACCGCCTGCTAGTTGTGCGGCAGAGCTACGTCGCACCGCAGCTGGCCGCGGAAGAACCTGAGCCGCCGACGCCTCGGTAATCTCTGGCGCCGGCGCCCCGCCACATGTTCATAAGGGTTCTCGAGCTGCTGAGCCAGGCTTCAACATGTAAGCCCAACCCCAGGCAGCCAGCCTGACTTTGCCACTGTTCACCTCCTTCTAAGTAGCGCCCTGATCTTGCCTCGGCGGGCGAGGCCGAGCAGGTGCTCATACTCGACCTCGCCCCCAAATCACGGCATCAATCCACGCTCGCGCATGCTGACGAAACTCGCCTGGCCGATGATCAGATGGTCAAGCAGCTTTATGTCCAGGAGACGCCCTGCCTCTGCGACTGCCCGCGTAATGCTCACGTCTTCCGGGCTGGGTGAAGGATCCCCTGAGGGATGCCCGTGCGCCATGAGCATGGCCGAGGCGTTGGCGCGGATCGCGGGCCGCACGACCTCGGCAACGCGGACGAGGGAAGTGTTCAAGCTGCCGTGATACACGACGATCGGCTCGCCCAGTGCGCGGTTGCGGGTGTCGAGCAGGACGACTACGAGGTATTCCTGCTCCTTGCCGGCAAGCAGCGGGGTCAGTAGCCTCGCTGCCTGCTCAGGCGACCCGATCGCGGGTCGCGTTTCCTGCTGGGCGGTCAGGCGCCGCCCGAGCTCGACCGCCGCCATGATGCGACAGGCGGACGCCAGGCCGATGCCCTTGATCTGGCGCAGTTCATCCGCCGAGGCGCTGCCCAGGTTGTGCGGGTAGCGCGAGAGCAGGCTGGTCGAAATTTCCATCGGCTGTCTGCCCCCGATGAGGACGGCCAGCAGCTCGACCATGCTGCATGAGCCGCGGTCCTGGGCCAGACGGTAAGCGGGCTGCTCGCGTACAGGTAGCGCCGACGCGCTGTGTGGCGCCGCAGTCTCGCGAAGCGCGAGGCTGCATGTGCGCGGGTTCATGTGATCCTCCATGTGGTGGTGCAGGTCAAGAAGTGGGGTCGTACCCTTCGGTGCGCCAGCTGGCCTGGGTGGCGAGCGACTCCACGAGCGCGCGCTCGAAGTCGTCGACCGTCACGCCGGGATAGCCGGCGCAACCGTCAGCCGGCGGGGCAGGTGGGATGAGGTAGCGCGGGCCGGTCAGCCAGTCCTTGAAGGCCGCTGCGCGGGACTGCCAGAAGTGGAGCGAGCCGCCCGCGCTGCACTTCCAGCCGCGCATCAGGCACGAGTCGAAGAGCGGGGCAGGCGTTACCGGCGCGCCGCACTGCGGACAGGTCTCCGGCGCGGGCATTGGCGTGTGCGGATGTGTGTTCCCGGCGGGGAGAGGATGAGCGGGGCGTGGCGGGCTGAGGTTGTTCTTGTCGAGAGCGGTCATGGTGATCCTCCAATCGATCCCGTCCCGACGCTGAGCGCCGGAGCAGCTTTGCACCGCGCCGTTTGAGC
>Ga0315277_10002445_pt1 | contig 25946 bp, 19 predicted proteins | sample YL17G05_15_MG_FD_203695 | JGI IMG/M metagenome (GOLD analysis project Ga0315277, IMG submission 203695) | Sediment microbial communities from Yellowstone Lake, YNP, Wyoming, USA - YL17G05_15 | ecosystem: Environmental > Aquatic > Freshwater > Lake > Sediment | place: USA: Wyoming | collected... | reverse complement strand
AAGGGACCGCCGCTGTGATGCGCAGTGAGATAGTTGTCCAAAGCGGCCAAGATGTCGGTCGGATTCCGGAGGCCCGGCGCGAGCAAACGCACCGCGGTCCGGACCGCCATCATCATCAGCGCCGCCGGGAAGCCCTTCCCGGCCACATCGGCCACAATCAGCACCCACAGCGACCGGTCATCCGACAGAGGGAAGACATCGTAGTAGTCACCCCCCACGTGATTCGCCATCCGGTAGGCAACGTCGGCCTCATATCCAGGGATCTCCGGGAGATGAACCGGCAGGAGGGTGCGCTGCAACTGCTCCGCCTGCTCCAGTTCGCGCCGTGCCCAGTCGCGCCGGGCGGTCTGTCGCTCGGAACGTGCCGCCGCTTCGGTGACCTCGTTCACCGCCGCCAACACATCGGCGACTTCGCTCGGCGCCGCCGTCACAGGGAGCCGTACACCCTGCGACTTCGCCATCTGCAGCATTTCCCCAAGTTTCCGGAACGGCCGGCGGATTCCCGCAAAGACGACTCCCACCATGATTCCCCCGATCAAAAGAGCAAGCGCGGCGCCGATGATCACGCGACGCCGCTCGTCGGAAATCTGCCCCATCAGCGCCGGCTCCGGCACGCCCAGAGCAACTGTTCCGACGCGGCGACGGCCGGACAGGATCTCCTGTGCGAAGTGGAAGACGGGTTCACCGTCCACCACTGCGGGCCAGTACCCGGATGGCTCCGGGGGCACACCGTCAGGTGACATGTAGAGTTCGTGTACGCGCTGGGGATTCTTCGCGTCGGCACGGATGTATCCTGCGCCGTCGACGATCACCAGATACGCCAGCTCCGGATAAGCCGACGTCAGCCCCACGGCCAACTGATCAAACTCGGCATCGGAGCGTTCGTTCAAGATGTGCTGGACCGACGACGCGGCTGCAGTACGCGCAAACTCCGTCCAGCGACCAAAGAAACTTCGCCTGACGTCAGTCACCGCCTGTCGGTAGATCAAGAAGGCAATCATCGCCGTAACGATCACGACAGCGGCACTACCCAGCCAGGCTACCTTCCGCCACCGACTCCCTCCTGGCCGCCGCCCCGTAATGATCGCGGGTCTATTGATGTACTTGGTGAGCGTGAGAATGTTCCGGTCGCCTTCGCGGCGGTAGTCCACACCGTCGGTGACCTTGCGCATCAGGAAGATCCCCAAGCCGCCCCGTCGGCCCGACTCCGCGAGCGCCTGGGGATCGATGTGACCATTCCAGTCGGCCTCATACGGACGGCCGGAATCGATCAGCGTAATGTGAACAGCGCCGTGGGCGTGACGGACACGCACCTGCACGCGCCCCGGACCAAAGAGATACCCGTGGCGAATGACGTTTGTCGCCGCCTCTTCAACTGCCAGCAGAAGACCGGCCACCGCCTTGCGATCCAGCGGCGTCTCCCACAGCGCCGAGCGGACAAACTCGCGGAGGTCATCCAAGGACTCGACCGCAGCGGGAAAGGCCGCGAAGTGCTCGGAGTTGGTGCGGTTGAAGAGCATCGCCGTTGGGACGACTGACAAACGGACCTGGTGTTCGGTTAAATGTCGATCCGGCGGGTCACAGATCCCGCGACGCGGGGAGCCCCGCTCTCCCGATAGTATCAGCTAATCCCAACCGGCGTGTTCAGACCCGGCCGTCAACTTCCGAGAACCGCGCCGTGACAAGGCAAATGGCCGCTGCGGCATCATTCGGTGGCGGCGACACGCTCAGCGCCCACACGTCGCCGGACCTGCTCGAGATTGGAGCGGACATAGGCATTACCGGGGTACTTCGTGAGGATCTCATTCCACAGGCGCTCCGCCTCATGCAAATCACCGGCGCGGAATCTCTGCAACGCCTCCAGGTATTTCGACCAAGTCTCGGGATCAGATTTCAGCTCGGTCAGCGACGCGCCATGAACAGCATTCTGCATGGCCCGATTGCGGCAATTGGCCGCCAACGTGTCCGCCGGGTCGACCGCAAGGGCCTGTTCGAAGTCGAGCTGGGCGCCGGCAAAATCCTCTACGATGAACTTCTCCAGCCCAGTGCGAACAAGCTCCGAGGCACGTTCCTGCCGCGTCAATGATGACAACAGATCGCGCAGGTCGGAACGGGACGAATCTTCCGCCAGGACCCGTTCGAACACCAGCCGGGCGGCGGCGAAGTCACGGTGCGCGCGGGCTGCACGCCCCTCGGCTTCCCAGCGCCTCAGCGCGGTCGAGCGCGCTGCCCGTGTTTTCTGCAACAGAGCAAATGCCCGCGGCTGGTTCCAGTCGAGCTGCAACGCCGCGGCAAATCGCCCCTGGGCTTCAGCAAAACGCTCATGAGCGAGCGCGTCTTCACCAGCCGCAACGAGGAAGGTGATCAGCTCATTCCTGGGAGAGGCAACGGCATTTGTCTCCGCGCCGGGGGTTGTTTCTGATGATGCCCCGGCGCACGCTACCGCCGGCTGCAGCAGCAACGGAGCGCCGAGCAACACCACCGGCCAGAGCAACCGACCAGCTCCACCCGGCATCCTGGAACCGGCCGACCGGCTGGGACGGCGCACCCTCGGCCGGAGGTGATTCCCGTCATGGCGGCCCGGAGACTGTTTCATATAATGCACAATGCACAATTCCCCGTTTACCGCAACACAAAAATGCGGACCAGCGATCGCCTGCGGTTGTACCACACCGCGGTGACGGCACGTTCACGCCGCGGGGCGCGGGGCGCAGCGCTCTCCTTCCCTGCGAGCGGGGCACCAGTGTCAGAAGCGCAGAACCACATCCTCGAGCGTGAATCGCGCTCGAACCGTCAGCGTGTCATCGCGCAACACACGTGGCTCGGGGGGAGCGTACGGCCCGAGGGAGCCGGGATTCCAATGGCGGTTACCATCAAGATCGAGGAAACCGCCCAGCACCCATCGTCCCGCGGGAAGATCGATGCTGAAGTCACCCGGCGCTTCGACCGTGTGTGTCACCCGTGTTTCGGCGCCCACCGCCTGAAGCTGGAGCTGGCAGGCAATGTTGGCCTCGGATGAATCCCTGACCTCGACTTGCCCTTCCAGTGTGCCCATTGCCGCTGCTGTGAGCGGAGTGAAGGTCCAGCGGAAAGGCTGCTTGGGTGCAGGGTTCCCTGAGCGGTCGAATAGGCGCAGCGAGTCAATCGTCATCACAATCGTCGTCGATTCCGGCCAGGCGCCTGTGGGCGAAAAGCACACCGTGCGGGGATCAGACCAGATTGTTCTGCCCGCGATGGCGCCACCGCTCGAATCCTCCACGCTGATCCCCTCGCGCAAGCGCGTGCTGTCAACGGGCTCGGAGAAGCTCCAAAGAACGGGGCTGCGGGGTGACGTTGCCTCCTTCAAGGTGGGCAGGTAGACCCACTCCACGCGTGGACCGACCGAATCAGGCAGGACTTGATAGGAGACCCGGCAACTGTCCGGACTGGCCATGGGCCTTCCCTGCGGATCGTACAGGTTCTGCACCAGAAGCACATAACGTCTGCCCGCCGCCAAGCTGTCGCTCAGCAAGAGAACCGCAGCGGGATGGCGGATTGATGGCGGGACGGCGGTGATCGAGAGACTCTCCCCCGTCAGCGAGTCACGCACCCGGAATTCTGCCCGGTTCCAATTAGTCGTGTCGATCGGGCGGGAAAAGGTGAGCGTGATCCCCTCTCCCGCGGCCAGCGCACACCCGGTCAAACGAGAGACAGTTGTGTCATAGACGCTGGTGAAGACGAAAATGCTGTCCGGCGTGAGACTATCGCGCGTCTCGACCTCACGTGCCAGACCGAATCGTTCTCCGGGATCCAGTCGGTGGTTGCGGTTGGCATCCGCCATCGCCAGCAGGCGGTACGTCCCTCCTTTGAGATAGGGAAGGTCGAATGCTCCCCTCTCGCCGGTCTGGGTAAGATAGTCGGGTGGGTCAAGCCAGAATGTGTCGGTAATGTGGTCGGTGCGATAGGCGAAGATGTCGACGACCCCGACTTTCTCATCCGGCGACTTGACCTTGCCAGCGATGCACCCGAGATCAACTGCGTCGCCGGTCGAGAAGGCAAACGTGAAAGGGGACTTGATGGGATTGCTGTGACTGTCAGTGGTACGGCCGCCGACGGTGACGCGATAGGTCGCTTCGGCGCGCAGCGAATCGGCCCACGTCAGCCGCACGCGACGGCCTCCCTCTGACCATTGTGCTCCAGGCTGCCCTGTCCGTGGCGGCGACAGCAGCAGGTTCGGCAGGAGCGTGGCACGATCGATCGACTCCGAGAACTCGATCGCGATAGCAGTATTCCGCCCTACCGACACCGCGCCCGTTACTGGCTCAGTCGAGAGAACGGTCGGGGGGATCGTGTCCGGCGGCCCGCCCTGCGGCCCGCCCTGCTGTGCGCACGCCGCCAGACAGATCAGAGCCAGCGTCGTTAGTGCGCGCCAAAGCGTCCCGCGTCGACGGCGATTCTGCTTCGTGCTGCGATGGCGCCAACCCTCGATCACGCGGGGCAAGCTATCGCTCTCGGGTCAGACAGGCAATGGAAAGAGTAGGTCAAGAGCCGTCCCGACGGCGGCCCACCCTCATGGAAACGGCACGGGGCCGATTGCGGCCCTGCAAGGGAACGGAGTGCGGTCACGGCCCCAGCTTCTGCTTGACCGGCTGGTTGTTGGGATCGAGTTCGAGGGCTTTGCGCCAGTGGACCAAGGCTTCATCGCGGCGGCCCTGCGCCGCGAGGATGTCACCGAGATGGTCGTGGATCGTCGCATCGGACTCCAGGACGCCCAGGGCCTTGCGGATTTCGGCTTCGGCTTCCGGCAGACGCCCGAGACGATAGAGAACCCAGCCATAGCTGTCGAGGAAAGCGCCGTTGTTTGGCTCGATCTTCAGGGCGCGCTCGATCAGATCACGCGCTTCTTTGAGATACACGCCGGAGTCGGCGTACATATAGCCGAGATAGTTGAGTGCGGTCGCGTTATTCGGCTCGCGGGCGATCAGCGCTTTGAACATCGCCGCCGCGTCATTGAAGCGCTTGGCCTGCTCCAACGCCGCCGCCAGGGAGAACTGCACGCGGCTGTCCGTCGTGTCGGCTTCCCAGGCCTGGCGCAGCCAGACAACCGCCGAATCATGCTGCCCGGCGCGTCCGAAGGCGATACCCAGAAAGTGCCGGAAATTCTGCGGTGAGCCGACCGCGGCCATCCCCTGATGCGCGGTTGCCACGGCGGCACTCAGGGAATCCTGACTCAGAAGCGTGTACCCCAGCTGGAGCCAGGCATCGGGGATCGAATCGCCGAGGGCGATCGCCCTACGGAAATGCTGCTTTGCCGTACCATAGTCATTACGATCAGCGGCAATGCGGCCAAGATAGTAATATGGTATATACGGATGGATCGAATCGGCCAGGAGGACAAACACACTCTCGGCCTTGGCGGGCTGGTCGGTGTTGTACCAGAGGATTCCCAGCCGCAGCCGTTCGGGATCATTGGGATTGATCGCCAGAATCTGCCGAATCACCGCGATCGCCGAGTCGTTCTGCCCCTGCCCCAGGAAGGAATGCATCAACCGCTTGCGCAGCACCAAGTCCGTCGGCGCCAGCTCGATCACGCGCCGGTAGGCGGCGACCGCCTCCGCCTGACGGCCGAGTGGCTCCAGATTAGCCGCCAGCCCGACGTATGCGTCGCGATTGGCCGCCGACGAATCGAGGGAAAGCGAGCGCCGATAGGCGGTGGCCGCGTCGTCATAGCGACCCAGTCGGCTATTCAAGTCGCCGATTTCGTTGGCGATGCGCGGATCGGGACGCAGCCGGACGATCTGCTGGAGGTCCCCAATCGCCTCCTCCAACTGGCCATCCCGCAGCGCCAGACGCGACAGAAACCACCAGGCGTCGGTGTCGGTGGAATCGAGGCCGGTCAACTGCCGGTACGCCTCGCGCGCCTCCGCCTCACGCCCCATGAACCGATAGCAGCGCCCCAGAAGCTCGAGCACGCGTCGATCCTGGGGCTGGGCCGCCTGCACCACGCTCGCCGCGCGCTCAAACTGGTGCAGCGCCAAGTACGACTCCGCCAGCGACAGCCGAATCTCATACGAGACCGGATCGAGTTGCAGCGCCTGTTCGAAGGCCCGCGCCGCCCCTTCATAGTCACCGGCGGAGGCCAGCATTGAGCCGTCGGTGAAGTGATAGAACGCCAACTGCGCGCGCCGCGGATCGGTCGGTGCCTTTGCCCCCGTGGCCTTCCCCGGACGAGGCGCGTGCCCGGCACAGCCTGCGAGGAGAATCGCTGACAACAGCGCTCCGAAGACAACACGAGATCTGGAGTGACTACGGCACATGTGAGTGAGTGAGGGCTTCACGTCGCTGCTCTTCTCCGATCAGGCCTCGCATCACCACGCTGCCGAGGGATGATGTACACTGCTACGGGCCTGACCCTTGTACGCTCGGCGCGGAGAATTCGGGCGACGGCAGACAGAACCGGTGGGCACAGCCCACCCTACCTTCGCTCGTAGGGTGGGCTCTGCCCACCGATGCCTTCGCTTTAGTCCCCTATGCTGCCTTGCTGTTCTTACGTCCACCGGCGACAAAGTAGAGAAGGAGCGCCAGACCGGCGAAGGGGATCAGCGTCCACAGGTCGCTGCCCGCGAGCGGACCCAGCCAGGCGGACTTGTCCCAGACAGCATCCACACCCACGCCCTGAACTATCGCCTGGCACAAACCGGCAATGGCGCCGCCGGCGATCAACCCGCTGGACAGAAGCACACCGGGTGAGAACTCGGCCTCGGCTTCGGAGGTCTTTCTTCTCTTGTCAATGATGTAGCGGACGACCCCTCCAGCGAAGATCGGAGTTGAAGTCGAAATCGGCAGGTACAACCCCACCGCGAATGGCAGCGAAGACACTCCCACCAGCTCCACCACGAAGGCGAGCACGACGCCGACCAGAACGAGCGCCCACGGGAGTTTGCGGGTCAAGATGCCATCGATGATCAGACTAAACAGACGCGCCTTGGGGGCATCGAATTTGGTCACCGGGACCAGTTTGTGAGTAATCGCACCGTTATTGTCGACCAGATACCGCCCCGCAGCTACTCTGCCCTGCGACGACGGAAGGACCAGAATCTTCGCCGGACCTTCAGCCAAGAGAAACGTGGGCGTGGTATCGGGAAGCGGCGCTGCCTTAAAGCCGGCGTATTCGGCACTAATCACCGTATCGGCGCGTTCAACATCGGTACCGCAGACACCGGGGTCGATGAGATACACGATCTTCCCGTTCTCGTCGACGAGATACCGCCCTGTGGGGACGCCATTTGTGGGCTCGGGAACCGAGATCTTCCGATACGATTTCTTCAGATGCTCAACCACGTCCGCGCCCGCGGGGACTGTCGCGGTGAACTGGGGATAGTTGCGGGCGGACATGGTCGTCTTCGCTGTATCCAAAGACAATACCGTCCAGCCGATGATAAGGGCGCTGGTCAGCACCCCGACTAATATCCCCAATTGCTGTCGCCAGGGAGTGGCTCCGACCAGGAATCCGGTCTTGAGACTCTGCGAGATTGTCCCGCCATTGGACGCAGCGACACAGACAATCGCTGCCGTGGTCAGCGCCATCGCCCGGTAGGAAACCCCGGTCCATCCCACCGCCAGGAACAACAGGCAGGTGATCAGAAGTGTGGCCACCGTCATCCCTGAAATCGGATTGGAGGAGGAGCCGATCTCACCGGTGATCCGACTGGAAACAGTGACAAAGAAGAAGCCGAACAGCACGATCAGGATTGCTGATAGAAGGTTGATCTGCAGCATCGGCGCGGCCCAAATCGCCACAATCAAAGCCGTGCACCCGCCCAGCACCCACAGGATCGGGATGTCGTGTTCCGTACGCGGAATGGCTTGGACTTCCCCGCCCCGGCGCATCGCCGACAACGATCCCAAGCCGCGCTTGAAGGCACCGATGATCGAGGGGATTGAACGGACCAGACTGATAATGCCCCCGGTGGCCACCGCGCCTGCCCCGATATAAAGAACGTAAGCGTTGCGGATTTCCCCGGGACTCATGTCGCGGATCAGTTTGGTCGCGGGAAAGATCGCAGTGCTGAGGGCATCGCCGAACGCGTGGATGAGCGGGATGATGACAATGAACGCCAATGATCCACCGGCCATCATGTTGGCGGAGGTTTTCGATCCGATGATGTAGCCAACCCCCAGCAGCGTCGGCGACACCTCCGCCGAAATCGACGCGCCCTTGAAGAATCGGAACATCCAGTCCGACGTGTCCTTCCAGAAACGGGTCACGAGATTGAAAATCCCATAGAGGAACCCGACGGTCGCGCCGAGGAAGACCGTCTTGGCACTCGTGCCCCCTTTCTCGCCGACGATGAGCACGTCGGCGCAGGCGGTCCCCTCCGGGTAAGTGAGTTTGCCGTGCTCCTGGACGATCAGCCCCTGCCGCAGGGGGATCATCATCAGCACACCCAGAGTCCCGCCCAAAAGGCCGACCAGCATCACCCGCATGAATTCCAGGTCCTGGCCCATGAGCAGAAGCGACGGCAGGGTGAAGGCAATCCCGGCGGCAATCGATTCCCCCGCCGACCCGACCGTCTGCACCATGTTGTTTTCCAAGATCGTGGCGCGTCCGAAAGCACGGAAAATCGTGATGCTCAAGACCGCGATCGGGATCGACGCCGAGACTGTCAGGCCGACCTTCAGGGCCAGATAGACAGAGGAGGCGGCAAACGCGATCCCCAACAGGGACCCCAGAACCAACCCTTTCAGGGTCATTTCTGTGATGGATTGGCTGGGGGCGATATACGGTTTGAAATGTGTGTCAGCCATGCGGCGATAGTAGCGCGGGATGACCCTCCACGGCAAGAGAAAAGATGGCGGCCAAAGACAACCTTCCGGGACGGAAGCGACGTCTTGCCACGGGCGCGAAGTGTCGTGACTCCAAGCGGACACCGCTGGCGGCGCTGGAGCCACTGTTCTTCGGACGAGCAGTCGATAGCTTGACCATAGCCAGCACGGGCTGACGGGTGCTGGCGGATGAGGACCCATGACGCCTCGCCGATCACACCCTGGCCAGTCAGCACTTCTTTGGAAAGCTGAGGCCACTGTCCGTCGACCTCATCCTGAAACCGGGACCGCGCATGAGGGCAGCGGGCTGCATGGACAGGATCTTCGACGTTCCGCCCCTTGCCATCTAATCGTGGTCCGACCCCAAGATGGATTCTCGAACAGCCGCCGGCGTCCTCATCGCAACAACCCCTGTAACTAACGGCTGGCCAATCAATTGCGCCGTCGGGGCATCGGGGGCGGCACCCGGCGCGGGCGAGGCGTCGGGAATTCTGCGCCCCAGATGATCTTGACCGTGATTTTCTACTTGCGTCCCTAAGGAGATGAGTTATCGTATACATGGGCAGGCACCCCATACCCGACTTCTGTTCCTGTCCAACCATAGGCCGCACCCTCCCCGGCCCGCCGTCCACAGCAAGCAGTTGTGTCGGCGTGACATTTCGGAAAAAGTGAGCAACAGGCGGAACAAAGACTCCTTTTGTGGGTAAAGACTATGGCAATGAATGCGCCCCTCACCAGGGAAGTGGTCATTGACAAACTGCGGAGTTGCTACGACCCGGAAATCCCCATGGTCTCGATTGTCGATCTGGGTCTGATCTATGACGTGCGCGTCGATGGCCAGAACAACGTCGCTGTGGACATGACGCTTACGGCGCCCGGGTGCCCCATGCATCAGATGATGTCGCAGGATGCGAGCGCCAAACTCAAGCAGTTGGCCGGCGTCGGCAACGTGACCGTGAACGTGGTCTGGGATCCACCCTGGACCCCGGATCGCATGAGCGACGACGCCCGTAGGAAACTGGGGTGGATGTAATCCACCGCTTGTGAATCAAGGCGTCGTGTCATGGAGGACCGACGCTGTCACGCCAAACCATGAGGGGGTTTATCGAACGGAATCGCGCCTGAGCTTGGCCCCCCGGGCCATGTCGAAGAGCCGAATGTTATGGCTTGGGCGTTCGACATGCAATGACGGACCCACCCTCACGGTCCAGTCGCTTGGGGGCGGCAGAACCAGTAAGGACTCCTACCCCACCTCTTCAGGCAAGTCACCGCGACACTGACAACAGCCAGTTGGACTGGCATGGAACTTGCGGATAGTCAACATGGGATGTTGACAGACAATCCCAAACCCAAACGGGGGTTATCAATGCGTGTAACAAAGTGCCTAATTGTGGCATTGGCGGTGCTGGTCGTGCTGCCTCTGGTCGTCGCACAGGCGGCCGGACCGGTCACCAAGAACCAGATGACCTTGGGCCAGCCCGAAATCGCGGCGGCCGGTGACAACGGCGTCAACCGCCGCGTGACCGTGCCGATCTCGCTCGACAACATTCGCGAACTGGTGGCGATGGACATCCCGCTCTCCTTCGGGCAGGCGGGTGACGGCATCCAGTTGGTTGGTGTCACCTATGCCTCGCGGGTGAACTACTTCGACGAGAAAATTACCAACATCGACAACAACAAGAAGACGGTGATCATGGGGCTGATCTCGATGGCATACAACCCCGGCACGCCGGATCTGTCGACCGGTTCGGGTGAAGTCGCCCGGCTGACCTTCGAGGTCACCGACCCGACGATGACCCAGTTTACCATCGCGGCCGCGACGATGGAGCAGCCGTACCATCGGCTGCTGTGGGTCTACAACGAGTACGATGACCAGCACCGGCCTACCGCCCAGACCATCGAGCCGGAGTTCAGCCCGCTCACCGTGACCATCCCGGCTGGCGGCGGACCGTCGGTCCCCAGGGAGTTTGCCCTGGCGCAGAACTACCCGAACCCGTTCAACGCCGGCACGGTCATTCGCTTTGACATCCCGATGGGCGAGGATGGCAACGTCAGGTTGACGGTCTACAACGTCCTCGGACAGACGGTGCGCACTTTGGCCGACCGCGAGTACGTGCCGGGGCACCACGAAGTCGCTTGGGACGGCACCGACAACAACGGGTCACCGACCGCCTCGGGTGTCTACTTCTACCGCATCCAGACCAAGCACTCCTCCGACACCAAGAAGATGACGCTGCTGAAGTAGTCGGGACCGACGCATCACGGCATCAACGAAGACCCCGCCCAAGTTGGGCGGGGTCTTCTTCGTACAACGCCTGACAGGCCTGCTTGAAAGCTCGTAGGTCAGGAGCCCTGTGCTCCTGACGCGGGTGTCACTGCGAGGCACCCCGGGATGCTAACCGCAGACCACCCATGCCGCCCGGCGTGACGTGCCCCCCTCCAGCGGGAAGACCATTGTCAGGAGCACAGGGCTCCTGACCTACGGGCTCCCGGATTCCCGCGGCCGCAGCGATCCGGTCCCGGCTTCGGGGTGATCCCGCCGCTGGCGATTAAACGCTTTGTGGGTTCCGGACCGGCGAGCAGGCCCTGATTTTTCTATTGCCAGCCCCGCCGACCCCCAGCACATTCCCCGGCGGGGCGGGGACTGCGCGACAGAACTCCTCCCGGCAGGGATGTGTGATGAATCAGGGCGCTCGGAAAACGAGCCGGATCGACCGGCATATTGATCCGCCCCTTGAGGGCCAGCCTGGAAACGGGAATGGCCACGGGACGGCAGCGCTGTCATTCAAACTCGACGTCTTCGAGGGACCGCTCGATCTGTTGTTGTTCCTGATTCGCAAAGACGAAATCGACATCACCGACATCCCGATCGCCAAGATCACCGCGGAATACCTGGGTTTGCTGCGGCTGATGGAATCGTGCGATCTGGAGGTCGCCGGCGAGTACATCGTGATGGCGGCGACCTTGATCCGCATCAAATCGGCGATGCTGCTGCCGCGCGATCCCGAAGCCGAAGAGGAAGAGGACCCGCGCGAGGAATTGGTTCAGGCGCTCTTGGAGTATCGCAAGTTCAAGGAGGGCGCGGCGGTCTTGAATGCGCGCGAAGACGAGGAACGGGTAATCTTCGCACGCGCCGATCTTGCGCCAGGGCCCTTGCCGACCAAGACCCGCTTCGTGATGGACAGCTCGCTTTTCGCGCTGCTAACAGCGTTTCATGACGTAATCGCGCGAATTCAGCCGGACACGGTGCATCGGGTCGCCATCGCCGAGCAAACGGTCGAGGAACGCATCGCGGAACTGGAGGAGCTCTTTGCCGCGCGGGAGAGTTTCGAATTCGCGGCGCTATTCGCGGGCCTGGCGGCGCGGTGGCTGGTGATCGTGACCTTCCTGGCGATTTTGGAAATGGTTCGCCTGCGGCGCATTGTTGTCAGGCAGACACGTCCTTTTGGCGAGATTCAACTGCTGAAAGTCACTGAACAGTCTGAACCGGTGGAAATACCATGATGGAAGACAGTGTAAGTCCCGTTGCCGCGATCGCTGAGACGGAGCCGGCCTCGGAATCGCACACAGATGAATCCTTAATCCGTGCGGTTGAGGCGCTCCTCTTTGCGGCCCATGAACCATTGCCGGCGTCCACCCTGGTCGCGGTCAATGGACACTCCGGTTGGTCACTCGATGACATCGTTAACGCGATCAATGAACGGCTGGCGGCGGGTAATCACCCCATGCGGGTCCGTCAGGTGGCCGGCGGGTATCAAATGCATCTGCTCCCCGAATTCGGCCCGTTGATTGATTCCCTGTTGGTAAAGACCAAGACCCAGCGCCTCACCCGTGCCGGACTGGAGACGCTGGCGATCATCGCCTACCGTCAACCCTGCTCCACACCGGAGATCGAACACATCCGCGGTGTCGCCTGCGATGGCGTCCTGCGCACGCTGTTGGAGCGCGATCTGGTCACGATCAGGGGGCGCTCCGATGGACCGGGGCGGCCGCTGTTGTATGGCACGACCTCCGAGTTTCTCCACTACTTCGGGCTGAACTCACTTGACGATCTGCCGCGCGAAGAAGAACTGGCGGCGCTGCTGGCGGCGCGGAGCGAACAGCGGCAGGTCGAACTCCAGAGTGGCCGGACCACGGATGGAGATTCCGACGAGATGGACCCCACCGGGCAATTGATCCTCAAGCGCGCTCCCGAAGATCCCGCGGCTTCAAGCTGGGATTTCCGCATCGAAGCGGTTGTGTCGGCTGCAAACTCATCCTCATAGGCGTCTGCCGCCATGACAGAGGGAAGACCGTCCGGGACGCCTGAGCGTCTCAACCGCTACCTGTCGCGCGCCGGTGTTGGGTCGCGGCGTCGCGCAGATGAACTCGTCGCTGCGGGACGCGTGGCGATCGATGGCGTCACCGTCGTGAAACTGGCGACACTGGTCGATCCGGCTCGCGACACGGTCACTCTCGATGGGCGCCCACTCAAGCCACCCGACGAGGCACCCGTCTGGATTGTCTTCAACAAGCCGGTGGGAACCCTGACCGCGCGACGCGATGCGCGTGGCCGCACCACCATCTTCGACCATCTGCCCACGGAATGGCACCGCCTGATACCGGTCGGACGCTTGGACTACGATACTGAGGGTGTGATTCTGCTCACCTCTGATGGGGACGGCGCCAACCGACTGATGCATCCGCGTTACGAAGTCGAGCGCGTCTATGAGGCGGTGATCGCGGGCGTGCCGACGGCAGCCGAGCTGGGTCGCCTGGCGGTGGGAATCGACCTGGGTGACCGCACGTTGGCTCATGCCAATGTGACCGTCATGCGCCGTCAGCGCGACCAGTGCACCGTACGGGTCCTCCTACGCGAGGGACGCAAACGGGAGGTCAAGCGTCTGATGCTTGCCATCGGCCATCGGGTCAGCGATCTCAAGCGGGTGTCCTTTGCGGGAGTCACAGCCCGCGGGCTGAAGCCCGGCCAGTGGCGGCGGCTGACGGCGGCGGAGATCCGCCGTCTTACGGGCCGATTCGTCCGACAGGCGCACCTTCCTGAAAGCTAACAGCAATTGCGCTTGGTCGCGATCTCCCGTATTTTCGCGGCGACGAAGCAACTGCGCCTATTGGCGCGAGCCCCGATGACACCCGAGCAGCCGATCCCACTCCCTGAAAGCGAATCGCCCGACTACCGCCGGGCCAAACTCGCGCAGTGGCGCCAGGCGGGGATCGACCCCTACCCGTACCAGTACGACCGCACTCATCTGGGGCGTGAGGTTGCCGAGGGTTTTGCGCAACTGGAGGGGGCAAAGGTCCGAGTGGCGGGGCGCATCGTGTCCTGGCGCGCCCACGGCAAGAGCACCTTCTTCCACATCCTCGATGGCAGCGGTCAGATCCAGTGCTATGCTAAGACCGACATACTGGGTCCGGAGGCCTATGCCCGGCTCGACTGGCTCGACATCGGTGATTTTGTCGGCGTCTCCGGGACGGTGTTTCGCACCCGAACCGGCGAGGTCACGGTCAATGCCTCCGAGTTGTCACCCTTGTCCAAGGCGCTGCGTGCCCTGCCGGCCAAGTGGCATGGCCTAGTTGACAAGGAGTTGCGCTATCGGCGGCGGTACCTCGATCTGATCGCCAATGCCGAGGTGCGCGAACTGTTTGTCACGCGGGCGAGGATCCTCTCGCGCGTCCGTGCCTTCCTTGATGCCCGCGGCTTCCTCGAAGTCGAGACTCCGGTCTTGCAACCGATCTACGGTGGCGCGGCGGCGAGGCCGTTTGTCACGCACCACAATGCGCTGGGTGCCGAGTTCTATCTGCGCATCGCCGATGAGTTGTACCTGAAGCGGCTGATTGTCGGCGGGTATGAGAAGGTCTACGAGGTCTGCAAGGATTTCCGCAATGAGGGGATCGACCGCGACCACAATCCCGAGTTCACGATGATCGAGCTGTATGCCGCCTACGCCGACTACCGCGACATCATGACCCTCCTGCGCGAGCTGGTGATTGACGTGGCAACGGTCGCACGCGGTGAGCCCACCATCGTTTATGACGGGAAGACGATCGATCTGACGGCGCCGTGGCAGGAGGTCCCCCTGCTTGATGCCATCCGGCAAGGGACCGGCCTGGATCTGTCCGACACCGATGCGACCCGCGCCCGGGCACAAGCCCGTTCGATTGGGGTCGAAATCCCCGACGACGCTTCGTACGGCAAAGTGGTCGATGAAGTCTTCTCGCAACGCGTCCAGCCGGGATTGATCGAGCCGACGTTCATGACCGACTACCCGGAGGAGATCTCGCCCCTGGCGAAGAAGCATCGGAGCAAACCGGGGCTCGTGGAACGCTTCGAGCTGTTTATCGCCAAGAAGGAAGTCGGCAATGCCTTCTCGGAATTGAACGATCCCGATGACCAGCGCGCGCGTTTCCTGGCGATGGCCGAGGCCGCGCGGCGCGGTGATGACGAAGCGCACCGCCTTGATGAGGATTTCCTGCTCGCGCTTGAACACGGGATGCCGCCGACCGGCGGACTGGGGTTTGGTCTGGATCGGCTGGTCATGGTGTTGGCCGGGGCGCCGTCGATTCGGGAAGTGATCCTCTTCCCCACTCTGCGTCCACTCCCTGTTGCGGAGACTGACGCAACGGCACCGGGGCCGGGTGACATCGAATCGCCGCTAGCAGGATGAAATCGAAGCGCCGCCCTCGTACGAGTGGAGGCCACCCGTCCTCGGGTGGCCGTCCTTCGGCGCCAGGCGGGGACGCCTGGCGTCCACAACAGAGCCGGTATTGTCGCTAGAGACCTTATCTTCTCATGTCGTATGCCTCATTCATCGCCCGGCGCTACCTGCGATCCCGGCAACGGCATGGCTTCCTGTCACTGATCACGCTGATTTCGATCCTCGGTGTGATCGTCGGCACCGCCGTGTTGGTGTTTGCGCTGGCGATCATGAAGGGGTTCGAACTGGAAGTGAAGACCCGCATCGTCGGCACGACCGCGCACGTCTCGGTTTTCCCCCGCTACAATGACGGCATCGCCGACTGGCCGGGCGTACAGGAGGAGATCGCGCGTTTCCCCGAGGTGGAGGCGGTCGCCCCGTTCATCTACTACAAGGCGGCCATCTCCTCCGCCGCCGCCAACGACGGCGTCATCGTGCGCGGCATCATCCCCGAACAGGAGGCCGGGGTCACCCGGCTGCGCGAGAGCATGGTCAAAGGGGACGTGATGATGCAGGCCGACTCCTCAAGGCGCCCGATCCTTGTGGGACGCGTCTTGGCCGAGCGGCTCGACGTCAATCTCGCCGACGAAGTGGTGCTCTACAGTCTGCGGGGGGAAGCTCTCACGGAAGGGGCGCCGCCGCGGGTGATGAAGTTCGTCGTCACCGGCCTGTTCGAAACCGGGATGTACGAGTACGATGCCTCACTCTGCTACATCCGTTTGGCCGATGCGCAACGGTTGTTCCTGTTGCCCGATCAGATCAGTGGCTTTCAAGCGCGGGTCACCGACTGGAACCGCGCCGACAAGGTAGCGGCCGCGCTCGAAGAGTCGCTCGACGGGGACCTGTACGCCACCGACTGGAAGCGCATGCATCGGAATCTCTTCGGTTGGATGGCGATTGAGAAGGTTTGGGCAGTCGTGGCGCTGTCGTTGATCGTCGCCGTCGCCGCCTTCAACATCGTCTCGACCTTGATCATGGTGGTCATGGATAAACGCCGAGAGATCGCCGTGTTGAAGACCCTCGGGGTTCCGTCACGGGGAATCCGCGCGATCTTTCTCTGGCAGGGTACCACGATCGGCCTGGTCGGGACGATGATCGGGCTCGCCTGCGGGCTGGGCATATGCTGGGTACAGCACACCTTCAACCTGATCTCTCTGCCGCCGGAGATCTACTTCATCGATTCGCTGCCGGTGATTGTCGATCCGCTGGACGTGATCCTGGTCGGAGTGCTGGCTGTGGTGATTTCGTTTCTGGCAACGATCTATCCCGCGGGACGGGCGGCGCGTCTGTACCCGGTGGAGATCCTACGGTATGAGTAGATGGGTCGGAGGTGAAGTGATGAACCTGACAAAGGTGGGCGGAGCCCACTCTACAACTCGACCCGACAGCTTTGGCAAAGCAGGGTGGTTGCGGCCCACCATCCCTCCGGGTGGCAGCGGCTTGCCGCAACCGGGGATTCCCTGAGTCAATGGAATGCCACATTCGGGCGACATTACTATAGGGGATTTGCGGTCGGCAGAGCCGATCGCCCGCGCGGTTTCGGTTTGCCGGCATTTCGACACGCCGGACGGCAAGCTGGAGGTCCTGCGCGGTGTCGACTTAGAGGTCATGCCGGGGCGGATGATCGCGATCGTCGGCGCCTCGGGGGTCGGCAAGAGCACCTTCCTGCATATCTTCGGCGGCTTAGATGTGCCGACGAGCGGGAAGATATTCTGGGGGGACAAGTCCCCTTACACGCTAAGTGACGAGGAACGGGCACATTACCGGAATCGGGCGGTGGGGTTCGTCTTTCAGTTTCACCATCTGCTGCCCGAATTCACGGCGCAGGAGAATGTCGCGTTGCCGTTAATCATCGGCGGCCAGACGCGGCGGGAGGCCCTGAAACAGGCGCAGGCGGTGCTCTTTGAGGTCGGCTTGAGTCAGCGCGGCCATCATCTTCCGGGCGAGCTTTCCGGCGGGGAACAGCAGCGTGCCGCGGTGGCGCGCGCCCTAGTCACGGGCGCGGCCCTGTTGATCGCCGATGAACCGTCGGGCAACCTCGATCGACACACGGCGGAACAGTTGCACGACTTTCTCGGTAGTATTGCACGGCGAGGCGATCGGGCTGTGGTCGTCGCCACGCACAACCGCGATCTCGCCTCCCGGGCCGACGAGATCTACACACTGCGGGATGGCCGGCTGCATCCCGGGGATGAAAACTGACTGACGCGGAGGCCTCGGACCCGCAGGGCGTTTTGCCTTGATCGTGTGGTAGGGCAGGTCTTTATTGGCGCGGCACGCATCCGGCGACCTCTGCCGACAACGACGAAGCGGGACCGAGCGAGGACAGCACCGTGAAATGTGAAAACTGCGGCGAACGGGAAGCGAGTGTGCATTTCACGCAGATTCGCAACAATCGCAAGACGGAAATGCACCTCTGCAAGGAATGTGCCAAGAGCAAGGGATTCCACAACCCGCTCGACGATGTTCCTTTCCCGTTGGCGGAATTCCTCACCTCGATGGTGCAGCGCGGTTCGGCCCCCTCCGACCCGATCGCACGACTGGTGTGCCCGGAATGCGGCATGCGTTTTCTGGATTTCTCCCGCATCGGCCGCTTCGGGTGCGGTCAGTGCTACACCGCCTTCCGCGCGCCATTGGAGGATCTGTTCCGCAAGGTCCATGGCGCCACGCGGCACCGCGGCCGTACACCTGACACCCGCGAAGGCCCGAAGCAGAGTCCGATCGAAGAAGAGGTGAAGTTGAAAGAAGATCTCAAGCGGGCGATCGAACGCGAGGACTTCGAATTGGCCGCCGAACTGCGGGATCGGCTTCAGTCGCTGGCAGCGGAATCATCCGATCCTGTGGAACGGTCGGAGAGCTGAGCGCCTCTAACAACAAGAGCGTCGTCGCACGGGATCGACTGGCGAAGGCATGACGATGAGGGCGACCATGCGTCAGTAAGGGAACGGAGACCGAAACATGCTGTCTTCATTCGATGATCTGGCCGGTCGGCGGGTGAGCTGGCTGGCAGGAACCGGCGAGCATGCCGAGGTCATCCTGTCGAGCCGTGTGCGCCTGGCGCGGAACCTGGCCAAGCACCGCTACCCCGTGCGCGCCGAACCCGAGGAAGCCGCCGAGGTTGTATCCCTAGCCAAAATCGCGGTGGAAAAGACGTCGCTGTCGCGTTTGGGAGTGTTCCTGGCATCAGTCGACCTGGATCGGGACGACCGCGATCTGCTGATCGAACGTCATCTGATATCGCCGGAGTTCATGCGCGACGATACCCCGCGGGGACTCTATGTCGATAACGACCAGTCCCTGAGTCTCATGGTGAACGAAGAAGACCACCTGCGCATCCAGGCGGTGCGCTCCGGTCTGGACCTGCGCCATTCCATGGAACGGGCGCGGGCGGCGGAGATGGAATTGTCCCAGGTGCTGCATTTCGACTTCGACCCGCGGCTGGGATACCTGACCGCCTGTCCGACGAACGTGGGAACAGGATTGCGGGTTTCGGTGTTGATCCATTTGCCGGGGCTGGTGTTGACCAAGGAAATGGACGAGGTGTTGGCACAGATCAACAAGATTGGATTAGCGGTGCGCGGCTTCTACGGTGAGGGTTCCGACGTGCTGGGGAATCTCTTCCAGGTCTCCAACCAAACGACGCTCGGGCGAACTGAGGAGGATCTGATCGACTCGCTGGAGAAGGTGACGCTGAAACTGTTGTCGCACGAGACGAATGCGCGCCGCACCCTGTTCACCGATGCCGGCCACGAGATCAAAGACAAGGTCTGGCGGGCGTTTGGCATTCTGGCCAACGCCCGGGTTTTGACCTCGCAGGAAGTCATGAATCTTCTGTCCGCCGTTCGTCTCGGGCTCGCCATGGGTGAACCGGTGGGGCTGGATATGGGCCAGATCAATGATCTGATGCTGACCACCCAGCCGGCGCACCTGCAGCGGTTGCTGGAGAAGGAGATGACGGCGGAGGAACGTGATGTAGCCCGGGCCGATCTTGTACGGAGCCGCCTGGTGAAGAAACGCACGCGGAGGCGCAATCCCGGAGGCGCCACTCCGGATCGGGGATGAGCCCTGTGATCGTGGCAAACGAAAGTGCCCCGGCAACCGATATATGATTTGAGGGCAGCATACCCGGCGATCCGTGGCTGAGGCCGGGTGACAACCAGCGCGAGGACACTCCATGAACGAGATGTTTTCCGAGTCGGCACGCAAGGCGATCGAGTTCGCGCGCGATGAGGCGGCGCGGCTGCGGCACGACTACATCGGCACCGAGCACCTCTTGCTGGGCCTCATCCGCCTCGGTGAGGGCATGGCGGTCGACATGATCGCCAACATCGGGATCGACCTCAACGAGCTGAAAACCTCCATCGAAGAGGTGGTGCAGCCCTCGGGCGGCACGATGACGATGGGGCAGCTGCCGCTCACCGCCCGCGCTAAGAAGACCCTCGAGGTCGCCGGCCAAGAGGCGCGCGCCCTCAAGTCGAAGGAGATCGATACCGAGCACATCCTCCTGGCGCTCCTCAAGGATGAAGAGGGTGTCGCCGCCCAGGTGCTCTCGATGTACGACGTCGACTACAAGGACGCCTACGAGGAGTTGAAGAATATCCGCGGCGGCAAACCGTCGGCGTTCGGCAAGAAACGCAAGAAATCGAAGACGCCGGCGCTGGATCATTTCGGCCGCGACCTGACCGAACTGGCGCGCAAAGGGAAACTCGATCCCATTATCGGCCGCGACAGCGAGATCGAGCGCGTTTCCGAGATTCTCTCCCGCCGCAAGAAGAACAACCCGGTCTTGATCGGCGAGCCGGGTGTCGGCAAGACCGCGATCGCCGAGGGGCTGGCGCAGCGCATCGTCGAGGGACAGGTTCCCGAGGTGCTCGAGAATAAGCGCCTGGTGACGCTCGATATGACGTCGCTGGTGGCGGGAACCAAGTACCGCGGCCAGTTCGAGGAACGTCTCAAGGCGGTCATGAACGAGATTATCAACTCCAATGACGTGATCATCTTTATCGACGAGCTGCATACAATCGTCGGCGCCGGCGGGGCGGAGGGGTCACTGGATGCCTCGAACATCTTCAAGCCGTCGCTGTCACGCGGCGAGTTGCAGTGTATCGGCGCGACCACCCTCAATGAATACCGCAAGTATATCGAGAAGGACGGCGCCCTCGATCGCCGCTTCCAGACAGTGATGGTCGACGCGCCATCCTACGCCGACACGCTGGCCATCCTGCGGGGGCTGCGGCCCAAGTACGAAGAGCATCACAAGATCAAGATCTCCGACGAAGCCCTGATCGCGGCGGTCAAACTCTCCGACCGCTACATCTCCGGCCGTTATCAGCCCGACAAGGCGATCGACGTCATCGATGAAGCCGGGTCGCGGGCGCATCTCAAGAGCTGCACCAAACCCACCGAGTTTGCCAGACTGGAGACCCGGATTCTGGAGATCCAGACCGCCAAGGAGAACGCGGTCAAGAACCAGGAGTTTGAGACCGCCGCGCGGCTGCGCGATGAACTGAAGATTGCCCGCGAGGAACTCGAGGCCCGCAAGAAGACCTGGCAGGAGGACCGCGAGAAGGCCCTCTACACGCTGTCCGCCGAAGACGTGGCGGTGGTCGTCTCGAAGATGACCGGCATCCCGGTCTTCCGTCTGGAAGAGAAGGAATCCAAAAAGCTCCTGCGGATGGAGGAAGAACTCAATGGGCGCGTGGTCGGCCAGACTGAGGCAATCGCCGTCCTGACACGCGCGATCCGGCGCGCCCGCGCCGGCTTGGGCGACCCACGACGTCCGATCGGCTCCTTCATCTTCCTCGGCCCCACCGGTGTCGGCAAGACCGAGCTGGCCCGTGTGCTGGCGCAGTTCCTCTTCGAAGATCCCGATGCGCTTATCCGCATCGACATGTCGGAGTACATGGAGAAGTTCTCGGTCTCGCGGCTGATCGGTGCGCCCCCGGGGTATGTCGGCTATGAAGAGGGCGGGCAATTGACCGAGAAAGTGCGCCGCAAACCGTATTCGGTCGTCCTGCTGGACGAAATCGAGAAGGCGCACCCGGAAGTCTTCAACATCCTGTTGCAGTTGCTCGATGACGGCCAGTTGACTGATTCATTCGGCCGCAAGGTGGACTTCCGGAACAGCGTCGTGATCATGACCTCGAACGTCGGCACGCGCCAACTGCAAGATGACAAGACGATGGGGTTCCAGAAGGACCAGGTCGTCTCCTCGTATGAGCACATGAAGAACAAGGTCATCACGGAGTTGAAGAAGATCTTCAATCCCGAGTTACTCAACCGCATCGACGAGACCATCATCTTCCACCCGCTGGGCACGGGCGAGATCGCCAAGATCGTCGATCTCATTCTGGAAGATGTCGCCAAACGGCTGGCGGAGCGCGGCATCTCGTTCCACCTGGCTCCCGCCGCGCACGAGTTCCTCGCCGCCAAGGGGTATGATCCCAATCTGGGCGCGCGGCCGCTGCGGCGGGCCATCCAGAAGTTTCTCGAAGACCCGCTGGCCGAGGAAATCCTCCGCGGGCAATTTGCCGGTGACTGCAATGTCACCATCGATGTTGATCCCGGCGGCGAGCAGTTGCGCTTCACGCTCGCAGTGGTCTCAGCCGCTGTAGAGCCTGAACCCGTCCCTAAGGCTTTGACATAGAGCCGCTGACACGAAAACTGGCTTCGTTGTGGGCCACCCGAAGGCGGGTGGCCTTCACTTATGACAGGGTGAGGCCCAGACGCCATTCTGTTGGAAGCTGTTGGAGCACAGCGAAGTGTTTATCGGACTTGTGCACACGGGGCGAATCTAGTATATAGAAGTTCTGTGGGCGGATGGAAACGATGAGACGCGAGAAGAAGGATAAAGGAAATGGCGCATAAAAAAGGTGTTGGTTCATCGCGCAACGGGCGCGACTCACACGGACAGCGGCTGGGGGTCAAGTTGTACGGCGGCCAGTTGATCAGCGCCGGATCGATCATCATCCGCCAAAAGGGCACACGGATTCATCCCGGCCGGAATGTCTCTGTCGGCAAGGACTGGACGCTGTTTGCCACGGTCGATGGGATTCTGTCGTTTGTCCGTGGCGGCCGCGACCGCACCTACGCCCACGTCGACCATTGACATCACCCGGCGCATCTTGGATAGCTCAGAGAGGCCGCGTTTCGCGGCCTTTTTTGTTGCCGTCAATCACGTGCCGGGATTCACAATGTGGATTGACCCCGGCCCGGCGGCCGCGTATCCTAAACATCGAATTCCAACACAGGAGGATAGATGCAAACGCGGATTGAGACCGATACGATGGGGCAGATCGAAGTCCCGGGCGACCGCTATTGGGGCGCCCAGACCGAGCGCTCCCGGCAGAACTTCAAGATCGGCGGCGAACGCTTCCCACGGGAGCTGATTCGCGCCCTCGGCACCCTCAAGAAGGCGGCCGCGCTCGTCAATCAGGAGCTGGGAACGCTACCGAAGGAAAAGGCCGACCTGATCGTCCGCGCCGCCGACGAGGTGATCGACGGCCGGCTGGACGCGCACTTCCCCCTCGTGGTCTGGCAGACCGGCTCGGGGACCCAGACCAACATGAACACCAACGAGGTGATCTCCAACCGCGCCATCGAACTGGCGGGCGGGGTGATGGGGTCGAAGAAGCCAATCCATCCGAATGACGATGTCAACAAGGCGCAGTCGACGAACGATGCCTTCCCCACCGCGATGCATGTGGCCGCGGCTGAGCAGATCAAGCATCGCCTCCTGCCGGCCGTCCAGCGCCTGCGTGACACCCTGCAGAAGAAGACGGTAGAATTCAAGGACATCATCAAGATTGGGCGCACGCACCTGATGGATGCGGTGCCGTTGACTCTGGGGCAGGAGTTCTCCGGGTATACGCAGCAGTTGACCAATGGCATGGCGCGTCTGGAGGGGTGCCTGCCGCACCTGTATGAACTGGCGCTGGGGGGAACCGCGGTCGGCACCGGGTTGAACACACATCCGCAATTCGCCGTCAAGTCGGCGGCCAAGATCGCGGAGTTGACCGGACTGCCATTCGTGTCCGCGCCCAACAAGTTTGAAGCGCTGGCGGCGCGCGACGCCATGATCGAGACCTCGGGGATGCTCAAGACGGTCGCCTGCTCGCTGATGAAGATCGCCAATGACGTTCGCTGGCTCGCCTCCGGGCCGCGTTGCGGCATCGGCGAGATTTCCATCCCGGAAAACGAGCCGGGGAGCTCGATCATGCCGGGGAAGGTCAATCCCACGCAGTCGGAAGCGATGACGATGGTCTGTGCGCAGGTGCTGGGGAACGACGTCGCCACCAACATCGGCGGCGCCATGGGGAACTTCGAATTGAACGTCTTCAAGCCGCTCATCGCGCATAACGTTCTCCGTTCGATTCGCCTTCTGGCCGATGCCTGCGATTCGTTCGATGAGCACTGCGCTTCCGGCATCACCGCCAATCGCGCCAACATCGACCGCTTCCTGAAGAACTCGCTCATGCTGGTGACCGCGCTCAATCCGCATGTCGGATACGACAACGCCGCCAAGATCGCCAAGAAGGCGCACGCGGAGAACAAGACGTTGCGCGAGGTCGCGGTTGAGCTCGGCCTGATGACCGGCGAGGAGTTCGACCAGAAGGTCCGTCCGGAGAAGATGATCGGCCCAGGGGCGTGACACAGACCTGATTCGCTGACGCCGATCCGTAGGGCGCGATTCATCGCGCCCGTCTCGCTGGGCCACCCGCAGGGTGTATGTCTGTGCGGTCGGGTGCCCACACCCGACCATGATGCCGCAAGCGCCTGCGCCGGGTGTGGGCACCCGGCGCCACACAGAGATCCGGGTGGGGCACTGATCGACTCTTCCCGTTTGCCTGACTGACACCTGCCAGCCATCTTAGCGTTATGCCGCTCACTCCCAAAGAGCTGGAAGAGCGCTGGAGAACACCTGAGGGCCGCCGACGCCTTGCCGCGGCCATACACGCGTTGCGGCGCGGCGAGGGAGACTGGCAGGAGCACCTGGCCCGCTTCAGGGGCGTCGAGGAAGTCGGAAACGGCCGCGACCTTCGCTACGCACTGCTTCCGCGCATCCGGGTCAAGAAGGCCGGCCTGCCGGCCGCCAACCTGACCGGAGCCAACCTCCGGGACGCCAACCTGGCCGGGGCCAACCTTGCGGGTGCCAATTTGAGCGGGGCCTACCTCCCGGCCGCCAACCTGACCCGGGCCAACCTCTGGCGCGCCAACCTGACCGAGGCCATCGTCACAGACTCCAACTTGACCGGGGCCCGCCTCTGGCACGCCAACCTCACCGGGGCCAGCCTCTCTAACACCTACCTGATCATGGCCGACCTCCGGAACGCCCACCTGACCGGGGTCGACCTCGGGCGCGCCAACATGACTTGGGCCCGGCTCCTGGACGCCAATCTGACCGGGGCCGACCTCACTTACGCCTGCCTGACCGGGGCCAACCTCAAAGGTGCCGAACTCACCAAGGCGTCCTTGGCGGGAACTCGATTTGGCGGGACGGACCTCACCGCCATCCGCTTCGCTCCCGATCACCCGGTCTTGTTTGATGGTTCGGACACGATACAGTACACCGCCCGTGCCCCGTGGCTCACGTGGGCGCTCCTGCGTAAGATCGGCCAGTTTCCTCTCTTCGGTGTGTCGTGGTTCTCATTTGTACTGTCCGTGGCGGCGATCAACTTCATCGGTGCGCTGAACCAGCGGATGCAGCAGGTCGCCGCGCACCTCAAAGACTTGGGCGGCACCGATGCATTCTATCACTGGCTGCAAACGCCGATTCCCATTCCCTATCGCATGGAATTGATCGTCATCGCCAGCATCCTGCTGGTGATCGGCACGACGATCTACAAGCTGGCCTGTCCCTCGGCGGTGCAGGAGTTCTCCGAGTCGCAGTGGGTGGCCGAGCACCATCAGCCACGTTTGCTCTACTACCGCGAGATGTGGCGCCGTCGCTGGCTTCAATGGCCGACGCTCGTCTGCAGCGTCCTGGGCGCTGCCCTGGCGCTCTTTCTCATCATCGAGCGCCTGGTGATGGCGTTCGGGTACATGCTCCGGCAACCGTGGTGAGAAGCAAGGGCAGATCCTTCGCTTGGCTCAGCACGGGGTGAGATTGCTTCGTCGTTCACCCCGCTCTGCGAGCGGGGCTTCGCTCCTCGCAAAGACATCAAGTCTGCAAAGGACATACACAGTCATTGCGAGAAGGTCGTCCCGCTTGCGGGACGGCCGACGAAGCAATCCCCCTCCGTGGAATGGCTATCTCAACAGGTTCTTCAGGTGGGCACTGATGCGCCGCCGATGGCGGATCGGTGTCAGGAGCGCAGGGCACCAGACCTACTGTGATCCGTTCATTTGTAGGGTGGGTGCTCTGCACCCACCGCCGAGGCCCGGAAATGGTGGGTGCGAAGCACCCACCCTACTCAGGATTGCGCGGGCGGGACGATGTGTACCGCAAGT
>Ga0315277_10002442_pt1 | contig 25952 bp, 16 predicted proteins | sample YL17G05_15_MG_FD_203695 | JGI IMG/M metagenome (GOLD analysis project Ga0315277, IMG submission 203695) | Sediment microbial communities from Yellowstone Lake, YNP, Wyoming, USA - YL17G05_15 | ecosystem: Environmental > Aquatic > Freshwater > Lake > Sediment | place: USA: Wyoming | collected... | reverse complement strand
AACCGACGCCCGGCCAACTCTCGTCCGAAGTCCCTTCCGAACTCAACCTCCACCCATTCGGGCCGTCGGTTCGACGAGCCGCCACTAAGCCAAAGGACAGCAAACCAGCCGGTTATGACCAGCGAGTTTGCCGCCCCCGCTTTTGGAATCAAGGCAAAGCACAACGTGCCGATGCAATTTTCGGTCGCGAAGTTTGCCGCCCCCGCTTTTGGAATCAAGGCAAAGCTCACCTGGGCCATGCCCACGCGCGCGCGCTAGTTTGCCGCCCCCGCTTTTGGAATCAAGGCAAAGCAATGTCCAGACAGAGCCTTGCCTAGAACGACCCCCGGTTCCCTATTCTCAAAGCACCTTTGTCTCGCCGGGCATGGCCACCGGATAACGCCCGCTGGCATCCGGCAGGACGGGCGGGTTGGAGGCCATCGTGTAATTCTCCAAGCCGGGCGCGAGTTCCAAATCCGACTTGATGGCGTCCTCCCAAGTGATCATTTCTCCGCATTCGCAGGCCATGCGGCCCATGATGGCGGCGAAGCAGGATTTCGCGCTGCGCTCGACTTCGTTGTACGACTTGTCGTTGCGGATGGCGTCGAAGAGGAGGTCGTGTTCGCGCTGATATTGGTCGCAGGGATCGCCTTTGTAGCGCCAGATGACCTTCTCTGAAACGGGTTTGTGCCCCTTGAAGAGCATCGGCTTGGATTGGCCCTCGCCCAGTACGCTGCAACCGGTCGTGCCGTGGATGACATCGCCGAAGAACCCCCAACATTGGCTGATGTGCCGGCCTTGCGCGAACAACCGCGTGCCATCCGGGAAGGTGTACTCCGCGCCATAGTGATCGAAGAGTTGGTCGGCATCCTTGCGCATCTGCCGGCCACCCATGCCCTGCACGGAAACGGGCAACGCGTCCTTGACCCAGCAGCAAATGTCAATGTTGTGAATCAGCCAATCCACGATGAAGCTGCCGTTCAGCCAGGTGAAATTGCTGTAGTTCGTGATCTGGTGCGCCAGTTCCGTCGCGCCCGGTGGCTTGGGCGTAAAGCCGACCGGTCCATGCATCCGATACGCCCAAGCGGTGACGACCTCGCCGATCGCGCCTTTGTGGATTTGCTCGACGGCCTGTTCGAGGGGCAAGTAGTGGCGACTCATGAGGCCGGTGGCGACCTTGAGGTTCTTCGACTTCGCCATCTCGCCCACCCGCAACACGCGTCGCGTGCCCGGCGCATCCACGGCGAACGACTTCTCAATGAAGGCGTGCATGCCCTTCTGGACCGCATACTCGAAATGAATGGGGCGAAACGCCGGCGGCGTGGCGAGCAGCACGACGCTGCCCTGGTCGAGCGAGTCAATGGCCTTCTTGTAGCCGTCCAAGCCGGAGAACACGCGCTCCGGCGGCACATCCAACTGCTTCTCAAACTTCCCCCTGAGATTGTTCAGAACGCCCTTGGCCTTGTGCTCGAAGAAATCAGAAACCGCCCAGAGCTTCGTCGGTCCTTTCGTAGAAAGTGCTTGAGCGACGGCGCCGCCGCCACGTCCGCCACAGCCGATGAGCGCCAGTTTGATGGTGTTGCTTTCGGCAACGGGGCCGGGTTTTGAAACGCCGGATGTGGTGGAGCAAGAGGTCAGTGCGCCCGCCAAGGCCGCGCCCACCACTGCTTTCGTGGATTGTTCGAGAAACTCGCGCCGTGTGGAAGTACCGGAGGCAGAAGGTGTGTTCGTTTGCATGTGATGCGATTCGGTTTGCGGCGACCCAGCCTGCATGGGCCAATTCTGAACACCGCGGGCGCGAAGTCAACAGCGGCGATGCCCTGAACGCGAATCATGCGGAGATGAATTGATTTCCGCGCGGGCTGTGCTTCAATCGCCTTGCGCACACGAAACGAAAGGCTGCCATCATGAATCGCACAAACTTCAATCGTCGCCAATTTCTCACTGCTTCCGCCGCGCTCGCAGGGGCCGCGCTTTTCCCCACCTCCGTCCTCGCCGCCGCCGCCCCAAAGAAGCGCACGGCCGTGGACCAGGTCACGCTGGGGAAGACCGGTCTCAAGCTGAGCCGCCTGGGGATTGGCACCGGCAGCAACAGCGGCCAGGTGCAGCGCGACCTTGGCCGCGAAGGCTTCAACCGGCTCATCCGGTACGCCTACGACCAGGGCATCACCTACATTGACACTGCGCAGAACTACCAGACGCACGAATGGATTCGTGACGCCATCAAGGGCCTGCCGCGCGAGAAACTGTTCATCCAGACGAAAATGCCCGACGTACCGGAAAAGCCGATGGAAGTGTTGGACCGCTACCGAAAGGAACTCGGCGTGGACTATCTCGACAGCGTGCTGTCGCATTACGCAACCACCAACGACTGGGACGACCAGCGCCGCCGTGTGCTCGATGCTCTCGACGAGGCAAAGGAGAAGAAAGTCATCCGCGCCAAGGGTGTGTCCTGTCACGGGCTTCCGGCGTTGACTCGCGCCACGCAAGTGAATTGGGTTGACGTGCACCTGGTCCGCCTCAACCCACAAGGCCGTCATGTGGACGGGCCGACGTTCAAGTGGAACCCCAACGCGAATGAAGCCACGCTGCCCGACGTGGTGAAGGAGGTTAAGGCGATGCGGGCGAAGGGCCGCGGCATCATCGGCATGAAACTCATCGGCAACGGCGAGTTCACATCACCGGAAGACCGGGAGAAATCCATCCGCTACGCGATGCAGTGCGGCCTGTTGGACACCGCTGTGATCGGCTTTGCGAGCACGGCGGAGATTGACGAGGCGATTGACCGGATCAACCGTGCCCTGGCGGAAGTTTGATCCGCAGCCAGCAGTCGTGCGCCCCTGGACCGTCGTGTAGTGGATGTTTCTGCTTCAGCGGCAGGTCGAACCAAAAAAAGAGCAGTCCGTGGTTGCCGAAGCAACGCACGGACTGTCTGAATCCGAGTCTGTGTTTTACGGCGTCGGCATCACCCGTAAGAACACATACTGTGGTACTGCGGACATATCCAACTTGGCTTTTGTGGCATACGATCCGTCCACGCCATGGATATCTTGAGCGACGGTCTGCCAGTTGGAAAAGTCTGGTGGGCCGAAGAGGTTGCGCGTACCGAGAATCTTGTAGTTCTTTGTCGAAGTGCCCGTCCACGCGAGTTCGATCTGCGTCGCGTTGAGCTTGGAGAACTGAACCGGTCCTAGCGGCTCATAGGGCGCAAGCGTCTCGCCCAAGGCCCACTTCACGGTCCGGATGAAAATCACGCGGCCAATATCGGTCAGCGCGTAGAAGCACCGGCGCGAACCACCAGAGCCCTGGTCGTTGATGAACCAGTGAACCAAGCGCTGGTGGGCCTTGTTGTCGCCGAACACGATCGACCATGGATGCTCGGGGTCAGTGGTGGTATAATCAGCGAGTTGGGCGCCAATATCGGCGGTGGCAAAGCAAGCCCTTTCTGGGTAGAAACCCAGGACCCCAATCACTTGTGTGCCTGGGGCCGCTTGGCTGGCGTTTATGGTAGTCCAAGCGTACTCGTAATTCTTCTTGCCGCCTGCAGGCGTATGGGCACCCACGGGACCAGCGCCACCAGGGATCCCGCCCTCCTCAGGATAGGGATCGCGGAATATCTTGACCATCCCTTCTGCGTTCAAGGGGATGCCCTGCATAATTGGATGGTTGGGGAGGAGAACCTTCATGTACTGATTCGTACCACCCTGACTTGGTTCGTCGTTCTTGACGTCGTCACTACCTGTTCCGGAATACAGATAAATGTCATTATGTGAGGCGCGGATGACGTCGCTGATACACGAATGTTCACCCATGATTATGGGGATGCCGTTGGTGTTGGGCGCCCCGATGTCGGCCGAGCCGCTGGTACCCGAGTTTATCACGAGGGAAGCTTCAAAAAGCGGATTCGCAGGAAAACAGTAGGAGTACTGGTCGCCAGACGATCCGGTAAACGGATTGACCTGGGTTGGATTAAGCTCGGCATCGAGAAGGAAACGACTGGAATAACCATAATCGCCGAGCAGTGCTCCCATCGCCACATCGCCGGGCGAGGTTTGGCCAGGTCCCATTATGTTACCCGAATCCGCAGTGCCCCAAGTGAGGTCTTGGGCCTTGCGCGTGGTAATCAGGATCATGCCATTTGTGACGGCCATGGTTTCCAGTTGCGAGGTGATGGTTACGGCCAGTGTGAGGGCACTCGCCCATACGAGTCGGTGTTTCATTGATTTTCCTTTGGTTTGGCCGCGTTGGGCGGCGGGTTTGAGACTTGCGCCACGCAAAACCTGACACGCGTCTTCGTCGAGGGTGGAGGCAATTTACAGGACCGCCCCTGCAGTGCGTCTCTCGAAGCCGATTGAGCCTGGTTTGGTGCGTCAATCATTGGTCCTTTCTAGCGTTCCCATTCAAACCGTCAAGGAAATAACTCGAACGACCCAAGGGTCTCCATTACACCCTCTCTTACCAATGCGGAGTTGCCTCGTTGCCGCGTCGAGAATTCGGATTTTGCGCGCGCCGCGACCGGTGTTAATCATTCGGCGTGCTCCGCGAAACTGACGCCCACACCCATGCGGGTGAGAATGCCATCGTCATCCATGGCGCGCGCGAACATAACCTGAAGAACCTGACGCTCGCCATTCCGCGCAACCGATTCGTTGTCGTCACGGGCGTCAGTGGTTCGGGCAAGAGCACGCTCGCATTCGACCTGCTGTTTGCAGAGGGCCAGCGCCGCTTTCTCGATTCGATGAACGCGTACGCGCGGCAGTTCGTCGAGCAACTCGCCAAGCCGGACGTGGACCGCATCACCGGCTTGCCGCCCACCGTCAGCATTGAGCAACGCACCAGCCGTGGCGGCGGCAAGAGCACGGTGGCAACCGTCACCGAGATTCATCATTTCCTCCGGCTCCTCTTCGCCAGGCTCGGCACACAGTTCTGCCCGGATTGCCAGTTGCCGGTCGAGGGCCAGACAGGCGATGCCTTGGGGGCCGGCTTGCAGCAGGAAGTGAAACGGCGCGGCGATTTGCGGCTGCTCGCGCCGGTCGTCCGCAACCGCAAAGGCTTTCACACTGAAGTCGCCGAATGGGCAGCCAAACGCGGCTACCAGGAAATCCGCGCGGACGGAAGGGTTTACGACACCAACAAGCCTTTCCGCCTGGACCGTTTCCGTGAGCATGATGTCGAGATTGTAGTGGGACAGGCATCGTGCCTGTCTGGTCGTCGCGCGTCGAAGGGGAAGACAGGCAGGAGATCTGTTCCACTACTTATCGAAACCGCGCTTGACCTCGGCAAGGGCACGCTCTTCGCGCTCGACGCGCACGGCAAGCTGACCGTGCATTCCACCGAACGTGTCTGTCCGCAATGCGCCCGCTCCTTCCCGCCGCTTGATCCGAAGAATTTCAGCTACAACTCGGCGCAAGGGTGGTGCCCGCGCTGCCGCGGCTTCGGCGAATTGTTTTACTTGCCGGACGTGGAGCGCGGCGCGGATGCCGACAGCATCGAGGAAAGCTGGTGGAGCTGGGCCAGCGAGCGCGAAGTCTGCCCGGAGTGCCACGGAGCGAGGCTGAATCGGCTCGCCCGCGCAGTGCGGCTGCCAGTTTCAACTCTCAAATTTCAAATTCCAAATTTCCCAACCATCCAGGACTTCGGCAATCTCGCCGTCGCGCCAGCCTACGAGCTTTTCCGCGGGCTGAAATTCACTGGCCGCGCCGCCTTGATCGCCCGTGACATCCTGCCGGAAATCCGCGAGCGCCTGAGATTCCTCTGCGCAGTCGGCCTCGGCTACCTGCAACTCGATCGCGCCGTCCCGACACTTTCCGGTGGCGAGGGTCAGCGCATTCGGCTGGCAGCGCAACTCGGCTCGAATCTCAGTGGCGTGCTCTACATCCTCGACGAGCCAACCATCGGCTTGCACCCGCGCGACAACGAACAACTGCTGGCGGCGCTGGCGAAACTACGGGCGCGCGGAAATTCGGTGGTCGTCGTCGAGCACGACGAGCAAACGATGCGGCGGGCGGATTGGATCGTGGACCTCGGCCCGGGCGCCGGCGAGCATGGCGGGCAAGTTGTCGCTGCCGGCCCGCCGGCCGAACTGCGCCGGCATCCCGAAAGCGTCACGGGCCGGTGTTTGCGGGCGAAGAAGCGGTTTCCGGCACGCGGGCAAAGAAGGCCGGTTGAAAATCCGAAGTCCGAAACTCGAAAACCGAAGGACGCCCGAATGCCGAAATCCGAACCGCTGGCGGAAGAACCAGTGACGGCATCCCACCTTCGAGTTTCGAACTTCGGCATTCCTTCGAGTTTCGAGTTTCGAGCTTCGGATTTGCGCTGGCTGACCTTGCGCAACGCCTCGGTTCACAATCTCCAGAACCTCACCGTCCGCTTTCCGCTGAACCGCCTCGTGCTCATCACCGGCGTGAGCGGCTCGGGCAAAAGCACGTTGATCCGCGAGTGTCTCCTGCCCGCGCTGCAAACCGCACTCAAACCCGGGTCACCCAATTCCGCTGACGGCTGGCGCCGCACTTCGCCGCCAATTGCGGATGCCACATTACAAATCACCGGCCACGAAACTCTCAAGGCCGTTTACGAAGTGGATCAGTCCCCCATCGGCCGCACGCCGCGGTCCGTGCCCGCCACCTACGTCGGCTTCTTCGACGACATTCGCGGATTGTTTGCGCAGACGCCGGAGGCGCGGATGCGCGGTTACACGGCCAGCCGGTTTTCGTTTAACAGCCCGCAAGGACGGTGCCCCCAGTGCGCCGGCGCGGGCCAGGTAAAGCTGGAGATGAACTTCCTTCCGCCCGCCTTCGTGCGCTGCGAGATGTGCGGCGGCACGCGCTTCAACCACGAAACCCTCGACATCGAATACCGCGGCAAAAACGTGGCCCAGGTCCTGGAGCTTTCGGTGGAGGAAGCCATCGAGTTCTTCGCCCCCATCACGAAGATCAAGCGCGCGCTTCAGGCGCTGCACGACACCGGCCTGGATTACCTCAAGCTCGGCCAGACCAGCCCCACGCTCAGCGGCGGCGAAGCCCAACGGGTCAAGCTCGTGACGCACTTGCTGACGGGTCTCAAGGAAGCGCGCGAGCTTCCCCTCACTTGGCCTGCCGGCAACCCTCTCCCCACTGGATGGGCAGAGGGACGGGGTGAGAGGCGCGAGTTCAAGCGAAACCTCTTCATCCTCGAAGAACCCACCATCGGCCTCCACGCCGCCGACGTGCGGCTGCTCGTGGACGTGCTGCAACGCCTCGTTGACGCCGGCCACTCAGTCATCGTCATCGAACACAATCTCGATCTCATCGCGGAAGCCGACTGGATCATTGACCTCGGCCCGGAAGGTGGAGCTGGCGGTGGGCACGTTGTTTGCGAAGGCACACCCGAACTGGTTGCGCGCAACAAATGCTCGCACACCGGACATTTCCTCCATAAGCTTCTCACCGGCAAATGAGCCTCGCCTACGAAGAAATTCTTGAAGGCCTGCCTGCATTGCGCCAACCACCGGGCGAGCGACACGAGCGGATTTGCGAACGCCTGCACGAGCGCGTCGCCGCCAGCGTGGCGAAGAACCCGACCGCGCGCCTGCTCGCGCCCCGCACTCAGGTTTCCCTTCGGGCCGGTGCGACGTTCCGGCCCGACCTCGCGCTGGTCACCAGCGCCACCGGCAAACTCTGGCTCGCCGCCGAGATTGTGAACTCCGGCGATCACCACCCGGACACGGTCATCAAGAAACTGATCTACGAAGAAGTGCGCGTGCCGCGGCTCTGGATGATTGACCCGCGCTACGACAACGTGGAGGTCTATCACGCCAGCGAGTTCGGCTTGATCCTCAAGGGCATTCTGGCCGGCCAGGAACTGCTCACGGAGGCCCTGCTGCCGGAATTTCAACTGCCCATCGCCGAATTGTTCCGTGCTTGAACGCACCAACGGTCAATTCCTCCGCTGCCATTCCGCAAGGGCCCGGCTCACGGCCTCAAGGTGGACCTGCAACGCAGCCCGGCCGAAACACACCAGCAAAACCTTCTCAATGCCTGTGTCGCGTTCCAAAAACTTCCGAATCTCCGTGACGGCAATCCGCGCCGCGCGCTCCATCGGGAAGCCATACGCTCCGGTGCTGATGGACGGGAACGCGACGGTCCGCGCGCCGTGCTTCACCGCCAGTGCCAACGAATTCCGGTAGCAGCTCGCCAGCAATTTATCCTCGCCATGTCCGCCGCCGTGCCAGACCGGGCCGACGGTGTGAATCACAAACTCCGTCGGTAACCGGTAGCCTTTCGTGATTTTCGCCTGGCCCGTCGCGCAACCGCCGAGCGTGCGGCACTCCGCGAGCAACTCCGGCCCTGCCGCGCGGTGAATCGCCCCATCCACTCCGCCGCCGCCCAGCAACGTTGCGTTCGCCGCGTTCACAATCGCGTCCACGGTTTGCATCGTGATATCCCCTTCGATGACTTCGATTCGACTGCCACATTCTTGTTCATTCATAAGACGCCTCCGCGTTTCATCCGCCGCCTTCGCTGCTCCGAGCGATGGCTTCGGAGAACAGACCGAGCACTTCCGCCCGCACGAGCGCGCCGATGAGCCGCCGTTCCGCTGCTGTGTTCACCACCGGCACGTTTCGCTGCTCGCTCGAAAGCATGACCGGAAGCACGTCGAGCAGCCGCTGGTTCGGCGTCACGCACGGCGGCGGCGGACGCATCACGTCGGACGCGATGATTCCCCGCAGTTCGTGGCCCGCGTTCAAGAACGGTTTCAAGTCGTGCAACGACACCATGCCCACAAGTCGCCGCTCTCCATCCACCACCGGAAGGAAATTGTTTGCGCTGGCGAGGAATCGCTCGGCCATTTCCTGCAACGCCGCATTCTCGCCGATGGGCGGAACCGGCTCGCGCATGAAATCGCCCACCCTGCGTTCCGTCGCCGCGCCCGGCCGCAGGCTCTCGGCGGCTGCCGCAACACCCCGTAACCGCAGCGGTTCAGTATAGACCGATTCCTTGTGCAGCCGGCTCGCGACGAGGATTGAAACCGCGCACGCCAGCATCAGCGGCGGCATTATCGAGTAGTTCAGCGAAATCTCGAACACCAGAATCATCGCCAGCAACGGCGAGCGCGTGGTGGCGGAAAGCACGCCGCCCATGCCGACGAGGGCGAAGGCGCTGATCGGCATTCCCTCCCCACCACGAACCAGATGCAGCGCCAGCCCGAACAACCCACCGACACCGGCGCCCAGAAACAGCGTGGGTGTGAACACACCGCCGACCGTGCCCGAGCCGACGGTGATCACAGTCGCTAGCAGCTTGGCGGTCAGCAGGCCGGTGAGAAACACCAACGCCCATCTTTGACCCGTCAGTCCTTCGTGCAGCCAGGAGGTGCTCAGTTCGTCGAACTGCCCGTGCAGAATCCGGTTTGTCACCATGTAGCCATTGCCCCACACACCGGGAAACGCCAGCGCAATCGCGCCCACCACCAGTCCACTCAGCGCCAGTCGCACGTAAATCGGCCCCGGCAGTTTTCGAAACCGTCCCTCCGCCGCGCGCACCATCTTCAGAAACAGCGCGCCCATCACGCCGCACAGCACACCCAGCAACACAAACCACGGCAACTGGCCCAGCCGCGTGAATTCCAGCGGCGGCACGATGTACCATGGCCGGATGCCGAAGAAACTCCGCGACACCACGCTCGCCACCACTGACGACACGACCAGCGGGGCAAACAGGTTCATTGAAAAATTCCCCAGCACGACGAGCGCCGCGAACACGGCTCCCGAAATCGGCGCGTTGTATGCCGCCGCAATGCCGGAAGCCGCTCCGCAACCGACCAGCAGCCGCAACCGGTACGGCGGCCAGTTCCGCCATTGCCCCCACTTCGACGCCAGCGTCGCCGCCAGTTGCGTGATGCCGCCCTCGCGACCAATGGACGCACCCGTGCCAATGCTCACGAGCGAAGACGCCGCCTTCACCACGCCGCTGCGAAACGGCAACCGCCCGTCGCCCGCCACCACCACTTCCAGCAGATTCGTCGAGCCTTGCCGCCCCACGAGCCGCAAACCCCAGTGCAGCACCAGCCCGGCGCACAGCCCGCCCAGCGCCGGCGTCAGCAGCCGATGCAGGTTGCCCATCATCTCCGCCACCTCCACCGGATCAGCCGAACTGCGCAGGAACAGGTGCTTCGCGGATTCGATCCCGTGGTAAAAGCAGAGGTTGACGAATCCGCCGAGGATGCCGACGCCCGCCGCCAGCAGCAGGTGCAACGCCTCCTCGCTCAAGCGCACGCCTTCGCGCAGACGCAAAGCACGCCGCCAGTAGCGGCGAATCAACGCCTCGGCTCGCACCGTCACCCGATGGGCGAGTCGTTTGGCAGCAACCCAAGTCTCCACGCAACAAGTCTAGCGCGAATCCCGCGCGTTTCGAGCTTCGATTTTGGCCTACGGTGGCAGAGCGAAGCGGCGACACCGTGTTTGGGATTTCTTCGGTGTTGGAAGTTGGATGTTGGTTGTTGAATGTTCCATCTCCCGAAGACCGGCGTGGCGCTCCGCTTCCCCCCGCAATCCAAGACGTTTGACCGCGTCCGTTGGATTAACTCGCCAACGCCACCCGCGCCCGCTTCAGGGCGGCGCCGGGATACGGGTAGATCAGCGCGATCTGCTTTAGCAACTCTGGGTTCAAATCCGCTTCCGTCGGCATGCGGCCCAGCTCGCGGGCCAAGTTTTGCAGCGCCAGCTCGATGGCGCGCTTGGTGACCTTTCTGCGTGGTCGTGTCACACTCCGCCGTGGCACTGTGAGTTCTCCGTTCGTTGTTGCGTTCTGGCGCATCGCTGAAAGCTTCTTCCTCGTGATGTGCACGTATTTCGGATCAACATCTACCACAACGAACTTTCTTCCCAACTTCGCTGCGGCGATGGCCGTCGTCCCTGCACCGCAAAAGGGATCGAACACCAGGTCGCCACGGTTCGTCGTGAGCTGAATGATCCGCTCCATTAACTTTTCCGGCAACTGACACGGGTGCGCGTCGCGGTCGCGCTTGTGCTTGATGCGATGCACGTCGAACCACACGTCGGACAGCTCGACACGCGCGTCGTCGCCCTTTGCCTTGCGGTCGCGGATGCAGGCGGCGCGCAGGCAATACTTCGGCGAATCGGGTCGTTGCACCGCCTCCGGATCCGGTCGCGCACCAAAACCGGCGTAGTTGAAAACCGGCTTCCCGCCCGGCTTGGTGTAATAAAGCAGCGCGTAGTGCGCAGGCATCAACCGCCCGCGCGGTTCGGACAGCGCGTCCCACGCGATCCAGTGCCGGAACTCCAGTCGCGAATTCAGGAACGCCGCGTGGTGCATCGCCCAGCGCGGGAGGTTCACCGCGAACAGGCTGCCGCCCGGTTTGAGCGCGCGCGCCATGCCATCGAGCCACCGCTCGCACCACTCCAGGTAATGCCGCTCGGCCAGCGCGTCGGAGTAATTCGCGTAGCGCTTGTCCAGATTGTAAGGCGGATCGGCAAAGACCAGATCGAACGCGCCTTCGGGATGCAGCTTTGCGACTTGGTCGAGGAACGCGACGCAATCCGCTTCATAGACTTCGTCCCGGGCGAGCCGCCGCAAGCGCACCGGAGGCGGCGCCGGCAACGAATTGCTGCTTAAAACGGGATCGCGGTTCCGTTCGACTGCCGCCAATCCCTTGACGCGCCGCACCACGTGCAATCGCGGTCCTTCCCTGCCAGGCGTGAGCGCCGCAAGCCGAGCTAGCACGACGTCGGGGAGGACGCCGTTGCGCAAGCGGCGTCGCGGCAGGTCGCGCCACACATCGGAGAGCGCCGCGCCTTTCGGATTCATCAGGTGCTTCTTGCCGCCCCAGTCTTTCAGCATCTTGCCGCACGCCGCGCACGCCAAGTGCGGCACGCGCTCGTTCGAGGTGTCCAGCGGAAACGGCGTCGGGTTTTTGCGGCTGGCGTCCTGCTTTCGAAACAGCAGCACGCCCACATGGGTTGGCTTGAGGAAATCGCCGCGTGGCGCATCGTCCAAATCCAGCGCGATCCAGTATTTAAAAACCAGTCGCGCGCCAGAAACGCGAAGTTGCTCCAGACGCCGCCCCCAAAACGGCAGCTCGCGCGGCGCGCCATAGACGAACAGCAAAGCGCCGAACCGCAGCACCCGCACGCAATCGCCGAGGAGCGCCACCGACTCCGCCGACAAATCCTCCCGGCGTGCCGGCGCGACGGCTAGTTTTGCCGCCGGATCAAAATGCGTGCTCACCGCGACTACGTGGCGACTTTCCGAAGGCATCCGTCGTAGGCCGTCACCATCCGGTGTTGCGATTTGTTCCCAAAATGACATTGACACGCACGTGTTTTAGCGAAATTGGCCCCATACGAAAGCCGAAAACGGCTTGCGGAAGCTGCAACAGGCACGGGATGAACTTCCATCGTGATTAGCCGTCGCTTGCGTGACACGCGAGATTTTCGTTTCATTCGAGCGATGTCTCGTACTGGCAGACGAAGTTTGGCCAAGAACCCCGCCTGAAAGGATGTAGGTGATGATGCATGAGCGCAACAGTTCCGATCGAATTACGACAAAAACCCTCATTCGAGGAGTTCCTCACGACCTGCACGCCGTTATTCAGGGACGCGTCGCTTGAGCGCGAAATGGAGGAGCGGGTGGAATCGATTGTGTCGAATTTGCTCGATTTCAAGTCCGAAAAAGCTGGCGAAGAATTGCTGGCAGAGTTTTTGTGCAGGGAACCTGAGTTTCTCGGTGTCGTGCTGGCCATGACGAATCTGTCACAAGAGAAGTTCTTGCGCATCATTACCGCGGAACGATTTCTGAATCGCGACTATGCAAGGGAGTGGAATGCGGATGTCATTTACAGGAAAATTAAATCGGATCCGGCTTTTGCGATGCGAATCGCGAAACTCTTCATCGAAGGAAGAGCCAACCCCCTGCTGGTCTCACAAGTGGCAGATTTCTATTTGAACCAGCTTTGCTTGCCGCCCAATTGGCAAGAGCTGATCCGGGACAGAAATCTTGTCGGAAACATCGTCCGGAAAAAACTCACGGGCGAGTACACCGACCTGAAGGGTGATTGCGTGGAAGGGTTGTTGCGAGCAAGACTCCAAGCGCTGAAAGACAGATACGGATTCACGTACACAAAGGGCCAAGTCGAATTTCTCGGCAAGGAGGTGGATCATGTGATCCCCTCTTTCGAAGAGCCTTCTGTTCTGATAATGAGCTCATACATGGAAACCACGTCCAGCGGACAAACAGCGCGGGCCAATGAGCAGCAAACGATGTATGCAAAACTGAGAGAGCAGCACATCCGATACGGAACAGAGATCGCATTTGTGAACGTCGTGGATGGGGCTGGCTGGTTAGCGCGGCGGTCTGACTTGAAGAAGCTGTACCGGGGATGCGATTTTTGCTTAAACATAAGGACTTTGCCTAACCTGGACGGCATTGTGTTGAAATACGTCCCGGCGCGCTTCTTTGCGAAGCAGGCAAAGCCTGATTTGACGCTGACGTGAAGGATTCCTGCGACGACCGGTCATTCTGGAGCAGAAATTGGGGTTGAAGGAGTCAGGCGAAATGAAGCAGATCGAAAAGCAGGTGGTCGAAAACAAGAAATCGGCTCAGGCTTGGGCTCGGCAAGCCGGCGCAATGAACCTGACCGTTTTGACCCCAGATGAGAACCTCGCCTCTGTTGCGAAGCCGCAGCTTGAGGTCGTCAGCAAGCTCAGGCTATGCCCTGAAGACTGGCTCGTCGTATGTGGGGGATTCGAAGACAGAGCTCTCGGCGTTTTGGAAAAGGCGGTTTCGGAGGCCGTGCCATTTAACGTCTTGCTCGTGAATTACCGCCCTGTTTTCAAAGAGAACAGGGCAGCGCTCATACGTAATGTCTGCCAACGAGCGGGCATTCAACCGACAGAGATGGCTTACGACCGGCAAGAACCCTCGGGCTTCGGCAACATCGTTGCTGAAAAATTGGCTGAGTGCCGCGGTCGCGTCATCGTGGATGTATCAGCCATGTCGCGTTTACTGATAGTGCAAATCCTAGTGGCTTTGGGGTCGCGGCAGGGCGGATTCCTCAAGTCTTTTGTCGCGTATGCTGAAGCGGAGCGCTACGCTCCGAGTGAGGCGGAGGCCCAAACAGCATTGGCCAAATCCGAATCCGATCCGACGTTTCCAGTTCTGTTCCTCTCTTCCGGTGTTTACCAGGTTACCCTCGTTCCCGAGTTGACATCATTCGCGCCCGCTGGAGCACAAACACGGCTCGTCGTTTTTCCGTGCCTCGACGCACATCACCTGACGGCGCTCCGCGCCGAGATTCAACCCTCACGGTTCACTTTCATTGAGGGCGTCCCGCCGCAGTCTCAGAATCGCTGGAGGCAAAAACTGATAGCAGACGTAAACCGGCTCGACACAATTCGCGATGCTGAGAGATGCCATGCAAGCACGCTGGATTATCGTGAGACGCTTGACTGCTTATTCAAGTTGTATGCCGCCCACGCGGTTCAAGAACGTCTGTTGATTTCCCCGACGGGCAGCAAAATGCAGACTGTCGCCGTGGGGATTTTTCGTTCGTTTGTCGAGGACGTTCAGATTGTGTACCCGACTCCACGTGGATTTCGGAAACCCGACGCATACACGTTTGGCGTCGGCCCTCTGCACTTGCTGCCGCTTGAAGCATTCTCTGCCGCTGGCCCAAGTTGAAGATTCGCGTGGTCTTCCATTCACCGCACCCAGTGGCTGGCCAGGCAGTCTGCTCGCGCGGCGTGCCATGGACGAACACCAACGCGCCGAACCGCAACACCCGGACGCACTCGCCCAGCAACGCCAAAGACTCCGCCGACAGATCCTCCCGGCACGGCGGAATGAGGGCCAGTTTCGCCGCCGGATCGAAATTCGTGCTCACGGCGACGACCTCGCGACTTTCTGAAGCCTCGCTCGCGAGAGCGTCCGGGCGCGTGAATTCAATGGTGTGCCAGGCGCGTTCCATGTTTGACCGGGCGCGAGTGTGGAAGGAGAGCCTGCTGAGATTCAACCATGAATCGTCTCGCATTGCTTTCCGAATTTTCTCGCCAAGTTGCCGCAAACTCCCTTGCATGGAAAACACGACTCATGAAAGAACTTCGGCGCCTCCTCGGGATTTTCACTCTTGCTGCCTTTCCGATGTTCGGCGCGCTTTTGTGGACGGAGTCCGCCCGCGCGGCGGATTCGTCCGGCAACGCGCGCCCGAATTTCGTCGTCATTCTCGCCGACGACCTTGGCTTCTCCGACATCGGCTGCTACGGCGGTGAGATCGCCACACCAAACCTCGACCAGCTTGCGGCGAACGGCCTTCGCTTCACGCAGTTTTACAACACGGGCCGCTGCTGGCCGACGCGGTCGTGCCTCCTCACCGGTTACTACGCTCAACAAATCCGCATGGACCCGCCGCGCGACCGGTTGCCGCAAGGCACACGCGTGTTGCCGCACTACCTCAAGCCGCTGGGCTACCGCTGCTACCACGTCGGCAAATGGCATCTGCTCGGCGCGCCCAAGCCCGTGGCCGATGGCGGCTTCGACCACTCCTACTGGTTCGAGGACTTCGACCGCTACTTCACACCAAGCCGGCATTTCGAGGACGACAAACTGGCGGCGCCCGTCAAACCGGAGGACGGTTACTACACGACAACCGCCTTCGCGGATCACGCCGTGAACTACCTGAAGAATCACGCGGCGAATCACGCCGGCGAACCATTCTTCCTCTACATCGCCTTCATCGCGCCGCATTTCCCGCTGCACGCGCTGCCGGAGGATATCGCGCACTATCGCGATCGCTACCTCGAAGGTTGGGACGCCGTGCGCGAGCGACGCTGGCAACGTCTTTGCAAAATGGGCATCGCCAACAACGCGCTGCCGCCGCTCGATGAACAACTCACGCCGCGCTATTTGAAGAGGGACATTCCCGAAATCCTCGGCCCCGGCGAAGTGCTCCACGCCATTCCGTGGAAGAATCTGAACGACGAGCAAAAACGATTTCAAGCCATCAAGATGGCCATCCACGCCGCGATGGTGGACCGCGAAGACCGCGAAATCGGCCGCGTGCTCGACCAACTCCGCGCCATGGGCGCGTTCGAAAATACCGTCATCTTCTTCCTGTCTGACAACGGCGCGGACGCCACATTGATGGTGCGCGGCGATGGACACGACCGCACGGCGCCGCCCGGTTCGGCAAAATCCTTCCTCTGCATCGGCCCCGGTTGGGCCAGCGCCAGCAACGCGCCGTTCCGTCGTCACAAAATCTGGACGCACGAGGGCGGCATCGCCACGCCGCTCATTGTGCACTGGCCCGCCGGCATCCAGGCGCGCGGCGAGTTGCGCCGTGACATGGGCCACGTCGTGGATTTCGTGCCGACGCTGCTCGAACTCGCCGGCGGTCGAGCTTCGGAAGGATGGAACGGCGTCAAAACCCTGCCGCTCGCGGGCAAGAGCCTCGTGCTAGCCTTCGCCCGGAACGGCGCCGTGCGACGTGACTTCCTGTTCTTCCGGCACGAAGGCAATCGTGCGTTGCGGATGGGCGATTGGAAATTGGCCTCGGCGCGCGAGGATCACGACGCGTGGGAACTGTTCAACCTCGCCACCGACCGCGGCGAGATGAAGAACCTCGCGTCCAGCCAGTCCAAACGTCTGCAAGCGATGGAGGCGGAATGGAAGCGGCTCGACGAAGAGTATCGTCGCCAAGGCGAGCGACCTTGACGTGCGCCGGCGACGCCGCTTACCCGAGCTTCTGCCGGAAGCGCAGCACGCACAGGCTGAAGAAGCCCGCGGCCATGCCGGCCAGCACAACGAAGTGCAGCCAGTAATCCTGGATCGAAGCTCCCCGCAGCATGATGGCACGCATCAGTTCAATAAAATAGGTCGCCGGGATCATTGCGCTGATCCATTGGAAGATGCGTGGCATGGTCTCGATGGGGAAGATGAAGCCGGAAAAAAAGACCGATGGCAGGATCAGCGCCAGGGATATTTGCATGGCCTGCATGTGGTTCTGCGCCCGCGTGGAGATCAGCAGACCCACACCCAGCAGCGTGAAAACGTAGAGGAATGCCGCCAGAAACAGCGCGCTCATATCGCCGCGAATCGGAATCCCGAACACCCACCGCGCCACGAAGAAAATGCCCGTCGCCATCGTCATCGAGATGCAGAGGTACGGCATGATCTTGCCGAGCATGAGGCCGGACTTGGAGAGCGGCGCAACGAGCAGATTCTCCAGCGTCCCGCGCTCGCGCTCGCGCACGATGGACAGCGCCGTCGCCAGCACCGTGGCAATTTGCAGCGCCAAGCCCATCACCCCAGGCACGAAGAAGTGCGCGCTTTTCATCGTGGGGTTGTACAGCATCTGCGGACGCACCTCGATCGGCATCTCGCGCCTGCCGGACTCCTTCAGCGTTGTCACCAGCGACTCGCGCATGGCCAGACCCATCGCGGTTTGCAGCGCCTGCAGGGCGATGGTCGAACTGGATCCGTCAATGAGCACCTGCACCTGGGCGTTGCGGCCGGCGCGCACGTTGCGCGCGAAGTCGGGCGGGATTTGGACGCCCACGTAAGCCCTGCCCTGCCGGATGGCGGCGGACAACTCGTCCACGCTCGACACTTCGCCGACGACGCGGAACGTAGCCGTGTTTTCGAGTTTCTCGAGGAACTGGCGGCTCTCCACTGTGCGATCCTGGTTGAGCACGACCGTCGCCATGTGCTTCACGTCGTTGTCCAGCGCGAAGCCGAACGCGATGATCTGCACCACCGGCGGGAAGAACATGAAGAACAGCGCCGTCGGGTCGCGGAACACGACGGTGAATTCCTTGAGCAGGATGGCGGTGAAGCCGCGAAAGGGAGTCTTCATTTGCCGCCTCCGTTTTCCGCCTGCTCAGCCGACAGCGTGACAAATACATCCTCCAGCGACGGCGCGATGGGCCGGATGTCCGGGTGTTGAATGCCGACCTCAGCCAAGCGATTCACCAGCGCGGATTCACTCACGCCGTTTTCCACCAGCAGGTGCATGGACTGGCCGAACACCGTCGCACTGCGCACGCCGGGCATTTGCCGCACGGCTTGCAGGCCCACGGTCACGTGGTCGCAGGTTACGTCGAGCCGTCGCGCGCCGGATGGATTCACGGCGGGCAGCGTCTTCAGATCGTCCGGCACGCCGCACACGATGAGCTTGGACATGTAGATGTAGCCCACGTGCGAGCACCGCTCCGCCTCGTCCATGTAATGCGTCGTCACGAAGAGCGTCATGCCTTGGCCGGAGAACTCGAAGAGCAAATCCCACAACTCGCGCCGCGCCACCGGGTCAATGCCCGCCGTGGGCTCGTCGAGGAACAGCACGGTGGGCTTGTGCATGAGCGCGCAGGCCATGGCAAGCCGTTGCCGCCAGCCGCCCGAGAGCAGCGCCGCGCGCCGGTTCAGGTAGGGCGACAGATGCGCCAGGGCGATCAACTCGTCCATGCGCTGCCGGAGCGCCGCGCCGCGGAAGCCGTAGAGCCGGCCGTAGAACAGCAGGTTCTCCGTCACCGTCAGCTCGTCGTAGAGCGAGAACTTCTGGGACATGTAGCCGATGATGCCCTTGAGCTGGTCGCTCTGCCGGGCGACATCGAAGCCCGCGATGCGCGCCTGGCCGTCGCTTGGGGCAAGAATGCCGCAAAGCATCCGGATGACCGTGGACTTGCCCGAGCCGTTCGGGCCGAGGAAACCGAAGATCGAACCCTTGCCCACCGAAAACGATACGTGATCCACAGCCGTGAAATAGCCGAAGCGTTTGGTGAGGTTTTCGACTTGGATTATCGCGTCGGCCATCGGCGTGTCTTCGCTTTCTGCGGCTCAGTGAACCGCAACCGCCTGGCAAACGCGAGCCTGATTCAACCGGCGAAATCCAGCTCGCGATATTTGCCCACTTTGAGCGTGCCGACTGCGTCGGAAACCTTTTCCTAGTGCCTCTGAATCTTCGGCCAACTGGTCGTCGGCAGGACCAGCTTGTTCCCATGCCAACAGCAGTTCTTCTTTGAGCCGATAGGCCTTGGCCAACCGCTGATTTCGTTCCAGCGCTTGCTGGGATTCGCGGGTCTGCGGCTGGGGCAAATGATTTCGCCGATAGAACCGCAACCACCGCGTTCCCTCGCGGGCGACCGTGGCATCTTCGTTCTCGGCCTTGCGCACCAGTTGCCAGCACGACACCGAAGGGTTGCTTGAATTCGTCGTCGAGAAATGCCATCGTGCGCCCCGCAGCCAAAACAACAAAGACCATGAAAGTCAAAATCACGTGCTATCTGGAAGTGGTTTCCTCCTGGTGTCACTGGGCGGAACCGGCGTGGGCGGAACTCAAGCGGCGCTACGCTGACCGCGTCGCATTCGGCTGGAAGCTCGCGCAAATGCCGGCGGAAGCTTACCCGATTTCCAAGAGCCAGGAGGTTTGGTTCTACCGGCGCAGCGGCACGATCATGTGTTCGCCCTATGCGCTGAATCCGGACTGGTTTGAACCGGGCGTCAAGCAATACATCGTGCCGAATCTCGTGGCGGAAGCGGCGCGGGATTTGGGTGTGACGGATGACCGCGTTCGGTTGGCGCTTGCCGATGCCGCGCAGCGGAAAGGACAGAAAGTCGGGCGATGGGAAGTCGCAGTGGCCGTCGCGGCGAAGGCTGGCAAGCTGAACAAGACGAAGCTCCTTTCCCGTGCGAAATCTCACGCCGTCACCGCGCACATCGAAAAGACGACCGCGGAATTCCACGCGTTGCAGGTGACGCAACGCCCGACGTATCTCATCGAGAATTCGATCGGCGACCGGGCGGTGTTCTCCGGCATCGTGCGCGTGGAACCTTTGGCGGCGGCGCTTGACGCGTTGCTGGCGGATCAGGCGGCTTACGATTCGTGGGAGGCGCACTTTGGCCCGCCACCGGCGAAGTGATGTCCGATGGTTGAAGGCAGCGGAGGTCAGGCGGGTCTGTGCTCGCGACAGCGCTAGGGCTTCGGAGCAGTTCCCGCCCCCCCCGTGAACGGCAACAGGCTGGGCGGCATTCGCAGGAGCGGGCGGAATGTCCGCCGGCTTCGGCAACGCGGCTTCGAGGATTTGACCGCGCCGCAACTTGATCTCGAAGTCTTCACCGACCTTCTTCACACCGCTGCGGTTCCACTTCGGTTCACGCCCGCCGAAGTTGTCGCGGATTTTGACCACGCCGTCGCTACCGGCGACGATGCGCAACCATGTCGTCGCATTGTTCCCGCGTCGCGCGGAGACGCGGTGGCCACCCTCGGCGTGCAGGTCATCGAACGCCGCGTCGTGCCAGCGCCACGGCGTCGCCGGAAACACGCGGATGATGCCGGCACCACCGCTGCCGGGCCTGGTACTCCAGCTTTGCAGCAGCATGTCGTGCACGGCGGCCAGCGCGAGGAAGTTGCCCTCCAGCGTGAAAGGTCGGTAGGTCATGTCGCTGAAGCCGGACTTGGTTTGGTCGCCGTTGGCGTGGAAGCCGTTTCGCAGGACGAAGGCGCGGGTGTAGATGTCCAAGTTGCGAAGCGCGGCCTCAGCGTCGCCGACGCGGGCACGCAGCGCGGACATCCACGTGAAGCTGTAGCCGCACCACTGGCGCGTGCCCAGAGCGTCCCACTGCTTCAGCGAACTCTCGATCATCTGGCGTTGCCGCGGCCCGTCCTCGGTCGTGATGAGGTTGAAGGGATAAAGGCCGATGAGGTTCGAGAGATGGCGATGGCTTTCGGTCAAGGGCGTGCGTTCATCGAGCAGCAACGTGCCGTCAGGCACGGCGTGGAAATCGCCGAGCTGCCGGGCCGTAGCGGACCAGCGCGCCGAGGCGGTGGTGTCCCCACATGCCGCCGCCATTTCGGCCAGCGAGAGGAACAGCATCCGCAGCGACATGAGATCGTAGTTGCTGTTCGGGATGAGAAACGCACGACGCGAGTTGTTGAAAATTTCCGGCGAACTGGAGAGCGGCAGCTTGAGCACGCCGTTGGCGTCCGGTTTCAGCAGGTGAATGAGGCAGTCGCCGACTTCGCGACACCACGGGTAGGCGCGCGTTCGCAGGAAGTGCTGGTCGCCCGTGTAGCGCCAGTGCAAGTAGAAGAGGTGCGCGTTCCAAGCGCCCATTGTGGGCGAGAGGCTGTATTGCCCCCAACCGCCGAGCGCCTGACCCTGCAAACTCATCACACCCGGCACAGCGGCGCCGGGCGCGTCGTAGAACTCCTTCGCGAACTTCCGGAACGTGGGCAGCAATTGCCACAGCAAATCGAGGAACGAAGCGCCTTCGTCAAAATGCCCTGCCGCCTGGTAACCCATGTAAGTCATCTGCGTGTTCAGGTCGTTGTGGTAATCGCCTTTCCACGGCGGTAGCCCGCCGGAGTCCGCCGTCCAGACGCCTTGCAGTGGCACGGGCGGCGCGCCACGCCGCGAGGCCGCGCCGTAGAAATAGCGCACCAGGTAGTAGTGCTGCAAAATGTGCGCCTCCGGCACTTCGACTCGCGAGGTCTCCCAAAACCTGGCCCACCACGCCGTGTGCGCTGCGAAGAGCCGGTCGCAGCGTTGCCGGAGCGCGTCCTGCACCCGCCGCTGTGCAACCGCAGCCGGACTCTTGTCTTCGTTGCGCGTTGCCACGGTGACGGCCAGCAAAGTCTCGTCGCCCGCCCGCTTCCAGCCAACGCAGACGGCGTAAGCGAAATCATCCGCCGCCTGCTGCTCGAACCAACGCAATCCTTCGCTCTCGCCTGAGCGCGCCGGCGGGTAGCCGAGTTGCTTCACGGCATCGGGTGGTTTGAGCCGCACTTCCAGCACCGGCTCGCCGGGGATGCGAACCAACGCCACCGGCTCCGCCACGCTGGCCGCGCTGACAAAGGCTCGAAGGATTTTCCCATCCGGCAACTGCACGCGGCCTTCCGCTGTGGCCAGGTTCAACTCAAAACCCTGGATGCCCTGCCCGGCGCCAAGTGTGATTTCCACGCGCCCCGCCGGAAGTTTCGTCGGCGGACCATTGCCATCGTAGTTCGAGTCGAAGACCTCGTTGAATTCGTTCATCCGGTTCTCCGCGACCATGCGTTGCATCGCGGCCCAGTTGAACCGGTCACGCACAGCGATGTGTTTTTTTGAGGGCCGCTCGTCCCACAGATCGCCGCGGTCGAGCGAGAGGCGGAGTGTATTCGTCTCACCCCAAAGCAGGACACCCATCGCGCCATTGCCCAGCGGGACAGCTTCGTCCCACGTCTGGATGGGCGCGGTGAGGCGCAGATTCAAGTCCGGGCCGGGAAGTCGCGAAGCCGATTGGGCGGAAAGAGATCCAGCGAGGAGGATGAGCACGGTCAACAGTAGCGAAGTCTGCGAATCGAGACGCTTCATGGCGGCGAGTTTCCAACGTGACCGCGCCCGACTCAAGCACGGATGGCTCGAATGGGAGTTCCGGGCGTAGGAGGTTCCCCATTGCCAAAGCGGACGATGCGGAAATGCAATTCCCGCGCGACATCCGTTGGTCTTGACCGTAAGCTCGCCGCTGCGATGAATCCTCGCGAACGCGTTCTGACCGCGCTGGCGCATGAACAACCGGATCGCACGCCCTGCGATTTCTGGGCCGAGCCGCCGACGTGGAATCGGCTCTTCGCCCACGTCGGGCACAGCGACAAGGATCGCCTGCTCGATGACTTGGGCGTGGACGTGCGGCACCTCGAAGCGCCGGCGCCGCTGGAGCAGGAAACCGGCGCAGGCGTGATGCAAAACTTCTGGGGCGAGCGTTTCGTTTTCCGACCGACACCTTGGGGGCCGATGCGCGAAGACACGAAAGGCGCACTGGCCGACGCGCAATCGATGGCCGACCTAGAAGGATTCGACTGGCCCAGCCCGGATTGCCTCGACCGCTCGACGCTTCGCGAACAGTGTCAGCGGCATGAACAGCACGCTCTGCTTTATGGCTTCGCCGATGTGTGGGAACGGCCGGGATTGGTGCGGGGTTGGGAAGAGTTCTTCGTTGACATGGTCGAGCGGCCCGAGTGGGTGCACTTCCTCTGCTGCAAGTTCACTGACTTCTACCTGGAGGACTACACGCGCGCGGCGGAAATTACCCGCGGCCGGATTGACCTCTACCTCCTCATCAGCGACCTGGCCGGGCAGCGCGGGCCGCTGGTTTCAATGAACATGTTTGCCGAGTTCGTCGCGCCGTATCTGCGGGAAATGATCGTCCGTATTCACAGTCTGGGTGGGCGGGCACTCTTTCACACCTGCGGCGCAGCGGCGAGTTTCATTCCAGAACTGATCCGCCTTGGCGTGGACGTGCTGGATCCCATTCAGCCCACGGGGCCGCAGATGCAGCCCGAGAACCTGAAAGCGAAATTCGGGGAACAACTCAGCTTCCACGGCGGCATCGACATGCAGCAACTGCTGCCGCACGGCACGCCGGAACAAGTGGCGGCCGAGACGCGCCGCTACTGCGAATCGCTGGGCCGCGACGGAGGATACATCCTCGGTCCAGCGCACCTTTTTCAGCCGGATGTGCCGCCGGAAAACATCTTCGCGGTTTACCGAGCCAGAAGGTGAAAACCAAAGACTTGGTTTGCGTTACCGGCCAGCTTCGCCCATCGCGGCAGTTCTCCTCAATGCTCCTGTCGCTCGCCGCCCCCTTGCTCGTGGCGACAGCCGGAGTGACCGGCGAACAGGCGAAGCTCGTGGATTCGCTGGACGTTGCGCCGGTTTGGGCCGGGCATCCCGTGGGCTTCGCGTTGCTCACGCAACCGCCACATCAATTCGTGGCTTTCTACGACGACCGCCGCCAGATGACTGTCGCGCAGCGCAGGCTCGACGAGCCGAAATGGACCTTCTCCAAGCTCCCGGACACGACCGGCTGGGACTCGCACAATTACATCGCACTGGCGGCGGATGACGATGGCTTTCTGCATCTGAGCGGCGACATGCACGTTGTGCCGCTGGTGTATTTCCGCACGACGAAACCGTGGGATGCCGCGACGTTCGTTCGCGTGGACAGAATGGTAGGCAGCGAGGAAGAGCGTTGCACTTACCCGCGCTTTTTCCGCGGCGCGACGAACGAGCTGCTATTTTGCTATCGCGACGGCCGCAGCGGCAATGGGAACCAGATTTTCGACGTGTACGACGGCCCGAGCAAAACGTGGAAGCGCTTCCTCGACCAACCGCTGACCGATGGCGAAGGGAAACGCAATGCCTATTTCGATGGCCCGACCAAAGGCCCGGACGGTTTCTTCCATCTCGCCTGGGTGTGGCGCGAATCGCCGGACGCCGCGACCTGCCACGACTTGAGTTACGCGCGGAGCAGGGATTTGAAACATTGGAAAACCGGCGCGGGCAAACCGCTGCCCCTGCCCATTCGGCTGGGCGAAGCCGCAATCGTGGACCCGGTCCCACAGCACGGCGGCCTCCTCAACACGAGCATGAAGCTCGGCTTCGACGATCTTCACCGTCCGACGATCAGCTACCACAAGTCGGATGCACAGGGTTACACGCAGCCGTTCATCGCGCGCCTGGAATCGGGGCGGTGGGTCTCGCACCAGGTCACGAACTGGCCTTATCGCTGGGATTTTGACGGCGGCGGCGCGCTGGTGGTCGAACTTTCCGTTTCCGGTGCGTGCGCTGAATCCGATGGCCGGCTGACGGCGGCATTCCACCACGTAAAGTTCGGTAATGGCGCGTGGCTGCTCGATCCCGAAACGCTCAGCGCCGTCGGTCTGGCGAAGCGGGAGGAAATTCCGCCAAGCTTGGCGAACGTCGAGGGAAGATTCCCCGGCCTGAAAGTGCAGTGGGCGCACGACTCCGGGCAGAGTGGCACCGCCGGCACGCGCTACAAGCTCCGTTGGGAGACGCTTGACGCCAATCGCGACATGCCGCGCGATGGTCCATTGCCTTCGCCTTCGATGTTGCGCCTCGTGACGATCAAAACGGTGGCAGACAACAAGCCCCGGTCCAAGACCAAAGGAGCGGATCGCATGAAAGCTGACCGCGCTGCCGACGCAACCGGACCTGCGCCGCGTAGTGAGTTGAAATTCACGCCCAACTCCATCAAGCTGCCGACCAATGGCTGAAGGCAAACCGAACGAGACGGCAGCGCCGGTGCGCAGAATTCGCTGGTGGCCGGCCCTCTTGATTCTGATCGTTGCAGTGGCGGCGGTGGTGTGGGTGCGCTCGCACACCGAGTGGGCGTTCCAAAAGCGCAATCTCACGGCGCTGCCGATCGTCCTCATCGCCGTCTTCCTGTTGCTGGTTTGGTGGACGTTCTTCTCTCGTGTGCGGCTTCGCCTCCGGCTGGCAATCACGTTTGGCTTTCTCGCCCTGCTGGCCGTCAGTGCGGCGCTGTTTCGCATCCGCGGCGTGAGCGGCGACTTGGTGCCGATTCTGGAATTTCGCTTTGCGAACCATGCCTTGCCCGCGGCCCAGCCCCCCGAAGCTCGCGCGCATGCCGCTTCAATGCCGCAACAATTTATCGCATCAACCAATTCCTTCCCCCAATTCTACGGCCCGGATCGCAACGGCGTTTTGTCCGGACCTCGCCTCGAAAGCAACTGGACGGCGCATCCGCCGGCGATTCTTTGGCGACAGAAAGTCGGCGCCGCGTGGTCCGGCTTCGCTATCGTCGGTGATATTTGTCTGACGCAAGAGCAGCGCGGTGAGGATGAATGTGTGGTCGCTTACGAACTCGCCACCGGAAAGCAAGTCTGGTTGCAGTCCGACAAGGCGCACTACAACACGACCATCGCTGGCGAAGGCCCGCGCGCCACGCCCACGGTCGTCAGCAATCACGTTTTCACCTGCGGGGCGACCGGATTCCTCAATTGCTTCGATCTCGCCACCGGCAAACGTCTGTGGACGCGCAACGTCCCGGTAGAGTTAGGTCGCAAAGTCCCGGGATGGGGCTTCGCCAGTTCGCCGCTGGTGGTGGACGGATTGGTGATCATCCACAGCGCCGAGAGCACGGGGCACTTGCTGTCGGCGTTCCACGCGGAGGACGGTCGGCCCGCAT
>Ga0315277_10002436_pt1 | contig 25973 bp, 15 predicted proteins | sample YL17G05_15_MG_FD_203695 | JGI IMG/M metagenome (GOLD analysis project Ga0315277, IMG submission 203695) | Sediment microbial communities from Yellowstone Lake, YNP, Wyoming, USA - YL17G05_15 | ecosystem: Environmental > Aquatic > Freshwater > Lake > Sediment | place: USA: Wyoming | collected... | reverse complement strand
TTTGGGCTCTGCCGCGGCGGGGGGCGACTGCGCCGGACCTGGGACGGTGTGGGCCTTTCGCCTCATCCGGCGCCAGAAGTGGCTCACCGGGCCCGACAGCACATAGGCCACGGTCACCACCGCTGACGTGATGTACACACCAGCCGACACCGCCACCAGGACTATCACCACCAGCCGGACCAGGTATTCGAACGGCCTCTTGGCGTGGACGTACTGGTTGAGCAGGTGGGAATACCGGAAGCTGGAGACCATCAGGAACCCGGTGAGGAGGGTGATGGTCGGCAAGGTGAAGCTCACCGTCCCCAGGAGCCACGGGCTGGATTTCCAGCCTTCGCGGATCGGCTCCAGCTCGACGAACAGCAGGACGAGGCTCGCGATGGCGGCCGCCGCACCGGGCGAAGGCAGCCCCTTGAAGCCCATGTGGGACGACTCGTCCGGCTCGTTCTCGACGTTGAACCTCGCCAAGCGCAGCGCCGCGCAGGCCACGTACACCGCCGCGAAGCCCCATGCCACCCGCTCCAGGGAGGGAAAGATCGGCAGGAAGTGCAGCGGCTCGCGGAGGATCATCACCACCGTGCGGAGCATCAGGACCGCCGGGGCCAGCCCGAAGCTGATCACGTCGGCCAGGCTGTCGAGCTGCCCGCCGAAATCGCTGGTCCGCCGCGTCATCCTCGCCAGCCTCCCGTCCAGCATGTCGCAGGCCATCGCCCCGAAGATGAGCCACGCCGCCGCGGATAGGTTGGACAATGCCGCCTGGCCCAGTGCGTCCTTGGTGGCGAAGTGGATCGACGCGAATCCCGCCAGGGCATTCAGCAGGGTGAACATCGCCGGCAGGACGGCGGTGCTCCGCAGGATGAGCCTCCGCCCCCGGCCGTGATGTCTTCGCCGGTCCGGCAGGGGGGGTTCCAACCGGCCCGCGTCCGCCGCGTCTCGCGGGCGGCGGCCGCCGACCTTGGGGATGTGAATCATCGCGATTCCTTCGCGGCAATCAGCACCGTCTCACCGGCGCGGACCTTCCGGCCCACGGTAACGCGGACCTCGCCGGCCAGCTCCCGCGGCGCCCAGAGCTCCAGCCGCGAACCGAATTTTATCATGCCGATCCGCTGACCGCACCTGACATCTTGGCCTTCCGTAAGGTCCGTCACGATCCGCCGGGCGATCAGGCCGGCCACCTGGCGGACGACCAGGGGCAGCTCCCGCCCCTCATATCGGCAGGTCATGTGAATGGTGGCCGACTCGTTCCGCTCCGGGGCGTCCGTGGCGCGGGCGTCCAGGAACGCCCCCTTGCGGCGCTCGATCTTCTCGATCCGCCCGTCGCAGGGAGCGCGGTTCACGTGCACGTCGAAGACGCTCATGAAGATGCCGATCCGGACGCCCTCGCGCCCCAGGGCGCTCTGTTCGCCGACCGGGGTTATGTCCGACACCCGGCCGTCGGCAGGGCTGACGAGCAGCCCCGCGCCCTGCGGCGGGTGACGCTCCGGGTCGCGGAAGAACCACAGCACGCAGGCCCACAGCGCAAGCGGCAGAACGAGCAGGACCAGGATGTACTTGCACACGGCGATCGCCCCCCAGATCACCAGGGCGAACAACGCCGTCTCGACCGCCGCCGTGATGGCGACCTCCCTCATGCCATATGGAGTCAGCTTGAAGCCCATTTCTCCGCGTCCGATCAATGGAACAATGCACGGACCACAAACGGGTCCTCGTGATCCCGACCTATCCCGACCTGAAACCCTAACGGGCACGGTCCGCGAAGTCAATTCATCCGCCGGCTTGCCGTTTCGCGGCGCCCGCCAAGAGGCAAGCCAACGTCACGGTCCGCCTGTCCTTCCCGGCGCCCACGGGTACAATTCCCAAGGAAAGGACCGGACCACCATGAAGAACCAGGAGATCGCCGGGACCTTCGCCCGGATCGCCGACTTGATGGACATCCTCGGCGAGGACGTCTTTCGCGTGAACAGCTACCGCAAGGCCTCACGGGTTATCGAGGAACTCCCCGAGCCGATTGAGGACTTCGCGGCGGCCGGGACGCTCCAGGAGATTCCGGGCATCGGCAAGAGCACCGCGGAGAAGATCAGGCAGTACCTTTCGAGCGGCAAGGTGGCGCTGCACGAGGAGCTGAAGGCCAAGGTCCCGCCGAAGCTGACGGACCTCCTGGAGATCTCGGGGCTGGGCCCCAAGACGGTCGCCAAGCTCTGGAAACAGGGCGGCATCACGTCGGTGGAGGAACTGAAGGAGGCGATTGTCAAGGACCCCTCGCGGCTGACGGAGATCGAGGGGCTTGGCGAGAAGAAGGTGCAGCAGATCGCCGAGTCGCTGGCGTTCCTCCAGAGCGCCGGCGGGCGGATTCGGTTGGGGGAGGCGGACCGGTTGGCGTCGGCGCTCATCGAGGCGGTCGGCAAGTGCAAAGGCGCCAAGCGCGTCGCGGCGGCCGGGAGCCTGCGCCGGGGGAAGGAGACCATCGGCGACATCGACCTGCTGTGCCATGCGCCGGCCTCGGCGGCGGAGGAGATCATCGAGTGTTTCGCCGCCGCCCCCGACGTTCAGCGCGTCCTGGCGAAGGGCGGGACCAAGGGCAGCGTGGTGCTCCGGGGCGACGTGCAGGCCGACCTGCGAGTCGTCCAGAAGGTCGAGTACGGTTCGGCGCTGGCCTACTTCACCGGTTCCAAGGCCCACAACATCCGCCTGCGCGAACTGGCGGCCAGGAAGGGCCTGAAGCTCAACGAGTACGGCCTGTTCCGCGGCGAGGAGCGGATCGCCGGGGCGGACGAGGAGGGCATATACCGGGCGCTGGGGCTGGCGTTCATCCCGCCGGAACTGCGGGAGGACCGCGGTGAGATCGAGGCGGCCATCGAGGGCAGGCTGCCGGAGCTTCTCCGCGGCGAGGACATCCGCGGCGACCTGCACATGCACACCACCGCGTCGGACGGCACGAGCACGATCGAGGAGATGGTCGAGGCCTGCCGCAAGCGCGGGTATGCCTACCTGGTCATCAGCGAACACTCCAAGAGCCAGGTGCAGGCCAACGGGCTGGATGAGAAGCGTCTGGAGGCGCACGTGGCGGCGATCCGGAAGGCGGCGAAGAGATACGATGACATCGAGGTATTGGCGGGGATCGAGGTGGATGTCTTCAAGGACGGCTCGCTGGACTTCGCCTCGGACGTGCTGGCCGGGCTGGATTTCGTGACGGCCTCGGCGCATTCGGCGCTGTCGTTGGGGCTCCGGGAGGCCACCAGGCGGCTCATCAAGGCCATCGAGCATCCGCACGTGCACAGCATCGGGCACCCGACGGGGAGGATGATCAACACCCGCCCGGGCATGGAGATCGACATCGACGAAGTCGCCGCTGCCGCCGCCTCGAACAACGTGGCGTTGGAGATCAACGCCCATTACTACCGGCTGGACCTCCGGGACACCCACGTGCGGGCGGCCATTCAGAAGGGCGCCAAGCTGGTCATCAACACCGACGCGCACTGCCTGGCCGACCTGGAGATGATGAAGTACGGCGTGACGACGGCCCGCCGCGGGTGGGCGACGGCGGAGGACGTCATCAACACCTATCCCCCGGCGAAGCTCAGGAAGTGGATAGCGCAGAAGAGGTGAGAAGTCGCCTGTAAGCGCACAGGGACCGGTGAAACTAAAAGCCCACCGATCGCCCTCGGTGGGCTTTCCGCTTGCATCGAGGAATGCTGCGCTGACGGCCGCTATTTCTCCGGCAGGATCAGCGTGGGCTTTTCCGGCACGATGGAATCCGGCACGACCGTGTCCACAGTGAACCGCTGGGTTTGCGCCAGCAGGAACTTCTGCGGTTCCTTTCCCGGCTCGCCCCTGGTGATGGCCACGATACGAAGCAGGCAGTTCTTGGAGGTGACCATCGGGACGGTCCACCGGGCAGGGCGCCCGACCTTCAGGCCGGTGGCGACGGTCTGCCACATCTGCCCGTTGTTGGGGGAGAACTCCAGCTCAAGGGTGTCGTACTTGGCGGCCTGTTCCGGGAGCCAGTCGAGGATGCGGACCGCGCCGCCGCGGAGCAGGGCGCCCGGCATCGGCCAGCCCGGCTTGGTCTCCTTGGCGCCCTCGTTCTGGAGGACCAGCTCGAACGGCCCGGCCGGCCGGGTGGTGGGCTGCGAAGTCGGCTTCTGGGACGCGACCGTCAGCACGTCGGTCAGACCCACGCCTGCGTTGCCCGCCTTGTCAGCGGCCTCGACGCGGAAGCGGATGCCGCCCTCCCGCGCAGCTTCGGGCGGGAGCTCGACGTCTATGGAGTATTTCGGCGGCAAGGAGCCGGGAATCCGGTTCCAGACGAGGTTGTACGGGAACTTCGCGAAACAGGTCCCCACGCCGATCGACCGGGGCGCCAGGTACGGGTCAACGACCGTCCAGCTCAGCGTGACCGTCTCGCCCACGCGATAGATGTAGGGGACCTTCCTGTCCCGGTCCTTCCACGGCCCGGGCTTGACCGCCACCTGAATCGCCGGCGAGCGGGTGTCCACCACGTAGATGCGATGCGGCATGCCCGGCGGAACGTCCGTGACTCCCTGGCCGGGACCCACGAAGCGTATCCAGTGCTCCCCGTCGGCCTCGGCTTTGAAGAGGAAGTGCGACTGCTCGACCCCGTAGTAGCCGACCTTCTCCCAGCGCCGGCCCTGGTCCGTCGAGCACCAGACGGCCACGCGGGACTCCCCGGTCAACTGGTAGCCGCCCGGGTGGCGGATGAAGAAGTACTCGCTCCGGGTGTAATAGACGGGGATGCCGTCACCGAGTGTTTCGGCGACCTGAAGGTCCTCCGTCGGGCGGTAGTACTGCGGGGCGTCGTAGGCCCAGGCAGGATACTCGGCCTTGGGGTTCCACTTGGGGTTCTCATCGACCTGCATGCAGCCGGCCAGAAAGGCCACGCCCAGAATCAGCAGTTTCATCGTGCGCATAGCCATAAGTTCCCGCTAGTTGGAGCCCATTTTCCAGTTATATCGGTCAGATGCCAACGAAATATGGCACGAATTTGCGGCTGCCCGGAGCGCAACGCCCAACGGCCGGCAATACCTGGGTACGCTCGACCCAGGCAGCCGGGCAAGTCGTTCCGTCAGAGGCCACTAAGATACTCAAAGGCCCGGCGAAAGAAAAGCAAGCCGTCTTCTCGCTTTTTTTTCCCGCGGGTCCACTGGGGGTGCTGCGTGAGGTCCACGAAGCGCTCGGGGTGAGGCATCAGCCCCATCAGGCGCCCGGTCGGGTCGCAGATGCCCGCGATGTCATCGACGCTGCCGTTGGGATTGACCGGGAAGCCGCAGCCGGTCCTGCCCTCGGCGTCCACGTATCGCAGGGCGACCTGGTCGTTCTGCCTCAGGGCGTCGAGGACGCCCTGGTCCCTGGGCACGAACTTGCCCTCACCGTGGGCGATGGGCAGGTCGATGACCTCGCCCTTGGGCAGGAAGACGCACTTGCCGGAATCGGCCCGCAGGTGGACCCAGCGGTCCTCGAACCGCCCGCAGTCGTTCCACGCGAGCGTCGCGTCCCGGTGGGCCTCACCGGCGCTGACCTTGCCCCACGGGAGCAGGCCGGCCTTGATCATCACCTGGAACCCGTTGCAGATCCCCAGGACCAGCTTGCCGGCGCCGAGGAAATCGTTCAGCGGGCCGGCCAGGTGGTGCAGCATCTGGTTGGCCAGGATTTTCCCCGCGGCCACGTCGTCACCGTAGCTGAACCCCCCGGGGATGACCAGGAACTGATAGTCCTTCAACGCCGCGGGGTCCTCCATCAGGCGGAAGACGTGCACCCGCCGGGCCTCAAAGCCCGCCTGCTGGAGGGCGAACTCCGTCTCCCTATCGCAGTTCGTCCCCGCCGCTCGCAAGACTAACGCTTTGGGTGTTGGCATAGCTCGATCACCAGTTCCACGACGTCCACTAAGCCGCAAGGATAGCTGGGAACGGCCGCCGGGAAAAGTCGCCAAGACAGATAATCGTCGATTTAGGGCGAAACCGGGGCGCACCCCGTCGGGGGCCCCACACTATCGGGTCGCGGTCCGGTATGCCCTTTCCGCCTTGTTCTCGCGGCGGAATTCCTCGAGCGCGACTCGAATCACCTCCTGAAGGTGTCGGGCCTTCTTGGAGCGTGTATCCCTCGCCAAGAGCCAGGAGATGAAATGGTTCAGCAGGTCTTTGAGGTCAATCGTTTCCAGGACTTCGTCCTGACAGGCCCGCATGACATCTTCCGTGAAACTCGGGCGCACCAGTACGCGTTTTGTCCCCGGCGCTTTCCCCAAGTCCTTCTGAACTTTGCGCAGGCTCTTCTCCGTGCTGACCTGGTAGATCGCGTCTGCCCCCACGAAGTCCATTCCCCCGTCGTTTGCGTGCGTTGTGGAGAACCTTTGCAGCGTAAAGCCGAATGTGCGAAAATACTCCCGGAGAACGGCGAAGGATATTACCTCGAACATCTCTCCTTGACTCCCGCCAACCTGGTGGAGGTAATCGTCCACCACCGAGTGTCGCTCCTGGATCTGGTTCTGGGGCAAGGCGCATGTCTCCTCCAACTTCCTGATTACGGCTTGCCTGCGCTCGTAGGCCGACCTCAGCGAATCGACCAACTCGGTACGGAGGTCGATCATCTCACGCAGGGCCACGCCACCCAGGAGATCGCGGCGAATGCTGTACCGACCCCCGTTGACTTCCAGGAACCCGTGCGGCCCCAGGCGGCGCTGTACATAGGTCGGATGGTACTCACTTCTGAGGAACTTGGATGCGAGTTCATTGAACCCGGCTTCTATCTCCTTCTCGGTCAATCCAGGAGCAGGCTTGCCTTGCTCAAGTGCTTCGATGTGTGCGGAGAGCACAGGCAATGCTACCCCAAGGACCGTACGCCGCCCCAGATTCCTCCGCAATACGTCCGAGATGCTCTGCTTTGGCGAACTCGGTGGTGTTTCCATGTTGCCCAATCCCTTTAGCTTGTGCCCCGGCGGCTTGAACAGGGCATGGGCGGAAAGACTGGTTCATGCGTCAAAATCACATCCTGAACGTTCCCTGCCAGGCGGCCTTCGCTTCGGGGACGGGCAGGTCGATCACGGTCCTCCCGGCGGAACCGCGGATGACGATCCTCCCGGTGTCGGTCACCTGGCCCAGTTCACCGAAGGGGCAGTCCCGGACGATCCGCAGGAAGGCGTCGTATTTCTCGGGGGCCACTTCCACGAGGAACCTGCCCGCGGATTCGGCGAACAGCAGAGCCGGGATCACTGAAGTGGCCCGGCCTTCCCTTCCAAGCGGCATCGAATCGAGGTTCAACTCCACGCCCAGGCCCCCCGCGAAGGCCATCTCCGCGGCAGCGACCGCCAGGCCGCCCTCGCTCAGGTCGTGGCAGGCCCGCACCGCCCCTGCCGATATCGCCGCCTGAATCGCCCGCATCACGCGGAGGTCCGTGGCCATGTCCACCGGCGGAACGTCCGTGCCGCTTTGGAGGCCTTCGACCATCAGGTAGTGGCTCCCGCCGAGGTGCCCGCATGTCCTGCCCAGGAGGAACAGATAGTTACCCGGCTCCTTGACGTCGGCGGTCACGCACTTGCCCACGTCCTGGATCACGCTGATGGCGGAGATCAGCAGCGTCGGCGGGATGGCGATGGTCTGCCCGCTTTCCGTCTGGAACTCGTTATTGAGCGAGTCCTTGCCGGAGATGAACGGCACACCGTAAGCCAGGGCGGCGTCGTAACACGCCTTGGCGGCCCGGACCAGCGCGCCCATGCGGTCCGGCTTGTTACAGTTGCCCCAGCAGAAGTTGTCCAGGATGGCCGTCCGCTCCAGGTCGCCTCCGACCGCTGCGCAGTTCCGCAGGGCCTCGTCTATCGCGTGCAGGGCGCTCTGGTACGGGTCCAGCTCGCCCAGGCGCGGGTTCATCCCGCAGGAGATGACCAGCCCCTTGCGGCTGGCGAGCACCGGGCGGATGACGGCGGCGTCGCCCGGACCGTCCTCGGTAGCGCCCACCAGCGGCTTGATGGCGCTTCCGCCCTGGACCTCGTGGTCGTATTGGCGGATGATCCACTCCTTGGAGGCCACGTTCGGCGAGGCGAGGATTTTCAGCAGCACGTCGTCGTAGTTCGCCCGCTGCCGGGGCGAGGGCGACGGCTTGTCAACTTGGTCCCACACGGCCTCCTTGGTCCGCCGGGGAAGGCCCTCGCGCAGGAACTCCATGTCCAGCTTACCGACGAGCTGGCCGGCGTAGAACAGCCGAAGCGTCGGGGTGGCACGGGCATCTTGCCCGTGCGTGGCATGGGCATCCTGCCCGTGTGAATTGGCATCTTTCCCGTTTTCTGCCGAGCTTGTGGCATCAGGTACTGGACCTGCACTGGAACCCACAGGGGAGACGCTCACGGGCAAGATGCCCGTGCCACTTCCATAGTGCCCGATGGCGGTGGCCTCCACGCCTTCGTCGGCGAAGAGCTTCAGGATGCGCTGCATGTTCTCCGGCGGGACGGACAGGACCATCCGCTCCTGCGCCTCGGAGATCCAGATTTCCGCGTAGGACAGGCCGGCGTACTTCAGCGGGACGCGGTCCAGGTGCACCTCGGCCCCCAGTTGCTCGCCCATCTCGCCGACGGCGGAGGAAAGCCCGCCCGCCCCGCAGTCGGTGATCGCGGTGTACAGGCCCAGGTCGCGGGCCTGGATGATCGTGTCGAGCATCTTCTTCTCGGTGATCGCGTTGCCGATCTGGACGGCGTGGGAGAACTCGGTCTCGTGCTGGTGGGTCAGCTCCCCGGAGGAGAACGTCGCACCGTGGATGCCGTCGCGCCCGGTCCTGCCGCCGACGAGGAGGATCGCGTCCCCGGCCCGCGGGTTCTTGAAGCACTTGTCGCGCGGCAGCACCCCCACCGTCCCGCAGAACACCAGCGGGTTGCCCAGGTACTTCCGGTCGAAATAGACCGCGCCGTTGACGGTCGGGATGCCCATCCGGTTGCCGTAATCGCGGACGCCGGCCACGACGCCCCGCATCACCCGCCGCGGGTGCAGCACGCCCTTGGGCACGTCGTCCAGAGGCATGTCCGGCGGGCCAAAGCAGAAAATGTCCGTGTTGGCGACGGGCTCCGCGCCCATGCCGGTGCCGAGCGGGTCGCGGATGACCCCGCCGATGCCCGTCGCGGCCCCGCCATACGGCTCGATGGCCGAGGGATGGTTGTGCGTCTCGACCTTGAAGCAGACCGCGTTCTCGTCGTCGAACTCGATCACGCCGGCGTTGTCCTTGAAGACGCTGATACACCAGGGCTTGTTCAGCTTCTGCGTGGCCGCGAATATCGTGCTCTTGATGAGGTTGGGGATCTCGTCGATCACGTTGCCCTTGCCGTCCCTCACCCGCACGTCGCTGCGGAACGTCTTGTGGACGCAGTGCTCGCTCCAGGTCTGGGCTATCATCTCCAACTCCACGTCCCGCGGCTCGCGCCCCAGGCGGCGGTAGTGGTCCTGGATCGCCTTCATCTCGGTCAGGTTCAGGAACAGATCGCCCTCCTTGGAGAGCTTCATCAGGCCTTCGTTGTCAAGGTCGCGGATCGGGACCTCGACGATCTTCAACTGGTACGTGTGGCCGTGAAGCTCCGGAGGGGTGTAGGCGCCGAAATGGACATCCTCGATGACCGCGTTGGCGAGCAGTTTCCGGGCGATGGCCTCCCTTTGCTCATCGGTGATCTGCCCATCCAGCTCGTACCGCCGCGCGGTGCGGACGGAGGAGATGGCCAGGCCCATGTCCCTGATCGCCTGCTCGGTGGAGGCGGCCACCGGGTCCATCACGCCGGGCTTGAGGTGGACCTCGATGACGACATCGCAGATTTCAGATTTCAGATTGCAGATTTCAGATTGGATAGCGACAGGAGCGTTCTCGGCCCGCGTGGCGGAAGCCCGGTTGCCCTGGGGCGCCGCGTCCGAACCGTTCAATCTGCAATCTGCAATCTGCAATCTGCAATCGAACGTCTCCACCACCGGGTCGATGAGGAGCTCCTCGGCGACCCGGCGGGCGTCCTGCTCGCCCAGCTCGCCGAACAGGAAGAACAGGCGGACCGAGCGGACCGCGGTGACCGTCTCGATCCCCAGCTCCTTGGTCTGCGCCAGCACGCCCGCCGCGTGCGGGTCGCCGAAGCCTGCCTTTGGCCTGATCTCTATGCGATGAACCATTCGCTCCGTCCGTGCATTCAGGATGTCAGGAAAGCAAGGATTCTAACGCCAAAGCCCACGGATGGCCACCTGCCCTTCGGGCTTCGGCGAGCCCAGCCGACCCGCGGACAGGTCCGCGTGGGTCTGCGAGAGGTGTTCCCGCGATACCGCTCCACCAGCGCTTTGACCCGGGCCGGATATTCCGTGTTTGCCGGCAGTGCGGCATATCCGAATTCTCCCAGGTGGGTCTGTCCCGTAACCCGCAGATGGGCCGACCGGACCGCAGGCCCGACCCCCTGCAAGTCCGCACTGGTTGCTCCGTGCGCCTCCCCGACGACCTCCGTCGCTGCGTTCCTCCAATGAAGCTGAATCACGTCCGGCATTCCTCTGCTGAGCAACTGGGACTGAAGCATTTCCCGCAAGCTTACGCCCGCCGAAGGCGCTTGGCAACAGGCGCAATCGTCCTGTTGTCTGTAGCATTGAGGGCGGTGCTTCGGCTCAGCGATGCGATCAACGCAGCCTTCGACCATCACCTCCCGCACGTCTGATCCCCGCGCGTGGATGCGACCCGGTGCTTCCCATCGACGGTCGAAGTCGCGCAAAGAAAGGGCGAGTTTCCGACTCGACTAACAGCGTCTGAAAGTTTAGCGAACTGTGGTCGAGGTTCACGATGGCCCAGTCCCGGCACATGACTGGCTGTTGCGTTTCCTTCGAGCATCTGGTCTGGGTGTAATGCCGCCGCTTACCCGCAAGGCGGTGTCGGAACACAAGACGAGACAATGACGGGACAATGACGGCTATTCGTAACATTCGTTCGAAGAAGGTCTTACGTCGGATCCCTGTCGTTGCTCTGGGTGGGGGCAAGCACGCCGGAGCACGGCAAGGTTGTCGCGGTCGTATTGGGGGATGGTGCGAATCGGGAAGCTGCCGCTCCGGGCTCGGGGCCCGCCACGTCCGAGGGCAGAGCCAGGCGCGATGGCCCGGGAAACGCCCATTCCAGGCCGAAACCGGCGCCAGCGCTTGACAACGGGCAGCCTTCACCGCTATACTCCGCAATACTATGGTGACGGCGACACGCTCGAAGGCTTCCGAGAAAGCCACCCCCCGCAAGAAGCCCGCCCGGACCTACGATTCCGCGCTGAAGTACGTCTTCGCGCTGACGGACTACGAGCAGATGCTCCGCGTGCGGTACAACCGCGACACCTTCAGCCTGGACCGTATGAAATTGCTGCTAAGCAAGTTAGGGAATCCGCACGAGAAAATCCGCGCGGTCCACGTCGCCGGGACCAAGGGCAAGGGCTCCACCTGCATGATGCTGGCGGCAATGCTCCAGGCCTGCGGGCACAAGACGGCCCTGTACACCTCCCCGCACATCTGCGACATCCGCGAACGGATCAAGATCGACGGGGAGATGATCTCCCAGGCGGCGCTGACCCGGCTGATCTGCCAGGCCGAACCCCACATCGAGAAGATGATCGATCAGAAGCCGACGTTCTTCGAGATATTCACTGCCTTGGCGTTCGCGTACTTCGTTGAGGAGGGAGTGGACGTGGCCGTCGTCGAGACCGGGCTGGGCGGCAGGTTGGACAGCACCAACGTGCTCACACCGAGGGTGTGCGGACTGACCAGCATCTCGATGGACCACATGCACCAGTTGGGCCACACGCTGGGCAAGATCGCCGCGGAGAAGGCCGGCATCCTGAAGAAGGATATCCCGGCCGTCAGCGTGCCCCAGGAGCCGGAGGCAGAGCGGGTGCTTCGCAAGGTGGCCAGGGAGTCCAAGGCCCGGCTGATGTTCACCGGGAAGGACATCGAGTTCAGCTATCGCGTGGAGTCGTCCCGGCAGGACGGCTGCCACACGAGGGTATGCCTGACCACGCCGCTCAGCCGGTTCGAGCACCTGCCCGTGCCGGTATTCGGTGAGCACCAGGCGCTGAACTGCGGACTGGCTCTGGCGCTGCTGGACCAGCTCAAGGCGCAGGGCCTGCCGATCCGGGACGACCTGGCCGTCAGGGGCCTGGCGGGCGTGTACCTGCCGGGGCGGATGGAGTTCATCAGCCAGGACCCGCGGATTCTGGTGGACGGTGCGCACAACGCCGCGTCGGTCCAGGCGCTGATGCGGGCGATCGGGCAGCACATCCCCTACGACTCGATGATCATGGTCTTCGGATGCGCCGCGGACAAGGACATCCGCGGGATGATGGCCCAGGTCGCCACCGGTGCCGACAAGGTCATCTTCACCAAGTCCTGCAACCCTCGGGCCGCCCCGCCCGAGGAACTGGCCGAGGCTTACGAAGAGCGGAGCGGCCGGGTGGCCCAGGTCACCCAGAGCCTCCCGGAAGCGATGCGGGTCGCCAACAGCGTCGTCAGCCGCGAAGACCTCATCTGCGTCACCGGCTCGTTCTACCTGGTCGGCGAAGCGAAGATGCAGTACCAGAAGAACTGACCGCGGCTCCCCGCCCGCTCACCGGGGCCCGCCGGTCCATCCCCATCAACGGCTTGCCTCTTGGCGGGTATTCGGGGACGTACCCCACGTATGCCCGGTGACTGGCGGTTCGCACTTGCCGGTCCGCGGTTCAGTGAAGCTGCCAGTTCCGGCGGAGCATCCATTCCCCCGTCAGCAGGCAGACGAACAGCACGAAAGGCCCCGTGAAGTCGTACTTGGGATTGTCCAGGTCGATGAACAGCTTGTAGAGCTTGTAGGTCTTGCCCTGGGGCTGGACGGCGGCCCGGCCCTTCTGCCGTTCGACGATGTAGTCGATCAGGTCGGGCAGGGCGGAGATGTCCTCGTATCGTCCGTCGCTGTCGCGTGCCACCATCTGGAGCAGGCCCTCGTTCCTGGCCAGGCGCTCCATCTCCAGGGACTGCGGGGCAACTCGCAGCGGCAGTTCGTCGGTCCCCAGCACTTGGCCCGCGGAGTCAAGGGCGGTCAGCTTGACGGCGTACTGCCCGGGGCGCTGCGGGCGGTGTTCCGCCTCGAACAACCCGCGCCCCTGCGTAGGCGCCAGCGGGAGGGTCTCCACCTGCGAGCGGCCGTCGGCGGGGATGACGGAACAGGTGACCTGGGCGGATTCCGAGGCCATCCCCTTGGTGTCCTGGACGAAGGCGGTGAACTTGACCTTCGCGCCCTCGCCGACCTGCACGTACGGGCGGTCCAGTTTCAGCAGGGCCGCGGGGAACGCTCCCCGCGACTTGACCTCCACCTTGGCCAGCCAGCGGATGAGCTGCGCCCAGAACCGCTGGTAGGGGCTCTCCAGTCCCAGCGCCTGCATGGACATGTACCACTGCCAGGTGGTGTCGGCGGCGAACGCGGCGCTCCTTCCCTTTCCGAACGACTGCGCGGCCAGCACGGTGAGCGGGCCGTTTTCGTTGGAGCGGCTGGGGTGAATCGCCAGGACGCTCGCCCCCGGCTTGGCCCGAACCACCGTCACGCAGCCCAACAGGTCCGGGAGCTTGAGCTGGTCCTGCCTTGCCTTCGGCGGGCGCCCCCCGGGGCCGGGGAAGAAGTCCGCGATGCCTTCGAAGATCGGGTGGCCTTCCCCGTCGGCGGTCAGTTGCGGGATGAAAGGGACGGTCTCCTGCGGCTGGGACCTGGTGCCCATCAGGACGGGCAGGACGGTCTCGACGTCGGTCCCCCCGTACCCGCCCGGTCCGAAGCTGTTGTGCCCGCCCAGCATCAGGAGCCCGCCGCCGTTGTCCACGAACCTCCGCACCTGGGGCATCTGCTGGATGAGGAACGTGCGGTCGATGTCGCCAAGGATGATCACGTCGAACCGGGCGAAGTCCTCGTCGGTGGTCGGCAGGCCGGTGAGCGGCTTGCCCTCGCTGTTGCCGTAGGCCCAGAACCTGTTCTCGCTGATCCGGACCAGGCCTGTGTAGCGGACGTTCGTGTCAGTGTCCAGCAGCCGCTTGAGGTACTTGTACTCCGGGCGCATCGACTCGACGTACAGCACGCGGATCTTCGGCTCGGTCAGCATGACATGCATCTCGATCCGGTTGGGCTCGCCGATGGACAGGGCCGGGTTCCTGGCGATGGCGACGTGGAGCTTGCGGATGACGGCGGACGGCTTGCTCGCCGCGGGACTGGGCGCCCCCAGGCTCCTGGGGGTCCATTTCAGCGGGACCTTCACGATGTCGATGGACTTGCTCGTCTGGATCGCTTCGCGGACCACCGGCTGATCGCTGCCTTCCTCGAACAACTGCACCTCGGCCGAAGCGCTGCCCAGCCGGGACGCCTTCACCTGGACGAAGACCCGGGTCACGTTGTTGATGATGGCCTTCATGTCTTCAGTCTCGGCGGAGACCAGTTGAAGGTTGGCGCCTCCTGCGCCGGCCTCGGTCGCCGAGCCGATCCCGACGACATAGACGGGTATGCCGGCCTCCTTCGCCGCGTCCCCGCTGAGCTTCCCGCTGTTGTCTTGCCCGTCGGACAGCAGCAGGATGCCCGCGACGTCCTTGTGATCGAACTCGGTGGCGGCACGCTGGAGAGCGTCGGGGATGTTCGTGTTCTCCGAGCCGTCCCCGGGCGGCTCCCTCTTCTCCAAAGCTTCCAGCGAGTCCGCCGTCTCCAGCGCTGAACCGAAGTGGTGCCACACCGGCTGGAAGTTCCGCCTCAACTGCGGCAGTTGGCTCTTGAGCACCTGAGTCGCCTGCCTGTACCGCGGGGGGTTGGGCGGGTCGGTCACGGACATCGAGCTGGACCGGTCCACGAGTATCAGCAGGCGCGGCTTGCTGTTGTCATCCGCGGCCGAGAAACTGATGGCCGGCTTGAAGAGGATCAGGAGCAGCGAGAGGATCGCCAGGACGCGCAGCACCATCAGCGTCGTCAGCCTCTGAGTGCCCAGGTAGGCATACACCGCCATGTAGAAGACGGCGACGGCCCCGGCGATCTCCAGGCCCAGCAGGAGCATCCAACCTGCCCCGCCGGAGTAGTCGAAGCTGAAACGCATCAGCAGCCCGGCCACAAGCGGTACCAGGCCGACCAACAGGCAGGACAGGCCGTACTGCCACCGTCCTCGGCTGACCTGCCAGCCGCCCCAGGCCGCCACCACGAGCGAAATCGTCGCCAGAATCCACAGGAGCGTCGGGGCGTCGGCGCCCTGAAACTGGAGTGACACGGTTGCCATTCAGACTGTTGAACATAGGGCGATGGGGGCGGTTTTGCAAGGAAACGCGGCCGCACGGGTGTATAAGCGTTTTGGTGGGGTGTAGGAAGTTGGCCGTTCCGTCCCCGCCGGCCCGTGTGGGGCAACCTGGCGCAGGGCTGCACAGACCGGCAGACGGCAAACACCCCAGGGAGGCGCCAGACAAGAAGGCGTACATCACTGCGGCCATCAGACCGGGAGACGGGGAACACCCTGGGCAGGCGCCGTGTAGCAGGCCACGGCTTCAGCCGTGGTACCGCGAGCCCCCCACCCCCGTCCCCTCCCCCCGCGGGCAAAATCCAGGTTTGGCCGAAGGCGTCGAGACCGCGGGGGGAGGGGCAGGGGAGGGGGCGCCGAAAGCCACCGCTGAAGCGGTGGCCTGTTACACGACCGGAACATGGGAATCGGTCGGCCCCTTGGGGTAGGCCCGAACAAGGGCGCCCACAGGGCTTCCACCAAAACGCTGATGCACCCCAGTCGCACTCCTGGAACTGAGGCGACGGCCTGTTTGAAAGAGCCGGCGCGCTGCGGTACTCTCTGTTCTCCTGCGTGAAGGAGATACGGGAATGTCCAATCTCATCTTCCTGCTTGCCGCAGTGATGTCCCTGGGGCTGCTGGCGTCTCCGGCCGCCGGGGCACTGCCGAACCGCGAAGTCGTGGTCCGGTACGCCGCCGAGAGCGGCCAGCGCGCCTGGCGGGACGTCCAGAAGCCCCCGCCGAACCTCTCCTCCCGCGAGATGTACACGTACGCCCTGGCGCTGTCCGAGGCCAACATGTTCCCGGAACGCCTCAAGACGCTCCTGGAGGTCGGAGCGAGCATGCAGGAGCGCGACCCCAACGCCAAGGGCTACGGCAACTTCCGCTGGTACTACAAGGACGCCACAGTCACCGACTACAACGCGGTGGAGTTCTGCATGCAGGGCGGGGCGCCGCTCTGGATCGGCCACCGCGACTCCATGCCCGCCGACGCCCGAAAGGTCCTGGCCGATACGCTCCAGTTCGCCGTCCAGGGCTGCCTCCGCCACAAGGTCCGCGAGAATTACACCAACATCGCCCTCATGAACGCCCAGAACCTTATCCTCCTGGGCGAGGCCTTGGACAAGAAGGAGGTCGCCGAGGAAGGACGCTCCCGCCTGGACAAGATATGCCTCTACACGTCGCAGTACGGCATTCACGAGTATTGCAGCCCGACGTACTACGGCTGCGACCTGGACTGCCTGGTCATCATCGAGGCGTTCACGAAGAGCGACCGCGCGCGGGGGCAGGCGCGGGCCCTCCTGGAACTGTTCTGGACCGACATCGCCCTGAACTGGTTCGGGCCGGCGGAGCGCCTCGCAGGCGCCCACAGCCGGTCGTACGACTACCTCCGCGGGCGGGGAAACCTCGACAACCACCTCTGGTACAACGGCTGGCTGGGGGGCGCCACGCGAGGCGGAACCAGCGCGATCTTCCCGGCCTTGGGGCGATGGCAAGTTCCTCTCCGCCTGCGGGAACTTAACGCGACCAGGTTCCCGCGCCTCGTCCGGCAGGCGTGGGGGCCAGGAAAGGACGAGTCGCGGACGCACTACCTGCTTGCGGACGTGACGCTGAGCGCCTCCGGCGCCCACTACCACAACATGGATTTCCCGCTCACCGCGGACCTGGGCGACCCCAACATCCCGCGGTGCTACTTCACCCCCGATGGCAGGGACGACCCCTTCGGCACGAAGAAGATCCTGGAAGGCGGCAGCGGGCACAACAAGGCGCTGCACCTGCGGCCGTTCTTCGCGGGCGCCCAGCGCCGCACCGACGCCCTGGGGCTGGCCGTCTATCGGGACAAGGACGCCCTGCCCAAGGAGGCGACCTCGCTGCAATCGCACTTCGTGATGCCGACCGGCGTGGAGGAAGTCTGGCTGGGCGAGCGCCGCGTGGAGATCGCCAAGGGCAAGCCCCTGGAGGCTCCCTGTAAGCCCGGTGAGGCGCTGGTGGTGGTCAACGGCACCGCGGCGGTCGGCGTCCGCGTGCCGTGGGCGCGAGACGTCAAAGGCGCCCCGTCGGCCGTCCGACTGGTGTACGACGCCAACGTGCCCAACGCAATGCGCCTCACGGTCACGCACCACGCCTCCGAGCCGATCGACAAGACCGGCAAGGACGCAGGGGCCGCCTTCTGGGTGCGGGTCGGCGGCGGGCTGAAAGACCAGGCCGCGAAGAAGGCCTTCCGCCAGCAGTTCGCCGCGGATAAGGTGGAGGTGGAGGTGACGGCTGATCGCGTCCGCGTCAGCGTTGCCGGCCTGGACGGTCCGGTCACGCTGGCCGCTTCCGCCCCGTTCGCCGAGTGCGCGACCGTCGATCCGCCCTCCTCGCGGGCGGTCCTGGAACTGGACGGGGAGGACCTTGGCAGGCGAATCCTCCGGGACGTGGAGCCGATGAGGCTTAAGCCGACGACTGGAGCAGCAGGAGGACAACCGGCGAAGAACGGGAAGAGATGAAGGGCCTGGCCGCGCGGCTGCCCGGTTCCGCGCCCAGACCCTCAGAGGATGTGCTGGCGGCCTTGCGAAAGGGACCGAGCTGAACCGAGGAACCTGCACGCGGGAGTCAACCCTCCCGGTCTGGCGGAAGTATGAGAGTCAGCAAGTTCCATCTTCGACTCGCTGCCGGGATCGCCTTGGCAGCGACCCTCCCAGTCCGCGCCACCCAGCCGACATCCGCACCGGTCCAATCCGCCGGCCTGATCGCAAAGGGGACCGACTGGGCGACACCGTACTACGTCGTGGACAGCGCCGTCCCCGGCCCGACGGTGCTGGTGGTCGGCGGGATGCACGGAAACGAGCCCGCCGGGGCTCACGCGGCGGAGGAGATCCGCCACTGGACCGTCTCGTCCGGGAAGCTCATCGTCATCCCCCAGGCCAACAAGGCGGCCCTTGCCCTCAATGCCCGCAGCCAACCGGCAACACAGGAGGCAGGCGCGCGGGACCTCAACCGGTGCTTCCCACAGCGCGAGGGCCAACCGCCCCAGGGCGCCCTGGCCGAGGGATTGTGGAACTTCGTGCGAGACAACCACCCGGACTGGCTGATCGACCTGCACGAGGGCGTCGGCCTGAGCGGGACGAGCAGCAAAAGCGTCGCCGCGAGCATCATCGCGGGGAACGCCCAGAAGGTCCGCAAACAGGCAGCGCAGATGATCCAGGCGGTCAACGAGACGATCGGCGAGGAGAAGGCGAAGTTCACGCCGAAGGTCAACCCGATCGGGGGCAGTCTGGCCAGGGCCGCCTTCGACCGCCTGGGGGTTGGTTCCATGATCGTCGAAACCAGCAGGACGGACCAGGCGCTGTCGCTTCGGATTCGCCAGCATCGAGTAGTGGTCCACCGCCTGCTGGCGGACCTGAAGATGGACCCCTGCGGGGTGGACGTCCTGGTACGGAAGGCCGCCGTCGCCGGGAAGCTCCGCGCAGCCGTGTACGACGCCCAGGGGAGCCTGAACGCCGACCCGCGAACGGTGGCGGGCATCCTGGGCGGGCAGGATGACGCGGTGGTGCGGTACGTGGGTCCGCCGGAGATCCTGAACGAGGCGCTGGATCAATTCGACGTGCTTGTGATGCCCGGAGGCAGCGCCTCGGAGCAGTCCAAGGCCCTGGGCGAGAAGGGGCTGTCGGCTATAAAGAAGTTCGTCAAGGAAGGCGGAGGTTACGTCGGCATCTGCGCGGGAGCGTATCTGGCGACGGGCACGTACACGTGGAGCTTGGGGATTCTGGAGGCCGACGTGATCGACCGGGCGCACTGGCGGCGCGGCAAGGGCCTGGTGAAGGTCGAGCTGACCGACCAGGGACGGGACATCCTGGGGAACCTGAGCGGCCAGATCGACGTCCGCTACGCCAACGGCCCGCTGCTTTCACCCGCAAAGAAGGACGGCGCGGTCAAAGTGCTGGCCCATTTCCGGTCCGAGATCAACCAGAACAACGCCCCCGAGGGCGTGATGAAGGACACGCCCGCCGTTCTGGCGGGGCAATTCGGCAAGGGCCGGGTAATCGTCTCCAGCCCGCACGTGGAATCCATGCCGGGCCTGGCCGACGCGGTCCGCCGGGCCGTCCGCTGGGCGGGCGGACGATAGGCGCCGTACGTCGCGGACATGCCCGGCGGGGCTCGTCTGCCGTTACTTGTCGGGCGTCTCCTTCCCCTGGCCGTCAAGGGCGGGGAGCCAATCCGCGGCAGGGGCCGCCTGGACATCCTGCGTCGCCTGCCGCGACCAGCACTCCCTACGGGCTCCCGCCCCCCGAAGAACCGGACCCCGACCGGCCCGACCTACGGGCTTGTGGAACCGTCGATGTGAGATACAATCGAGACCCAACGGCCTGCGGTGGTCGCGGGCAAACGTCATTTGGGGAATCCCGGATGAGCACGACGATCGCGGGAGTCAAAGACCCCCTGAGCAGGCGGGAATTCCTCGGCGCCGCCGTCGCCGCGGGCGCGGGCGCCGCGCTGCCCGCGCCGTCTTCCCAGGCCAAGGACCCGCCGGGACCGGCCTCGTCCTTCGGCCCGGGCTCATCTTCCGGTCCGACGGACAAGGCCCCGGCCGTCCACGTGCCGGCTCGGTCGGTCCCCGTCCTGACCGAGTGCGACGTGCTGGTCTGCGGGGCTGGGCCCGCGGGCGTGACGGCTGCCATCGCCGCCGCCCGGCACAAGCTCAACGTGGTCCTGGTGGAGCGCTGGTGCTTCGCCGGGGGGATGGGCACCGCGGCGATGGTCAACATCTGGCACACCAGCGACCGCCAGAAGCGGGTCATCTTCGGCATCATCGGGGAGGTCATCGACCGCGGCGTCAAGGCCGGCCTGTGCAAGCAGTACGCCCACTTCCCCAAGCAGCACGAGACGCACGAATACCAGGTCGAGGGCCTGAAGTTCATCCTGGACCAGATGCTCGCCGAAGCCGGCGTCCGCACGTACTTCTCGCTGCCCGCGGGGCATGTGCTCGTCGAGGGCGACGCGATCCAGGCCGTCCTGTGCGAGACCAAGACCGGCGCCAAGGCCATCCGGGCGAAGATGTTCATCGACGCCACCGGCGATGGCGACGTGGCCGCCAGGGCCGGCGTGCCCTTCGACTTCGGACGCCATTCCGACGGCAAGGTGCAGGGCATGACGTTGATGTACCGGCTGACGGACATCGATCCGCGGAATGCGTCGAAGATTGACCAGGCGGCGATCGTGAAGTTGATGGAGCAGGAACGCGACGCGGGGCGCCTGCCGCCCTTCGGGGCGCTTTCGCTGGGGTACTACGTCACGGGCGGGCATCCGAACATGAACCCCGCCGCGGGCAACCCGCTGGACGAGGCCGACCTGACCCGCTGCCTCATGCAGACGCGCCGCCAGATGTACGCGTACGTGGACTTCTGGCGGAAGCACGCGCCGGGCTTCGAGAACGCCAAGGTCGTCGCCAGCGGCGCCTGCCTGGGCGTGCGGGAGTCCAGGCGATTCCGCTGCCTCAAACGCCTCACCGCCGAGGACGTGCTCAACACCCGCAAACACGACGACGCCGTCGGCCACGGGTTCTGGATGATCGACATCCACGACCCCAAGGGCAGCGGCTACACGACGTGGCTGGAGGGCAAGTACCTGCCCGCCGGGAAGAGCTACCACATCCCCTACGGCATGATGGTGCCGGAAAAGGTCTCGAACCTGCTCATCGCGGGCAGGTGCGCCTCCAGCACGCACGAGGCGCACGCCAGCGTCCGGCTGATGAGCCACTGCGGCGTGATGGGGCAGGGCGCGGGCACGGCCGCGGCGCTGGCGCTGGAGTCGGGCAAGACGCCGGCCGCCGTGGACATGCCTGCCCTCCGCAGAACGCTCCAGGCCGACGGGGTGTATATCCGGGATGAGTGAACCGGTGGGACTCCCGTACGGGCCCGTCTGGGCGCACGCACCGCTGGTCCCGCCCAACCCCTGGACGGGGAAGACCTGGGCAGGCGAATCCTCCAGAACGTCGAGCCGACGAAGTCCCAGGCCGCAGCGCCCTCCACGCAACCAGGGAGGCCGGGGAGCAGATAGGGCCGGGCTTCTCGCCCCCAAGATGAACCGGACCCGGACCGGCCCGAACCTGAGCAGACCTACACGCTGCTCCAACTCCTGGGGGTTCACCTGCCCTCGCGGATGAAGCTCATGCAGATGCCAAGAACGCCAATGTAGTGAAGACTTGCAGGTACCGGCCCTTGATTACCAAGGACTTACACCGACAACTGCGGAAGTTGGGTCAGCCCCTACTTGCAGGTATGCACGACAGAAGGCCCCTTTCACGCCCACGGCCTTCGCTGCTGGACCAGACCGTCACCCGAGGTCCTCCCAAATAGGCAGCAACCCCTTCCAGGGGCTCTGCTTCTCGGAGCCGCGGATTACGGACACAGAGTTATTCGGCGTGCCGTAGGCAAACGATACCATTAGGCCCCTGTCTCCGAAACCCAAAGGATGGTTCCCTGCCTTCTCGCAGTAGTGCTTCATAGTGCCCTTCTCGCCGCTTGATAGAGACTCACAAGCAGACTCCATCATCTGGTACTTGGGTCCCAGGGAATGAACGCAGATGACCCGTAACGGAGTCTCGGCCTCAATCTTGCTCCCCCCTTCGCCGAATGCGGCCACCACCGCAAGGTACATCGGGATGCCTGAAAGACCCGATGCAGGATTCAAGAGCCACGAATCCACAACTTGCCTCCCAGTGCCGACGAAATCGTCGAGGAAGAAAACAACCGGGTCCCTGGTCCTGAACACCCGCTCAGGCAAATCAATTGCTTTTACGAATTGATCTTGGTGCCTATGCAGTTTGTTAACGTTGCGGAACCGCCGGGCAATGTCTTCGCCACTCTCGCCTGTTCTTCCGAACGGAACAAAAAACGTCGATTCGATAGTTGCATTCTCGCGCTGCGATTGCAGCTGGATCGCCTGATACAGAGCACGCATCAACCGGTTCAAGCGATTCGTGCTATAGTAAGCAATGCACCGAGCGAAGCGCAGAGCCAGATCCCTATGTTGACCGGAGAATTGCGCGACCCATGATAGCAAATGCGCCCTATCAAAGCCCGGCAACGGCTCGTAGTCTGCGAACTTCCTACATAGATCGTCAACCTCGGACCTGTGTTCGGCACAAAAGTGATCGAGATCAACCGATGGCATGGCTTACCCCTCTAGCTTCGTCAACAACTCTGTCGAAAGCCTACGTATCGCAGTCAAATACTGCTGGAGTCTGGATCGGCGAGTCACATGATCGGGTTTGAGTTGCCGCATAGCTTTCAGAAAGTCCTTGCACGCCGTCTCCGCCGAGTCCGCCTTCTTGTCCCCCGCTATCAGCGGGTCAAATAACTGACGAATCGAATGCGTATTAGTTTGTGCCAGAGCCGTTGCGGCATCGCCGAAAGCTGTCAGCCTCGAGGGATCAGTCTCTTCGGCGTCAACTGCGCAGTCATAGGCTTCGAGAATCTTGCGGAAGTGAATTACGCTTGGAATCTTGCCATTTCTGTACAGATCAAGGAAATGATCAATCAACTCCAGACGATCCTTTCCATCTCTAACCTGGTTTGGAAGCGACAAGTAGAGGTCGAGAACCGGATGCAACTCAATGAAGAAGTTCGCCTTGATGCGACGAGATGGATCCTGCAAAAGCATCATCTCCTGGTACTTCGCAGGGTAGGAAAGGAGCATCTTACACCTTTTCACGTGCGGGATGGAGAGCTTAGTGATTTCGGCAAGCTTCCGATCGTCGTCTTCTTTGAGCTTGGTCATTACGATTTTCAGGGACAATGCTGTCGGCATCAGCTCCCACTGCTCCCGCAGATTATGGATGTTGAACATCCATAATATGTTCGCAACCGGGGTCGGTGGATCGACAACATTTGCTGGTATCGGCACTTGCTGAGGCGACTGGCTGTCTGTCTCGATGAGTTCCGCGCACCTCCACCGACGCTCACCGTCGAGAATGTAGTGCTGCGCAGATCGCGTGTCCCTGTACACCGTCAACGGCACCAATATGCCGTTCTGTCGGATGCTCTCTTCAAGCACCTTGAGTGGCTCAGGATCAAACAACCTCCTCGGATTCTGGAGGTTGGGCTTCAGATCCCTGAAATTGAACTGCTTGTACGTCCCCGTCTGCACGGCAGGTGTCGATTCTTGTGCCTTCATGTTCAACCTCCTCAGCCGTTCGATATCAATAGCTCATATGCTGATCTGCGGGCTGCGGCGAAGCCACTTATATGCCTGTGCACCTGAATGCGTCGAACGTTCCACGATACGTTGAACCTGCGAATGTCCGCGCAGTCCGCGTAGGTCAGCAGAAACCTGACATGGTTTCGATCCATTGCATGCAGAACTTCCATCAGGCGGTTGAGGTCCTTGCTTGTGAACACGGCTGGCCCATATTCTACAAACACACGTCTGGATTCAACCACGTACGGCGGATCTAGGTAGACAAAGTCGCCCTCTCTGGTTTCTTCGAGAACGTCCGCGAAGTCAGAGGATGTCAAGCGTGCCCGGCTAAGTAAACGCGCGCAGGCGGCGAAGGTTTCCAGGGGTGGGATGATGCCAGTCCCCGAGTAGGGTACATTGAACCGTCCAGCACGGTTGGTCCTGTATAGCCCGTTGAAGCAGAACCGGTTCAGATAGACGAATCGGACGGCTCGATCCACGCGTGACAGCGACTCCGGAGCACAACTTCGGGCTTTGTAGTAGCCGTGCTTCCCGCGACGAACTGCGGTGAGCTCGCGATAAACACCGGCCGGGAAGGCTCTTACAGTCCTGTAAGTTCGCATGAGCTCATCGTTCAAGTCATTGAGGATGGCCTTCCTTGGGCAGAGATAGAAGAAGAGTGCGCAGGATCCGGCGAACGGCTCGATGTATCGCGTAAAGCCTGGCTTCCAGTAGGTGGCGAGCAAAGGCAATATCTTGCGCTTGCTCCCTGCCCACCGTAGGAAGGTTTCAAGACCCGATTTCCTGTTCATTGTAGGCAAAGATCGCGTTTGTACCTGGCCTCCAATGGTCGTACGGCGCAGGCTGGCCGCGACCGATTTCGGCGTCTCCCACTTGATGCCTGCCCACAGCCGCCGTGATTGCCAGGAATTGTCTGGTGAGGATTTTACCTCATTCTCGGGCATGAGCAAGGAATTTCGCATTCAGGTCGAGCTTGCGAACGGGAGGAGTTGAACGTGGACCCGTTGCGGGTCCATGCTCTGAATCCGGCGCGGGTGCCCATTGCCCCACGCTCGCAGTTGGGGGGGCCGAACAGTTGCCCCTACGCCCAGATCGTTCCTACTTGGCAAAGTCGAGGCGAGCTTGCCCGCATTCCCCCTTGAGCCCGTGGTAGAGATTGCTGCCGTCGATGTAGATGCAAACCCGTTCCATGCCTTTCCCCGTCGGATAAAACGAAACGTGGGACTGCGATGCAGCCCCACGGTGGTTAAAGTATCCTGCCCCTGCGGTGCAAGAGCAGGGCTATAATCCAATATCATCATACGTCATATCGGCGAATTGTCAAACGGGTGTCTGCAAATAATTTGCACCGTTCTAAGCCCTTTACTGAACGTGTCTTACAGTCCGCGCCCGCCTTTAACCTCCCGCTTTCCGTACGTTTTCCCACTTTCCCCTCACTTTCGGCAACTGGGCCGCAGTAGGAAAGTAGGCCGTTTTTCCCCGTAAATCGGCCCCTTCCGGCCGCGCGCACTTTCCGCCCACTTTCGACCCGGCCCGTTCTGTACGATGAAATCGTGGTTGAGCGAAAGCATCTTCGGATCGTGCGAGCGGTGCAGCGGGTAGTCGCCCCCGCCTTCGTCAAGCCTTCACCGGGCTTGCCGCCCCGCTCCTGTTGGGCACGCGCGCCACCCCCCTCGGATGAGCGATTCGCGCCCGCAAGCGATTCGCCCGCGTATTGACCCGCGGGGCGGGGGGCAATACGATCTTCCCGTCGTTTCCGATGCGTCCGGAGCCATCATGCGCCGCGTTCACGTTTACCTGTTGGGCATCATCGTGGCGGTGTTCTGCACCGCCTACTTCGAGCCCCGGCCCAGCCTGGAGGACTTTGACCCCGTCCGCCACGCCGGGTTCGAGGACACCTGGAAGACGCGGGTGCACATCGCCTACTGGGAGAAGTGGGGAAGCTTCGAGGCCGAGGCATGCCAGACGATGGTGGACCACTTCAACAAGCGCCAGACCGAGATCTTCGTCCACTACATCCGCGCGTCGCAGGTGGACCGCAAGTCGATGCTGGCCGTCATCGGAAACGACCCGCCGGACGTCGTGGGCCTGTGGGCGAACAACATCGCCCCGTTCGCCGACGCCGGGGCACTGGTCCCCCTGGACGACCTGATGAAGCAGACGGAGCTGGGCGACCCCAACTACTACATCCGGAGCTACCTGATGCTGGGCGAGTACCGGGGCAGGATATACGCCCTGCCGACCACCCCTTCCTCCGTCGCACTGTTTTGCAACAAGGAGCACTTCCGGCGGAAGGCGGGGGAGCTTCTGGCGGCCGGACTGGACCCCAACCGCGCGCCCCGCACCATCGAGGAGCTGGACCGCTACGCCGAGGTCCTCAACGAGTTCGAGCCCGACGGCACGCCGAGGATCATGGGCTTCCTGCCCACCGAACCAGGCTGGTTCAACCACACTTGGGGATATTACTTCGGCGGGCGGCTGCTCGATCCGAACACCGGGAAGATCACCGCCGACGACCCGGGCAACATCCGCGCCTTTCAGTGGGTCAAGCGAT
>Ga0315277_10002435_pt1 | contig 25977 bp, 22 predicted proteins | sample YL17G05_15_MG_FD_203695 | JGI IMG/M metagenome (GOLD analysis project Ga0315277, IMG submission 203695) | Sediment microbial communities from Yellowstone Lake, YNP, Wyoming, USA - YL17G05_15 | ecosystem: Environmental > Aquatic > Freshwater > Lake > Sediment | place: USA: Wyoming | collected... | reverse complement strand
AGGGAAAGCTGCGACCAGTTCATAGAGGTAATGAAAAAAATCGCCCAGGAGGTGGAGGAAAATCCGGAGCTGGTTAAAGGGGCACCCTATAATACTCCGGTCTCCCGTTTAGATGAGGTTAAGGCTACTAAAGATTTGAATGTCAGATGGAAAGGTTAAAAATACAGGTTTAAGAGTTTAAGGGTTTAAGAGTTTAAAGAGAAATCCCGCCTGACCCCATTGGGCGGGGTTTTCTTTGAAAGTTACTGGAGTGTAAAGCTTCAGCTTTACTTATTTCTATGAAACGTATAGATTCACAAGGTAAACCTGAAGGTTTACACTCCACTTTCCCGAGGGATTCATTTCATCCTTATCTGGAAATATGATTAAGTTAGAGAAAGTAACCTATGATTACTCAATATCCGAAGGGAAGGTAATCTCTGCTTTACAGGGCATAGACCTGCAGTTAAAAGAGAGGGAATATGTCTCTGTCATAGGTCCCAATGGCTCTGGCAAAACTACGTTAGCTCGGCTACTGAACGGTCTTTTGGTGCCTGCTTCTGGTCAAGTATTAGTCGATGGTTTAAATTCTAAGATTAAGGAGGACCTGAAACTAATCAGGCAGAAAGTTGGGATGGTATTCCAAAATCCGGAAAACCAGATTATAACCACTTCTGTGGAAAGGGAGATCGCTTTCGGACTGGAAAACTTGAACCTTCCATCTGAAGAGATCAGGGAAAGAGTGGAGTGGGCACTTTCCGCCTTTCATCTGTGGGGATATAAAAATTCCGCACCTCACTCACTTTCAGGCGGGGAGAAACAGAGACTGGCAATCGCCTCAGTCTTAGCTATGAGGCCTAAATATCTGATCCTGGACGAGCCTACCTCACTTCTGGATCCCGAGGGAAGGCAGATGTTCAATCTGCTTGTCAAAAAACTAGTTGCTGAGGGGAAAGTCACGATAATCAATATCACTCAGTTTCCAGAAGAGGCTCTCTTAGCTGAACGCCTTCTGGTTTTAGACAAGGGGAAAATATTCATGGATGATTCACCAGAAAGAGTATTTGAAGAAGAAACTAAGTTGGAAGAGATAGGATTGTCTACCGCCAGAAGTTTAAAGATTGCCAACGGCCTTAAAAGAAGAGGTTTAAATTTCAAGAGAAAAATCAGGGGGATTGAAGATTTGATTCAAGAACTTCTGTCCTTACAAGGGGTAAACTATTATCTGCCTATAATTCAAAAGAAAACTGGGCAAGTTGAGCAGTTCAAGCCAAAACCTTTAGTGGACCTGCAAATAGAGCTGGGAAAAGTGAGCTTTACTTACAATCACGCCGGTAGAAATTCCAAAATGGCTTTAGAGAAGATTGACCTGAAAATCACACGAGGAGAATTCGTAGGGTTGATAGGTCCTACCGGCTCAGGAAAAACCACTTTAGCCCAGCTTCTGGATGGTCTGCTTTTCGCAACCTCAGGCTTAATCCAGGTTGAGGGTCTGGAGATAAGAGAGAAGGCATCCTATCTGAAGAAAATCCGCCAGAAAGTCGGGCTGGTCTTTCAATTCCCAGAAAAACAGCTTTTCGAGGAAACGGTATATGGAGATATCGCTTTTGGTCCAAAAAATCTGGGTCTGGAAAAAGAGAAAATCGATACCAGAGTGAGAAAATCGCTTGAAGTCATAGGTCTGGATTTCGATGCCTTTGCCCAGCGTTCACCTTTTTCCTTAAGTAGCGGAGAGCAGAGGAGAGTCGCTATAGCCGGCATCTTAGCCTTTGAGCCCAATATTCTGATCTTAGATGAGCCTACAGCCGGCTTGGATTTTGATGGTGTTTGCAGAATTAAAAAAATCCTGCTGGAGCTTAATGAAAAGGGAGTTACTATTGCCTTGATCTCTCATAATTTAGAACTGGTAGTAGAGGTATGTAAACGAATAATCTATCTTAAGGAGGGTAAAATCCTTTTTGACGGATCAAAATCTGAGTTTTTCAGTCAAACTGAGGAACTCCAGGAGCAAGGGACGGAAGTGCCGGAGACTGTAAAACTTCTGCAGGGCTTGAGAAAAGCCGGATTTAAACTAAGAGACGACCTTTATGAAACTGAAGGGATAATTGAGGAGCTTTTTTCCATTTTCGGGAAAAAGGAAAAATGAAGAAGCCGCCGTATAGTTTTGAGGTTTACTTCTCTTCAGAAAAATTAGTAGTTTTTAAAAAAATATCTTGACATTTCTTTCCGAAGTTTTTAAATATCATTCAGACATAATTTAAAATCGAATAAGGGGGGAGTGGCTAAAAAGGGATTTTCTATATTGTCAGGAAATCCAAAAGGGTCTTTGGATTAAATAACACTATATTTTTTATTTTTTTTGTAAAAAATATCAAAAAAGACTTGACAAAAAAGGTTTGTTTTATACATTTAGTCTTGTTTATTGGGCTTAAGTTAGCCCGAGGAGGAGAATAGAACTTACATTAAGTTTGTTAAGTCATTAATACTTAGCTACTTAACCAAAAAGTAACAATAAAATTCTTTGCTTGAATTTTCAAGAAGGAGGTGATTTCCTAAGAGAAAATAATGCAGATTAGTTAGTGAATTTTTTCACATTCTTTTTTATTTAGGGAGGAAGAGTAATGAACAAGAGAATGATTTTGTTGGTCACTGGCATAGTACTGTTGCTGAGTTTCCAGTTTTCCCTGGCAGCAGTTCCAGTGGCTAAGATAAGGTTAGTAGGACATTCAGCCAGAGACATTGCCGCGGATACCACCTTGCACAGGATGTCTACAGCTCTACCTAATGTGGGAGTGGGCAGTAAAATCTATTTCACAGCCAATGTAGCGTTTGATACCAATACCTATACCTATTCTTGGGCTCTTACCCGGCCAATCGGGTCGTCCACAGTTTTAAGTGATGCCTCGATTAAGAACCCTACCATGGTTCCGGATATAGAGGGAACCTACATAGCTACCCTGGTTTTGACCGGAGCAGGAGGAACGAGCGCGCCTGATACGATGTATATTAGCGCGGGCACCTGGGTTGGAACCGGAATCGAAGGCGGAATGACTCCACACTGGCCCCAGTGCGGGTTTTTCTGCCATAACAGCAAGATCACAGAGTGGCAGGAGACCGGGCACGCCAAACTGTTCACCGAGGGTATAGATGGGATAGCCAGTGACCACTATGGTCCTAACTGTATAAGCTGTCATACAGTCGGCTATGACACTGATCCTGCGGCCAACAATTATGGTTTTGATGATGTAGCGAGTTTATTGAGCTGGACTTTTCCCACCCCGTTGCAGCCAGGCAACTGGGACTCGATGGTAGTTCACTATCCGGATCTGGCTAACCTGGGGAATATCCAGTGCGAGAACTGTCATGGTCCGGGCAGCAGGCACGGAGGGGAGAATAGGTTCAACCGAATCGGAGTCAGCCTCGATGCTGGCGTTTGCGCTTATTGTCATGATTCGGGCAGTCATCACATCAAACCTTATCAATGGGACAATTCCAGACATCCGTACTCATACGGGGAAACTTCGGATCCAGAGCATATGAACCGCACTTCCTGCGCCAGGTGCCACACGGCACAGGGGTATCTCACCGAGACCATAGGCGGACAGCCTTCTGCAGCTCCTTATAAATTAGTACAAGGGGTCACCTGCGCAGCCTGTCATGACCCGCACAGTGCTGAGAATTCACACCAGCTCAGGAGACCACAGTTATATGGGGTATGCTACGATTGTCACAAATTAAGAGTCAGCAGCCGCGGGCTTCATCACTCGCATCAGTCCGATATGCTGGAGGGGATGAGCGGTTATAACTATCCTAATGAGATCTATCCGGTTGGAAGCCATACCTACGCTCCTGATAAATGCGTGACCTGCCACATGGCGGATTCTCCAGCAGATAGTCTGGTAACAAAAATAGGAGGACATACTTTCGCGGTCTTTTCAGATAACGGAACCCCTAGCGATTCTACTGACGATCTACTGAACGATACAGGATGCAAGAGTTGTCACGGTTCTGTAAGTCTGGTCTTCTTGAGATCAGCCCAGGCGAAATTCGAAACGCTTCTGGACTCCCTGGCAGCTTTGCTGCCCAAAGACGGAAGCGGCAACGTGAGAACTCATATGGATGCGCTTTTAACTATCACCGAAAAGGGAGGAGCATATAACTACTATTTCGTGCTGAACGACGGCAGTATGGGCATGCACAATCCCTCTTATGCGCAGAAGCTTTTATGGGATTCTATTAAGAGGATTGCAGCTCAGGCTCATGCGGGAAGTATCGTGGAGATATCGGACATTCCTAATGATCAAGGCAAGCAGGTCAGCATTCTCTGGAATATGTTCGCAGGTGAGGATGACATAAACCATCCAGTTATAAATTATGGTATCTGGAGAAGAGACGATACTTCTGCTCCGAAGGTTCTGGCTGGAACGGTAAATTCATTCAAGGATATGCTGTCATTATATCCGAATCTAAAACCTGGAGCAAAGGTTTCGGTTGCAGGAACGGTCTGGACTTTCATAAACTCAGTACCTGTCCAGCATCATGATCGTTACGGATATGTGGCGCCAACTCTGTTTGATTCTACCATCGTCTCAGGGATGTACTGGTCGGTCTTCTATGTCTCCGGGCACACTTCAGATCCGGGGATTTTCTATGAATCCTTACCGGACAGCGGATATTCTCTGGATAATTTAGTTCCTGCAGTACCTACCGGTCTTGCAGCTCTGATTCAAGGTCATAACGTGCAGTTGAGATGGGATCAGTCTCCTGATCCGGACGTGAACTATTTCTCCGTATATCGCAGCACCAACTCAGGCTTCACGCCATCTCCTTCTAACCGAATCGGATCTTCTTCTGGCACTGAATTTGTTGACACTAACCTGGTGAACGGAACCTATTACTATAAACTGACTGCTATCGACTTCTCTGGAAACGCGGGAAATCCTTCAGTTGAGCTTCCGATCAACGTTACTTCAGTGCATGACCAGGAGGGTTCTGTGCCTAGGGTGTTTGCCCTGTTCCAGAACTATCCTAACCCGTTCAACCCGGTCACCCAGATCAGATTCTCCGTACCCAAGAGAACGAAAGTGGAGATTTCGGTCTATAATATCCTTGGTCAAAAGGTCAAGACCCTCTTGAACGAGGAGATGGAAGCCGGTAATTACACCTCTACCTGGAACGGTAAAGACGAAAAAGGTTATGATGTGTCCAGCGGAATCTACTTCTACAAGCTGAGCACCAAAGAGTTCAGCGCTACCAAGAAGATGCTGCTGGTGAGGTAGAGGGGACTTAGTTAGGTTAAAAAAAGACCGTCCTACGGACGGTCTTTTTTTTGGTGTTATTTCGTAGTGCGACCCTTTCAGGGTCGCTTTTTTTTGCCAAGCTGAATCTTTGCCGAACATTTTTTGATAAATTCCTCCGTCGGGTCCCCTGACCCGACGAGCACATCAGGATTACAATCACCCTCAAACGAGTTTGGGAGGGTGCCACCCATTGCAAAGATGCCTCGGATGCAGCCAGTAGGTCAAGCATGTCCCCAACGGGACTGCTTGACAAAAAATAAATTGTCAACCAACCTTTCAGGTATGGTTGACCTACTTACTACTTCGTTGTCACAGGAGTAGCAACGCTACATTCTCTAAAGCTGGATTTTGTAGAGGCAATTTCCAGATGGATCCAAATGGACATGAATTGCCCCTACATTTATCTTCAATAAATCCCTTGATTTAAAAAAAGACTAAATATATATTCTAACTCAGACAAAAATCTTTAAGGGTGATATGAGAAAAAATAGGGAAAAGAAAAGAGTTGTTATCCTGGGTTCTACCGGGTCGATAGGGAGAAGTGCCCTTCAGGTTCTGAAAAGTTTCGAGGATAGATTTGAGATATTCGGGCTTTCGGCTCATAAGAATTTTGAGTTGTTCAAAAAACAGATCAGAGAATACAAACCTAAAATGGCGGTATTGACTCAGGCAGAAAGCTACGAGAAAGTCAAGAGAGGATACATAAATAACAGAATTAAAATAGAATTCGGCGCAGATAGTATTCACCAGATGGTATCTTCACCTGAGGTTGATATCGTCATCAACGCCATAGTCGGCTCTGCCGGTCTTTTACCCAGTTTTGCTACCCTGCGAGCAGGGAAGACTTTGGCTTTAGCCAATAAGGAATCTTTAGTTATGGCAGGGGAGCTTCTTACCGACCTGGCTAAGAAAAAAGGCTCAGAGATTCTACCGGTCGACAGCGAACATTCTGCCATTAAACAATGCCTGCTTGCCGGGAAAAAAAACGAGGTCAAAAGGTTGATTCTTACAGCATCTGGAGGACCGTTCTACTTAACTAAGAAGAAAGACCTCTCGCGGGTAACTGTGAGCGAAGCTCTTTCTCATCCCACCTGGGAGATGGGGAAGAAAATCACCATAGATTCAGCTACTCTGATGAATAAAGGATTAGAGGTGATTGAAGCTCACTGGCTGTTCGGGATACCAGCCTCGCAGATCAAGGTGATAATTCACCCTCAGTCAGTGGTTCATTCTATGGTAGAGTTCGTAGATGGCACTCTGATAGCACAGATGAGCAAGCCGGATATGAGGATGCCTTTGCAATATGCTCTGCTTTACCCGGAAAGAATAGAAACCAATGATAATTTTTTAAATCTCACCCGTATAAAAAATCTCATTTTTTTGGAGCCGGATTTGGGAAGGTTTCCCGCTCTTAAGTTCTGTTATTTCGCTTTGGAATTAGGCGGTACTGCTCCCAGCGTGCTGAATGCGGCAAATGAAGTGGCAGTTGAATCTTTTTTACTCAGAAAGCTTTCCTTTGATAAGATACCTATGCTGGTAAGAAAGGTTTTATCCGCCCATAAAGTAAAAAATAATCCGAGCCTGGAGGAGATCTTAGAAGCAGACAGGTGGGCAAGAGAAGAGAGCAAGAAGTTTATTCAGAGGGAGAATAGCCGATAAGAACTTAAAGTAGGCACAAATATGATAAATATAATCTTCTTCATTATTATCTTTACAATTACCCTGGGAATTTTAGTTTTCGTGCATGAATTTGGCCATTTCCTGGTGGCTAAAAAGTCCGGGGTCAAGGTAGAAAGATTTTCATTAGGTTTTCCTCCTAAAATGATAGGTAAGAAGATAGGAGATACGGAATACTGCATCTCCTGGGTTCCTTTGGGTGGTTATGTGAAGATGGCTGGAGAAAATCCGGATGAGGAAAAGGAAAAATGGGAGCCTTTTGAATTCTTAGGCAAGCCAGCCTGGCAGAGAGGGTTAATAATCGTTGCGGGACCAGTGATGAATTTCCTTTTTGCTGTTGTTTTATTCTGGGGCGTAGCTTTTTTCAGCGGAAAAGAGATAGTGCATTATGAAAAGACCACCATTGGAATCGTGGGCAAAGGTACTCCTGCGGAAAAAGCCGGGCTTAAAAGCGGTGACCAGGTAATTTCCGTTAACGGAGTCGAGGTAAAGAATTTCAATGATATGGCTCAGATCATCTATAAAGAAGTGGAAAAACCGATAACCTTGAAATGGAAAAGAGGAAATGAGGTTTACGAGGCTCAGGTTACGACTATTAAAGAAAAGGTACAGGATGAGAATGGAAAAACAAAAGAGGTGGGGAAGATAGGGATTAGTCCGGAGTTCATCGTTGTTCGCTTGAATATTTTTCAGGCATTTATAGAAGGAATAGGGTCGACCGTTTTTATCGCCGTTGAATCTGTAAAATTCATAATCCGGCTTTTCACTGGCAGGGCTTCTTTAAAGGACGTCGGGGGTCCGATCTTTATAGCCCGTACAGCCGGTGAGACTGCTAAGTTAGGTCTGGCAAGCTTCTTCTCTTTAATAGCATTACTTTCCGTCAGCCTCTCGATTCTCAATATCCTTCCGATACCGGTCCTGGATGGAGGCCACATCCTTTTCCTGGGTCTGGAAAAATTAAGAGGGAAACCCCTCTCCCTGAAACAAAGAGCCATTATTCAGCAAATCGGTCTGGTTTTCCTTCTGGTTCTGATGATCTATGTGAGCTATAATGATATTTTGAGGTGAAACAAAAGGTTCACAGCCACTTTAGTGGCGTGGGTAGTTTGGCTAACGGAGGAAAACCTTTATACTCAGGTTTTCTAATGATAAACTTGTTTAAGCCATAAATTTTTATCGAAAAATGTTGACTTATGAGATAGAATTAAATATCTTTATTAAGTATAGATAGTGAAATTATTCACATAGTTAAACCCTGGTGAAGGAGAGTTGTTTGAAAAAATATAGAGCAGCGCTTTTTCTGGGATTAATTTCACTATTCTTGACCTTCAGCTCTCAGGCCAAGGAGATCAGGTGTCTTACCTGTCACGGGGCTAAAGATTTACAGATGACAGATGAATATGGCAGAAAAGTCTCCTTATACATTGACCCTTCCATAATCAAAAGCTCAATCCATAAAGATTTAACCTGCATCGACTGCCATACTGAGGTAAAAGATGAAGTCCATATGGTCAAACCAGGGATGGTTCAGTGTGGTAGGTGTCATAAGGCTACGCTTTTAGAATACCGGGAAAGTTTTCACGGAAGAAAATATATTCAGGGGATAAAGGATGCTCCCTGGTGTCAGGATTGCCACGGCTCGCACGATATCAGGAGCAAGGATGACCCTAAGTCTCTTACCTACCGTCTGAACATCCCAAAGATGTGCGATGATTGTCATAAAAGTGCTGGAATGGCTAAAAAATATCATATACCGGTTGCGGACCCTTATAAACTTTATCATGAAAGTATTCATGGAAAAGCGATTGAGGAAAAAGGATTACTCAATGCAGCAGTCTGCAATGATTGCCACGAGAGCCACTCGCTTAAGGAACCTTCAGATACCGCCTCATTGATCTATCGCCAGAACATACCTTCAACCTGCGGTAAATGTCACTACGGCGATTACCAGGTGTTCAGGGAATCGGTTCATGGGCAGGCTGTTCTGGCAGGGAATCCTAAAGCTCCGGTCTGCACCGATTGTCACAGCGAGCATTCTATCCAGCCTCCCTGGGTCAAGACCTCTACGGTCTATCCAGCCAATATCTCCAGAACCACCTGTCCCTGGTGTCATTCTGCGGAGAAGCTTACAAACAGATATGGAGTAATAGCCCGGCGGGAAACACAATATTTAGACAGCTACCATGGAGTGGATAGTCGGGCGGGTTGGAAAGGGGTGGCTAATTGTGCCAGTTGTCATGGCTATCATGATATCAGACCTTCTGTTGATCCCAAATCATCCATAAATCCAGCTAACCTTGCCAAAACCTGTGGTAACTGTCATCCTAATGCAGGAGAAAATTTCACCAAAGGGAAGGTTCACTTAGCTGTTTTTCCTAAAAGCGAGATTGGAGTCTACATCGTCAGAAGGATTTATATCATTCTGATAATTTTGATCATCGGCGGGATGGTTTTGCATAATTCCCTGATCATCTTAAAAAGAGTGAAGGAAAAATATAAAGAGGCGAAAGAGGGAACCGTAATCCGCTTCAATCAAAGCGAGATAATCCAGCACCTTTTGCTTTTTTTAACCTTCACTACTTTAGCCATAAGCGGGTTCGCTTTGAAGTTTCCGAATGCTTGGTGGGCTAAATGGATGGTAAAAACTGAAGCGGGTGCACATCTGAGGAGCGATATCCACAGAATAGCTGCGGTGATCTTTATTTTGGTATGTGTGTATAATCTCTACTATATCATTTTCACCCCAAGGGGCAGGGCACAGCTCCGGGCAATATTTTTTGGCCCCAAAGACATACTCCTTTTAATTCAGAATATAAATTACTATTTAGGCCTGACCAGGGATATTCCTAAGTTTGACCGATATGCTTATATGGAGAAAGCTGAGTACTGGGCATTGATCTGGGGTGCTATAGTGATGACTGTAACCGGCTTCCCGATGTGGTTTGAGAACTTCTTCTTGAAGTATATGCCCTTGTGGCTTCTAAATGTTTTTAGAGCAATTCATCTGTATGAGGCGATCTTAGCCTCTACCGCAATTGTAGTCTGGCATATGTTCTTTATGATCTTTGAGCCGGAGAGCTATCCAGTGAACCTGGGCATGTTAACCGGGAGAATTTCGGAGAAAGAGTTAGAGGAAAGGCATCCGGCAGAATATGAGAGGCTAAAGGATAAAGATAAATTTCGTTTAGGCAGAGAAGAGTGATGTCAAAAAGCAAACAGACATTTAAGCTGATTCTGCTGGTGATATCTTTTGCTCTGATATCATCAGTCAGGGCACAGGCGCAGTTCTCCAATGCGGATTGCATGAATTGTCATGGGGACAAGACCTTAAGCAAAACCGAAAAAGGGAAAGCTGTCTCCCTTTATCTGGATGAACCGGTTTTCAAGAAGTCAATCCACGGTGAATTAGAGTGCGTTAGCTGCCATCAGAGTATAACGGACTTACCCCATGCAGAACAATTAGCTGCGCCGGATTGCGGAAGCTGTCACTCGGATACAAAAGCAATAGTCTCCAAAGGAATGCACAATCTTATTAAGGACGGGTGCTGGTCCTGTCACGGCTCGCATGACATAAAATCAGTCCAGGACCCGAATTCCATCACAAACAAGAATAACCGGGCTGAATTATGTCTTAAATGTCATAAGGACAGGGAGAACATTTACTTTACATCTTACCAGCATAGTTCAGTGAAATTCCCCGGTGGGGCAGAAGGTAAAGTTTATTGTTATCAATGTCATGACTCCCATCGAGCCAGCCTGCCGGAACCGGTAAAAGTCTGCGGCACCTGTCATAATAAGATCTTCGCAGATTTGAATAAAAGCGCTCATGCTAAGGCTAAATTAAGAGAGCTGCCCAATTGTAGAAACTGTCATTCTGAACACAAAATAAAAGCAGGAGAACAGAAGAATAAATTCGCTCGCCTGACCCAGGAGATCTCAGGCTGTCGGGAATGCCATTCCAAGGAAACTGAGGATTTTTTTCAAGGGATGCACGGGAAAGAATTCCAGAAAAAAAATCTAGACGTTCCCTCCTGCGTGAGCTGTCATGGTGCTCATGGGATTTTAGCTGGAAAGAATCCTGAATCTCCAATCTTTCATAACAATATAATTAAGGGCTGCGTCAAGTGTCACGAGGATGAGAAGATTATGGCAAAATACGAACAACTACCTCAGCCGGTTGTTTTTAAAGCCTTTGAGAAAAGCGTTCACGGAATGGCAGTTGGGAAACACGGTCTTTTAGTTGCACCAGCCTGTACCGAATGTCACGGAGCTCATGAGATGAGGCCGGCAGATGACCCCAAATCGCCAGTGAACAAAGTCAATATAGCTCATACCTGTGCCAAATGCCATCCAGGGATAGATGAGGTTTACCAGAGGAGTATACATGGTGTTACTCTCTCTAAAGGGATCCTGGATTCGCCTACCTGCACCGATTGTCACGGCGAACACGATATATCAGAGGTCAGGGATCCCTCCGGCAAGGTGAGTCCCAGAAATATACCTAAGACCTGCAGCGCCTGTCATTCTGAGGAAAGGATCGTGAAAAAGTACGGACTGCTGCCAGTTGCTTATGACACCTATATAAATAGCTTTCATGGAATTGCCCATAAATATGGAGAGATGGTAGTAGCAGATTGTGCCAGTTGTCACGGCTATCACGATATATTGCCCTCCTCTGACCCCAGGTCCTCTATAAATCCCAAGAACATACCTCAAACCTGCGGAAAATGCCATAAGGGCGCTTCAGAGAATTTCGCCAAAGGCAAAGTTCATATTGAGGCTACTAAAGAATCATCCTTAGGGGTATATATCGTAAGAAAATTTTATACCTGGTTTATAGGAATTTTAGCAGTTCTTTTTATGGTTTATATGGTTCTGGATGTTTTAGGAAGGAAAAGAAGAAGGATAAAGGGAACTTAATAGTAGTGCTATGTCGTCAAGGTCTTGGTGAGACTTTTATCCTCGCTAAGGCGACCCTGAAAGGGTCGCACTACGAAGAATAAAAAGAGAGAGTAAACTATGGAAGAAAAAATAATGATAGAAAGATTTACCCGTAGCCAGAGGGTTCAGCACTTTCTTCTGCTGGTCAGTTTCATAATCCTCATTATCACCGGGCTGGCTTTGAAATTTCATGATTCCTGGTTCGGAAAGCTCGTAATCACTTTAGAAGGGGGGGTGATCGCCAGGGGAATTTTTCACCGTTTTGCCGCAGTCCTTTTAATCTTTGTAGCCATTTATCACTTTTTCTATATCATCTTTACCCGTTATGCGCATGAAGAATTTTTACTAATGCTTCCAAAGTTTAAGGATTTTAAAGATGCTTTTCAAAACGTCGCATTTACTTTAGGCCTTTCCTCTGAACATCCCAAGATCGATAAATATGCTCCGCAGGATAAATTTCAGTACTGGGCAGTAGTAGCTGGCTCCTTTCTGATGATAATAACCGGGCTGGTGCTCTGGTATCAGACCCAGGCGATGCTGGTGCTTCCCAAATGGGCGATAGACATAACCAGAGTAATGCATAGCTATCAAGGGGTGATAATCGCAGTGGTCATATTACTCTGGCACCTGTATATCGTTCATTTGAATCCCAAGAGATTTCCGATGTCCCGTATATGGATTGATGGCAAAGTTTCTTTAGAGGAGCTTAAAGTCGAGCACCCCTTGGAATATGAGCGTAAATATCAAGGCATAGCTGATGAAAAAAATTAGAATTATAATATCCCTTTGTTTTTTTTTAATCTCTTTGTCGGTTCACGGGCTAGCTCAAGAGCTTCCCTCTAACCAGGAATGCAGGCATTGCCATTCTAATCCCAATTTAAAGAAAGTTCTAACAGATGGAAAGGTCATCTCAGAATATGTTGATTTTGACCTTTTTTATACATCAGTGCATAAGAAACAAGCCTGTATTTATTGCCATATAGATGCTACCAATTTCCCCTGCAAAAACCTGCAGAAAGTTAATTGCCAGAGATGTCATTATAAAGGGAACTTAGCCGGGGCCCCTGATTTAATTAAATATAAAGAATATGGTGAAAGCGTTCACGGAAGAGCAATGGCTTTAGGAGACGTTAAAGCCCCAATGTGCCAGGACTGTCACGGCTCCCATTACATCTTCGATAAAGCGGATACCCTTTCCCGAACCAACAAGGAGAACATCCCCCAGACCTGCGGGACCTGTCACGTGAATATCTACTACGTATATGAAGTAAGCGTGCACGGCGAGGCACTCAGGAAGAAACATATTCTGGCAGCCCCATCCTGCGCTGATTGTCATGGGGAGCATAATATAAAGGAACATACTGATCCTAAATCCAAGGTGTTTTTAACTCAGGTCTCTGTCACCTGCGCCAAATGTCATGCTAATATGGAATTGATCAAAAAATATGACATCCCGGTTGAGCCAGTGGAGACCTACAGGGAAAGCTTTCATGGAGTGGCGATAAAATTCGGAGCAAAGACGGTTGCCAATTGCTCCAGCTGCCATGAGGTGCATGCCATCTTCAAATCGGATGATCCCCGCTCCTCCATCTATGTCGATAATATCCCCAAAACCTGCGGCAAGTGCCATCCGGGAGCAAGTGAAAATTTCGCAAAAGGGAAGATTCACGTCAACCCTACCAAAAAAGAGGCAGGGATTATATATTATGTAAGCCAGTTCTTTAAATACCTGACCCTATCAGTGATGTTGGCTTTAATAATTTACATTATTCTGGATTTAAGGAAGAAGTTAATAGTTAAAAGAAAAGGTGAAGAGTAATAAAAGAGGTTAGACTAAGTTGGAAATGTTTTTCAGCAAGAAGAAAAAAGAACTTGAACCAAAAGTAAGCCTGGATAAACTTCAGGGAGAGATAGAGCAGGAGATGTGGGACGATCTGACCAAAGACCTTTCTCTTACTCCACATCTTAAGGAGGAGATAAAAAAGTTAGTTAAGGAAAGAGCCAGAGAAGAACTTCAAAAGGAGCTTAAGGATAGATATGCGGAGCTGAAGGAGGAAAAAGTCGAGATTCCTCCGCCTGAGGTGAAAAAGAAAGAAGAAGTGATGTATCCTCGGCTGAGCCTGGATGTTAGAATTCAGCATATCATCCTGATGGTTTCTACCATAATCCTGATCATCACCGGTTTACCGATTAAGTTCCACGAATTAGCCTGGGCTAAGTTTTTCTTCTCCGCAATTGGCGGGCTGCAGGTGAGCAGGATTTTACATCGGGTCGGAGCAGCTGGTCTTATCGGGATTGCATTATACCATCTTCTGTTCTTAGCCTTCAGTAAGGAAGGAAGAGAAATCTTTAAGGAGCTTTTACCCGAGAAAAAGGATTTAAGAAACCTCTGGATTATGTTGAACTATTTTCTGGGAAGAAAAAGGGAAAAAGCTAAATTCGGCAAATTCACCTATGTGGAGAAGTTCGATTACTGGGCAGTCTATTGGGGTATGGTGGTTATGGTCTTATCCGGATTAATCCTCTGGTTTTTGGGCATAGCCTTAAAAATTTTCCCCAAGTTTATTGCGGATATTGCTAAGGAAGCTCATTCGGACGAAGCACTTTTAGCTACTTTGGCCATAATCATCTGGCATTTTTACAATGCCCACCTTAATCCGGAGAAATTTCCAATGAACTGGAGCTGGCTTACTGGCAAAATTTCAGAAGAAGACCAGAAAAAAGAACATTTTTTAGAGTGGGTGAAAATCCAGGAAGAGGAAGAAAAAGAGTTAGAGACAAAAAAAGCAGAAGAGGGGAAATTTAAAGAACAAAGAGGGGAAAATATACTGTAAAACTTATCCTTTGAAAATGCGTATAATTTAACAAAGATGTCAATTTGAGGAGGAAAGATGAGATTATTCTCCAAAAAAGAAAAGCCCAAACCCAAGAAATCGATCCTCAGGGAATATGTTGAATCGTTTGCCATAGCCCTTATTTTAGCCCTGATGATCAAGACCTCCGTTGTGGAGGCTTACAAGATACCCTCTGGCTCAATGGAAGATACCCTATTAATAGGGGATTTTTTATTGGCTAATAAATTTATTTACGGTTCAAAGCTTCCCATACCTTTTACCAATATTCATCTTCCAGCTCTGCGCGAGCCTAAAGCCGGGGACATAGTGATTTTCAAATATCCTTTAGACCAGAAGGTGAATTATATTAAAAGATGTGTAGCTGTGGCAGGAGACACTATCTTGATCAAGGACAAAGTCCTGAATGTTAACAGCAGGGTATTTCCCAATCCCCCAGAGTCTAAATTCACTGATAAAACCGTTGCACCTCGCGGGATGGGTAACCGGGATAATTTTGGCCCTTATGTTGTCCCCCAGGGGAATATCTTTATGATGGGAGATAACCGGGATAATAGTTACGACAGCAGATTCTGGGGTCCTCTGGATCGCAGACTGGTGTTAGGGCAGGCGATGATAATCCACTACTCCTGGGAGCCGGATCTGAACGCTCCTGAAGTAAGAAGGGATGATTTGCTCTCTATTCCCAAGAACATCGTCTACAACATTATCCATTTCCCGCAAAGGGTGAGGTGGAGCCGGATTGGGCATATAATTAAATAAAAATCCTTCAAAGTGCAGCTAATAGATGCACCTGCTGAACTCTTAAAGCTTTAATTCTGTAGCGTCCTCACTCCAGTGAGGACGTTCTGTTTTGCTCTAAGGTTTGTAGTTTTCCATCGGTTGCCACTGGAGTGGCAACGCTACAGTAGTCGTAGGTCGGGCTGTCATAGACTGCCCGACAAAATTCTAACCAACCTATCGACCTGCAATAAAGCAGTTCACAGGAATTTTAATTTGCTCAATTGATTCCCACCCACGTCCAGAATGGGAATCTAACCATTCAATCATTACAAGTTTCAAGACATTCTCCTATTAAAGGAAATTAGGACACTACCGTTTTTTCTTGCCTATTCTTTTTTAACCGTATATACTACTAAAAGTGACCTGTGGACTGTTCTGGTTGAGCTGTTCTCCGTAAGGCTCTTGATAAAGAATTACTTTTCCTGAACCGTCGGAAGGTTGCATCAGTATGACCAAGAAGAGAAACTGGAAAAAACTGATCACCATCGCAGCAATAGTGCTCATAGTAGCGGGCTTGGGAGTAGCGGCATTTTCCGTTTTTTTCGACCAGGCAGTCATTGTCAGGAAGGGCACGATCTACAAGGTTGAAGTACCGGAAAAAGTGGTGGCCCTGACATTTGACGACGGTCCCTCACCTGAATGGACTCCCAAGATAATAGATGAGCTGAAAAAAGCCGGCGTGAAAGCTACCTTTTTCATGATTGGCGAATATGTGGAGAAATATCCTCAGATAGCTAAGAGGGTGGCTGAAGAAGGTCATGAGATCGGGAATCATTCCTACGACCATCATGTTCTCATCTATTATAGAATGGAAGCCCTGGAAAAAGAGATAAAGGATGCTGAGAGGGTGATTAGAGAAGTTACCGGGCAAACCACCCTCTACTTCAGACCTCCAAAAGCCTGGATTACTAATAAGGAAAAGGATAAAATCAAGGAAATGGGTTATGAAGTTGTCCTCTGGACCTTAAATTCTAAGGACTGGGTGACTTTTGATGATAAATATATCGTTAGGTTCTTAGTCCATAACGTGAAGCCTGGGGATATTATCCTGTTTCACGACGGAGGAGGGGTCTTCTCAACTGAAGGCGGAAACAGGAATGAGACTGTCAAGACCATTCCGCAACTGGTGGAGAAATTAAGGGAAAAAGGGTATAGATTTGTAACCATTACAGAGCTTTTGAGGATGCAAAATAATGGAGCACAAGATAAACCATCTTAAGTTAGTATTGATTTTACTCGTCCTGGGTTATTTTTTCTTAGTCCTGGGCAACGGGATTTTGAGCCTTACTAATCCGGACGAGGTTTTCTACGTGCAGTCAGCCAAAGAGATGGCTCAGCAGCATACCTGGATGACCCCCTACCTTTTTGGCCAGCCGCAGTTCGAAAAACCGATACTTACCTACTGGGTCTTACGCCTGAGTTTTCTGATCTTCGGGATTTCCAATTTCGGGGTTAGATTCTTTCCCGCGATTTTTGGAATCTTAGGAGTGCTCTCAGTTTATTTTTTGGGCTGGTATGGATTCAAAGATGAGAAAAAGGCTTTTCTATCAGCTCTCATCCTGATGTCAGGCGTGGTTTACATTGGGTTGGCAAGAACGGTTTATACTGATATGATTTTCTCAATTTTCATCCTATTATCACTGGTGTCTTTTTACTGGGGGTATTCCTCGGAGAGCAAAAAGTCAGCCGGGATACTGTTATTTTTTACGTTTTCCGGTCTGGCTGTTCTGACCAAAGGACCCTTGGGACTATTGATGCCGTTCTTGACCGTAGCAGCTTTTTTGTTAATCGAAAAAAATCTGAAGTTTATTTTCTGCCGGTCTTCTCTCTGGGGGATTTTGATTTTCAGTGTGATGGCCCTACCGTGGTATATCTTTATGATCGCCAAGTACGGTCACAGCTTCACCTATGAGTTTTTCTATAACGACCATATACGGCGGATACTTGAGGCAGAACATTCGAGTAATGACACCTGGTATTTTTATCCTCTGACTATGGTCCTCTGCACTTTCCCCTGGAGCCTGTTTACAGTTGCTTCCCTGGTTTTTCTTCCACAGAGGCTTTTTAAGAAGGATAGGTCCTTCCACATATTCCTGGGTTGCTGGATAGTTGCGGTTTTCCTGATATTTCAATTTGCTCATTCGAAACTGGTCTCCTACATTTTCCCGATGTTTCCTGCGCTGGCGCTTCTAACAGGAGATTTCGTTTATGATGCATTATCCAGTGTCAGTCGAAATCGGATACTTCTTTTTGTCTTGCTTGCAAGCTCCCTTATCCTTCTGGCAATCCCCCTTGGTCTGATTATCGCCTGGGATAAGTATTCAATCTATCTTTCCTCCAAAATTCCGGTCTATGCTACCATTGCAGCTTTTACGTTTTTAGGTGGAATGGTGCTATATTACATCTTCAAGAGTAAACTTTTAAAAAGTAATTACCTTTTAGCTTCGGTTCCTGTTTTGCTCCTGGTTATAGCCGCATCTATAAGCAGTGATCTTGGGCCATATCTCTCTTCGCAAAATGCCTGCCGGTATCTTTCTGATATTCAGAATTTGAACGGAACCGTTCTCTGTTCTAAATTTTTCACCAGAGGAGTGAGATATTACACCGGGAAAGAAGTTGCTGCAGTGGATATAAACGGAGTCCCCTTTTTCAGCCCGCACCCGATTCCTTTTTTGGATTCAGAGCAAAAAGTGAGAGGTTTCCTGCGAGCGCAACCGTTAACCTATTGCATAGTGAGAAAATCGACTGCTAACGATATCGAACGCCTGTCAGGCAATGAGTTTAAGTCCACGATTCTGAAGATAGCAGGGGATGAGTATGTTTTGAAAATAGAGCCTGCCTCTTTTTATTCAAGTAATTCAAAAACCGGAAGATGATTTGCCTCCCCCTCCTTTCTTCCTAAACGGATCCGTAGGAAAGGAGAGGGGATTATAGGGGCAGACCTATGGAGACTGTTGCCGAAGTCTTTTTTGGGAGAAATTTTATGTAGGGACAGGGCTTGTCCCTGTCCTAACTCTAATGCGGACAGCCACAAGGGCTGTCCCTACGTCAACTACTCTTGACTCAATTTACCATTTCTATGAGTTAAGCAACAGCCTCTATGTGTCTGCCCTGTAATGGAAATTCTGCTGAATTCAGAGACAACCATTTTCTCTGCTGGTCTGGAGACCAACAGAGAGCGAGTTTGTAAGGGTTCAAAATTTTGAACCCTTACTTTTCGTGCCTTGAGCATTTTTCAGGGAATGACCCTTCTTCCTCCCAAGAATCTTCTGGCATAATATTTCTCATCTAAAGAAGAGATGGTCACCCCCTGGGAAGAGGATGAGTGGACGAACTGATTGTTTCCGGTGTAGATTCCAACGTGAAAAGGGGATAAGCCATCCTCAGTGAAAAAAACCAGATCGCCGAAGGAAAGCTCTTCTTTTTCCACCTTCTTGACCAGAAGAAAAAGCTTTTTCGTATCAGGAGGAAGGTTGATTCCTGAGTATCTGAGATAGACCTGTCTTACCAAGGCTGAGCAGTCATAATTGGAATGAGGCTCCCCCAGATAAGATTCCATTATCCGGGTCATCTTTAACTTGTCGATTTTACTCTCTGATATAGAACTGGGTTGGGAAACTGGATGAGTAGTATATCTGGGATAGGCTGCACAGCTTATTAAAAAAAAGAAGGATAATATCAAAAAGAACTTTCCACCCCTAACGCTGGCAACCGAAAGAAGCTCCTGTAGGGGCGACCCGCCACAGGAGGGCTCGCCCTTAAAGCGTGATAGGGTAACCCTGAGCCTCTGTGCTCTTTTCTCACCCAAGATCTGTTCTCCACTAAATATCTTCTCATTTATCTTTTTCGGAAAATCCGATATAAAAGATTACTCCGGCTAGGAGAGCCAGAACTGCACCAAAGGAGAAAGCCACATGTGCTCCAAAAGTCTGCCAGAGATAACCCAGAATCAAGCTCGCTGGCAAGGCGCAGAAACCCACTGCTCCATGATAGAACCCGTAAGCTGTTCCTCTTTTTCCTTCATCTTTCACCAGATCTGCTACAAAAGCACGAAGCGCCCCATCTGTGAGGCCATAGTAGACTCCATAAATGGCGAAAAGTATCCAGGCGTGCAATGACCTATTAGCAAAGGCAAAACCTAAGTAAGACAGCCCATAGATAAGAAATCCGAAGAGTATGATTTTCCTCCTGCCGATCTTGTCTGATAAAACCCCGGCAGGAATGGAGGAGAGGGTATAGACTAAATGGAACAGTCCCCAGAGTAAAGGGATGAAAACGAGATTCACTCCCAGGTTCCTGGCTCTTAAGAATAGAAAAGCATCGCTCGAATTTCCCAGGGTGAAAAGAGCCACCACCAGGACAAAAAGTTTGAATTTCGCATCAAACTTGAAGCTTGCTTTTTTTTCAGCCAAAGGAACTTTTTCCTTCCTGGTCTTGGCTTCCTTTACCCAGACAAACAGGACCAGGATTGAGAAAAAAGCCGGAATAGAAGCTAACAAAAAGAGATGCTGGTAATTTTTATTCAAAAGAGGTAAAAGCACAAAGGCTAAAAGAGGACCAAGAATAGCGCCAGCAGAGTCCATTGCCCGGTGAAGCCCAAAGGATGCACCTCGTCTTTGTCCGTCAGAGGTTTCTGAGATCAAGGCATCTCTAGGGGACGTTCTTATCCCTTTGCCGGTGCGGTCTGCAAACCTTATGAAAAGAACCTGCCAGGCAGAGGTGACTAAAGCCAAAAGCGGTTTGCTTATTGAGGAAAGAGAATATCCTAAAATTACAATCGGTTTCCTTTTTCCGATCTTGTCCGAGAACCAACCGGAAAAGATTTTAAGAATGCTGGCGGTGCTCTCTGCCACCCCCTCGATCAGCCCCACAAATACCTTGCTTGAGCCAAGCACGTCGGTCAGGAAAACCGGCAGCAGAGGATAAACCATATCAGAAGAAATATCTGTCAGGAGACTTACTAATCCCAGGAAGAAGATATTCTTTTTTATTCCCCAAAAAAACGTGCCATTCTTTCTTTCCACTATGCTATTTTTCTGCTCCATATCAGAGGTTACTAAGTTTAAAGACAGATTCTGATACTCAGTATATATTCACACACTTTTCCGGTCAAGGATTTTGTTGTTTTCCGGAGTGCAAGAGCTTGCTCTTGCGTTATTTAAAAAGTATCATTTGCGTAGCTGAGCCTTCAGGGCTCAGCAGCCGATAAAAGCTTTACGGCTCGTAGAGAGGTCTAAAACCTCTGCTACGCGTTCTAAAGAGCGAATTGTTCTAAATTTTGAACCCCTGCGGTTTCATCTGTTTAGCTATCTTAAGACATCTTTTGTGCTTGACAAACCAATATCTTTTTTTATATTCAAAAGTTACGACTTGAAGCAACGTATTCAAGAAACAGTTCGCAGAATGGGATTAGAAAGGAGATTAGATGAAGACTTATACGCCTAAACTGAATGAAATTGAGAAGAAATGGTATCTGGTGGATGCCCGGGGAAAGGTTTTGGGAAGATTGGCTTCTAAGGTGGCTCAAATTCTTCTGGGAAAAGGCAAGCCGAAATTTACCCCTCATCTGGATTCAGGTGATTATGTGGTGGTGATAAACTGTGATAAGGTAATGCTGACTGGTAAGAAGACCAAACTCAAAACCTATTATCATTATACCGGCTACCCCGGAGGTTTGAAAAAAGAGGAGTTCTCAAAACTGATAAAAGAAAAGCCGGAGAAAGTATTTATCCATTCAGTGAAAGGGATGCTGCCTCATAATAGATTAGGCGACAAGATATTGTCCAAGCTTTTCGTTTACAGCGGGGAAAAACACCCGCATCAAGCTCAAAAGCCTGTGCCTTTAGAGCTATAGGATTTTTAACTAAAAAAGTGAAAGATTTCAGGAGGTGAAGTTTTGGAAAGAAAAGTATATTCAGCCACAGGCAGGAGGAAAACCTCAGTTGCCAGAGTCAGGATAATCGTTCCCGGAAGCGGCAGAAGGATGATTAACGGCAAGGAGCTGAAAAACTATTTGCAGAAAGATGACCTGATCAGACATGTTTTGCAGCCTCTGGAGGTATCCAAGGTGGACGGTAAAATGGACATTGTCTGCAGTGCCACAGGCGGTGGGATTTCCGGCCAGGCCGGGGCTATCAGATTGGGAATTGCGAGAGCACTGGCTCAATTGGATGAGAATCTGAAAAAGCTTTTGAAGGATAAAGGGTTTTTGACCCGTGACCCGCGAATGGTTGAGCGGAAAAAATACGGACAGCCAAAAGCCCGCAAAAGATTCCAGTTTTCCAAGAGATAAGATTAAAGGATTTGTGCATTTGTAGGGGCGACCCGGCGGGTCGCCCCTACAAGACTATCGGTAAGAGGAGTAAAAGTTATATGAAATTCCTTATAACCATCTTCCAGGATGAGGATGGAATGTTTATAGCTGAATGTCCCTCCATCCCTGGATGTATAAGCCAAGGCAAGACCCAACGAGAGGCTGAGAAAAACATTCGTGAAGCCATCAAAGAATGTCTTGAGGTGCGGGCTGAAAAAGGGATGCCTTTGACTGTCACTACTCGTGAGGTTGAGATTAGAGGATAATGCGTGCGGGTAGTTAAGCGTCAAAATTAACAAAGACTATAAAGGAAGAACGATTTTCTTCCCGAAAGAAATAATTATGGAACTTAAAGACAAACTAGATTGCCTTAAGTACATATCACAAATCCACAGGTCTCAGTTTGACGAGCGACGGAAAATAGAGTTCAAGATTCTCTTTTCAACGCTTTCTTTCTATATTCTGTCTGTGGCAGCCATATATGGAGGGAAAGTGCAGCTTCCCAGTAATTGGATGTTCATCTTTGCCATTTGGGTCGTGCTTTCTGGTGTGGCCGTCATTACAGTTATTTATTTGCTAAGTATTCACAAGGCCTGCAATATGAATAAGACTTTTGCAGAAAACGCTGAGCATGCCATAGACGATCTTATACAAGGAAACGAACCGACCACGTTACCACTTTTCTCTACTAAAAACAGCCAATACTGGGTTGGAAAAGGTGATTTTTGTAAAAAAGAGGCAGGTCGTGCAGCTTGGATCTGGGAAACGATCACTGTCATTTTTTTGCTGTCACTTCCGGTTGGTTAATTACAATTAAAAATTAGTCAAGCTGAGAAATAAATATTCTTGAAAGGATCAACACACTTGGATTTGGAGTTTCACCCAGTTACCCTCAGTCGCTGGAAAGACCTTGAGGTTCTTTTCGGCAAGAGAGGGGCTTGCGGTGGTTGCTGGTGCATGCTCTGGAGGCTTCCCCGGGCTAAATGGCAGCAGCAATTAGGTGAGAAGAATAGAAAAGCGTTAAAAAAAATCGTTGATTCCGGTGAAGTCCCCGGTATTCTGGCTTATGCAGATGGCAAGCCTATAGGGTGGTGCGCAGTGGCACCGAGGGAGAGGTTCCAGCTTTTAGAGCGCTCCCGGATAATGGGAAGGGTGGATGAAAAACCAGTCTGGTCAGTGGTTTGTTTTTTCGTAGCAAAGCCATTCAGGCAAAAGGGTATGAGTGTAGCATTGCTGAAAGCCGCAGCAGGATATGCAGGAAAAAAAGGTGCAAAAATCGTTGAGGGTTATCCGGTAGAGCCAAAAAAGGACAGGATGCCGGATGTTTTTGCGAACACCGGTCTGGCATCAGCATTTCGACAGGCAGGATTTAAGGAAGTGCTGCGCAGGTCAGAGACCAGGCCGATTATGAGGTATTTTATTTAAGGAGGAAAAAAGAGATGAAGACAAAATTAATTCTCCTGTCAACTCTTTTTACTTTATTACTCTCCTTGGCGGGGGTAAAGGTTCTAACTGTAAATCCAAATGAAGCCTTGGCTTATCCCCCTGCAGTCGGGATCCTTGGGAAGGCGAAAGATTGTCTTGCCTGTCATGTGAATAATGGTCCGTGGAAAGATGATGAAAAAACAATCATCGATATAATCGACAAGGAAACGAAAAAGTCGTTTAAACAGCCGGATGGAAGTTTTCTCATCGAGGTAAAAAGAGGAGAGGTTAGAAACCTGTTAACCGTGATTGGTAGGACAAAAGAAGATACTGAAGAATCTCCATACAGGAATGCCTGGCTTTATGTTGACCTTAAGACTATAGAGTCGAGTTCATTATCCAAGTTTGCCCCAGGATGGGATGTGAATCTACCGGGGTCATGTAGAATCGTAGGGGATAAATTAGAAGGATATGAGGGAGCAAAGATTACTGTACTACCAATGGGCATTCGAGCTGCCGATTCAGCCCGGCATGCGGAACTGACCCTTCAGGTCATGCTGACCAAGGGGGAATCGGTAAAAGGCAAACCAAAAGAAGGGATGACAGGTAGCTATTTTGAGCGAAGGGTCAGGTTAAAGGTGATGGATTAATAGACAAAAGGTCTTTGTTTATATTGAAATTGTTTCCGATAAAGTCGGGGGACTTTTACAGGGTACTGGTCACCAGGATTTAGCTGAAATGAAAAATTCATTTGCTCCAACTGAGGGTGTTAATCGATGAAAGTAAAAAGAAAGATCATCCAGATCGATGAAGAGAAATGCAACGGTTGTGGAGATTGTATTCCAGCTTGTCCGGAGCAGGCAATAGAAATCGTCCAGACCCCCGAAGGACCAAAGGCAAGGGTAGTAAAAGAGTTTTACTGTGATGGCTTAGGTGCCTGCCTGGGCAACTGTCCGATGAATGCTTTAACCGTTGAGGAACGGGAAGCAGAGGTTTATGATGAAGAAGCAACGATTGCACGAATAAAGGAAGTTGCACCGGAGATGCTGGAGAAACATTTAGGGCATCTTAAAGAACATGCAGAAGAACTTCCAGAATATCATTCACACGAGATGCCAAAGGGAGTAACCGCCTGCCCTTCTGCCCAGGTAATGTCATGGGACAAAGAAAAAAAGGGTGCGAATTACAAAGAGCCGAGCGTAATTCCTTCTGAACTTCGGGGCTGGCCAATTCAGCTTCACCTGGTAGCACCTTTTGCTCCATATTTTAAAAATGCTGATTTATTGATAGTGGCTGATTGTGTTCCTTTTGCTTATGCTGACTTTCATCAGGATTTTCTTAAAGACCGGGCAATTGTTATCGGTTGCCCAAAACTGGATGATATAGAGGCTTATGTTGAAAAAATCACCCAAATACTAGAGGTGGCGAATCCTAAAAGTCTGAAAGTCATTCATATGGAAGTCCCCTGCTGTTTCGGTTTAGTACATATTGTAAACCAGGCAGTCGAAAAGTCGAAACAGAAGATTCAGGTTGAAAGGGTGGTAATAACAATTAAAGGGGGAATTTCTAAGTAGAAGAATCACTAGTATATAGAGACCTAAAATTGTAAAGGAGAAAAGATTTTTAGAGGATGTAGGGATAAACTGGAAGATCCTATGGTTCCCAACCAGTAGATGTGAGTAAGAGTTATAAATTCATAAGAAAGAGTTTAACTAATGAGAAATAACCAAAAAGTAAGGAGGTAGGAGAAGATGAAAAATCCCATTCCTCTCATCGCGCGCATACTTCTTTGCTTTATCTTCATAGTAGCAGGTATCGGGAAGATCACAAATTTTGCCGGAAGCCAGCAGTATATGTCAGCCTATGGTGTGCCAGCTACCGGAGTCCTGCTGGTGATCGCCATTCTCATCGAGATCCTCTGCGGGCTGTCGATCCTTTTAGGATTCAAGGCTCGCTGGGGCTCGATTATCCTGGCCGTCTACATGGTGATCGTCACCCTGATCTTCCACACGAAATTCTTCGACCCGATGATGTTCATTATGTTCCAGAAGAATCTGGCTATTATAGGCGGTCTGCTCCTGATTTTCCATTTCGGGCCGGGACCAATAAGCGTTGATGAAAAAGCTAAGCCGCCAGAGATGGCATAGGAGGTCAAAGTTCTAAGAAAGTTTCTCAATTTATTCCAATATTTCCATCATGACTGGGTCATATGATAATCTGGAAATTTATAAAGGAAGATGAAAGATGGGGAATGGAAAATAAAAACCTGAGAATACTTCCGGCAATTTGCTGAATAAGTGTTATCGCGTAGGGGCGGAGCTTGTCTCCATCCTACGCCCCTACGCGGATCATTTTGTCATTCTGAAGAAGCGAAGCGACTGAAGAATCTTCGAATTCTTCGCCTGTAGCTCAGAATGACGTAGCACTATGTGGAGTAAAATTATGATTTCAACGCAAAGTCGAATATATTTTCTAACGTAGAGAGAAAATGAATTAAAAACACACACCGGCTGATCTTTCAGGAGGTCTGAGGCAAATGCCTCAGCCCTGAAGGAGACGAGGCTGGTGGAGGCAAAAACCAAGACCAAAGGAGTCTTAAATGGCAGTAACCCTTCAGGATTTATTGGAGTCCGGGGTTCATTTCGGTCACCAGACCAAAAGATGGAACCCCAAGATGAAACCGTTTATCTTCACAGCCAGAAACGGC
>Ga0315277_10002434_pt1 | contig 25978 bp, 27 predicted proteins | sample YL17G05_15_MG_FD_203695 | JGI IMG/M metagenome (GOLD analysis project Ga0315277, IMG submission 203695) | Sediment microbial communities from Yellowstone Lake, YNP, Wyoming, USA - YL17G05_15 | ecosystem: Environmental > Aquatic > Freshwater > Lake > Sediment | place: USA: Wyoming | collected... | reverse complement strand
CGCTCCTCGACGATGCACACTGACATCGCCTGCGTCGCGGCGCCTCGCATCTGCCCGCCCGGCGCTCGCGCCAAAGTGCAAACGTTATTCATTGACAGGCCCTAAGGGATCGTGTCTGCAAAATTCAGTTTTCCGTGGATTGCTTCCCGTCGATGATTTAGACCGCCCCGGGAATTGAATTATTGACACGACCCCGACGAGGGCGCCATGCAAAGCCGGGTCCAGGAGAACAGAGTTGCCCTGATTACGGGAGGGGTACGCGGCATCGGGCGTGCCGTGGCTGTTGCGCTCGCTCAACGCGGCTGGGGGGTCGCCGCCAACTATCGGAAGAGCGAGAGCGATGCAGCATCTCTCGAGTGCGACTTGCGCGCGACTGGCGCCAGGGCCATGTGCGTGCGCGCAGACGTCTCCGATCCCAAGGTCGCCGAGGAGCTTGCCCGGCGGGTAGTCTCTGAGTTCGGAAGAATCGATGCTCTCATCAACTGCGCCGGCCCCTACCATCGAATTCATCTGATGGAGGAGAGCGTCGAGGGCTGGCATGCCATGTTCGATAACAACCTGCACCCCATCTTCTACCTGAGTCGCACGGTGGCCAGTGGAATGATCGAGCGTAAGTGGGGAAGAATTGTCAACTTCAGCATGGCCAACGCCGACCAGCACATCGGGCAGCCCTATATTACGGCCCACTACATCGCGAAGGTAGGCGTGCTGATCCTCACCCGCACGCTGGCGAAGATATTGGCCCCGCACGGCATCACCGTGAACTCCATATCACCGGGATTCATCGAGACGGGGAGCGCGCCGCTGGATGAGATGTCGAAGATGATCAGAAACATCCCAGCCGGCTACGTCGGGAGACCGGAGGATGCCGCTTCCACAGTCTGTTATCTCCTCTCCGACGATGCGCGTTACGTCAACGGCACCAACATCCACCTAAGCGGTGCTTGGGGCGTCTGATGTCCATTGACGATTTACGATTGGCGATTGAAAAAACCTGGTTGAGCAACGATCGTCAATCTGCAATCGTCAATTGTTTCAGGCCTGCGGCCGGCGGAGAAGCGTCACCAGGTCGCTGAATAAGGCGAAGGCAGTCTGCTCGACGCTGGGGTTGTTCTCGATGATTGCCAGCTCTTTCATGGTGTCGGTGTTTAGTATCAGGATGTTGCTCAGGCCTCGGATCGCCGCCAGGGGATCGAATATCTCTAGCTCTTCGGGTTCCACCTTGCCGACGACGCGGCCTCCCTGGCGATAGGCGCGCGCCACCATACGAATCCGGCGGTCGCGGCGGACGGCTGCACGCACCAGCCGCCCGGTTTCCTCGGATATTCCCGTGCGCTGAATCTCCGTCGGTTTGACATGCCCGCCCATCATGGCTTGGATCAGGAGCGAAAGCTTCGCGGCTGCATCCCACCCATCCAGGTCCAGACTGGGATCGGCTTCGGCAATGCCACGGTCCTGTACATAGCGCAGCGCGCCTTCGAAAGGTGCTCCCTGCTCCATCTGGGTGAGAATGTAATTCGTCGTGCTGTTGAGTATGCCGCGCAGGGATCGGATCCTCGTCGCGGGCAGTGTCTGGCGCACGAGGTTGAAAATCGGCGCCCCATCCATCACCGTGCCTTCATAAAGAAACCGTACGGCGCGCAGCCGGGCCAAGCATGTCAGTTGGCGGAAGTGTGTTGCAGCCGGTCCCTTATTGGTGGTGACCACGTGAAGTCCGGCTCGTAAAGCCTCGCGGATGTAGGTTGCGGCCGGCTCCCCGCTGAGATCGAGAATGCTCATCTCGAAGAGAACATCCGCGCCGCACTGGCGAACGAAGTCCGTCGTCGAAGAACAGGCCGGTCCGTTGTGATATCTATCAAGGTGGGAACCGCGCTTCCAGGACCGGAGAATTCTGCTGATGGCGAGTCCGTTCGGATCGATGCACATGCCGTGGCCCTTCGTGGCGATCCCGGTGATCTTCCATTCCAGGCCGAACTCCCTCAGGAGCCAGGCACGGCGGTCGAGCAGCAGCCGGGCGAACGCGCGCCCGACATGACCAAAACCGATGAGAGCGAGGTTGAGAATTCGTGGTTCTTGGGTCATCGCTTAACCCGCACTTGAGCGCGGACCTACCGGTGAGATTCCGCGTGTGTTGTAGTTTCCAGCACCTTGTTGACAAGCTCGAGTGCCTGACGCAAGTATTCGGGCTGGGGACCGTAGCCAATCCGCAGGAAATGGTCCATGCCAAAATGGTCCCCGGGAACGACAAGCACACTCATCTCATGAAGCAAGCGTTCCATGAGCCGGGTGGAGTTTATGGGGAGATCGTAGCGCACGTAGGCGATGGCGCCGGCTTTGGGTTCGACCATTCGGAACGTCGACCCATGACTGAGGATCCAGTCCTGGAACAACGGGAAGTTGTTCCTGCAGATGTTCCGGGTACGCTCGAAACAGCGCCTGCGGCCGCCGGCGGAGAGCGCGACGCGGGCCAGCATGTCGCTCAGGGTTCCCGGTGCGATCGTTGTGTAGTCATGATATGACCACATTTTGGCAACGATTTTATTTGGGGCGACGATCCAGCCGATGCGCAATCCCGGAAGCCCGAAAGCTTTCGACAGGCCGTTTGTGACGATCACGCGATCATATCTCCCCCAGAAAGACGGTGTTGTCTTGCCGCTCCTCTCCGATCCCTGGTAAATCTCGTCGGCGAGTATCCACGCCCCGCTGCGAGCCGCCGTGCGGACAATCGCATCCATTTCCGGTTCCGTGAGAATCGCGCCTGTCGGGTTGTTCGGATTGCAGACGACGATCATTTTGGTGTTGGCCGTCGCGGTTGATTCGAGTTCATCCAGGTCCGGAGCCCAATTGCGGTCCTCCCGCAACTGCACCTCCTTAACGTTCATACCCAGGCTCCGCGTTAGTCCCCAGATCTGCTGATAGTTGGGAAGAATGATAATGACTTCGTCGCCGGGATCGAGCATGGAATACACTGTGATGAAATTCGCCTCGCTGCCTCCGTTGGTTACTTCCACGTGGTCCGGCGTGGCCCTGGAGTAATGAGCCGCGATGGCGGAGCGCAACTCATCCGTTCCGTTGCTTTGATTGTAAATCAGCGGAGTTTCCAGCAGTTCCTTGAGAAAATCGGGATCGGATATCAGTTCTCGCGTGGACATCGGGTGGACGCTGCTCTCCGAAAGGTTGTATTTCACCCGGTTTTCCCAGGTGGATTGGAGGCGCTCCATTTTGAATTCGTCCAGTCTCATGCATGCTCTCCCTGCTCAAACGTCCCCTGATATTACAACAATTTTCGTGATCTTTGTGTCATCGTGTTGTTCTTTCATTGTAGCCCGTTAGTCTTGGTGGGATTTCGTGATGATCCCCGCGCTTGCTAGGGGATAATCTGCCACGAATTGCACGAATTATACGAAGGCTCGGCAGGATACGCTCCCGCTCACCCCACATCGGCCAGTGCGGGAACGTATCTTGCCGAGCCGGTCCTCACCCAAGCGGTTGGTGCAATTCGTGAAATTAGTGGCCTGCTTCATTCGTTCAATCGGAGTTATCAAATCACCTTACATAGGGATGGTATAATGCGGCCGCCGAATGGGCCGTGCGCTGCCACGGAAAATCTCGTTTTAAAAGTGCCTTCGCGCGAGATCCACCCATGACCTGCTTCATGACATGGCGATGAACGCACCGATTCGCAACATATCCGATACCGCGCTGTGGGAGGATTCGCTTAAGCTCGGCCGCTCGGTGCCGCTGGCGCGGCTATGGGATTGGCTGGTCAGATTGCGGCCGAAGCAGGCCTGTGAGTCGGTTCGCCGCATGTCCAGCATCGTTCTGCTGGAGCGCATGTAGGCTGCACACCCACGGAATTGGGGAATCGGCCGCTCACCCCCCAAATCCGGTGTATGCTGGGGCAACTTCGAATCCTTACTATGGATTCGGGAGTTGGGTAATCTAGCTTCCGATCCTGGATCTACATCTCTGCGGAGGTCATGAATGGAAACGGACCTAGGAGCGATGGGACAGGGTTATCGCCGTATCGACTTGCCGATCGGCGACTGCATTCAGCGCGGATGGGATCTAGCCATACAGAACCTGGGCCCGCTGATCGGATATGCGTGCGTGATCATCGCAATCGGCGCAGGGCTCGCGCTGATTCCCATCATCGGCTGGATCGTCGGAGTAGTCATTAGCCCCTCATTGTCGGCAGGTTACTTTGTTTATGTCAGGAAAAAGCTCCGCGGTGAGCGTGCAGATTTCGCGGATTTCTTCGGGGCATTCAACTATCTGGGGCAGTTGTTCCTGCTGGGGCTGGTGAGCTGGATACTAGTCGCTATCGGAACGCTGCTGTGCATCCTGCCGGGCTTGTATCTCGCCGTGGGATATATGTTCTCTTCGTTCCTCGTGGTGTCGCGGAACCTGGACTTCTGGCAGGGAATGGAGACAAGCCGCAAGGCAGTCACCGCAAATCTGGGCTCTGTAATAATTCTTCTGCTCGCGTTGCTGGGTATTAATATTCTGGGCGCATTGGCCTGCCTCGTGGGTTTGATCTTCACAATACCTCTTACCTATTGCGCCGGTGTAGTTGCTTTTCACATGATGTTCGAGGATGTGCTGCCCATACCTCCTGCACCTTCACCGGGCCCGATCAGGATCTGATCGCCGGAGGCTTTATTGGACTTCGCCAAGGTTTTGCGCATGGTTGCTTCGTTTTTCGAGGAGCAGAGAGTTCTCTATGCGGTTGTCGGAGCCTTTGGACTTCATGCGTATGGGCTGACGCGAGCCACTCTCGATCTCGATTTCGTCGTTGACGCGGAAGTGCAGCCGAAGCTGGTGAACTTTTTGAAGTCCCTCGGATACAAGACACTCCATCTTTCTTCCGGCTATTCGAACCATTTGCATGCGGATCCGGCGATGGGAAGACTGGATTTCATTTACGTCGCCGGCGATACCAGCCGTCTGCTTTTCAATTCGGCACAGAGGCGGCTGTTGCTGGAAGACGTTTCCATTCTGGTACCCAAGCCAGAGCATCTGGCGGCGATGAAAATCCAGGCGATGAAAAACGATCCCTCACGAACGTTTCAGGAGATGTCCGACATTCAATTTCTCCTGGCTTTGCCCGGCGTTGATCGGGAGGAAATAAAGAGGTACTTTGAAAAGCAGGGAATGGTCGATAGATATGATGAAATCCAAAGGCAGCTCGGAAATGCTGAACCTGGACTCTGATCTTCCGACGACCGAACAAGATATTTTGGCACTGCGGCGTGCCCACAATGTCTCAAGGGTGAATCTTGCAGGCTTTCTCCAATTTCTCGCACACTTCGATCCGCCGCACCCAGACCTGCTTCGAAAGAGAAAAAGTCCCCGGGGTTCCACGAGATTCGAGCTCTGAAGGGTCGGTAGCAGATCCGCGTGGTATTCTAGAGCAGACCGATAGTTGTCGTTCAACGGAAGGCGCTCGCATGCTAACAAAAACCAGGAACGAAGTTCGCATTCCACTCGCGGAGTGGAACAGTCTTAAGAAGAATCCCGTTTTTGGCGATTTGGTCGAGCTTCTTGAAGATCGTGACGATCTGAAGGTGGCAAAAAGGTCCGCGGAAAGAGCCTGACCTTGAACCAATACTTGGAGAAACGTGGCATACGAGATCGTCGTTAAACCATCAGCTCAACGAGACCGTCGCCGCCGCGACCCCATTTCGGCCGCTTATGCCGCTTGGGATGTTTCAGAGGAGAGTCCCTTTCCGACACCGAATTTCCGGAGTATGTTTTCCATCAGGCACCACCGCGTGAGCGCCGACTGGAAGAGGTTTGCTCCCACAAATGCGGCGAACCAGAGCCAGTTCGGATTCACCCAATGGGCGAGTGCCAGGCTGATCAGGACGAAGGACCCGGCAATTAATCGTATCCATCTTTCTATGCTCATGCTTGATCTCCGATCCAATTTTCATTTTGCGCTACCGGTGAACCCGGGTTGTTTGTTGCGGGGATCTGGAGACCCCCGGTTACTTGAATCCTTTTCTATTGATTGCCGGCGGAGTGCGGCACCACGAGCAACGGTGCCTCCGCCCACTGCATCACCCTTTCGGTCGTGCTGCTGAAGAGTTCTCCGAACATCGACGACTTCGGCTCCGCCCCCATGACAATCATGTCGGGCTTGATCTCCCTTGCCGCCGTGAGGATCGAGCCTGCCGCATCACCGTGGTAGGTGAGCTCTTCAACTCTGCACCGTCCGCGCACGTCGTCGGGTACAAGCGAGCAGTCCAGCGGCTTATCTCCCTCCTCTACGGAGTGAAGCACCGTGAGTTGCAGTTTGCCCGCTTCGGCAATAGCGGTTGCATACTCGAGCGCCTCCCGGCCCACGCCGCTGAAGCTCACGGGGCACAGGATGTGTTGTAGCGGTGCGGCGGCCATTCCCTGGCGTACGGCCAGAACGGGCCTTCTGCTCTCGTGCAGGATTCTCTCGGCAACAGAGCCGAGCCAGAAGCGATCGGCGCCCCGGCGGCCGTGAGTGCCCATGATGATCAAATCCACAGCCAAGGCTTCGGAGGCCTGAAGAATCGCTTTGACGGGAGGATCCGAGACTACGGAAACCTCCGCCTCGAATCCGAGGGCTGCAGCACTCTCCTTGCGCAGGTATTCGGTCGCGACCTTTATGGATTTCTTCAACTCGCGGGAGAGACTTTGCAGCTGCCCACTCGAAAAGTAAGGAGGCAGATCGAAGTGCTGAGCATGCAGCACGTAGACGGCGCCCCCGAACTGCTCGTGCAGAACCCGGGCAAAGTGGAGTGCGGGCGCGGAAGTCACGCTCAGATCCGTCGGTACCAGAATCTTGCTGGGTGGAAATATGAACGCTGTCATGACTGACCTCCGGGTTGACCCGCAGGAAGAGTCTGCGGCGAGGATTTTCGCCGAAGTTCCCGCCGGCGCATCATGTAAAAAAGCACTGGAACTGTCATACGGCTGAGGAGCAGCGAAGCGACTTCCCCGGCCATGAGCGAAATAGCCAGACCCTGGAAGATCGGGTCGAACAGGATTACGGCCGATCCGACGACTACCGCGGCGGCCGTCAGCATCATCGGCCGGAAGCGCACGGCGCCGGCGTCCACTACAGCTTGCTCTAGCGGTTCACCCATTCCGAGCCGCAACTCGATGAAATCCACCAGGATGATCGAGTTCCGGACCACGATGCCCGCGCCGGCGATGAATCCGATCATCGAGGTTGCCGTGAAAAAGGCGCCCATGGCCCAGTGTCCCGGCAGAATACCCACCAGGGAGAAGGGAATCGCCGCCATGATGACCAAGGGAGTCTTGAAGCTCTGGAACCAGGCGACCACAAGGATGTATATCAGGACGAGAACAGCGGCGAACGCCAGACCCAGATCACGGAATACCTCATACGTGATGTGCCACTCGCCGTCCCACTTCATCGCCAGCTTGTCGCTGTCTGCCGGCTGGCGCGCGGTGTAGGTCTCGAGGTGATAGCCTTCGGGAAGGGGCTTCGATTTCAGTTCCGAATCCAGCCGCAGGATTGGGTAGACCGGGCTTTCTTCCCTTCCGGCCACATCGGCAGTGACATAGACCACCGGCATGAGATTTTTATGATAAATACTGGTCTCGCGGACGGATTTTTCCCAGGCTCCCAGTTCAGCCAGCGGCACCAGCTTGCCTGTGGATGAAGCTACGCGCAGGTTGCCGAGATCCTCGATTCGGCTGCGTTCTGCCAGAGGCAGGCGGAGTACCAGGAGCACGTCCTCGGCTTCGCGCGGAAGATGCGCCAGGCCTGCTTCCGCACCGTTGAGACCAAGCTGCACAGCTTGCTGTATCTCATCCAGAGAGACACCCGCCACCGAGGCTTTCAGGCGATCCACACGGAAGAGCATTTCAGGCTGCGGATCCTCGACATACCAGTCGACATCGACCATGCCAGGAGTCTTGTCCAAAGTGTCCCGGATCTCCCTGGCGAGCTTGATCTGACGGCCGTAGTTGGGGCCGTAGACTTCCGCCACCAGAGTCTGTAGCACTGGAGGTCCGGGAGGAACCTCGGCGACTTTGATGCGCGCACCGTACTGCTGTGCCGTCGGCTGCAGCAGGGCTCTCGCCCTTCTCGCAATCGCATGGCTCTGTGCGGAGCGATCACCCCTAGGCGTGAGGTTCACCTGAATATCCGCGACGTTTTCCCCTCTGCGCATGTAGTAGTGGCGCACGAGGCCATTGAAGTTAAACGGTGATGCGGTACCGATATAAGACTCCAGATCCGTGATCTCGGGTATCTGGGTAAGCTGCACGGCGAGAGCGCGCGTGACCGCGGCCGTTTTTTCGAGACTGGTCCCCTCGGGCATATCGATGATGACCTGGAACTCGCTCTTATTGTCGAACGGGAGCATCTTAACGACAACGAAGCGGAAGTAGACGAGACTCATCGAACCCAGGAGAAGGGTGGAGACGAGCGCCAGAAATCCCCACTGGTTCCCGGTGTGGGAAAGGAGCCGCCCCATGAACTTGCGGTAAAGGCGAGTGCCCCAGTCTTCGCCATCGGCGGCTTCGAGATGGGAACTCCCCGCGCCCCGGAGAAGCCGCAGCGCCGCCCAGGGGGTGATGACGAATGCGACCAGCAGCGAAAAGATCATCGCCGCGGATGCGCCTATGGGAATGGGGCGCATGTAAGGTCCCATGAGTCCGCGCACCATAGCCATGGGCAGGATTGCAGCGATCACCGTGAAGGTTGCCAGGATAGTCGGGTTGCCCACCTCGTCGACCGCCTCGACGGCGACATCGGCGAACCGCCGCTCGCGGTTTTGCGGCATACGCTTGTGCCGCACGATGTTTTCGATTACGACAATGGCGTCATCCACCAGAATACCGATGGAAAAGATAAGGGCGAAAAGTGTGATGCGGTTCAGCGTGTACCCGTAAAGTAGGAAGACGACGAGCGTCAGGGCCAAAGTGACAGGGATCGCTACAGCCACAACTCCAGCCTCACGGAAACCGAGGATCAGCCAGATCAGCAGGGTGACTGAAATGACCGCAATCATCATGTGCAGCAGGAGTTCGTTCGATTTTTCCGATGCGGTCTCGCCGTAGTTGCGAGTGATGGTCATCTGCAGCGTGGAAGGGAAGTATCTCGCGCGGAACGCCTCGGCTCTCTTCAGCACCTCTCCCGAAAGTACGACGGCGTTCTTTCCCTTGCGCTTGGCACACGAGATCGTCACCGCCGGGTTCAGGTCGCTCTTTTGGAATCGCGCGGGCTCTACGGAAGCCTGCGATACAGCGATCGGCTGAAAGCTCTCCGGCTCGAGACGAATCCCCTTGGTTGCGGCAGCCGGTCCGGGCGTGAACAGGACATAGTCCTTGGGCTCTTCGGGTCCGTCTTTGATCCGGGCAATGTCTCGCAGATACACTGGAAGGTTGTTGTGGATGCCCACCACCAGACTGGCCAGATCCTCGACTGAGCGCAGGAAGCCGTTCAGGTGAACCGCGATTGCTTCGTTGCCGGTGGTCAGCGTGCCCGCGTCGGCCTCACGATTTTCCATCTGCAGCATCCCGCGAACCTGAGAGGCGCTGATGCCGAAGGCTGCCATCTGGGCCGGGTTGAGTTCCACCAGAAGCTGACGCCTCTGGCCGCCAATGATCTGTGTGGCGGAGATGTCCGGTATCTTCTGCAACTCGTTGCGCAGTTCAGCCGCGACACGCCGGATCTGATAACCGTCCATGTGGTTGCTCCACAAGGTCAGCGCCAGAAAGGGAACATCGTCGATGGAGCGTGGTTTGATCAGCGGCGGAGAAGCGCCGGGAGGGATGAGGTCGAAGTTGGCGAACATCTTCTGGTTCAGCCGCACGATGCTCTTTTCCTCGTCCTCGCCGACGTAGAAACGCACGATCGCCATGGATGCGCCGGGGCTCGAGGTGCTGTAGATGTACTCCACTCCGGGGATTTCCCAGAGCAGGCGCTCCATCGGGCGCGTGATGCGGGTTTCAACTTCCTTTGCCGAAGCGCCGGGCAGAGCCACGAAGATATCGATCATGGGAACGATGATCTGCGGCTCCTCTTCCCTGGGCAGGAGCATCACGGCGGCTGTGCCCATGGCGATCGAAGCGATCAGGATGAGGGGAGTGAGCTTCGAATGGATAAAAGCGTGAGCGAGTCTGCCTGCAAGCTGGGGTCTGCTCATGGACGGATCTCCAGGGGAACACCATCGGTTATCTGGTCGGTGAGTTTTGCGATGATCCGTTCTCCCGGTTCGATTCCCGCGAGAAGCTCCACTCTGTCAGGATCGTAGGCTGTGGCCTTGACGAGCCTGAAGCGGGCCTTCGCCGAACCGTCGGCGACGAAGACTCCCGTCAATTGCCCAGCTTCCCTGAGTGCCTGGACGGGAACCAGAAGCGCCTGCCGAGTCCCCACTGAGATCTCCACCTTAACAAAGGTGCCCGAGACCGCTGAAAAGTCCGACGGAAGATCTACCTTGAACTGAACCGTATGGCTTCCAGGGGTAGAGAGGGGAGTGATTTCCGAAATGCGTCCCTGCATCATCGTCTGCGGCTGATCCGGAATCCGAACCCGAACCTCGAGGCCGTTGCGCAGATGGCCCGAATCCGTCGTGGGGAGGCTCGCCAGTATCTGCGGCCTGGATGTGGATTCGAGGGTGATCAACGGGCTGCCTAGGAAGATTGCGCTTCCGGGATCGACGTTGCGCTCGACGATCCTACCGGAGGACGGCGCCTTCACCACTGTCCAGCTGACATACACGTCCGCCCGGCGCGATTGAGCATTGGCTTGCGAAATCCTGGCTTCGACCTGGCGGAGGCGGTCTTCGGCCGCAGCCACCATGGCTTCTTTCGCAGCCAGATCTGCTGCGGCGCCATCCCGGCGCGCGCGCACCTCGTCCAGTTCTTGCGGGGAGACGGAGCGCGCTTCATAGAGTTTCTGATAGCGCGCATAGGTTCCGACGGCCAGGTCCGCGGAAGCCTTAGCGGCAATCCGCATGCTCTGCGCCATCTGGGCCCCCTTTCGTGCTTCGGCCAGGGCTGCCTGAGCCTCTTCGATGGACGCCTGTGCCATGGCTTTCTGGCTGTCGGCATCTCTTGCATCCAGGGTAACGAGGACGTGTCCCGCTGTCACGATATCTCCCGCGCGGACTCTTACCTCCCGGACGAATCCATTGATCTGCGAGGAGAGCACGACTCGATCACGCGGCTGCACGATTCCGGGTGCTTCCACGATGGCTGCCACGGATTCGTTCCGTGCCGTGATGACTCCCACCTGGACCGATTTCGGCGCAGTGGCTGATTTGGGCGATTCGCCGCAGGCTGCCAGCAGGAGAGCGCCTGCCACAATCGGAAGAGCTAAATGGATGGTTCGCATGTCTTACTCACTCCCTTAGATCTGTGATGAATGGCGCTCAGTTTGGCGCACGATTCTTCTCTCGCCCCTCCAGGGCTCTGAGCATTTTCTGAACTACCCGGGGGTTCGCTTCGCTCATCCCCGGCTATTCTCTTGCTGCCCTTCCAGGGCGGCATCAAGCACGCCCGCCGCGAGAAGCAGGTGCTCGAGTCCCGGAGGGACGCCAGAGAAGAGCCCGGGGCGAGCGAAGCGAGCCCGGGGTTATCGAAGTCGAGTCGTAAGCCCTGGAAGGGCGGCAGAGCAGTCTGAACTAAACTAGGCGCCATTTGGATTCACAATGGGGATTTCGAAATTACCTCATGGCTGCGGAGTTCGGGCTCAGGATCCCGGATGCATACTCCAGCTGCGCGAAGCTGAAACGGTGTCGGTAGATCGCCTCGGCGAGAGCGCTGCGCGCCGCGCTGCGGGCCGCTTCCGCGGAGAGCAGGTCGGTCATGGTGGCAAGTCCTGCCTCGTACCGGTTTTTGAGGATGCGCAGGCCTTCCTGGCTCTGGGCCTCGGCTGCCTGCATCGCCTGGACTTGCTGTTCGGCCGATCGAACCTGGATGAGAGCTTTGTGCACCTCGAGTGCCATGGCCGATTCCATGGCTTTCAGCTGGCGCTGTTTCTGCTCCAGGCGGTGACGCGCCGCCTGAAGCATGGCCGAGTCACTGCCGCCCGCGAACACGTTCCAGCGCAGGCTCAGGCCCGCCGTCCAGTTGTTTCCGCCGGCCTCCTTGAAGGACGGATTATTTGCCTCCCACGCCGCGAAAGCTCCCAGGGTTGGGAGAAACTGAGTTTGCCTGCCGTGAACCTCCAGCTCGGCCTGCCGTACCTCGGCCTGCAGACCCTGGTAGTCCGGACGGCGCTTGCACAGCTCGGCCAGAAGAGCTTCCTCGGCGGGAAGCGTGTAGGTTGCGGGTGTGAGGGAGGCAGTCTCCCCGAACGCCTTGTCGAGTGCGTTGCCCATAAGGCGATTGAGTGCCGCACGGGCGAATTCGCTCTGGCCGCGCGCCTGGATGTCCTGCTGTCGCGCCGATGCCAGATAAACCCGGCTGCGCAGCAGGTCGGCCTCGACGGCGAGACCGACCTCCACGCGAGACTGGGCCTGCTTCACGATGGCCTCGGAGGACTGCAAAGCCGCCTCGGCAGCCTCCAGGGCTTCGCGCGCTAGCGAGACGGAGTAATAGGCCTCGATCACTGCAAGAAGGGTCTGCCGCAGATGGTCCTCGTGGCCCCGATCTGTCATTTCAATCCCAAGGCGTGCTACCTCCATGCGCTGGCGCGTGCGCCCGAAGTCCCAGATGTTCTGCTGGGCCAGGATACGGGTCTGGAGGTTCCCCAACGCATCGGGTGTGTTCAGAGAAGGGAGGGCGAAGTTGTCGGCGGTGAAGTGCCGCTGGGTCAGCAGCGTGCCGAACACGTAGACAGGATTGTTTCCGCCCAGCACGGACTGCTCCACGTCCAGTCTGGGAAGGTATCCGGCCCGGCTGGCGGCCAGTTCGGAGTTTGCTGCTGCGCGTGCGGGCCCGTCGATCGCGAGCTCGGGATTGCTCTGGAGCGCCTTTTGAACCGCCTGCTCCAGCGTGAGCTTCTCCTGTGCGGAGAGCAGGGCGGCGGACAGGAGAAGAGCGAACAGGGCCAGTGTCAGATTTTTTGCTTGGGGCATGTTTTTCATGGTGTTATCCGGCAAGAGACTGGTGTGTGAATCGAATCTATAAGCCCCTCGGCGAGCCGATGGCTGAGGCCAGCTTCTCGCCCTGCTTCAACCTTCGATACAGAATCGACCGCATGATCCTGCAGGCCTCATGGATTTCAGGGTACGTGAGGTGGTATGAAACCTGGCGCCCGTCCCGCGCGGCATCGACGATCCCGGCCTGGAGGAGGATGGTCATGTGCTTGGACAGGTTTGCCTTGGAGGTCTCCAGCTGCTCGATCAGGTCCGCCGCGGACATGTCTTTCCTGTTGAGGAGGTCGACGATCTCCAGCCGCATTGGATGGGCCATCGCCTTGCAGATCTGACACTGCATTTCGAAGATCTTTCTGGCTGCTTGTTTGTTGGTCATAATCAGTCACCAAGTTGTAGAGTTTCCATAATTAGAAACTAATATACCTGCAAATGGAGACGGCCGTCAACCGAAGAATCACATCCCTTCATGCTTGTGATTCTTCGTGCCCTTTGTGCCTTTGTGTTGTCCTTTTCTGTGGCTAATCAGCAGTGAATCTCCAGGATCTCAGGCAGGGAGGGTTTCCGCGGCCGACGTCTTCACTTCGATTCTGGGGGGGTGCTCGAAGTGCTTTTTCACTTTGCACTGCTCGGCCGCGCGGATCACCGCTGCCCTGTATTTGTCCGGGAAACCCGGTGGAAGCTGAATATCCCAGGAGATGCTGTCGGCCAGCTTTGTCTTCGGGTCGATCCGAACACGCTGAATCAGCCGGATGCCTTCCGCGGGGAGACTGCGCTCGCGGCAGAAGCTCAGAACATAAAAGCCGGCGCAAGTGCCGAGCGATGCCAGAAAAATGTCGAAGGGGGTGGGTGCAGAGCTGTCGCCGCCGACATTGGAAGGCTGGTCGGTACAGACGGTGAACGTCCCGAAGTGAGCGTTTACGCGGGCGCCCCCGGGAAAATCAATCATCATTTCCATGAGATAAAGCCTTTCGATTATTCAGGAACGTGTCTTACGATCGGCACACGGCCGATCTAATCAATTCAAGCTTCAGCCGCCGCTGGGCGCACAGGCGCCGGACGGGCCGGCTGAGCTGCCCTTAACAAACGATGCGAAAGTCGATACCTTTTCTTCCATCCTGCGGCTGTCGCACACCGGACAGGCAACCTCTGAAACCGCCCCTGCTTTCCTCACCAACTTTTCGAATTCCACACCGCACTCAAGACACTCAAATTCATAGATAGGCATTTACGACTCCTTGTGCCGCTAGCTGGCTATACCGTCGACCGGTTTGGCCACGCTCAGCAACTGGTCGACGATGTGCCTGAGCGATGCGTAGGACAAGGCTCCAACCTGCTCGTGGACGATCTGGCCGCCCGAGACAAACAGCAGGGTTGGAATGCCGCTGATGCGATAGCGCGCTGCGCACCTTGGATTCTCGTCGGTGTTGACCTTTGCTACCACCAGCCGCCCGGCGTATTCCTGAGCGATTTTGTCCAAATTGGGAGCCAGCATGCGGCAAGGGGCACACCACGGCGCCCAGAAGTCCACCAGCACTGGCAAGGAAGATTTCAACACGGCACCTTCAAAGGTATCGTCGTTTACGTGGATCGGTTCGTTCATTTTGCTCTCTCTCCTACTGTTCTCGCCTGCAGCGTGGCCGCGACGCGTTCCATCTTGACTCTCGCTTCCTGCGCCACCGGCTGCAGTTCAGGTCTACCTACAAAACCCAGCATCTCCAGGGGATCCACCAGGGACACTTCAGTTTTACCCTCCTCCAGCTGCCTGACAACGACATTGCAGGGGAGCAGAAGGCCGACTTCCGGTGCGATCGTCAGAGCGCGATGCGCCAGGATCGGATTGCAGGCACCAAGGATTTTGAAGGGGCTGTAATCTTCACCCAGCTTTTTCTTCATAGTTTCCTTTACGTCGATCTCGGTCAGCACGCCGAAGCCCTCGGACTTCAGAGCCTCAGTAACCTCTGTTAGCGCAGTGTCGAATTCGGCGTTCAATCTCACGGTCAAGCCAAGCTTGGTTTGCATGGTCCTTCCTCCCGTTTCCATCTATTTGTCTCCTTTGTCGTCCGATTAGATGCATCGGGGCGGAAAAGGTGACAAAAGCCGCCGGTTCACCTAAAATTCGCGTGCCACCTTTGCAGGAGGGGGCGCATCTAACTTTATGAGTGAGAAAGAAGAAGACCAAGTACTTCTTGAGCGCATCCGTGCCGGCGACAAGGCAGCCTGTGATGACTGTATTCGGCAGCACGCCCCTGGAGTCTACCGGCTGGCTTTGCGGCTCATGCGCAATGAGGCCGAAGCCGAGGACGTCATGCAGGAGACCTTCCTCAATGCGTTCAAGGGGATAAATCGTTTCGCTGGCCGGTCGGAGCTGCGCACCTGGCTCTACCGCATCGCATACAACGCCGCTTTGGTGCACCTGCGCCGCCCGAAGCCCGAGTTTTTGCCTGTGGAGGAGGCCAGTGAGCCGGAGGATGGCACTCCCGTTCCGCAGCAGTTGTTCGACTGGAGCCGGCTGCCCGAACAGGAGCTGGAAAGGGCCGAACTCCGCGCACAGATGGAGGGAGCCATCCGGGAACTGCCTGAGAAGCTGCGGGCGGTGTTTGTTATGCGGGAACTGGAAGAGTTTTCGACGGAAGAGACGGCCAAAGCGCTGGGCATCAAGATAGAAGTGGTGAAAACGCGCCTGCATCGCGCTCGATTGCGGCTGAGAGAGCGGTTGTCGGCCTATCTTGCTTCCGAAGCACCGGCGAGCCAAGGATAATTGCTGTGACCCACGAGAATTGTCACGACCTGCTGGACGGATTATCAGACTACCTCGACGGCGAGGCCTCGGCCGAACTGTGCGCTCAGATCCAGCGCCACATGGCCGGCTGTGACAAGTGCCGGGTGGTTGTAGATACGCTAGGCAAAACCGTGAAGCTTTATCGCCGGCTTCCCAAACCCGACATGACCGAAGCGGCCCGCGAACGCCTGTACAAAGTTCTCGACCTCTCTGACTTTCTCCGCCCCAAGTAACCTGAGTGGACGCACGAGCCGCCCGTCTGAGCAACCGGCACATCTCATGCGGCGTATCCGCCTTCGAGCCGTTTTTTCATGAGGCGAAGATTATCTTCCAAGCCTTGACGAAGTCGCCTGTTCAAAATCCATCGCTTCAGGAAGCTGAAGAATCCACTGAGCAGATCAACTCGAGAGCGATTCAAATACATCAGATACCCGCCGGCTTTAATCCCGCTCCCCGGGACACGCGTAAATGCAGCTAACCCTAGCGAGGTTGTGAAGTAGTGATTGGCGAAGATTTGCTTGGAGCCAATCACAATCGAAGTATTGTTCTTATCGGCTATCTTGTCGATCGTCACGTGGCTGACGCTCACGACCGGTTTCACACCGAACTGTTCTTTGGACCAATAAATGAAATCTTCGCCGCCCGGCAGGCGTGAGTTCGGGTAGTTTGCGAGATACTTCTCGAATTCAGGAATGTAAGCCTTGAGATAAGGAGACGCCTGCAACAACGGCCGCAACTGATCCCCAAGCCGGACAGGAGCTTTTTTGTCCTCATAAACCGCGAGACTCTCGGTCCCCTTCGCCCAATAATTGGCGACGTAGTCAAACAGCAGGGAACGGAAAATCTCCGTGACCTGTTGGTTTGAAGTCGAGGCCGACCAGTCGACTTCTCGATGCAACCGGTCGATCATTTGGGCGGTCAGCTTCATGTTACAGGACCCTACGATGCAGTCTTTCAGAGAATTGGTTTCAGCTGCGTCGAGGGTGAGCGACTGCAGAACCCCGAGCGCCGGCGGCTGAGCAAACTTCCCGATCTGGAGAACTTCCTTGCTCTTCTTGAAGTTTGCGATGTCCCGGTATTGCTGAACAAAGAACTCCGCCGGCACATTCACACGAATGGCGCCGAAGACGGCAACCTCATTAGGATTGTCGGTTTGAAGGATCTTGGCCAAAGGCTCTCCCCGGCTCAGTGCCGAAAGGTCCGATTGTGAACATCCAACGTATTTTCGCAGAAAAGTGTAAGATTCCTCGTCGGAACCCTGAGCCATGGCCGGAGGAGCGCAAAGGACAAGAACCCACCCCAGCAAACAGCACCCCTTTAAAAAGCCTGCATCGGGACTATCCATAGTTCGGCTCCTCCTTAACATCTATTATTGCGAATTTTGGCTTGATGAATGACTATTTAGTTACTGTCGCGAAACTCCGTCTGGGTCGAAGCCCCGGAGGGGCGTCGGAGATTAGCCGGGGGCGCAAGCCCCCGGGAATGAAGCAGCATCGAGTGAGCCCCGGCAGGGGCGAAAGACCTTTTGCCGCAAGGTATTTCTGTCGCCCCGCTGGGGCTCGGCACCCTGAAATTGGTTAACCCCGGGCTCCCGCCCGGGGCTAATGCCTTGACGCTCCGGGGCTCGCTGGTCTCACGCATCGAATTTCACGACAGAAACTATTTAGTATTTCTTGCTTCTTTCTGCGTCATCTCCGGAAGGAATCGGACCTCAGGCTATACTCCCCTGAGACGGAGCAGTCACGGCCTCATGCTTAGCTCGCAGCTAGCCTTTCGTCCATCGGCCCGCGGTCGGACGCTGGATCCTCCAGACTTCAATGTAGCGTGGCAACGAGCGAAGGGAAGTCGAGACCGGAAGCCTTAGCGCTGTCGCAAACCTTTATTACATCGTGGAAATCCCGATCGCGGGATGGGCTAATTCCCGGGTTCTTCTGTCTGGGTGCCCTGTGCCTCTTTGGCGCCCTTGGATTCCATGCATTCGGGGAGCACCCCGTAGCGTTCGGCCCGGAAGGCCGCCAAAAGCTCGTTCGCGCGCTGCTTAGGTGCAGCTGTGAGCTCGAAGCGAAAGAAAAACGCGTTTTTGGCGATGCATGTATTTCGCGGGTCTCTGATGTGGGCGCGCAATGCAACCTGCAGATCCTCTTCTGTCCAGCCTATGTAAACGACGATCGCCCCGGTCCCGGCGAGTTCGTAAACGCCAGGCTCGCGCGGCAGGCGGCTCACGTTGGTCTCGTTGAGCCGGTACCACTTCCTCTGACCGAGCAGCATTGGGTCACTTCTGTGCGCCGGGCTGTTCCGTCTTGAGAAGCGCGGCTACGTCTTCCATGAGTACATTCTGAGCCTGGTAGCTCACGTAATACTTCTGGATGACCCCCTTGGAATCCACAAGGAAGAGTGTGGGATAGACATTCACGTTTCCGTAGTCCTCCTGCATCTTCTTGTTTAAGTATGCGACAGGAAAGTTGAAGCCGGCTTTTTTGACGTAGGCGGCGCGTTGTTCGTCGGTGGTCTCGAGCTCCAGAAAACGGTCCGCATTCAGCGCAACCACCGTGAAGTTCTTATTTTCGAACTTGCGTTGCAGTTCAACCAGATGCGGAGAAATCCTGACGCAGGGCGGACAGCCTGAGAACCAGAAGTAGAGGAGGTAGTTCTTGCCTCCCAGGTCCTCGGACGAGAAAGGCTTGCCGTCCAGCAATTGCAGGGTGAACGCCGGAGCATCCTTTCCGGCCCAGCCTGTCAGTGTGCGCTCCAATACCTGGCCGAAGCGCCGGTCTTTCCTTACCGCCTCGATGTTCACATCGATAATTTCCCCTGTCTTCGGGTCGCGGGTGATGAACCTCGGCACCCGTGGATCGTCCTCGATGATGGAGAGAAGTACGGAGGCTTCCCCCTCGACGGGCAGGTTGAATTGGCGTGCTATATCGGCAAGCGTTGGAATCTGGTTTGTGCTGGCTTTGTACTGAGCCACGAAGATCGGGATCTTAAAGAAGGTGTTGAACAGGCGGTCCAGCACCTTTCTCTCTTCTGGGGTTTTGAAGACGTTGTTATAGAGATCCGTAACGATCAGACGCTCTCCGGGCTTCACGCGCTCTTTGAGGTACTGGACGATCTTCTCCTCGATCGCGAGATCCGATTTCCCCTGGGCCCAACCCGCACATAGGCCTACTAACACACTAATGCTCAGCACCACCACTACTCTCTTTGTCATGAGCTATATTCTATATGGTTCACCACAGAGACACAAAGACCCTAGCGCGGCCTACCGGCCGCAACCGAAACGGTGGCAAGCAATCAGTCTGGAGAGACTCTTGACTGTGGTTTCAAGCAGGCAGCAGGCAGAGGGCAGCAGGCAGTATCTAACCCAGACGTTTTTTCTTTCAGGGCTTTTACTGCCTGCTGCCTACTGCCTTCTGCCTTCTTCTCTCCAATTATGTTTTCTAAGGGCGACCAGAATCGTTTCCTGGAAGCGAAGGAATCACGGCTTAGTAGCACAGAGAGCCTCTGTGATCTCAGTGTCTCTGTGGTGAGAGACTGTGTTCTCCGGCGCGGCTCGATCCTGATTCGCACTGGTCGCGAAGACTTCTCTTCTTTAGAATATAAGGCGAGAAAATTCACCAATTATTGGAGGAGACAATCCATGAGGCGACAAATGATGCGGAAGGAGGTTTTGGCATGTCTAAACCTTGCAGCCTTCATTCTCATTCCCATTGTAGCGTTGCACGCAGCCGATCAGGGGAAACTGAAAACTAAAGTGAATCCGGGCCGAGCCGGTGTCTTTGTTGACGGCAAGTATCTCGGACCAGCAGCTAATTTCAGGATGGCCCGCACATATCTATTGTCTGCCGGCGAGCATGAAGTGAAGCTCGTTGAGCCGCGCTATAAGGAAATCACCACCAAGGTGACGATTACTCCAGGTAAGACAACAGTTCTGAGTGAGACCATGCAGGCGTTACCGTTGGCGAAACCACCCTTCGGGCGCCTGCGTACCGTGGCTTCCGACAAATTCGCCGCTGTGTATGTGAATAACCAGTTCATGGGCCATGTCGATGAATTCAGCAACTTCGCCCAAGGGCTGTTGTTAAATCCGGGTGAATACATAGTGAGAATTGTGCCGGCTCGCGGTGGCCAGCCTTACGAAGAGAAAGTAAACATAAAGGAAAACCAGGTGGTGGTAGTCCGCGCAAGATAGTAGCGGCGGATCGACTCGATCGGGGTCTCGTCGGCTATATCCAGGCAGAGGCGTGTGGTCTGCCGGGGGATGCGGTCTGACAATTCCTCTGAGAAGTCTTCGGTTCTGAAAAGGCTGGCTCAAGGACTGACCGTGCCGAGATGTGAACCTTCTCAGAGCCACCTTTGATCGCTCAAAGACTGATCGGACCTGGATTGAAACCTCTTTGAGCGCGGGAGGGGACTCAGCGCTCGCGCCGAAGTGCCCCACTTTTCGTCCAAGATCCTAATCTGCCGACTCAGTCAACCAGCTGTGAGGTACAGTACGCGCAGCGCCTGGCTTTAATCGGAATCGATGAAAGGCAGAGCGGGCACTCCCTCGTGGTTGGCGCCACCGGGGCGGGAGCTTCCGTTTTCCTCATCCTGTTTACCTGTTTGACCAGAAGGAAGATTGCGAAAGCCACGATCAGGAAGTCCAAAACGGCATTGATGAAAACTCCATAGTTGAGGGTCGCTGCACCCGCGGCCTTGGCGGCAGCCAACGTGGCATAGCCTCCGCCGGAAAGTGAAATGAAGTAGTTGGTGAAATCGACACCACCCATAAGCTTACCTATTGGCGGCATGAGGATGTCCTGTACAAAGGACGTAACGATCTTGCCGAAGGCTGCACCGATGATGATCCCTACAGCCATGTCCAAGACATTGCCCTTCATCGCAAATTCCTTGAATTCTCTGAGCATTTGATCCTCTTCCTTTCAGAAGATGCAGTGTTCGCAACGCACGGGCCTCTAACCCACCACCTTGCCAGCAATAGCGCGATTATAGTGAGTTGCACATGATGCGGCGATTTCTCCGGTATCTATCAGCTATTTGCCGAATGTCAGACGTAAGCCCGTACTCAACAGAACATCATTCGACTTCGCTCCTATCACTGGATCGCTGAGGTAACGATCGCTGAAGGTGATTTGCCAGCCGAGCCAGGTTTTGAGCGCCATTACCGCAGAAGTATCGAAGTTCAGGCGGAATTCTCCCGTTTCGCTCATGTTGGGAAAGAACACCGTCTTCTCCTTCAGGGATGTGCGACTCGAGAGCTTGTACGTGATCTCTTCACCTACGAGCGCCTCACCCGAAGTGCGGTTCAATCCTGTAGAAAAGTATTCCTTGTTGAGTGAGCCGCCCCCAAAAAAGTCCACCGTCGCGCGTTCCGTTTTTTTGGCATGCCAGCCAACGCCTCCACCAAGGACCACGCGCAGGTCCAGCCTCTGGAACTCATCGGATTCCAAATCCGTGGTGCCAAAGCCGAAAACGCGGCTCGCCAGGTTCATTTCGTAGCGTATTCCACCCCTCTTGGCATTGGCTGTGGTCACAGACGTGCCGGTCGTACTGTTCTTGGCATATAGCGACGTGACGTAGACGGAAATCTTGTCCCGGGGCGTAGTGCGCGCCGCGTTCATCCCGAGGTTGAACGTAGCGGTTTCCGCATTACCACGCGTCAGACTCAGGCCCACATCAGCCGAGCCGCTCCACAGGTCGAGCAGCCTGGGATTCCTCAGTCTGTCGATCTCTTGTTGATAGGCCGCCTGAGCCTCTTTGGAGCGCATAGTTTCGATGGACTCCCTGGCAAGTAAAACAGTACCCGTCTCGGCCGTTTTCACCTCCAGCTTGCCCTCTTTCGTCGTCACGGTGCCTACGACCGTCTGTCCGTCCTTGAGCACGAGGTGCAATGGTTGATCCGAGGCGATCTGGTCAATGGCTTGTACTGGAATGATCACCGTCCCGACAAACTCCGATTTGAGGGTAAGACTTTTGCCATCCGATTTGACGATGCTTCCGGTCAGCCTGTCTCCGTTTCTCAAAACTATCTGATCTGCCAGAGCCGAGGGGCATAATACCGCCGAAGAAAACACGGAAAACAAGACGAAAATCCTCATCAACACCTCCTGAATTGTCAAATCCCGCTTTGATTTATACAGAGAGACAGTCCGTTGCGCCAGCCGTCGCGCGGAGTTTCCACGCGCAACCGGTTGCCCGGCCACCATCGCCATAGACACCATCCGCTATTGATGGCGCTCGATGTAAGGTCCAGCTTATCCTTGCGCCCGGCGAATGCAGGGAGGCAATGATTCCCGAGTGCGTTTATGGAATTATTCAATTTGTCCCAAGCCCTAGCTTGGCATACCTATTTTGTGACGGTCCATAAGGCTGGCGAAGTCAGCAATTTAAGATCATTTCTTGCCTGGTTCCAGTGATACTCCCTTGCGCTGAGCCAAGATGTAGGCTTCCACGGCGTGCAGGCGTTCGTCGTCCTGCGCGAGCGGTTTGCCCTTCTCTGGGTTCTCTATGCACCAGTTGATCATGTCGCGCAGCAGTGCCACCTTTTTCAATTGCGTCTGGAACTTTGGATAGGTCTCTGGATGGGTATTTGAGCCGTCCGGATGACACATGTCGCAGGAGATTCCGATTGTGCCGCCAAGTGCGATCGGGCTGTGATACAGGCGATGACCTTCCGCGATCACCTTTTTCAATTCCCGGTCCCAGATGAGTTTGTCTTGATCGGTTGTTTTTCTCTGGGTGGGGCAGCGACTGCCTTTGGTTCCCGCTCGTGCGCCGGCAATGCAGCCGGCTGTTCTGATCTCCAGAAGGCAAGGGTCGCAACAGCGCGGCGTTCACCACGCTGAAAATCGCGCTGTTTGCGCCGATTCCCAACATGAGTGTCAAGATGGTAGTGAGAGCAAACCCCGAATGGCGGCGCAACATCCGGAGCCCGTAGCCAACATCCTGGAGGATGGTGTGCATTCTGCCTCCCCATGACCGGGCTAAACCGGCTGTGAAAGCTAAATCAATCTTATAAGGATTTCTGTTCGGAAGCGCAAGGGGGGAGCCCAGAGGGAAGTGGCCAACAACGTGACGCGGAGAAATTCGCTCACTCGGTCTTGTCCAGGCAGCAGGGCCGCCAAATCCCGTGATAGGATGCTCGCAGGCATTTCTGATGACTATCCTGTGCCGGGATTTGGATTCTCAGACTCCAGGAGGTTGTTTACGATGCTGAAGCAGCACATCGTTCTTTTGACTGCAACGGTGGTATTGATCAGCTTTGTGATGGTGGGCAGCGCACGGGCACCAGCCGCCTATGACCTTCTCATCCGCAATGTACGCATCGTGGATGGAACGGGGGCATCTTGGTTCCGAGGCGACCTGGCTGTACGTGGCGATACGATTGTGGCTGTGGGGCGCGTACCGCTCGCCGAGGCCAGGGCCACGATCGATGGCAACGGACAGGTGCTCGCGCCTGGCTTTATCGACATTCACACGCACGCGCGCCGCGGAATTCTGGAGGTGCCGACGGCGGACAATTATACGCGCCAGGGGGTCACGACTCTCATCGAGGGACCTGACGGCGGCTCCCCGGTGCCGCTCGCCCCATTTCTCGCCAAGGTTGCTGCCGCGCGCCCTGCGGCCAACTTCGGAATGTTCATCGGACAGGGATCGGTGCGCGAGACCGTCATGGGCAACGTGGATCGCGGAGCCACGCCGGCGGAAATAGTGCGCATGGCGCAACTCGTCCGTGACGGCATGCACGATGGCGCATTCGGCCTCAGCACGGGGCTTTTTTACACGCCCGGGAGCTTCACGCCGGCCGAGGAAATCATCGCGCTGGCCCGGGCCGCCGGCGAGCTGGGTGGAATTCATGTCTCCCACATGCGAGATGAGGCAGCGCGCGTAGTGGACAGCGTGCGTGAAACGATCCGCATCGGCCAGGAAGGCGGCCTTCCAACGCAGGTGACGCATCACAAGGTCATCGGGGCGCCAAACTGGGGCAAGAGCATCGAGACATTGCGCCTGATCGAGGAGGCGCGCGGCCGGGGCGTGGACGTAACCGTCGATCAGTATCCCTACACCGCCTCGAGCACGAGCATCGCTGCGGCCCTCCTGCCGAAGTGGGCCCTGGAGGGCAGCCAGGCGGCTGTGGCTAAAAGGCTCGCAGATCCTGAGCAACGCGGGCGCATTAAGCAGACGATCATAGATATGCTCAAGTACGAGCGCGGCGGCGGGGATCCAACCAAAGTTGCGATCTCATCCTGTCGCTGGGACCCGTCGCTTGCAGGGAAAAACCTCGCCGAGATAACGCGCGCCCTGGGAAAGGAGCCGACGCTTGATAACGCAGCAGAAAGCGTTATGCAGATCGTCGAGCGCGGCGGCGCCCAGGGGATATTTCATGCCATCGGCGAGGAAGACCTCGAGCGCATTCTGCGCTCCCCCCTGACCATGATCGCATCCGACGGCGAAGTGACGCTTTTCGGCAAGGAGTCGCCGCACCCGCGCAGCTATGGGACGTTCGTGCGCGTTCTGGGCCTATACGTCCGGGAAAAACAAGTCCTCCGTCTTGAGGAGGCTGTGCGCAAAATGACCTCGCTGCCGGCGATGCGCCTCGGCCTGCTGGACCGTGGCATCATCCGGCCCGGTATGAAGGCCGACCTGGTTCTTTTCGACCCTCAGCACGTGCGCGACAGGGCGACCTTTGAAAATCCGCACCAGTACGCGGAGGGCGTCGCAATGGTTGTGGTGAACGGGCAGATAATCTTCGACGGTAAAGCTATGACCGGCGCCCGACCGGGCTGCATGCTCTACGGCCCAGCCTATGCAGGCACCAGATAAGCGTCTGCGTCGGCTCGCCGCAGATCCGTGTGGATCAGCGTTTATCTGTGTCCAGTTATTTCTCTGCGTTTCTCTGCGCCTCTGCGGTGAATTCCATTTGCGGCTATGCCGCCCCAGGTTCATCCGCGTCCGCCAAGAAAAGGCACGTGATCGACCTGGACTCGCCGGAATTCATATAGGTCAAGGCACGGCACCTATGGCTTGACTGCAATGGGCGGCAGATTCGCTTGCTTTAGTTGCGTATTGAGGGCCGGGAGGTCCTGGCCCTTGAGTTCGCTCCAGCGCGCCATCAAGCTTCCGAGCGCGATTCGGCTGCTGGTGACGGCCGCGACCACCTGGCTCGTCGGCGCAGCGTCGGCACCCTGCAGCAATCCCACCGACATGCTCAGCAACCCAGTGATGCCGGCCAGTGTGTCCTGCCCTCCGGCACCACTCGGATCGAATCCCCCGCCGAAGCGGCCGCCGCCACCACCGCTCCCCTCCAGCGCTACTGCCTTCTTGTCGAACGCGGCAAGCGCCTCCGAAGCGACGCCCTGGTCGGCTCGCTCCTGGAGCTGCTTCACCTGCGCACGGATCGAGCGCAACTGCTGGAGTGCCGACTGTGCATCGAGTGCGCCGTCGTACATCTCCTTCGCCAGTGCGAATTGATATGCGAGCCCGGCCCCAGGCGTTTTCACGCGCGGATCCATTTTCACTGTCAACGGCTGCGCGTAGCTTTGTCCATTGACCGTCAGCCTTACGGCGTACTCTCCCGGGGCCGCCCAAGACGAGTTCGGCGCCGGCGCAGTGTTGTGGGTGACGGCAGTCATCGGAAGAGCCCCGCGCCCTCCTCCACCCGGCAAGGGCTGATAGTGCAGGTCCCATATGAAACGGTGCATGCCGGGGGTCGTCAGCAGCACATGGGGTGGCCGATACCAATACAGCGGAATCGACGCAGTCGCCGGATCCGGCCCTTCGGCAGAATCGGCGCTCGAATAGCGGCGCACGAGCTTCCCGGCACTATCGAGGATCTCCAAGGTCAGCGGTCCCGATGCAGAGGACTTCAGCGCATAATCTGTGATGGCGCCATCCGGCGGATTCTGTCCGGCGGGCTCATCCGGCGGCAGCGGCGTATCTGTGTTCATGTTCCAGCGCACGCGCCAGGCGTCCTGCGGGCGGAACAGAAACGCGTCCGCCTCTGCGACTCTGGGGTCGATCTGGTGCAGCGGCGTGATGTTATTGAGAATCCAGAATCCACGCCCGTGCGTCGCGACCACCAGGTCATCGTCTTTGACGATCAGATCGCGAATCGATGTTGCAGGCATATTTAGTCGCAGTGACT
>Ga0315277_10002433_pt1 | contig 25983 bp, 18 predicted proteins | sample YL17G05_15_MG_FD_203695 | JGI IMG/M metagenome (GOLD analysis project Ga0315277, IMG submission 203695) | Sediment microbial communities from Yellowstone Lake, YNP, Wyoming, USA - YL17G05_15 | ecosystem: Environmental > Aquatic > Freshwater > Lake > Sediment | place: USA: Wyoming | collected... | reverse complement strand
TCCTCGCGGATGTCGACCTCCTCCTCCTCGGCCTCGGGCAGGACGGCGACGGTGGCGGTGGAGGTGTGGATGCGGCCCTGCGCCTCGGTCACCGGCACCCGCTGGACGCGATGAACGCCGCTCTCATACTTGAGGCGCGAGAAGGCGCCCTTGCCCCGCACCTCGAAGATGATCTCCTTGAAGCCGCCGACGCCGCTCTCGTGGCGGTTGAGCACGTCCACCCCCCAGCCCTTGTTGTCGGCGTAGCGAGAGTACATGCGGAAGAGGTCGGCGGCGAAGAGGCCGGCCTCGTCGCCCCCGGTGCCCGCCCTGATCTCGACGATAACGTTCTTCTCATCGCGGGGGTCTTTGGGCAGGAGGGCGCGCTTCAGATCCTCCTCGAGGTGATCGCGACGGGCCGCCTGGGACTCCAGCTCCTCGCGAGCCAGGGCCGTCAGACCCGGCTCCTCGCTCTCGTCGAGAAGGGCCCGTGCCTCCGACGCCAGGCGGTCCGCCTCGCGGTACTGGCGGTACAGCGAGACGATCTCCTCCAGGGAGGCGCGCTCCTTGGCCAGCGCCTGGAGCCGCTCGTAGTCCGAGGCCACCTCAGGGCGGCCCATCTCCGCCGTCAGGCTCTCGTAGCGCTCCTCGATGTCTTCCAGTCGCTCCCACATGGCACTCATACACAAACCAAAACCCCCGGCTTGGGGGTTTTCGGCTCGCCTCGCCGAGAGGATTATACCATACCCGACGCGCCGGCAGGGTGCCCACACACCCAAGCGTGCCGCTCGTGGTGAGCCTGTCGAACCACGAGCGGAATCCAAGAAACCGCTCACCCTTCGACAGGCTCAGGGCGAGCGGCGACTTCGTGAGCACCCTGCTAGTGTGGTGAATCAGAAATCCGCAGGCAAGTGTCATTCTGAGTCTGCCTCTGGCGGACGAAGAATCCGTAATGGGAGCCCTGCTCCGCCGGATGCTTCATCCGCCTCTGGCGGATTCAGCATGACAAAGACAAAGCATTGGATTTGTTAGCGAATCTCTGACTCAGGACACTAGGGCCGTGCCTCAGAGGCCAGTGTCCACGCGTGGGGCGGATTCGCCTTCGGCAGGTGCGGCCCGCCTGAACTTGGTGCGCCGGTCCCAGCGGTCCCACAGCGTCTTGACCAGCAGGTTGTACACAACACCGACGGCTGCGGCGACATAGGCCGACGCCAGGAGAGGGAGGGCCAGGTGCTCCAGCGTCCAGCGGCCACCGAGGTTGTCCAGGAAATCGTTGGGCTGGTTCCAGGGCTGGAAGGGCGGCTGGCCGGCCGCCGGCGTCTCCGTGATGAGGCGGAGGGGAGCCCCGAGCATCGCTTTCCCGTAGGCCCAGGCGCCAAAGGCCTCGCTCCAGTTCGTCGAGGCCAGCCAGACGAAGACGGCGGCCGGCAGGAGCCACGCGACGCCCTTCAGGGCAGCGAGCACGGTCACCCGCAGCCGGCGGCGGCCCTCCCGGAGCCGGACGTTGACGCGTCCGCCAGTGATTATGCGGAGGATGGGCGCCATGACCTCTTCGGCGTTGTTCCAGTAGGTAGTGTGGTCGGAGAAGATGTCCTGCTGGTTGACCACCTCCAGGGACTCGGGCGCATTGACAGCCCACTCTACCGATGGGTCCAGGTCGCCCAGGGTGACGGGGTCGTGGCGGGCGGCGATGTACGTCAACCTCACCCAGCCCGACAGCGGGCCCTCCAGCCGGTAGGCCTCCTGGGGCGGCACCATCCGCCGCGCCCGGTTGAGGGCGGCCCCCACGGCGATGAAGCGGACGGGGGCGCGTTCCGCCCTGTGTCGGGCCGCCCGCAGCAGGCCCTCGTAGGTCACCACGGCTCCCATGGAGTGAGCGATGACGAAGCGCTCGTCCCCCTCCTGCTCCGTCATCGCTTTCAGGCGGCACCCGAACACCTCTTGGATGCGCGCCGCTTCCCAAGCGTCGTCCAGGTATGCGCTGAGGTCGCCCACGTGGCGGGTGAGGACGTTTGCCATCATGCCGTAGGCTGTTGGAATGGACCTCGGCAGGAAGCGACGGACGGGGTTGACGCTGAGAAACCAGAAGCCGGCGGCCAGAGGTAGAAAGAAAGCGACGGCTGTGTAGGCTACCGCCTCAGCGATCAGGCGCTGGAGGAAGATGACGTCCCGCCCGTGCCGGAGCGCCCCGAAGGAGCCTCGCACGAGCCCTACGGGATCCCGCAACCAGGCGCCGACCCAGAAGCTAAGGGTGCGCTGGACGGAGGGAGGCTGGAAGGAGCGGGCCCACCACACCTCTTCCAGTCGGATGACGTGGCCCTGGCCGAGGGCGATCTCCGCCCAGGCTGAGCCGGGCTCGTCGGCAGGGGCCACTCGAAGCGCGGCCGCGGGGTCCAGGCCGCTGCGCCGGACGAGGTCAACCAGGGCCGCGCCCACCTGCTTGAGGGTGCTGCCGCGCTCCTGCTCCCCGATGCCGTGGACGACCAGTCCGACGTAGCGAGGCACGCGCCGCCTCCGCGAGAAGTGTCCCTGCTGTCAGGAAACGTCGGAAGCATACACTTGGGGCACTGATGGTCAAAGGGAGGGGTGTCATCAGCGTCTTTCATAATCAAGAAGGTCAGCCTTCAGGCTGGCGGAGCGATGGTGCCGGGCTCAAGGGCTTGTTGAGAAACACCCTCCGCCGGGATCTGTCATTCTGAGTCCGCCAGCGGCGGACGAAGAATCCGGTTTGGCCGGACCCTTCGTCCGCCTGCGGCGGACTCAGGGTGACAGAACAGGACGGTTTTTCTACAGACCCTAGAGCCCGCCCTTCGTCCTCTTGAGAGCCCCTGGTGCCATGGTTCCACGGCAACGGGGAAACCTAACTGGCCGGGCCCCCGGAGCTTCGGGATGCACACGTTCGACATGTGGCTCGATAAGGGGTAGGTCTAGCGGCCGGTGCTCAAGCTGCCGGGGAGGCCCTCCCCAGAATGCCCAGGAACCGCGTGTAGGCCTCGTCCCATGGCGCGCGCTCGCCCGGTTCATACGTTGTCACCTCGAACGAGTGCCGCACCAGGGCCCGGCCCTCCGCCAGCGATGACACGTGTCCCAGTGCCATCGCCTGGACAATGATGTTGCCCACGGCTGTCGCCTCCACGGGACCGGCCAGCACCGGCCTCCCCGTGGCATCGGCTGTGAACTGGCACAGCACGCGGTTCTGAGAGCCCCCGCCGACCACGTGGATCGCATCGATCCGGCGGCCTCGCATCTCCTCGATGCGTTCGATCAGCCAGCGGTACTTGAGCGCCAGGCTCTCCAGCACGCAGCGCACGATTGCGCCTCTATCCTGCGGCGGGGGCTGACCGCTGCCCACACAGAAGGCTTCGATGGCGGCCGGCATGTCGGGCGGGCTTAGGAATGACCGGTCATCGGGGTCGATAAGGGCGACGAACGGCGGCGCTGCTTCAGCCATTCGGGCAAGTTCGTCGTAGGAAAGGCTGTGGCCTCGCTCTGCCCAGGCCCGCCGGCACTCCTGGAGCAGCCACAAGGCCTGGACGTTCCTGAGAAAGCGGAACGTCCCCCCTACCCCGCCTTCGTTGGTGAAGTCGTTGGCCAGGCTCTCGGGCGTGATCAGGGGCTCGTGCAATTCGACGCCTACCAGCGACCAGGTGCCGGAGCTGATGTAAGCATAATCGGCCCCGCTGGCGGGCACTGCTGCCACCGCCGAGCCGGTATCGTGGCAGGCGGGCGCCACAACTGGCACCCCCTCCATCCCTGTCTCGGCGCCTACAGACGGCAGGAGATCGCCCAGCACCGTGCCCGGCGGGATGACCTCGGGGAGGAAGTGTGTGGGAATGCTCAGCCTGTCCAGAAGCGAGGTCGCCCAGGCGCCTGCCCGGGGGTCATAGAACTGGGTCGTAGTGGCGTTGGTGAACTCGCACACGGCCCGACCGGTCAGCCAGTAGTTGAACAGGTCGGGAATGGTGAGGAACATGTGCGCAAGCTCGAGCGCCGGCGAGCCGGCCAGGACCATGGCGAAGAGCTGGTATAGCGTGTTGAACGGCAGGAACTGGATGCCTGTGCGCTCGAAGATCTCCTGGCGGGGGACACGCTTGAACGCCTCCTCCATTACACCCTCGGTGCGACTGTCGCGATAGTGGAAGGGATCGCCAAGGAGCACGCCCCGACCGTCCAACAGGGCACAGTCGACCCCCCAGGTATCGATGCCGAGGCTCGCCGGACGCCCATACTGCTGGCCGCACAGGGCCAGGCCGTTCTTGATCTCCTGGAAGAGCCGCTGGACATCCCAGTGCAGCCCATCGCTCGCCCGTACGGGCCCGTTGGCGAAGCGGTGCACCTCGGTCAGGCGCAGGCGGCCGCCGTCATAGCGGCCCAGCATGGCACGCCCGCTCGCGGCGCCGAGGTCGAAGGCAAGGAGGTCAACGGTGTGTGGCATCGATGGCAGCGAACGCCCCGGTCGCTGGGCAAGGAACTACCAGCTCTTGTAGTCCTCGCTCATCTTTCGGTACTCGGGAAACGGTTCGTCGATCGTCTTGGCCGCCAGGATGATCTGGCAGCATTCCTCCAGGCAAGAGACCCACTGGAACGCCTCGTCGAGCGTCTGGCCGATGGAGAAGCAGCCGTGGCCGCGTAGCATGACGATCTTGTACTCCTGGAGTGCGGCAGGCAGTTTCTCGACTTCAGGCCCCACCCTCTCCCAGAGGAGCCGAGCACCCAGGCCGCGCCCACCCAGGAAGGAGCGTGCCAAGTCGGTGTTCAGCGGCTGGATCTTGATCTCGCTGCCGGTGAGATTGACCTCCAGGGTCCTGCCCATCCACCCTTGCATGCGCACGCTCACGGTGGCTGCCTGATCAGGCGGCCCAGGAGGCGCTCTCGGCCCTTCCGCTACCGGCGGTCAGGCCATAGGCGCCACGGCGCTATGGCTGGATCACCACCTCCGACAGGCCAACCTCGCACACCTGCCGCTCCGGCGGCCCGGCCAGGAACGGCCCAACCTTGCGGAGCTGCTCCTGGTACAGATCGCTGGTGGCGAAGGCCTCCATGTCGGCCTCCGTGTCCCAGAGCATGGCGGTTGTGATCCTGTTCGCGTCGCGGTCCACAAAGGCGAGGGCGCCTCTGTACCCCGTCTGCTGCCGCGCCAGCGGAACCACCGAATCCCGCCGGATACGCATCGCCTCGTCGATCTTACGTGGCTGCACCTGGATCACTGTAATCGACGCGTACATGCTAGTAGGCCCCCCTTTCAGGCAGTGGGGAAGCCGCCGCCGGCTCCCCCTGCCGTGCCGCGCTCGGCTGCCACCTTCTGCTCGTAGCCGCTTTCCTTGAGGGCGGCTATCGGATCGGGGTGCAGCCCCATCTCGACGCGCGCCTGCGCCAGCAAGGGACGCACGTCGGTCTCGAAAGCGTCGGTGAGAACACGATGGGCGCCCAGGACGTTGCCCGCGGTCTGCCGCTCTGCCAGCGCGGCGCGGTCGACGATCAGCGCCCGAGCGTAGGCCGTCTGGACGTTCAGCACCGACAGCACCATCGCCTCGACCTTGGGCTCGATGTTGTGGCACTGGTCGATCATGTAGGCCACGTCGCGGGCGGCCTCGCGGGCAGCGACCAGCTCGTTGTATATGAGGAATAGCTCAAAGGGGTTGACGGTGCCCACGATCAGGTCATCGTCCGCGTATTTGCGGGCGTTGAAGTGGAACCCGCCCAGCTTGCCCTCGTCAAGCAGGAAGGCGACGATGTGCTCGATGTTCGTCCCCTGCGCGTGGTGCCCCGTGTCGACCAGTACCTGTGCCTGGGGCCCCAGTTTCAGGGCAACGGCGTAGGCCGTGCCCCAATCGGCCAGGTCGGTGTGATAGAAGGCCGGCTCGAAGAACTTGTACTCGATGAGCATGCGCATGTCTGCCGGCATGGCGGCGTACACCTGACGCAGCGACTCCAGCAGGCGGTGCTTGCGTTCGGCTAGCGAGTCCTGGCCGGCGTAGTTGGTGCCGTCGGCGAACCACAGGCTGAGGAGCGTCGACCCCGTCACCCTGGCGATCTCCACGCACTCCAGCATGTGCTCGATGGCCCGCCTTCTGACCGCTGGGTCATGGTGGCAGACGCTGCCCAGCTTGTAGACCTCGTCCTGGAAGAGGTTCGGGTTGATGGCGCCGATACGGACGCCCAGCGACTCGCCGTAGGCCTTCAGCTCGGCCCAGTCATCGACCATGTCCCAGGGAATGTGCAGGGCAACCGAGGGGCAGATGCCGGTGAGCTTGTGCACCGTCGCGGCGTCGGCCAGCTTCTCCCTGACATCGCGGGCGGCTCCCGGCCAGGGGAAGGTCTTGAATCGGGTGCCGCTGTCGCCGTATCCCCAGGAAGGGGTCTCGACGAGTTGGGCCTTGAGGGCCTGCTTGACGGCCTCCACGTTCAGGCCGCTATCGGCCAGCCGTGCTGCCAGAAGGCTGTAGGCTTGGGAATGATCAGTCACGTCGGCCCCTTTCTACCCTGGTTCCGGGACTCAGCATGTCAGATTTCGGAAACTGCTGTCAACGGAACCCAACCTGCCCAGGTGCTTTCAAAAAGACGAAGGCCGGGCTTATGGTCATTGAGATAACAAGGTGACACATCGAGGGGGTTAATCTCCGAAGGCCAGGCTTGCCTGCCCGCCGACAGGCGGGAGCCTGGCTGCCGTGCCAGCCTAAAGGCTGGCCTTCTTGATCATGAAAGACGCTGAACCTGCTCAGTGCTAGTGCCCCCAGTGGAAGACCGGGGCATCCTTTTCGTCCCCTGGGTCGAGCCAGCTCGTCGCGCCGGGCGAGCGCCGCACGCCAACAGGCCCAGAACGCCTACTGAGGGTCGGCGCCGCCCAGGGACTCCACACTTTGTCTGCCTCAGTCCCTGATACCAAGCTAAACTTTTGGCTTCGCCGCAAGAAACACTCTCGACCCAAACGCTGAAATGTGTAATATCTCTCTGAGCCCGGTATTCCGCCGCCTGCGCAACTCTGGCAGGATGAGTCATCGGGCCAGACCGCGACCCGCCGAGGTGTCAAACTAACAGGCGTGGCGGGCTCCGCTGGGGTCGTCTCTTAGGTGTAGCCAGAGAAAAGGAGGTGCTCTGCCCATGCCAGACGGTCAGGAAAACGTTAGTGAGGCCCTGGAGAAACTCAAGAAGGAGGTAGCCGCCCTCAAGGAAAAAGCGGGTGTCGTGGAGATCACAGAGAGGATCTGCAATCCCGCGCCTCTTGGGCTAGCCGCCTTCGGCCTCACCACTCTGGTCCTGAACGCGTTCAATTCAGGACTCGTTGACAAGGCGGGTGAAGGGCTGGTTTGGCCGCTGGGAATCTTCTTCGGTGGCATGGCCCAGTTCGCCGCCGGCATGTGGGAGGCCAAGAAGAACAACACCTTCGGCTTCACCGCTTTCAGCGCCTTCGGCGCCTTCTGGATGTTCCTGGCGCTGACCAAGATCCTTGAGGCCGCTGGAACATTGCAGCCGATGACGCCCGAATCGAAGTCGCTCTTCCTGGTTTGCTGGGGTCTCTTCACCGGTTACATGTTCGTGGGCACGCTCAAGATCTCGCGGGCGCTTCAGGCCGTCTTCGGAACCCTTACCATTCTGTTCTTCCTCCTGGCCATCGGCGCCCACGACGAGACCTGGGAGAAGATCGCCGGCTGGGAAGGGATGATCTGTGCGGCCACGGCCCTATACGCGTCTTTCGCCATCATCGTCAACGAGACGTGGGGTGGCCAGATCCTTCCGCTGGGCGTCGTGAAGAAGTAGACAGAGACCTCCCGCTGGGGAGGTCTCACTTCGCAATCCAGCAACATGTGCGGGCTGCGAGCGCCTTCGCGAAGGCAGGCTCGCAGCCCGCCGTGCCTCCGGTTCCCTCACCCCTGCTAACCCGACCTGGCCCCGTCTTCCGCCGGCGCGATGTCGACCCGTATGGCGCGGTCGATGGGTATGGGCTGCCAGTGCAGGGCGCGGTAGCGCAGGTGCCCGTAGCCGCCGGCCAGGTGGAGCCACTTCACCATACCGGGCTCCACGTTTGAGAAGTCCTGCCAGCCCTCGAATTGGTAGGGCTCAAAGCCGTTGTACATGATCAGTTGCCCCGGCCGCACGGTCGGCGTCACCCGCGCCTGCACCACCATCGACGAGACGTCGTTGTAGACCCGCACGTCCCGTCCGTCCTCGATGCCGCGGGCGGCGGCGTCGCCGTCGTTGACGTAGAGGGTGGGCAAGCCGCGGTAGGTGCCGAGGATGATGCGGTTGGTCATGTTCATGGCGTTGACGCTCCAGCGCGGGTGGCCGCTGGTGACCTCGAAGGGGTAGTCGCCCCCCTGGGCAGGCGCCTCCTTGTGCACGGGCAGCTCCTCGCCGGCCTCCAGGAACCACTCGTGGTCGATGTAGAACTGGGCACGACGGGTGAGAGTCGGGAAGGGCTCCTTCTTCTCGGTCTGCCAGCGGAAAGGGGAATGGGCCTCGTCGGGCCGCAGGTCCGAGGCCTGGGCCAGGGCCATGGGAGAACGGCCCCACCCCGTGAAGCGCACCCATCCCTTCTCCCGCATGGTCTCCAGGGTGGTGCCCGGCGGCAAATTCCCGGTCATCACCGAGTCGCGTACCATCTCGTCGATGACGGCGTCGTCGTCCGCCAGTGCGCCGCCGAGTGTGATGTCCTCGTAGAGGGTATCCAGGCGAATTGGTGTCCCCAGAATCGATGGTATCTCCAGGAAGTTGCGCGCCTTTGCCCGCTCCGACAGCTTCTTCGCCAGCATGAGGCTGATCTGCCACTCGGAGCGGGCCTCGCCCTGCGGCGAGACGGCGCGGTCGGAGAGGGTCAGGTTCAACACGTCGGGCGCCATGTAGCAGAAGTTGGTCTTCTCGTAGTGCTGGGCGGCGGGCAGGACGATGTCCGAGTACAGACCTGTCGTGCTCATGCGCCAGTCCACGGTGACGATGAGGTGGGCCTTGGGCCAGAGGTGGCGCAGGAGCTGGCGCTGGCCGCCCCGCTGACGCCGCAGCAGATTGCCTCCAATCTCGAAGATGACACGGGGCGGCGTGTCGGGCGGCGGCTGCACGCTGCCCTGCCACCAGCCCTTCTCCATAGCCTCCTGCAGGTAATCGTCGAAGGAGCGGCGCATGGAGGGGTCGCCCCAGTCGGAGCGGTTCCAGACCTCTCGATAGCCGCAGTGGTAGTACCAGAAGAGAGCGGCAGGCACCGTGCCCCCGAGCTGAGCGCCCATGTAGCCCAGCTCCGCCACCAACATCTCATCGGTGAGGGTGGGGTCCTGCGAGCGCTGGGCGTCAAACATCTCCTGCTGGCGTTGGAGTATCTCTCGGGTGGCCTCCTCGCCGGGCTGCTGCTTGCCGGACCAGAGCAGCATGCCGTCGAACATGCCCACGGCCCAGCTACGGATGCCGGCGCCCTTCTTGCCCCAGTTGCCGGTGAGGGCCAGCACCAGGCAGATGGCCCGCTCCATCAAGTCGCCGTGGTAGCTCTTGCCGGTGGTCCAGCCCAGCAGGATGCGCGTGCGACGGCTCGCCACCTTGCGCGCCAGGTCACGGATCGCCTCCGGGTGAGCGCCGCAGAGGACGGAGGCGTCCTCAGGGGCGTAGTCTTCCAGGCGGCGCCGCAGAAGCACGAAGGCCGGCACCACCTCCACGGCGGCGCCGTCGGCCACGGAAACGCGGTAGCTCCCCTCCAGGGCAGGCTCCAGGGCGCCCAGGTCCAGGGTGCGCGGCGCCTCGACGACCTGGCCGGCGCGGGCATCGAAGAGGTAGAAGACGCTCTCGGAGCCCCCCTCTTGGAGGTCGCGCTGGCGGAGGAAGCGGCCGTTGTCGGTCCGCACCAGCAGCCCCAGGTCGGTCTGTTCGCGCACGAAGGCCTCGTCCATCAGCCCCTCGTCGATGATGACGCGACACATGGAGAGGGCAAGGGCGGCATCGGAGCCGATGCGGACGGGCACGAACCGGTCGCCGTGGATGGCCGAGGGGCTGTAATCGGGTGCGATGGTAACGACCTCGCTGCCGTGGTAGCGGGCCTCGACCAGGTAGTGGTACCAGGGGATGGCGCTGTAGGCAGGGTTGTTGGCCCAGATGAGCAGCAGATCCGAGTGGAACCAGTCGTCGCTGCTGGGCACGGGATCAAACCGGCCGAAGGTGGCGTAGAGGCCCGGGTTGAAGTCGTTGATCTCGGCTTGGATGTCAGTGACGGTGGCCCCCAGGCGGTTGAGGACGGCCCCGGCCAGGGCGATGCTCTGCACGCCGCCCTCACCGGGCGTGCCGATGCGCACAATGGACTGGGGGCCCGACTCCTGCATGGCGTCCAGCATGGCATCGGCGATCTCTGTCAAGGCCTCGTCCCAGGAGACGCGCCGCCAGCGGCCCTCGCCGCGCTCGCCGGCCCGGCGCAGGGGGTAGAGGACGCGCTCCTGCCCGTAGAGGAGCTGGCTCCAGGAGGCGCCCTTCTGGCAGCCGGCGGGGTTCATGTCAGGGACGCCCTCCTCAATGGTCTCGAAGGTGGCGGCCTGCTCCTCGCGGACGACGACACCGTCCCTGACGTAGACGCGGTAAGGGCAGTTGCTGGGGTAGCAGTCGACGCAGTGGCTGCCCCAGGCCACCCGGTCCCACTGCCAGAGATCTCGATACTTGTCTTCCCAGGCCCTATTGGAACGACGCCTTGCTCTTGCCGACATCCCCATGCCTCCTCGCGCTCTCTTCCCCGAACCAGGCTCCTCAGCCATCATTCGAGGTCGCCCGCCGAGCGGGCAAGGGCCGTTCGGACAGAAGGGGCGGGGGCTAAAAGGCCTGCCTGCCCTACAGCGGGCCCGGCTCTCGTTCACCCCCTCTCTGTCTCACATGTCCTGGAACACCACATTTCTTGCGTGTGTATTGCCTGGCCTGATAGAATCCAGGTGGTGGCGCACGGCACAGTACGAGGTCCCTTTTGGGGCACGCGCGAAGGAAGGAGCCGCCATGGAGTCCTTAAAGCTTACGGACCTCACCATCCGGGTGCAAGGAGAGGGCGTCGAACTTCGCACCAAGCAAGTCGGAGGCATGACTATGGGTTGGGTGCGCCTCTCCAAAGGCGTAGACCTTTCCCCAGCGACGAAAGGTCTACCTGACGACCTGTGCCCTTGCCCGCATTGGGGCTATGTGATCAGTGGCAAGGTACACATGAAGACCAAAGATGGGGGCAGCGACTACGAGGCTGGCCGGGCGTTCTACTGGGGTCCAGGACACGCTCCGAAAGCCCTCGAAGATTCTGAATACGTTGACTTCTCACCGACTGAGGAGGTCGAGAAGGTCATCGCACATATGACAGGTCAGGGCTGAGACGACAGTCGCTCGGCACGTCTTTCCGACGTCGGGCCGACCCGCCACTCGCTCCAGGTCCGGATGGGGATCTGGTTGTTGAGGGTCGTGCTAGCGGGGCTTCGACGCTGCGGCTGCCTCAGCCTCCCCGACCGCTGCCGGCGCAGCAGGCGGTCGATAGTGCGGGACTGATGGTGAGGAGAAGCTCTCGTACCTTAGGGCTGACCCTCAGCTCATCGTGCCGCTCCAGGGCGGCGAGCAGGTCAGGCATGACGGCGGCCAGCGGCTTGCCACGCATCGGGTCCCCCACTTCCCAGAGCTTGACCAAGGCCTCTGCCACTTCAGGCCCATAGCGTCGCGGCCGTCCCCGGCGGAGGGGCCTAGGCCGGGTTGGCTTGCCCAGAAGCCGTATAGCCGCCTTGCGGTGCATGCCCGTCGTCTGGCAGAACCCGTCGAGCATCCTCTTCTTCACCCCTTTCCTGGCTGTCCTGTAGCGGGACCGCAGTGCGGCCGCGTACTCGTGGACGGTCAGGCGGGTCATGCCGCCTCCCCTGTCTTCGGTAGCAGGACTTATGAGGCATCAGTACCCCTTTCGGCAGCACTATCAATGAGGCAGAGGGCCGCCTTGCCCGCCGCCTGGCCCTAGCCTAGAATGGGCCTGCCCAGCCGGAAGGCCGCGGCGCCCGGCAGCGCACGTCTGGGAGGGCGACCAGCGGCTCTACTGCGTGCCGTCAAGGCGCTAGCGGGTCGAGGGAGAGGTAAGACATGCCAATGCAACCCTTCGTCATCGCTCACGCCGCCTGCAAGGGGCACGCGCCGGAGAACACCCTGGCCGGCGTCCGCGCCGCCCTCGATCTGGGCGCCGACGGCCTCGAGGTGGACGTGCATGCCACCGCTGACGGCGTCCCCGTTCTCCTCCACGACCCTACGGTGGAGCGCACGACCGACGGCCAGGGCGAGGTGACGAAGATGACCCTGGCCCAGGTGAAGAGGCTGGACGCCGGCGCGCGCCAGTTCGAAGGGCGCTTCGCCGGCGAGCCGGTCCCCACCCTCGCCGAGGCCCTGGACCTGACCCGCGGGCGCGCTCTCATGGTCCTGGAGATCAAGCAGCTCGACATCGAGGAGCAGGTGCTGCGGGTCGTGCGCGACCTGGGCGCCGTGAACGACTGCGTCGTCCACTCCTTCCTGCCCCAGGTGGTGGCCCGCTTTCGGGCCGTGGAACCATCCCTGCCCGCTGCCCTTCTCACCAACGCCACGGACGTGACTGACTGGGCCCCTCTCTTCGCCTTCGCCCTTTCCCTCAACGCCCAGGGGGTCTCTGTCTTCTACCCGCGGGTCGACGCCAGCGTGGTGCGACAGGCCCACCTGCGAAAGCTCTCCTTCTACACCTGGACGGTGGACGAGGTAGAAGACATGCGCCGCCTGCGCGACTGCGGTGTGGACGCCATCACCACCGACTACCCGGACCGCCTGCGCACGGCCCTTAGGGAATGAAGGGTATGTCCGGGCCTGGGCGGGGGTGGCCGCGATGGCGCCCCGCAGGGGTGGCCCTGAGCCCTGTGGGCGTTGGCCTGCTGGCCGTCGTTGCCCTGGCGGCCGCCCTTCGCCTGGCCTGGGTGCTCTATGCCAAGACAGAGCCCCTCTGGTTCTTCGACCCCTGGAGCTACGACCGCCTGGCCTCCTCACTGGCCGAGGGTCACGGCTACGTGAACGAGGTCGGGCAGCCCACCGCCTACTACCCGCCCGGCTATCCGGCCGTCCTCGGTTTCGTCTACTGGCTGGTCGGCCACCGGCCCGTGGCCGGCGAGGCGCTGAACGTTGTCTTGGGTGCTCTCACTGCCGGGCTCGTCTACTGGATAGGGTCGCGGGCCTTCGGGAGACCGGCCGGGCTGCTGGCGGCCCTGGCCTTCGCCGTTTTCCCCAGCCAGATCCTCTACGTCTCTCAACTGCACTCGGAGGTCGTGTTCACGGCCGCCTACCTGCTGGCCCTCGGCCTCCTGCTGGCGGCGCCCCCTCCGGGAGAGCGCCGTTGGGTCCCTTTCTGGCTGGCCGCTGGCCTTGCCATCGGCGTCGCTGCCCTCCTACGACCGGTGGCCCTCTCGCTGCTGCTGGCCGTGCCCTTCGCCATGCGAACGAAAGGCACAGCTTGGTCGGCGCTGGCCCGCGGTACGCTCCTGACGCTGGTGGCCGCGGTCGTGACGGTGACACCCTGGGTGGTACGCAACGCCGTCAGGGTTGGCACGCCGACTATCGCCACCAGCGCCGGCATCGACTTCTGGGTCGGTAACCACGAAGGCGCCTCCGGGCTGTGGAGCATGGCATCGCCGGAGGTGTTCCCCAGAGTTTCCACAGACCTGCAGGAGCAGGAGCGGCACGACTACCGCCGTGGCCTGGAGCTGGGATGGCGCTTCATCCGAGAGCAGCCGCTGGATGCCCTGGGCCTTCTGCCCCTCAAGGCCTACCATCTCTACACCGACGATGCCAACGCCGTCACCACCTCCGAAACCTGGGGGCACACGGTCTTCCTCTCAGAAGGAGGGCGTCGAGTCCTGCGCACCCTGACGGACGGCTTCTACTACTTCGTGGTGGCGGGAGCCGTCGCCGGCCTGATACTGCCGGTCGGAGGGGCACAGCGGCGGCGGTGGCCTCTGGCCGCCGCGCTGGGCGGCTGGACGCTGGTGCACCTGGCCTTCTTCGGGGAGCCGCGCTTCCACCTGCCGGTGACGCCGGTCATGGCCGTTCTCGCGGCGCCCGTCTGGCTATGGGCAGCAGGCCTGCTCCAGCAGCCAATCCTGTCGAGGTGGCGGGCTCTCCGTTCACTGGAGGCCTCCGAGGGCGACCGGGCGGCGGCCTCCCAACCTTGACCCCCTGAAGCTGGCTCTGCTATACTTCGGACTTGCTAGGAGTGTAGCTCAGTCTGGTAGAGCAGCGGTCTCCAAAACCGCCGGTCGGGGGTTCGAATCCCTCCACTCCTGCCAGTGGAGTTCACCCAGGCCGAGGTGGTGGAATAGGCAGACACGCGGTCTTGAGGGGGCCGTGCCTTCGGGCGTAGGGGTTCAAATCCCCTCCTCGGCACCAGGCGAAGAGAGCAGACATCGATGGCTGGGCCGCCTCGGCGGCCGGGCCATCGAGAGGGAGCGGAAGTAGCTCAGCGGTAGAGCACCTCCTTGCCAAGGAGGGGGTCGCGAGTTCGAACCTCGTCTTCCGCTCCAGGGCGACGTGGCCAAGTGGTTAAGGCGGGGGTCTGCAAAACCCCTATCGCCGGTTCGAATCCGGCCGTCGCCTCCACCCGACCTCACCGGCTCAGGACCGCCTCCGGTTCTGAGCCCCTTCTTTCTGCGGGGTTGGCTGCCAGGTGGTGTGGCCTTGAGGCCTCCAGGAAAGCGCCTGGCGGTGGAGGGCTGAAGGTCATTGGGATAATAGGTCGACACATCGAAGGAGCTAATCTCCGAAGGCCAGGCTTGAGCCTGGCTGCCGTGCCAGCCTAAAGGCTGGCCTTCGGGAACCATGCGGGCGGGGTTCCTTGTGTCGAGTTATTCTGTCCATGGCCATAAGCCCTCCGCTACGACGGTGACGGCGGGTTTGAGTGCCGGGGTGGCGGAATCGGTATACGCAGCGGACTTAAAATCCGCCGTCCCGAGAGGGACATGCGGGTTCGAGCCCCGCCCCCGGCACCAGCGACCCCATCCCCATAGCCGCCACCCCAGGAACTAGGGATTAGGAACAAGGAACAAGACCCCTCCCAGCCCCCTTTCCTCACCGCGTGCGGCTCGGGCACTTGCCTCGCCGGCGTTAGCGCCCCGATAATTGACGAAGAGATGTCTCAGAAAACGGGTCCCCGCCCCGAATCCACCATGCGCCACTCGGAGGCGGCCGACCGCGACGCCACGCCCAAGCCGCCCGTCGCCGACGTCGACTTCAACCTCACCCCCTTCACCGTCGCCTGGGAGATAACCCGCGCCTGCGCCCTCAAGTGTGTCCACTGCCGTGCCGAGGCCCAGCCCAAGCGCGACCCGCGTGAACTCACCACTGAGGAGGGCTTCCGCCTCATCGACCAGATCGCCGAGATCGGCGGGCCCATCCTGGTGCTCACCGGCGGCGACCCCATGATGCGGCGCGACATCTTCGACTTCATCAGCTACGCCGCCAAAGACCGCGGGCTGCGGGTGGCCCTTGCGCCCAGCGCTACCGCCCTCGTCGCGCGCGAGCGGCTGCGCAGGGCCCGCGACGCCGGTGTCACCCGTACCCACATCAGCCTGGACGGCGCCACCCAGGATAGCCACGACGCCTTCCGCCAGAGCCCCGGTTCCTTCGGGCGCACCCTGGAGATCATGGACGACCTGCGCGACCTGGGCATGTCCCTCCAGATCGGCGCCACGGTCAGCCGCTACAACCTCCACGAGCTGGACGCCATCGCCGAGATCGCCGCCCGCTACGGCGCCGTGATGCTCAACTTCTTCTTCCTGGTGCCCACCGGCCGTGGCAGCGCCGAGGACATGATCTCGCCCGAGGAGCACGAGCGCGTCTTCAACTGGATGTACGACCTGGCGAAGACGGCCCCCTTCGACGTGCGTACTACTGCTGCCCAGCACTACCGGCGGGTGGTCATCCAGCGCCGGCGCCAGGAGATGGAGGAGGCGGCGGCCCGCGGCGAGAAGGTGGCGACCGGCCCCGGCGGCAGCATGCACCTCACCGGCGCCGGCTACAGCTTCGCTGAGGGGTTGGGCCAGTCCACCATGAAGGGGGTCAACGACGGCAACGGCTTCGCTTTCATCAGTCACATCGGCGAGGTCTGCCCCAGCGGCTTCCTCCAGATCCCCGCTGGTAGCGTCCGCCGCCAGAGCTTCGTCTACATCTACCGCCACTCGCCGCTCTTCCGGGAGCTGCGCGACTACACGAAGCTGAAGGGCCGCTGCGGCGTCTGCGACTTCCGGGACGTGTGCGGGGGCTCCCGCGCCCGCGCCTTCGCCGTCACCGGCGACTACATGGAGACGGAGCCCTACTGCATCTACGTGCCGCCCGCCTGGGAAGGGGCGGCAGCCGAGACCTCCGTTCCCTCCGGCGGTAGGAGCTAGGGCATGGTCGACAGCCGCACACCGGGCAGCCAGCGACGCCCGCCTCGCCGTGCGGCCGGCGCCCCCGTCCAGCTCGACCGCCGCGACCGCATCCTCCTCAACCACGTGCAGGGCGGATTCCCCGTCGTCTCGCGGCCCTTCGCCGCCCTGGGCGAGGCCCTGGGCATGAGCGAGGAGGAGGTGCTGTTCCGGCTGCGACATCTGCTGAAGGCGGGCGCCCTCAGCCGCTTCGGGCCCATCCTCAACGCCCGCCAGATGGGCGGCGAGCGCACCCTGGCCGCCCTCCACGTGCCGCCGGAACGCTTCGAGGAAGTGGCGGCCGTCGTCAATCGCCTGCCCACCATCTCCCACAACTACGAGCGCGACCACCACTACAACATGTGGTTCGTCGTCTCCTGCGACGATGAGGCAGAGGTGGAGCGCACTCTCCAGGCCATCGAGCGGCAGACGGGGCTGCGGCCCCTGAACCTGCCCGCCCTAGAGGAGTACTTCGTGGAGGTCAACTTCCAGTTGCCGGTGGAGTGAGGGTGCTGACGGAAGAGGAACGACAGGTCCTTCTCGCCATCCAGGATGGCCTGCCCCTGGCGCCCGAGCCCTACCGTGAGGTGGGAGACCGTCTCGGCATGAGCGAGGAGCGGGTCATGGAGCTGGTGCGCTCCATGCTCGCGGAGGGCAAGATCAAGCGCCTGGGCGCTGTCCCCAACCACTACGCCCTGGGCATCCGCGCCAACGGCATGGCCGTCTGGGACGTCCCGGACGACCGCGTGTCGGAGGTGGGGCCACGCCTCGGCCAGATGCCGGAGGTCACCCACTGCTACCGGCGCCCCCGCCACCCGCCCGCCTGGCCCTACAACCTCTTCGCCATGGTCCACGGCTACACCAGGGAAGAGGTGCTGGCCGCCGTCGAGCGCATCGCCGGCGAGCTGGGCATCGCCGGCCTGCCGCACGAGGTCATCTTCAGCACCCGCCCCCTCAAGAAGCAGGGCACCCGCGTGCAGGCCCGCCCCGGACGGCCGGACCGCCCCGGCGACTAATCACGCCGTTGGAACGGGGGAAGCTTGGCGGAAAGGGGTCGGCGCGGGGGAGGCGCTTGCAGCGCACTCAGGCGTGTCCGACGGTAGGCAGCAGCGCCTCGCAGTCGCTGGCGACCTTCACCATTCCCATCTGGCGCGCCGCGGCCAGCGCCTGCTGCAGTAGGCCGCGTGCTTTCTCCCGGTCACCGGGTTCCCCGCGGGCGAGCAGCATCTGCGCGTAGTTCAACTGGGTGCGCGCGACCCAAGCCCGGGCACCCATCCTGGAGTTCATGGCCAGCGCGTCCGCGAAGTGACGTTCCGCTTCGTCCCACCGATGCAGCGCCGCGGCGAGTAGCCCCAACGGCCTCGACGAAGATCCGAGACAGACCGCGGCGGGTGATACGACGACATTCCGGCGCGGGTAGGGGCTGAGCAGCCTGTAAAGTGTGGCGCAGTGTTCGCTTCCCAGGCGGGCTGCGGTTTCCGCCAGAAACGTCATGGCGAAGAGCCAGAACTCATCGAAGGGGATGCCCCCACAGTCAGCGGCAATCAGGACGTTCAACTGCTCACGGGCTCTGTCGAGGTCGCCCGACTCCGCGCAAGCGAACCCGAGTACGACCCTGACTGCAGCGGCCCACGGCCGGCTTGCGTTCTCCTCTAAGAAGGCCCGCAGCGCCGGCAGCAACTCCGCGAGGCGGCCCTGCTCCATGTAGAGGTAAAAGAGCTGACCCAGGTGGGAGCCCGCCGCCGCGGCAACATGCTTCTGTCCAAACGAGAACGCGTCGAGCGACAGCGCTCCCCCCGCGCCGAGATCGCCGCGAAGGTAGGCCCACATCGCCGCGTGCAGCTTGTGCTGCCAGAGGGCGCCGGGGATATGCAGATCGGGTGCGTAGCGCGCGAACTCGGCGAGGTGGTGCTCCGCCAGTGCGATGTCCCCGGCCTCCAGCAACGCGAAGCCCATCCAGAGGTGGCTAAACATCTGGCGCTCGCGGTCAGACCCCTGGGCGGCCAGTTCGACGACCTCCCGTGCGATGGCTAGTCGCTGGTCGAGCGTGTCCGGCCGCGAGAGGGGGAATTGCAAGCAGTCGAGGGCGAAGGCGAGGAGCGTCGGGTCGCCCAGCGTCCGGGCCAGGCTGACGGCGTCATTGCACACTCGGAGACCTTCATCACCCTGCCCGGCATAGTGGAGAGACCGTCCTAGCTTCGAGAGGACCTTCGCCGCGGGAGCGTCCCTTCGATTGCCCAGAAGTTGGGCAGCCTCCTGGAGTAGAGGCACAACGTTCGTCTGGAAATGCTCCGGGGATCCGCCTGTCGCCCATACGCTGGCCTCGTGGTAGCCCACGGCGGCGCGCGCGAAGGCGTCAGCATCGTTCGCCCTCCTCGCCGCATCGGCCGCCTTCAGGAACGTCTCCATTGGCGCCGCGGGCTCGCCGATGCCGGCGAAGCTCTGGGCGTCGCCGAGGTCGAGCAGGAGGGCGCACCGCTGCGGTTCGTCGGGGTGGGGGAGCGGATCGAACATCTCCAGCGCGCGCTGGTAATGGGCAACGGCGTCCTCGTAGGCGAAGCGCGCCTGCGCCTGGTCGCCCGCGCGCCGGCAGTAGTCGATCGCCTTCGCCGCATCGCCGGCCGGCGCTGCCAGGTGGAAGTGGTACGCCAGCTCTCCCAGGCGCGGCTCCAGGTTCTCCGCGTATCGCGCCTCGATCGCCTCGCCGATCTGCCGGTGCAGCCGCACCCTCCGGGACGGGCTGAGATCATCGTACAGCGTGTGGCGGAAGAGCGCGTGCGTGAAGTCGTAGGTGTCCGCGGCGCTGGCGGGTCGCAGCACCTGCGCCGCCAGCCCCTCGTCGATGGCGTCCAGCGCCGCCGCCTCACCGAGCCCGCTCACGGGCGCTACCAGATCGAACGCGAAGCCGCCGTCGAACGCCGACGCCACCGCGAGCAGCCGGTTCGTCCCATCGCTCAGCCGCGAAAGCCTGCGCCCGATCACCTCGCGAACGGTCTCCGGGATGCCCACCTCGGCGATGGACAGGGTGGTCCTCCAGCGTCCGTCCTCGGTGAGAACCTTGCCCTCTTCGATAAGGTGCAGCAGCACCTCGCGAATGAAGAATGGGTTGCCCTCGGTCTCCTCGCCGATAGCCCGCACCAGGTCATCGGGCACGTCCTGCTCGGCGATGACGCTGAGTAGGCGCCCTACGTCCGCATTCTCCAACCCCCCCAGCACCAGGCGCTCAAATGCCGTTTCACGCCGCAGATCGGGGAGCGCTGCGACGAGCGAGTGGTGCGCATCCAGTTCGACGTCACGATAGGCCCCGAGGAGCAAGATGCGCTGCCCGGTCGCTTGCCGAGCTACGTGTCGCAGCATCGCGATTGTGCCGCTGTCGGCCCAGTGCAGGTCGTCGAGAACCAGGACCAGCGGCCGCGCGGTGGCCACGGACCCGAAGAACGACGACACGGTTTCGAGCAGCCGATAGCGCTCGCCCTCAGCCGGGAGTTGCGACGGCTCTGAGATGTCCGGCAGCCGATCGCGCAGGGCCGGGACCAGACGCGCGACCACACCCGCATCCTTGCCGAGCGCCGAGCGTAGCGCGGCGTCGTCTGTGGTCTCGGCGTACTGGCGGATCGCCTCTGTGAACGGGCTGAAGGGTGGCGCCCAATCACCCTCGTAGCAGCGCCCCCAGAGCATCATCGCGCCCAGCCCCTGCGCGTGCTCGCAGAACTCCTCGGCCGTCCGCGTCTTGCCGATGCCCGGCTCTCCCACCAGCACCGCCAGCCCGCCCTTGCCGGCGCGGGCCTCGTCGAACCTCCGCTCCAGCGCCGCCATCTCCTCGCCGCGTCCAACGAAGGGCGTGCGCGCCAGCATCGCCAACGGGTCGTGCTCGTACAGCACCTCCAACGCTGCTACCGGGGCGGCGATCCCTTTCAGTGTCATCGCGCCCAGGTCGTGGAACGTGAACTCCTGTCGCCCGGCGAGGAGCCGGACCACGAGGTCGCTCGCGAAGATCTGCCCCTCGCCCGCGCTGTCGCAGAGCCGCCGCGCTATGACCACCGCTGTGCCGAAGTAATCGCTCTCGTCGCGGATGGCCTCACCCACGTTCAGGCCGACGCGGATCTGGAGCCGCTCGCCCGCCGCTGGCCGATGCGAGGCCTGCTGCATCGCAATGGCGCAGCGCACGGCATCGGCGGCAGACGGAAAGGCCACCATCAGCCCGTCGCCAAGCCACTTCACCTCATGCCCGCCGCAGGCCTCAACGGCCTGTCGGAGCAATCGGTGGTGCGCCTTGAAGATACGCTGCGCCTGCTCATCGCCGGCCCGTTGCAGCAACTCGGTGGAGCTTACCAGGTCGGTGAAGAGGATGGTGACGGTCTCAGCTCTGCTCGCCATGATCGGGCCAATTGTAGCACAGATGCGCAACGCGGCAGGGCGGTGATCTGCGGAACGCCTGGCGGAACGCTCCCTCGGTTCAGGCCCCGCTTCCGCATCGTCGTTGACAGCCCTTGGGGCATGACCTACGATCAGACGTGACACCAAGGGGTAATGGCCGAGTTCCTGCTGCCGGTCGGGTTCAGTGACACTGGCAGCAGGGACGCGAGGGATGGACCCCAGGGGGGCCAGTTGCGCGCCCGCGCGTGGAGAGGATGGAGCTTCAGCCCCAACCCCCACAGTCAACCTCGCAGGCGCCGGAAGGCATGCCCAGCGCGATGATAGCCCGGGGTTAGTGCCTTAGGCTTTCTGCTGTCGGGCTGCGGCCGCCTCCGGGAGGAGCAGCCATGTACGGAACCCTCGCTATCGCTCCCAGGTCCATCCGAGACCTCGCGCCTGTGGTCGGCGAGGAAGAGCTCGCCGAGCTTGACCGTCTGGCCCGGCCTTTGCGCGGCCTCCGCATCCTCAACCTGAGCATCACCGCCTTCGGCACCGGCGTCGCCGAACTGCTGAGCGCCTCCGTCCCCCTGATGACGGACCTGGGTCTCGACTGCCAGTGGCAGGTGGTGCGCACCGGCGAGCAGTTCGCGCCCGTCAACCGGGCCATGTACATGGCCCTGGGCGGCCGTCATGCCACCTGGTCTCGGGAGATGGCCGACGTCTGGCAGCGCTACAACGCCATGAACGCCGACCTCCTGACAGAGGACTTCGACGTGGTGGTGGTCCACGACCCGCAGCCCGCCGGCATCCGCTCCTTCGTCGATGAACGCCGGCGGGCGGCGACCCGCTGGGTCATGCACTGCCACCTGGACATCTCCAGCGCCCGGGAGGACGTCTGGCTCGTCCTCCGCCAGCATGTCGAGCCCTACGACGCCATCATCTTTGAGGCGGAGAGCTTCGCCCCCGGCGACGTACGGGCGCACGGCATCGAGATCATCCGCCCGGCCATCGACCCTGCGGGGCCCCGGAACATGGACCTGTCCCCGGAGGCTGTAGCAGGCATGACGGAGCGCTACGGCATCGACACCGCGCGCCCTCTCCTCTGCCAGCTATCGCCTCTGGACGAGAGCTGCGACCCCATGGGGGCCATCGATGTCTACGACCTGGCGCGGGAGGCGGTCCACGACCTCCAGCTCCTGCTGGTGGCCACGGTGGTGCCCGAGGAGCCCCTGGCCCGGGCCAGCTTCGACGAGGTGGCCAGAAGGGCTATGGACTATGCCGGCGTCTTTGTCCTCTCGGGCCTCAACGAGGTGGGCAACGTCGAGATGAACGCCTTCCAGCGGGCGGCCGACGTGATCCTCCAGAAGGACCTCCGCCGGGGCTTCGGCCTCTGGGTCTCCGACGCCCTCTGGAAGGAGAGGCCGGTAGTGGCTGCGCCGCGAACCGGCCTCCTGGAGCAGGTCATCGACGGGGAGACTGGCTTCCTGGCAGAGAGCACCGAGGACTTCAGCCGCCGCGTGGTCGCGCTCCTTCAGGACCGCAGCCTGGCGGCAAGACTGGGCGCTGGCGGCCGCCGTCACGTGCGAGAAAACCTGCTTATCACCCGATACTTATCCGATTACCTGCGCCTGCTCGGCCGCCTCACGGGGACCTCGGGGTAGAATCGGGCGATAGCCGGAGAGAGAAGAGCAGGATGCTCGGTTCCGTCCCCACGACACCGAAAGCGCTCCAGGACTACGCGCCCGTGATCGGCGAGGAGCGCGTCCGGGAGATCCGCGACCTGGCGGCTCCTCTTGCTGGTGCCCGCGTGCTTCATATCAACGCCACGGCCTTCGGCGGCGGCGTGGCTGAACTCCTGGGCTCCCTGGTCCCCCTCATGAACGACGCCGGCCTCCGGGCCGGCTGGCAGGTGATGAACGGCAGCGAGGAGTTCTTCCAGGTCACCAAGGCCATGCACAACGCCCTCCAGGGGATGCTCATCGACTGGACGCCGCACATGCGGGAAGTGTGGCTCCACAACAACCTCCTCAACGCCCAGCTCTTCGACGAGGACTATGACTTCGTTATCGTGCACGATCCGCAGCCGGCGGCCATCCTGGGCTTCATCGCCGAGCTGCAGCGCCGTCATCCCGCTGGCTACTGGCTCTGGCGCTGCCATATCGACCTGACGCACGCCCAGGTACAGGTGTGGGATACCCTCCGGCCCCACCTGGAGGGCTACGACGGTGCCATCTTCACCCTGGCTGACTACGTGAAGGAGGACTTGGGCGGCCCGCAGACCTTTGTGGTGCCGCCCGCCATCGACCCCCTGAGTGCCAAGAACGCGGAGCTGCCGGAAGACGTGCAGCAGGGCATTCTAGCCCGCTATGGCATCGATCCGGCCAAGCCGCTCCTGGTCCAGGTCTCCCGCTTCGATCCCTGGAAGGATCCGCTGGGTGTCATCGAGGTCTACCGGGCCATCAAGCGGGAGATGCCTGACCTCCATCTGGTGCTCATCGCGTCTATGGCCCATGATGACCCCGAGGGATGGGCCTGGTACGAGCGCACAGTGCGCCGCGCCGGCGACGACTATGACATCCACATCCTCTCCAACCTCAACGGCGTGGGGAACGTGGAGGTCAACGCCTTCCAGCGGGCGGCGGACGTGGTCATCCAGAAATCGGTAAGGGAAGGTTTCGGGCTGGTGGTCTCGGAGGCTCTCTGGAAGGGGCGGCCGGTGGTGGCCGGCAACGTGGGAGGTATACCTCTCCAGATAGTGAACGGGAAGACCGGCTACCTCGTGAACACCGTCGAGGAGTGCGTCCAGCGGGTGCTATCCTTGCTCAAGGACTCTGAGAAGGCGCGTGAGATGGGCCGCGCCGGCCGGGAGTTCGTGCGGGATAACTTCCTCATCACCCGCTACCTGCGGGACTACCTGCGCGTCTTCCGGGAGATGAGGGGCATCGAACCACTGCGCGGGGAGAGCGCCGCCACGGCGGCCCGGGTGCTGGACTAGGGGGTGGTTTCGGTGAAGAGGGTAATATCCCTGATCCTGGCCGGTGGTCAGGGAGACCGGCTCAGCGTACTCTCAGAAGAGAGGGCTAAGCCAGCCGTGGTCTTCGGCGGCCACTACCGCATCATCGATTTCACACTCAGCAACTGCGCCGACTCCGGGATCACCCGGGTGGGAGTCCTCACCCAGTATCGACCCCGCTCCCTGAACGCCCACATCGCCATCGGCCGCCCCTGGGACCTGGACCGGCAGGGCGGCGGCGTGACCCTGCTCCATCCCTACCTGGGTCGCGAAAGCTCTGACTGGTACCGCGGCACCGCCGACGCCGTGTATCAGAACCTCTACTTCATCGAGGAGTCGCGCGCCGACCAGGTCCTTATCCTGGCCGGCGACCATGTCTACAAGATGAACTACGACAAGCTCATCGCCTTCCACCGGGAGAGGGAGGCCGACGTCACCGTCGCCGTTCACGGCATGACTCCCGAGGACGCCAGACGCTTCGGCAACGTCGTCCTGGACGAGAACGACCGGGTGGTGAGCTTCCACGAGAAGCCCAGGGCACCCGTGTCCAGCCTCGGCTCCATGGGCATCTACGTCTTCAATAAGGACATCCTCATCGAGCAGCTCCTGTCTGACGCCCAGCACATCGAAAGCTCCCACGACTTCGGCCGCGACATCGTTCCTGGGCTGATGGAGGAGATGCGGGTCTTCGGCTACCGATTCGAAGGCTACTGGCGGGATGTGGGCACGATCGAGGCCTATTACGACGCGAATATGGACCTGCTGGAAGACCTGCCGGAGCTAAACCTCTACGACCAAGAGACGCCCATCCTCACCAACGCCACCGGCCTGCCGCCCGCCAAGGTGGGACGCCATGCCTACGTCAGCCGCTCCCTGGCCAGCGCGGGCTGCATTATCAACGGCCACGTGGAGCACTCCATCCTCTCCCCAGGCGTCTACGTGGAGGAGGGTGCGGTGGTGCGCGACGCCATCGTCTTCAACGGCACCTACATCCAGTCCGGCGCCATCGTCGAGCGCTCCATCCTAGACAAAGAGGTCCAGATAGGCAACAATTGCCACGTGGGCTTCGGGGATGACTTCCGGCCCAACGAGGAACGGCCCGACATCGTCAACTGCGGGATCAGCATCATCGGCAAGAGGGTCAAACTGCCGCCCTTCCTGCGTGTGGGCCGCAACTGTGTTGTCGGGCCGGGCGTCGTCGTCACCGCCGCCGAGGACAACTACCTGCCCAGCGGCACCACCCTGCGGGCACCGCATCGCGAGGGCATCTTCAACGTCTAACTCCGCCTGGGGCTGGGCGGGCGCACCTCAAGTAGAAAGGTGATGATGCGTAAAGGGGCCTTTACTTTCGTCCTCCACAGCCACCTGCCCTACTGTCGCCGCGCCGGCCGCTGGCCCCACGGCGAAGAGTGGCTCCACGAAGGAGCCGCCGACACCTACCTTCCCCTCTTGATCGCCCTTCACGACCTGGCCGAAGAGGGCTGCCCTTATCGCCTCACCATCGGCCTCACGCCTGTCCTCTGCGAGCAACTGGCCGACGCTCACGTGCTGGAGAACCTGGAGTTGTACCTCCGGGAGCGCATGGAGCGGGCGCATTGGCACGCGGGACATCTGGAGCAAGAGGGGGACCTGGCTCGCTCCGAACTGGCTCGCTTCTGGGGCAAGCACTACGCTTTCCTTCTCGACACCTTCATCAACCGCTTCGGGCGCCAGATAGTACCGCCCTTCCGCCACCTGCAGGACCTGGAACTGATCGAGGTATCGGCCGGCGCCGCCACCCACGGCTACCTGCCCCTCCTCGAAAGGGACTCCGCCATTCACGCCCAGATCGCCGTCGGTGTCCAGACGTACCGCCGCCACTTCGGCCAGAGCGCCAGCTCCTTCTGGCTGCCGGAGTGCGCTTACCGCCCCACCTACGCCACCGACGCGGGGAAAGGTTATGTCAAGCCGGGCCTGCATGAGTTCCTTGCCGAGCAGCGTATCCTCTGCTTCTTTGCCGAGACCCACGCCATCGAGGGCGGTCTCCCCGTGGGCAAGGCGACGGGCGATGCCATGGGCCCCTACGGCGACGTCCCCCGCCGCTACCTGGTGCCCCTGGGCCAATACCCGGAACCTACCCTCAAGACCACCTACCTCCCCTACTGGGTCTCCGACCCCCGGGTGGCTGCCATCGGGCGCAACAACCGTACCGGCCTCCAGGTCTGGTCCGCCGAGCACGGCTACCCCGGCGACTACCACTACCGGGAGTTCCAC
>Ga0315277_10002432_pt1 | contig 25988 bp, 26 predicted proteins | sample YL17G05_15_MG_FD_203695 | JGI IMG/M metagenome (GOLD analysis project Ga0315277, IMG submission 203695) | Sediment microbial communities from Yellowstone Lake, YNP, Wyoming, USA - YL17G05_15 | ecosystem: Environmental > Aquatic > Freshwater > Lake > Sediment | place: USA: Wyoming | collected... | reverse complement strand
CGTGTGAGCGTAGCCTGCGGCGACCTGGACGATGTCCGTCCAATTGCCAACATTGCACTGCCCGGAGCTATTGTCTCCCACGGCGACCACTGTGCCGTCGGACTTAAGCCCCACCGTGTGAGCCACGCCTGCGGCGACCTGGGTGATGCCCGTCCAGTCGCCGACATTGCACTGCCCGGAGCTATTGTCTCCCACGGCGACCACTGTGCCGTCGGACTTAAGTCCCACCGTGTGAGCGTAGCCTGCGGCGACCTGGGTGATGTCCGTCCAGTTGCCGACATTGCACTGCCCGGAGCCGTTATCTCCCACGGCGACCACTGTGCCGTCGGACTTAAGCCCCACCGTGTGACCGTAGCCTGCGGCGACCATGGGCGTTACTCCGCCTCCAGGCGTATTCAGGGTCATTGCTGAAGCAAAACTGGAGCTATCCACCACCGGGTGAGTAGTCGCATGGTCATCCAGCACAGACACAGGCGCTGCCAAAGCTCCCGCTGCCGACGCAGGAAGAATCAAGCTGAAGGCCAGAACCATAGAGATTAGAGCCAATAAGAGCATTTTTCTATTTTTCATTGCTGCGCCTCCCTTGTTCACTCTTTTATATTTATCTTCATCCTTCGACAAACTCCGGACAGGTTCTTATCCCTCTCCATTCAAGGGGAAAAGGATTGTTTGGGCTATGTTGGGCAATGACCGTGGGTTTCAAAGGGGAGTATAGGTCTTGCTGCTGCAAGGGAAAAGGAGCCGAGATTACATGTCTATATGTACTTAACTGAACATGATGGGAACCATGACAACCCTCTGAAGCATACAACTTGACCACCAACCTTATATGAGTATTAAAGCGCCATTATACCACTAGTGAAGGAATTATCAATAAGTTGCGGTGTCCAAGATATACTATAGGGTTAAGAAGTCACAAATCGTCAGATTGTTACTGGAAAGGGATGTATCCTTCTATAAAAAATAAGCTCCCTTACGAGGATGTTTGCACTAATTTGCAAAGTGTTTCTATTTATTATATGCTGAGCAGAGTGGTTTCAGCTTAGGTTATTACATACTTACATAGTTGAGTTAACCTCAAATCTACTTAAGCATTGGATGACCTTACTCTAGCCAACTATTAAAAGAAAGGAGGTCATCTAATGGGTTTTGAGGATAAGTCGATCCAATGTTCCGATTGTGGGACTACCTTCACTTTCAGTGCTGGGGAACAAGAACAGTTTGCGTCAAGAGGCTATACCAACGAGCCTAAGCGCTGTCCCCCATGCCGCGCAACAAGAAAGCAGAGCGCGTCTGGAAGTAGCAGTTACGGTAGCGGCGGTTACGGAAACAGAAGCTATGGGTCAGCCCCCCGGCAGATGTTCCCAGTGAAATGCGCCACGTGTGGCAAAGATACTGAAGTACCTTTTGAACCCCGTGGTGATAGGCCAGTTTACTGTTCAGATTGTTACCACAAAACGAACCCAGTAAAAAGATATTAGTTATCAGCGGATAACGATTGGCTGGGTAGAGCCGTCCAACTGGATAGCCTTACCCAGCCTTTTGAGTTTCTTCTGTTAGCCATTGTTAGCTATATTCGCAGGTCAAAGCTGCCATTCAAGCCGCCTTTCTAAAGAACGGAACTACCTAGTAATGAACATGGATGAGTACTTGAACAATGTACTATCTTGTTACCATTGAACAAAAATCGGGCTGCATTCTCACTCATAATAAGAATCGTCAATGAGATCGAGTAGGATACATACTTTAACAGTTTAGGTGCTTTCTGCTCTTACTTTAAGGTCATTCAGCCACTTTTCGTCGGTATTAGATAGTGTTTTCCTAGCTTTAGGATAGGTTAGAAGAAGTATCCAGCCGGTCATCGATTCTCTCGTTGTTACTATTGTCTTTCCCTCGACCTCATTGAATTCCCATTCGTGAATAGCTTTGAGTCCTAAGCGTCGTCCAACCCAGAGTATCGTGTTCGGCCTCTCAGCTTTCATTACCTTTAAACCCCACTTCAAGCCTCCAAGCTCCACAGTAAAATTGGAGCCCTCCCTTATTCGGCCAGGTTCAGATAACTTCACAAAATGTGTTCCTTGCCATTGTAGCCAGGAATCCACGTCAGTAAGAATATCCCACAACTTATCCGCTGTAGCACGTACTTCTACTTTAAACTCAACAATGATTGTTGGCATTTTCTTCTATCCTCTGAGTGAAGTCCACACTATACCGGGTATTCTCCAGATTGAAGGTGATGCCAGATAGTACGTAAATTTCTTTGCAAGCTCAGAATAGTGTTTGAAAGTTACCCTATCGGGATCAGGCGTTTTAATGAATGGTCCTCGGACTACGGCCTTCTGTGCTTTATTGAACATTAGGGTATTATTTGTCACACCTATGCCTGACTGAACATTATAGATATCGTGTCCAGGAAATCCTCCCCAGGGAGTTAGCCCCAGATTGTAGGCACTCCCACCCCATTCGTTGATACAGATGGTACCATAACGAAGATTCATTAAAGCACGCTCCAAGCTGGCTGCAACATTAGGGTCAAGGAGGGATTTGGGATGGATAATAATAGATGCAGTTAGAGTTCCCCACAAAGTTTTGTTAACAAAATCAACTGCCCGATCTATGAACTCAGGGGTGTCTTCTGCCTCAATGGCAGTCTCCGCAAAAAGACTACAAAAAGCTTCAGTATTAAAGCAGATATCATTGGTATTTTTCGGGTCAATATCAGCAATTAGTGTCCAGGGCAGGTAACCTTGGCTGGCTCTACCAAACTGTCGGGCTTCAGGATGTGCTGAAACAAATGCTGCATGTCTTTCTTTAGCACCAGGGTAATAAGCCTTGCGTGTTTCTAAATTGGACATTATATCACTGATAGCTTCTGTAAAAGCTGCACGCTGCGGCCAGTTCTTATGTTGGACGAGTACCCGGGGAGTAAGGCAATTACAGCCTGCGTTGTGAGTCAGCCAGGTAGTTACCTTCTCAGCTTGTTTTCTGATATCATTTTCGCTCCACGGCCCGGGAACTATGATTATTGGAGTAATATTGCCTAATTCCCCAGTGACATTTTTTGATATTAACGGTGTTTTATTTGTTTTTCGTTTAGCCCCTTCAGGACCAGATCCGAACACTATCGCTTCTAATGTCTTATCCGATCCGGTAAGATGTATTTCATCCACTGCCGGATGATTACACAAGTAATTACCTTCTGCTATTCCCCCGGAGACCACACAGAAAAACCCACGATCGATTAAAGAGCTAAATCCCTTTTCGATCAATGGTCCGAGATAAGCATTAACCGGATTTAGTTTGAGAATGACTACGCGATTTTCTAAAAATAGCTTACATAAACTGTCGTTAACAGGAAGAGAGGATGCATTCCCTGCTCCAAGTACCAGGTTTACCGCTCCGCGCCTAATTTTGCCTTTATAGATTTGGGCTTGTGATTGTAACGTCTCCTCAATGGTAACCCCAAGTTCCATCCATACTTCCTGAGAAAGCCCAGAATATAGCATGGCTTCAATTTTAGTTCGCGGGAATACTCTTGCCGACACTTGACCGTTAGGAAGCATAACGATAGAGCCACCAATCTGCGGACGGCCGTATTTTTCAATGTCTATTAGAGACGAGCGCAGCGAGCCCAATAAGTTATAAATACCCCCAAGGGTACCCCACTCCTCACCTTCACCATGAGAATGTGTAAGGATACCCTTTGCCTCCATGCAAAGTGTAACCCAATTTTGTGAAACAGATATCAAGTCACGTTTTATCTCATCCAAAATACCAATACGTTCATCGATACCAGTTACCGCCCACCTGTCTTTGTTAACCTGAAGTTTCTTGAGTTCTTGTTGTATGGCATCTAGTGATGTCATTCGATTGTTCTCCACTATTTCCCAGGGATTGTGATAGGTCGCTGGCAATCTATCGATATTATAGACTTGCATCAGATTCACATCAAATCAACAATAGAAGGACAAACGTCTGTGATGTGTGTATTAGAAAGGCCTATTAAATTCGTGATCAAGAATTAAGTATCTCCTGAAAGATTGGAATGAATAGTTGCTTCTCAAAAAAGTTGGGGAACTGCCCTCCAAACCCCATAAGTCACATTTTGAGTTTTTGTGTGATATTTGAGAACACTTCAACTATGGGTCCTGAAATAGTTGTTTGGCCCAAGTATTTCACAGCATTACCAAGACAGACATCATTGCAGTAGACCAGATAATGTCTGGCGGTAGATGTTTAGAGCAAGTATCATCTAATAGCAAGCCCACTCTGGCCGGGAATTCCTCATTTTTCCGCCAGAGGACCACCAGCACGGGTATCTTCGGAAACGGGAATAACTTGATGGAAGCATCACCGTACTTACACGATGTTCCGCCAAGGCTCATCCCCTGCCTTAAGAAAGCAGCAGTATCCTCCTCGTATTTTTTTGCCAATTTATCTAATGGCAAAATGTGTGAGCCCTGGGTAAAAATGAGCCCACTACCACCTAACTCACGCGGGTTTACCAGGTTGCCTGAGGGTAACACATCTTGAGCTTGCAAGAGGTACCATAGCACAGAAAGACGTGTGTAATGAGCAAGATTCTCAAGGAGAAATCTACAGAGGGTATCTGAACCGCGCATTTCGCAGGAACTTGGATATATCTCAATGTTACTATTGAATACATCCAAGATATAAGCGCCGGAAGCAACATTGAAACGAGCTTTAGTTCTCTGGCAGACTTCAGCATGAGAGCATCTTGCAAGCTTACACCAAGCTTGCTTCTCACCCTCGGTCCAATCTTGGCCTTCACCTACAAGCATATCGTATTATAACTTTCAGGTGATATGTGACTCAACTTCGGATTGTTTATATTTCATCCCGACCTTTCAATGTAAAATTCCTTGGCATCGCCCACTTTCTATAAGACTGCACATTAGTCAGTATTGTGCAATGCGTGAATAGCTCAATAATCAAATACAGCATTTTGAAGCGAATTCTCTCTCTGATTAATGCCTTTCATCACCTAGCTTGTTGATGCCTCCGCCTGCAAGTGCTACTATTGTCCTAAAGAGGATTCTAAAAGTGAAGGAGAAGCCAAATATGACGATGAATCTCGAATCCGCAAACCTGATTTTGAGATTGTGGTTCCTGTTGCACCGAGACTACGCCCTGCTTAGGGGCTGTGAGGACCAAATATATGGTGAAAAGGGGCTTACTATGGAGCAGTATGCAACGCTTGTGGCCATGAAATATCTTGATAACCCTGTAAGACCAACTGACGTAGCCCGGTGGATAGGACGTAGCCCGAACAGCGTCAGTATGATGATCGACCGCATGGTCAAGGCTGGTCTGGTCAGAAGGGAAAGAGACAGGAGGGACCGCAGGGTAGTACGTCTGATTATCAGCAGCAAGGCGGAGAACGCTCTTAAACCAGCAACTCAGGCAGGCTGGGAGTTTATCCAGAAAATCATGTCGCCACTGTCCGACGAGGACAGACATGCCCTTGCCAGGCTGCTTGAGACGCTAAGATACCAGACAATGAACTATCTCAATCCCGGAGAGGATATAGAGGAAATGGTGAGAAATGATGACAAGAGCCATGTCAATTTAAGGGGACGGCTGGTCCAGCGTGGTTTGACCTCCGCTCCTCAAACCAAACGTCAGGGTGGTGATAAGAGAAAGACCATATGATGAGGACAGTTAACTTTCCTTATGCTAGCTGGCATAGAGCAGCTCCGCAGGGTCCGCAATAATCCCGGTAGGACGAAATATGCTCCCCGTTTCAACCCACAGGTAAAACACCTTAGCCACCACGAAAGGCCGCCTAGATTTTGATTAGTACACCAAAGTCAGTTTGGCGCAACGGTAATCAGGCATATCACACAGAACGTCAGAAAGTTAAATACCCTCACAGCTGAATACCACACTAATTACTCAATTACATGACACCAGTTGAATTTATACATCCCAGGACTGCACGGATTGGAGAAAGTGATTATTAAGTCATGTTTCTTTGTTATAATAGAAGCGGCACAAGCGAGCAAAGTTCCCATGAAATAATCAGGGGACGAGGCCAGCAGGGAAACGAACACTATGCCTAGCGCGGAGCGCGGCTTAGGTTCGTTTAGCGCGACACGGAAGAAGAAAAATCTGGCAAATTCTTGTCATGCGATGATATACTTGTTTTAACATTTGCTAAGGGATGATTGCAGAAATAACAATGTGGATGATTTGAGCAAAACGTTAAATCTAAAAAGTTTTGACATCGTCATTCTAAATTACGTTGAAGAAAGCAGAAAGGGCGAGTTGATAAATGAGCTCAAAGCGTTGTATGGCGAGTATCAGCCGCTTGAAGTCGGGGTTGCTTCGGTATTATGGGAGTCACATATAGATCCTCCAGACCCACAATCTAATAAGAAGATTTTATTTTATGACGAGGTTGGCAATCTCAAAAAACCTCTCATAGATAAAATACAATCTCTGGAGATTAGAATAGTCAGTCATCTTGCCGGTTGGTGTGTTGTAATTTGTAAAGGAAGGTTAAAACACGAATACTTAGAACAAGCGAAGCAAGAGTTCACGGATAGATTGGAAAAAAGTAACACCGTAAGAACCCCAGATATTTTTGAAAGGGCGCACCAAGAATTTGAAGGTTACCTTGCGCCATACATAATGGATAATATAATCCACAATCACGATTCAGAGAAGCGAAGGTCTTATCCGTTCCTATATGTTGGGGAAGTCGGGGAATTATCATCCCAGAAGTTAACGGATATAATCGAGGCTACCGATTTTACAAGAGATGGTATCGGATGGTTTGCTTTGCGGTGGGCTTCAATCTTCGAAAGAAGCTATCTTATAGCAAGAACAGGGGGACGGCAATCAGGAATTCTTCTTCAGGATCGAGGTCTATCAATTTTGAACATCGCTCCGGTTACAGAGGGTAAATCGCCGGATTCTTGGGATCAAAATACGAGAAGAAGATTCAGGGCTATCGGGTTTGAATACCAAGTAATAGATCGAATTTTACTGATGCAATTACCATACGTTGTTTTAAAGCACAGAATTGAAAGTATGAAAAGTTGGGAACAACGGAATATTTCACTTTCTCACAAAATACGAGAGGTATCGACTAGCTACAAAGAGGGCTCGAAAGGTTTTGAAGGTTATCTCGCTGCTTCGCAGCAAGATATAGAGAGGCATCGATCAGAATTCATTGTCGTTGCCTTCGAGATAAAAAATGAGTGCGAAGAGTTGTCCGATGTTATAAAATCTTCGTATGAAATATTATCAAGCACATACGATAGGAACGCCCAAACAGAAGAGCCATTTTTCCATCCGGTCAAGGTAGAAACACAGATAAAAGAGGATTTCTTACGACGCGGAAACCCGAAACAGGGCGTGATTACGGGTATGATAAAAGACGCGCAATTAAAAAATGATCAATTGCTGAACATGATAACTAAAATCGAGGAAGGGCAAACTACACTTTCAGCCTATATGCACGATGTGGTAAACACTAGTCTTCAGGGGAGACTAGAGCGGTTTACAAAGCGAATCATGTACCTAACGTGTGCTCTCATAGTCCTGGCTGTGATCCAAGCCGCATTGCTGGTTATTTCTATATTTTGGCCTCATATCGTCCCCGGTAAATGACTTGTGCTGGATACTGACTGGCATATTGCACCGGATGGACTTGCGGTCGCCGGTCTCGTAATTTTCGATGACTCTGAAGAATACTCGGTACGCTGTCATAACTTGCTGTCGCGCTTAAGACGGCGGAGTTCAACTCTGCCCCGACTCCATCACAAACGCGGCTGGGCCATTAGCCAGCTAATCGAAATTGACTGTCGGCTGCACGAAACGTCAGATTGTTTAGTCCTCGTTCTTGGTTGACTTCTCTGCTTCTTGCACTCCTGCTCCATTCTCGCTCCGCTCTTTCGCTGTGATGTTGCTCAATTCACCCGGCAATGGTAGAATAGTTCACTATTGATGAAGCGCAGAAACCAGTGGACTCTGACATCTCATGAGAAGCGTCGATAGCTTGGGTTTGGATTCGTCTTTAGATACTTGGAGGCTACGCTGAGGAGCAAAGTAGTAGTAATCTGCGGAAAGGCAAATTCCGGCAAATCGACTTTGATCAGGACATTCTTCGGAAGAAAGGGTGTTATTGCAAAAGGGAAGATCGTAAGAAAAGTCGTACGCGGTAGGCAAATATTTGCGGTCGGTGATACGTCGCCGCAGGAACAAAACGAGTTCTGCAAGGTTTCCGAGGTCAGGAAAGACATTCAAAAACGTCTCGATCTGTGCGATGAGCAATCAGGTGGAAAGGATTATATTCTGATTCTTCCATTCACCATAGCGCGCAAGAACGGGAGAAACGATATGCCCAATACGGATTGTATTCAGAAACCGATAGAATGGCTAAGGAATAGCTATAAAGTCAAAGTTGTGTATCTTAGGAAAATGGACTACGCGGACATTATGATGAGGAGTCTGGCTGACCAGGAAATACAGAGTGTAGAAGGCGAGAAGTCTAGACAGACTAAAGAACTAAGAGAGATAATTTCCGCTCTATAATCGCGTGGCTTTGTCCAACTAGTCATATGTCCCCAGGGCTCTGAGATTGTACACTAAGCCAACAAGCGACCCAACAGAACAGCCCGATGTAGTGCCGGGTGAAGTAAACGAAGCTAGGTGTTATACCGTTCTCCGTAGTTACGCGGCCCGCTCGCTCTCTTGAGTAACAAGCATCAAAATTCATCATACTGGGACTTCGGCCTATCTTTTTAGCTTCTTCCCTATGCTGAACGCCTCGCCCAAGGGCTTCCCGAATGTCCAATATTGGTTTGTCGGAAGCGTAACCCAAAGGAAAGGCTGAATTTTTGTTACATCTGGCTCGCCATTAGTCAAGCATGAGTCTGTAACGTGGACTTCTTCAATTTGTCCCACGACCATCTCATGGCTCCCCAGATTCAGGATGTGAAGGGCTCGGCATTCAATATTTACAGGACACTCACTAATTAACGGTGCCTGCGAAAGCTTGCCATAAAAGATGTTGAATTTGCAGTCCGCAACCTTGTCACTATTTCGCCCTGAGACAAGTCCGCAGTAATCTGTCTCCTCCACTAGCTCGATAGAGGGAATGTTTACGGAGAATGTGCCATTCTGCTTAACGCCCTTCAAAGCATGGCGCTGGTGCTGGAAAGCAACAGAGAGCATCGGGGGACGGCTGTTTACAATCCCACACCAGGCATATGTGGAAAAGTTTGGTTTGCCATCAACATTGGCTCCGACAAGAACAGCGGGAAGTGGGTAAAGAAGTGTACGTGCTCCAATTGCTACCTTCGGCATCTGCAATAGCCTCCTAGTTCAAGAATTTGGATACTCACACTCGCTTTCTCTCTGCTTAAAAGACTACGTATACTTCAGTGTGTCGTATCGCATAGCATTATAACCTAGGTAGCTCTACGCCAGAAATAGGGGAAGCCTTGCTTTAAAAACTCCAATTCTACAGATGATAAAACTACAATGGATGGGTCATTTAGGTTGCACAAAATGGCTTTCTGTCCAACTGAGTAACAATACAAGTAAATGTGCAACAAACCAGGCTACTGTGGCCAAGTGAACAAAGTGGCCAAAACATGAGGGAGCCTGCTCCAATTATTGGGTGTGCTGGCTAGATTGACTAGTGGAGACGATGGTGGTTGAGGCGAGGTAGGCAGTGATGAAGTAGAGGTAGTCGTGAACTCACTCCCGGATAACAAGAGAAAGATGATGGCCACAATGCCATTTACGACCGCGTGGGTGTAAAGAAAGCACAGGCGACCCCCTGCTAACACCGGCCCTGAATCTGGCGCCTGATGGCAAAAAAACCGCCGATGCTCAGCTACGGTTCTACAATCTGTACCAGCTTTATGTAAACGAATTGGGCCCCGTTTTGGAGTGTCGCATTTATCGTCAAAGGATACGAGACATTACCACCAATAAATCCTCCTCCGATCAAAGTGCGCGTTTCGCTAGTGCTTCCATCAGGCTGCAAAGGATTCGAAGGAGTGACATTAAAGGCAAAGTCGAAGGATCGGTTTACTTCAAGAGTGGCAGTTAACGAAATGACAGGCTCAACAGCCACATTCTTCAGAGTTATTTCGACTACCGGTCCTGCCGGATTGAATGGTTGGAGGGGGCCCAACACAGACGTGATTTCAATCGGTTGCTGGTTTTGCGGCGTTGAGACCGGCTGCCAGCTCAGGAAAGGATAGGTCACGCCATCAACGATGTTCCAGGTGTAGGTGGGGTTGGTCGCGCCAGGAGGGACCACGCATATTTCCCAGGCCGCGCCTGAGAACGTGGCCATGTCCTGCATTTCCGCGGTAGTCTTGCCCGTCCCACCAGCCGAAGCAGCTTGTCCGCTGGTTTCGATGTCCCAGAAGGAGTTGATCACAGTCGGGCCGCCATTTCCCACCAGACCGCCAATACCCGCATCGCCAGTCACGCTGCCTGTGGAATAGGAGTTGCTCACAGTGCCGTCGTTCAATCCCACCAGACCGCCAACATCGATACTGCCGCTCACACTCCCTGTAGCATAAGAGTTGCTCACGTTGCCGTCACCATTCAATCCTACCAGACCGCCAACACGCATACGGCCAATGACAGTGACATTCACCATGCCAATATTCTTGATGACTCCCTCCCGCTGCACATGACAAAAAAGCCCGACAGCATCTTCGTCAGGACGGTTGATAAACAGGTCACGTATCTCATATCCCTGCCCGTCGAGAATGCCATCAAAGCCTCTATAGCCATAGTTAGTGATAAAAGCTCCAATTGGCTGCCAGCCCTTTCCCTGATTGGCAGTCTCACTCGCCAGCTCCTCATAACCGGCAGTGGTGGAATCAAGGTCGTTCGTAAGCAGGTAACTGCCGCCCAGGTTGTCTCTGATGGCATCCAAATCATACCAGTCCCGCACTTCAATAGGGCCGGGCGCGACATAGCCTACCGTCCCGGCAGTTAGTGCTACCATAATCAAAAAGACTACAGTAATCGAGAAGATGCCAACTCTTGTCATATATAAAAAGCCTTCTGTAATTATTATATCACTAGTGAATGAATTATCAATGGGTTGCGGTATCCAGGACATAGTACTGAGCGAAGGAGTCACAAAACGTTATTGTGTGATGGGTAACAAAACAGGCTTTTGTTGCCCGAGTTGCACATTATGCACCCATGTTTAGCAATCTTTCTCCGCTATCTCACCACCAGAAAATCTTACCAATCCAATAAATTATCAGAAAAAGAATGAATGCCCATATCAGCACAATTACAATTGCTGCTTTATACGATCTCGGCGTCCCTTTTTCAAACTCAACTTTTGCTTTCTCTTTATAATCATTTAAGATTTCTGATGGTATTGATCTAACAGCATATCCTACTAACGCAGGCACAATTATGACATCATCCAACAACCCAATTACCGGGATGAAATCTGGGATTAAATCTATAGGACTCAAGATATAGCCAATTGCAATGACAATCACAATTTTTGATTTCAGGGGAATTCTTGAATCTCTGCGGGCAAGATAGAGAGCCAAAACACTCCATTTCATATCTTGTACTTGCGCCTTTATTTTTTGACTATGTCGTTTCCAGAGACCCATCTTTTTATCGGGATTACTCATACGTTCCACACCATATTATATTTATGGGATGTTCGACCCTGTTCTGAAAAGCAAGACGACGATATTTATCACAAATATACCCGTTGATATTGTACCTTCAATACAGGCACACAGCTTCTTATTGTTCGCCTCTTTAATGCGGCAATTTCACATAACGCCGGTATATACGAACTTTGGTTCGTCTAATCCGCTGTATTTGACAGAATTGTAGCATCCACGCCAGTGACCTCCAAACTTGGTGTGACACCCCCTCATCTATTAAGGAAGCAAGTCGCAACTCTCCAATACTGGCATCGCTGCAGTTGAACAATCCGCTATTTTGTTAAAAGGAATTATATTAGAACAGCTTCTACCAATGGATTGCTAAGATAGGTTAGCAGCAAAGAAAAAAGTGAGCCACCGTTTCTGGTGGCTCACTTCGCTTGGTTAAACTCGAAAATACTTTTATAAAATGTTATGCCCCAGGGCTGAAAAGGCCAATAAGAGATCCGAACAAGACAGCTCTGGGATAACTGAGGAGGTCAGCCACAATATAATTTGTGGTGGCCGTGACAATCCCGCTGGTTGCTTGCTGGACACTTGACGGGTCAATCATGACATGGATTGGACCCGCCACAATGGCGTAAACAAAAGGCGCAAGTGCTATCGCAGCTATAATTATGCCAGCCGGTTTATAAACCCACGATATTAAGGCTGCGATGAAGCCAGACAATAGGATCCCCATAAACAAAAACCTCCCCAATTATTTTGGGTGACTGTCTAACCCGTATCGGCCATAATTGACGGTCACAATCATCCATTACTTATTCTACTTGATTTTAGGGAAATCTACAAAAAATACAGCGGTTGGCAGATGACATTCAGTTGGGATTCCAGCTCATTCCATCCACGAGAATTGCGCCCTTTGTAGTACTCAGGTGTCAGCGCCATTTTGTCCTCGTAAGTGAAGTCCCATAGTTAGATACGTCTCGAGACATATTGAGGCGAACGGCTTCGGTAGCAGACCTGCAAGTTGAGTACCAGCGGGACCAGGTGTTATTATTACATCTGTCTGCGTTGTAAAGGGCAACCGCGGGGGTGCCGCCCGCGACAGGAAGCCCCTTGGCTTAGCTGAAGACGATGAGGTCGACACAGAAGATATCAACCAAAGGCCTGACAGGTCCACAGCTACGTGGTGGTCTTCTCCTTGGTAGTCAACTACTTGAACAACAGCGCGATGCTATCGATAGCATCAACGTGTTCCCCGAGCCAGATTGGGATACTGCCACCAACATGCTTTCCACGATGACTGCAGCCAACGAGGCTGCATCCCAGGTTTCACATGACACGGTCGCCAGTATTGCCGCTGCAGCAGCCCAGGCGGCCTTAGATAAAGCCAGGGGCAATGGCGGTCTCTTTCTTGCTAAGTTCCTACAAGGACTTAGCCAGCCGTTAGCAAATAAATCTCAAGTAAACGACCATGAGTTAACCACTGCCATAGAGAGCGCAGTGAGAGCAGCCTACCGCGCGGTGAACTACCCCATTGAGGGAACGATGTTAACGGTTATGAAAGACTTCCATATCGCGTTCCGGGACAGTGTTGGTCGCGGTGCTGGATTGGTATCCGCGTGGGTGTTTGCTGCGGAAGAGGCAAGAGAGTCCGTTGAGAGAACGCCCAGTCTGCTGCCCCTGCTACGAGAAAGAGGTGTAGTTGACGCAGGCGGCAAAGCGATGGCCGTTCTCTTCGATGGCATGTCCAAATTTCTTGAGGCTCAAAGCGTTTACAGGCAGCGGTTAGGCTTGACGCCATCCAATATTTTGATCGTGCCGATGAAGGGTACATTGAATGCTATTGCCGTGGCAAGGGATACGCCTTTGGCCGTGGTGACACCCAACGGAGAGTCATTTGTCGCGGTGCCGTATGTGCAAGTGAAGACCCACGTGCTTACTTGGCACAGGCAGCTTGAACGATTTAATGAGCTCCTGAACGATGATTCTGCAAAAGAGGGACACTTTCAAGAGTTTTTTGAAGAGAACCCACAGTTCATTCTGGGCGTTGACTACACGCAGGCTATTCCTCATCCCATGCTAATCAGAGATACAAAAGACCCGCTCATACCCGACTTTCTACTTCAGCCTATAGACTCTGCGCTGTGCGACATCTTAGAACTCAAATCACCAACCAAGAGAATCGTCGTAGGCGGACGTCCGCCTAAGCTCAGCACTTCAGTCGTAGGTGCGCTTTCTCAACTACGCCAGTATCGCGACTACTTTGAGGTTCCTGAGTACCGAGAGGCTGTGCGAAAGAGGTATGGCGTTACCGCGTACAAACCAGCCCTCTTGGTAGTGATCGGAAGGACCCCGCGCCACGTGTCTAGAGAGCAGTTACGGCAAGCTATGCAAGGCAGTGCTGACGTGCGTTTGATCACATATGATCAACTTCGTTCACGAATGGAACGTATGGCTAAGATAATGTCCTCCTAGTTGCACAATAGTCAGTTTTGTTACCCACGAGTCGGTTACTCTAACTGCTATATCGTGCAATTATCCGACATTATTGTATAATGATAATGCAAATGCTTCGGGGGTGAGATAGATTTGGCAGAGGCAGTAAAGTCAGGCAGTCTTAAAGCATTTAGCGGCTACCTTGGTGCTGTCCAGAAAACTTTATCGGGCGGTTATGCCAGCGAAGGTTCCCATTATCCCACTCTGAAAACTCTTCTGGAGTCACTTGGTGACGGAATCATTGCTACCAGTCTGCCCAGCCGTATAGAATGCGGCGCACCTGACTTCATCGTCACAAGGGGCTCAGCTACCATAGGATACGTTGAAGCCAAAGATATTGGCAGGAGCCTTGACGAAGCTGAAAAGACAGAACAGCTAAAGCGGTATCTCCCGTCCTTGAGTAACCTTATCCTGACTGATTATCTTGAATTCCGCTGGTATGTGAACGGAGAACGCCGCCTTGCGGCACGTCTGGGCACATTGACCGCAGAAAGCGAAATCAAACGCGATAAAGTTGGCATTCAAGCTGTGGCGGAGCTTTTTAGTAGCTTTCTGGCTCATAAAGCCGAAGCTGTGGGCACTCCAAGAGAACTGGCGATGCGCATGGCTCGACAGGCGCACCTGATTCGGAATTTAATAATTAACGCCTTCGAGAAGGAGCCGGAAGGCGGCAGCCTGCACAGCCAGCTAGCGGCTTTCAGCGATAACCTCATCCCCGACCTGTCAGTCGATTATTTTGCCGATATGTATGCTCAGACTATCACCTACGGGTTGTTTGCGGCTCGCTGCACTAATTCCGGTCGGAAAGACTTCACTCGCCAGGATGCCGCCTATCTTTTACCCAAGACCAACCCTTTCCTTCGTAAGCTCTTTAACCAGATTGCTGGACCTGATTTGGATGACCGCATTGCCTGGCTGGTTGACGACCTGGTGCAGGTACTGGCCCAGGCGGATATGGAAGCCGTCCTCAAAGACTTCGGCAAGCGCACGGCTAAAGAAGACCCGGTGGTGCACTTCTACGAGACCTTTCTGAAGGAGTATGACCCAAAGATACGGGAGATGCGCGGCGTTTATTATACCCCGGAGCCGGTCGTCTCTTACATCGTACGCTCTATTGACCATCTCCTGAAAACTCGTTTTGATAAGCCGCTGGGCCTGGCGGATGATAAGACACTTATCCTCGACCCTGCGGTGGGCACCGCCACCTTCCTCTACATGGTGACAAATGAAATTCACCAGGCCATTGTTGGCAAGGGACAGCAGGGCTTGTGGAATGAGTACGTGGCGGAGAAGTTGCTCCCCCGCGTTTTTGGCTTTGAGCTTTTAATGGCTCCCTATGCCGTGGCTCACCTCAAGCTGGGGCTTTTGCTCCATGAGACGGGCTACCAGTTCAAGAGCGACCAGCGTCTTGGCATATATCTTACCAATACCCTTGAGGAAGCTATCAAGCGTGCCGAGACACTTTTTGCCCGCTGGATAACCGAGGAGGCTAATGCTGCCGCCAGGGTCAAGAAAGATGAGTCGATAATGGTAGTGCTGGGCAATCCGCCATACTCCGGGCACTCGGCAAACAAGGGGGAATGGGCAAGGCAACTCGTCGAGCGATACAAGACTGTTGATGGTAAGCCCTTGGGAGAGAAGAACCCAAAGTGGCTACAGGACGACTACGTAAAATTTCTCGCCTTCGGGCAGTGGCGTATTGAGCGCACAGGACAAGGTATTTTAGGTTTTATCACTAACCACGCCTATTTAGACAACCCTACTTTCCGCGGCATGAGACAATCGCTCATGAATACGTTTACCGACATTTACATCCTCAACCTGCATGGCAATGCCAAGAAAAAAGAGGTTGCCCCGGACGGCGGGAAAGACGAGAATGTCTTTGACATCCAGCAGGGGGTAGCCATCGGTATTCTCGTTAAGAAGACGGGCAAGTCTGGCCCAGCCACGGTTCACTATGCAGACCTCTGGGGACTTCGGGAAGGAAAGTATCAAGCTCTGGCTGAGGCGGATATAAACGTCACCGAATGGGACGAGCTCAAGCCCAGTAGCCCTTATTACCTGTTTATACCGAGAAATGAAGCTGACCTGGATGAATATATGCGGGGCTGGAAAATAACCGATATTTTCCCTGTCAATAATATTGGTATGCAAACTCACCGAGACTATTTTGTCACAGACATGAACAAGGAGACTCTACACACCCGCATTTCGACATTCCGTAATGCCACAGTTGATGATGAAGAGATACGGACACAGTTCAATCTTGGTGAATGGGACGTGACAACAGCTCGTAGAAAGGTACAGGAGGATAAAGACTGGGAAGAAAGATTCGTTTCGTGCTTATGGCGACCATTCGATTTCAGGTATCTTTACTATCACAAAGACCTGGTTGACCGACCTCGCCCGCAAATCACTGAGCCGTTATTAAAACACAATATGGCTTTGTTAGCTATGCGACAAATCGCTTTACAGGGTGGATGTTCTCATTTTCTAGTAGCTAATGTTCCATCCATTGATAGGGTATTCTATAGCGATAAAGGGGCAGCAAGCGTATTTCCCCTCTACCTCTATCCTGCTGAAGGCGAGATGCAGCTTGGTGAAGGACACCGCCGCCCCAACCTGAACCCTGAGTTCGTCAAAGCCGTCTCGGATAAGCTGGGGCTGGAATTTATTGAAGACGGCAGGGGAGACCTGAAGCAGACCTTCGGCCCGGAGGACGTATTTAACTACGCCTACGCCGTCTTCCACTCGCCTACCTATCGCACCCGCTACGCCGAGTTCCTCAAGATAGACTTTCCCCGCTTGCCGCTCACCTCAGATAAAGAGCTTTTCAAGTCGCTGGCGGCTAAAGGCGATGAGCTGGTATCTCTGCACCTCATGGAGTCGCCCGTGCTCAATAACCTCATCACGAAATACCCCATTGCCGACTCCAACACCGTGGAAAAGGTAACCTACGATGACAATAGCCAGCGTGTCTGTATCAACAAGACGCAATATTTTGAAGGCATTCCGCTGGGGGTTTGGGATTTCCACATCGGCGGCTACCAGGTCTGCCAGAAATGGCTCAAAGACCGCAAAGGCAGGGCGCTGACCTATGACGAGCTGACCCACTACCAGAAGGTCGTCGTAGCGCTGAAAGAGACCATCCGGCTGATGGCAGAGATAGACGAACTTATTCCGGCGTGGCCGGTGGGGTAAGGGGAGGGGAGATCTGGGCACAACATGTTGTGCCCCTACGGGACGGGGGTTTTGGAGGTATATTAGCACCATGTTAAGCGGAGTGAATTAATAAGATGTCAAATACTGAAACCATTACTCTTGTTGCAGCATTGATAGCCCTGCTTGGGTCTATACTTTCATTATTCATTTCCACCCGCCTAGCAATCCGTAAGGAACGTAGGCAGTTACTTTGGAATAAGGAGCTGGACCGGTTTTTTGCGCTTGAAGAACTCGCGGGCGATCTTGTCGAGGAACTTGGAAGCTACCGCCCCATTCCAGATGATCTTTCCGAGTTCGAAAGCAAGTTCGAGGCGCTTGCAAGAGCGGCTGGGAGATTCAGCAGATACCCCGAAGTACGCCAGGCGATTCGCGACCTCCATAATACATTAGGTCGGATGTTCGTTGCCAAACGTGATCATGATGATACACGGGAGATTCGGAATGAGTTGGATCCCGCATTCCGTAAATTACTAACAGCATGTGACACTGTGACGGGGCGAAATAAAGAGTGGCCTCTGTGATTTTCCTGTAATGACATGGGGTGAACAGTGGGGAACACGGCGTGCTGTGTCTCTACGGGAACGGGGGATTTTGATGGCATTATTTGTTATCAGAAGGTCATCGTAGCACTGAAAGAGACCATCCGGCTTATGGCGGAGATAGACGAGATAATACCGAGGTGGCCGGTGGAGTGAGGGAGTAGGAGGATAAAATATGGACCCATTGTGGGTTTCAGTAGGCGTAACTGTCGTTTTAGTAGGTATAACCGGATATTATGCGTATCAGACTAGAAAAATCGCCAGGGCTTCTGAGGATGCTGCCAGAGCCGCAGTAGAACAGGCTCAGGAATTGAGGCAGCAAAGAATAAGCGCTTCACAACCAATCGTATGGCCTATGATTGCGGGGTGGAAGATTTATAGACTAGAGGTAGATATCGAAAACATTGGCAATGGTCCAGCGCTAGATATCGATATTTACCTTGGTCGTGGCGAAGACCTCATAATTAGTGACTGTGAACATACGTGTTTTAGCTATGTGATTGCAGGTGAAAAGAAAAACCACGACTTTTTAATTCAGAAGCGCAGTTTCACCGCTATGGGAGCGGAGCCACTAGATTCAAGCGTTATAAACAAACTTGTGGGTAAGTATACACTTCTCGTTGAATGGCGTGACCTCTATAAGTCAGGGCCATTCTTTCAGGCTAAACTTCCTTTCAGTTTGGAGATAGATTCTGGTGGCAAACTCTATACGAAAGAGGGTGTGGTAGTCATTGACAGAGTTATTGAGAAAACGATTTTAAGACGATAAGGGGGATTAGGGTATGAGCATTCTGGTTACTCCCCAGGGGGTATTCAAGCTATACCAGTTTGATACCGAGAAGGAATTCGAGCGGTGTGTGGTTTCCCAGGTCGAAATGATATTCGGCAGAAGGTGTGTTTATCTTGATTGTAAACGCAGGATTGGGAAGCAGGGGACCAAACAAAGCATCCCTGATGCATATCTTATTGATTTCAGCAGTCAGCGCGAGCCCAAATTGTTCATAGTCGAAGCCGAGATAGCTTCTCATGACCTTTTTCAGCATATAGGTGTGCAGATACTCCAATTCGCTCACTCATTTGCCAGCGCACCCCGGCAAGTTAAGCAGTTGCTGTTTGAGGAAGTGTCCAGGGACACGAAGGTCTATGAAGCCTGTGACAGCTACGCCCAAGAGTATGGCCTTCGCAATGTTGACAACATGCTGGACCACCTGGTGAATGACACTTTTCGGGCACTGATAATCATAGACGAAGCCACGGATGAACTGTATAAAGTGGTGAAAAACTTCAGGTTTCCGGTCGAAGTCATCGAAGTCGAGACATACCAGGGAGCGGGTGGCGATTATGTCTATCGCTTCACCCCTCTATTTAAAGACGTGTCCGACGTCAAGGAGTCTATCGAGGAACGAGAACAAAAAACTGTTGATATTTCAGAGTTTGATACTATTGTGGTGCCGGCGCGAGAAGATGGATTCCAGGAAACCTTCTTGGGTGAAAATCGGTGGTATCAAATCCGCATCCATGCGAGCATGATTCCACAGATAAAGTATATCGCCGCCTATCAGGTGGCACCGGTTTCTGCCATTACTCACTGGGCGCTGGTCAAGAATATCGAACCATGGCAAGACACCGGAAAATTCGTCGTCAATTTTGCCGAACCAGCCAAAGAAATAGGCCCTGTACCCCTAGTTCCCAAAAGTAGAGTAAAGGCACTGCAAAATGCCAGATACACTTCTTTTGACAGATTGCAGAAGGCCAAGACTCTTGATGAGGTATTTTGACGAGGCATGCCCTCGCGTGAACGGCTTTGGTATCTCCTGCAATCCAACAATTCGTCATATTGTTCCCCGTCGTCTCGTCCAAGAAGATAAACGGATCGCTTACAAGCCATCTGCTAGCCTGAAAGGCTATTTGCCTCCCAAAGTACTATTGACATGGACTCGTTCGACCGGCAATAATATGGAAGATTCAGAACTAAGAGGGAGGGAATATGGCAACAGCTTATTGTATGAAGTGCAGAAAAAAGAGGGAGATAAAGAATCCTAAGCAAATTACACTCAAGAACAAGAGACCGGCCGTACAAGGTACCTGTCCTGTTTGTGGCACAAAGGTGTTTCGGATAGGGAAAGCTTAAGTACCCATAAGTCTTTTCCGGCCTTTTTCCAACCCTTAGTCTACGTGACTAGGTTCATGGTCCAGAGCCAAAGGATTAAGGCACCTGTTGCTGATTCCGGCAGTGTAGAATCGCGGTAATTACTCACCAGGCAAACGTGGAGTTGTCCTGGCCAATCGTTAAGGTTGGACTACAATACCGCCAAAGGAATTCCTTTTGAACTAGTTTCGACCAGCCAATAGAAAATACTATACCGCGGGTTCATTGGCGTCATTGCCTGTTGGGAAGTAGATAGTCCGATTTCCAGCCGATAATGCACAATCTGGCTAATTGTTCAATAGGTCTAGCGAGATGCCAGGGAACTAGTGTTTCCTCGACTAACCGACGCTCACACTCACTCCTAAAGCCGCCCGGCTTCTTTGAAAGATTGCCAATGCTTTCTGGGGATAATTAGGAGAACGTGACTATCTGCTAATGTATCTACGTATTTCTCCAACTAATCCACGTCTTGCCGGTGCTGAGCTCGGGCTATAGCTTCGTAAATTTCCTTGACTGGCAATATCACTCTAGGTCGTTTTTGATGAGCATCCTTGATAGCTTGTTGAATCTGCTCTGGTGTCAGCAACATTGTCTACTCCTAGCAATTGCTACTTGAAGTCTGAAGTCTGGTACCTCCTTTTATCACCTCGAACCGTTAAAGTACTACGTAAGAGGCATATTGAGTTTTAACAGAGAACCAGCACGGCTTTGACTTTTGATAATCTAAATGTTAAAATATCATAATATTATGACCCTTCATTGGGCAAGGAGTAAAGCATGCCGGACACACCACTTGACCTGTTTAGGGCCGAGTTTTTCAAAGCTCTGGCTCACCCAGTACGGATAAGGATTCTACGGCTACTGCGCCCTGGCGAGAAGAGCGTTACGGAACTACAAGAAACGCTAGGGTTAGAGTCTTCCGCCGTTTCACAACAGCTTGCAATCTTGCGGACGAAGAATCTTGTAGTGGCGCGTAAGGATGGGACAAAAGCCTTGTATGCTGTCAGAGACCCTCAAATCCTTCAGTTGCTCGACTCCGCAAAGGAGATATTTGATAGGCACCTGATTAATAGCAGAGCCATGCTGACTGAACTGGAACAGGAGGAGAAAACACTCTCAGAAAGTGGCAGGGGGAATGCCGCTGAAAGGTGTGCAGAGGCCTAGTTGGAAGAAACTTCGAACCGGAGAGGGGTATGAGGAAGTTACAGGCATGGAAAGCGACGAGTTTAATCCTCACCAAAAGCGGGTAGCAAAAGAGAGGTGAGGGCAACAGACAGAGATGATTTACTGTCCTGTCTGCCGTAGGTATCGGTGGTCAGCTTCACCGAAATCAGCATAGTAGACAGGCAAAACGCGAGATAAGCTCCATTAGAGTGCTGATTGAGAGGTCGCTCTGATTTGTTAACACAAAAAGGGAGGTGTTTAAATGTCAATCAAACTTGGAGAAGTTCAGGCCAAGATGTCTGCCGACGTCAAGAAAACAGACGACATGACTGTTAGTCTGAAGGTCAGCTGGTCAGATAAGCTAGAGACAGTCAAGTTCAAGCCCTCTGAAGACCTCAAGAAAGGTGACACAGTAAAGATTACCGTCGAGAAAGTGTAACTGAGTATCGGTGGAGAATGGGAGAGGCTGAGCGACCTCTCAATCAGCACTCTAAAGCTTGGCTAAAGGGAACTGGGGCTGACAGCCGCGTGGCACAGGGATATCATGAACACGGTGCCTATTCCAACATGTGCTTGCCTGAAAGAGATAGTGGTCAATCAGTTGAAAGACATCCAAGCGCGTCTTGAAAATGAGCGCAACCGCCTGAAAGAGCTGAAGGTAAAGCTCAGTGGGGGTGCTTTGGAAGAGCGCGAGGGTAGCTATGGCAAGAGGGAAGAAACGGCTACCGAGTACTCTGGGCTGGAAAAGCAGTTTGCCTCGCTGCAGCGTACAAGTGAGGAGCTTGCCGAAGTAGAACATGCCCTCGGCAAACTGGAAAAAGGGACCTATGGTCTTTGCGATTCCTGTGGTAAGCCCATCCCGGCCGACCGGCTAGAAGTCGTTCCCCAGGCAAACCTTTGTGTAGAGTGTAAGGCTCGTCAGCCAAAAACGGGGGAAAGAAAGGGCTCTGAGAAAGAGGCTCCATAACTGGCAGAAGGAGTATAATCCTGGGAGTGAGAACCCGAGTATCTTGGAGGAGTTGCCGAGTGGAAGTTCTAAGGGGGGGGGGTGATGGTTAAACACATTCGCGGACAAGGTTACGCTGAATACCTCAAAGGGAACAGTTGGAGATGCAGTAGGTCTCCTACCGGAGCGCATCACTGGATTGTCGGAAACCAGATAATCTGCAAGTATTGTCTTATGGTGAAACAGCCCCAAACTGCCTGACTCGGCAGAGTGTAGGATTTTCGCTAAGCGTGGTTCCTGATAAAAGGAGTTAAAACTGAGGTGGCAAAAAACCTGGTTCTATCTGAAGCTGAGTTCGTCGAGTTTAAGCAATACTGTCGTGAAAAAGGGGTTGATTTATCTTACTTTGGCTCTGAAATTCTGGGCTCAAAGGAAGAAATTGAACATTATCAATTTAGTAGGCCTCAAGTTATAAAACTGAGAAAGCGCCGATTTACCTTTCAAGGGATACCCTATGATGTTGCCGAATGGCAACAGGCAGGAAAGATGGGACAGTAGCTTGCCACAAATTCAGGACGAATTTTTCAAGAAGAGGATACAAAGGGTGAAGGTCGATAGCTTTTCCAGGAAGGGAAAGACAAGCCATGGCTGAACGGATTTCTGTTTTCGACCTTGAGGGCGCGCCCTGCCCGCACGGTGGCAGCGTGATTTAGGTTAATGAGCGTAGCGGTGAGCCAAAAGAGCTATCTATCCCGTGTTTTCGGTGTGGCGTCTGTTGCACCAGGTATCAGGTTCGCCTAAGCCTAGTAGAGGCACGGCAAATTGCCGATGAGTTGGGCTTTGACTGGGACGAGTGGCTAGATAGATATGTTGACCAGAGATGGCCCGGGACTGACAGCTTTCTACTGCGCCATTGCAACGGGGCGTGTGTCTTTTTGGAACGGATAGAAGCTCGTAAACTGACCCGTTGTCTTATTCACTCCTTTAAGCCATCCGCTTGTAGAGAGTGGACGCCCAGCTTGTACCGACGGGACTGTCAGGAAGGACTTATTAAATATTGGGAATTAACGGTAAGCCCTTCAGGACAGTTTGAGGGCTCTCAGGAAAAACTTCGAGAGTTCTACTCTCTCTTGAGACCCCAGCCGAAGCCGGAGATTGAAAGATTACCTTGAATAAAAGACTACCCAAATATTCCCATTAAATTTCTGGGTAGCTTACCGCCTGCTCCCAGCTTCATCAACCTTTGCATCTGATAGAATTGGTTGAGGGTCCCCTTCCAGAGGCGTATAGGTAATCGGTTTCATATGAACGTTAGACAGCAAGCACTTAAGAATCACACATAATGACGTTTTGTTCTCATTTCGGATTTTACTCTATTGTAGTTCTCGTACCATGGATTTTTGATCCTGTTTACTTCTCCGATCATCCCCTAGATATATTAGACTTACTATTCCCTGCCAGATGAGCTAATCACACTGAACACCATCATACCTAGTACGACCAACAATCCCGCGACTAAAAACGGATTCAAATACACCGATTTAACTCCCAACTTCTCCAAGTCCCCCATCGCTTTCATCAGATCGATCGCAAACACTGCCGGACCGATTATAGCGAACGATGAAGCCACTTGGTATGTGTTACGCGCCAAATCCTTTTTTGGAGGCACCCTGAAAAACGATACAATAACTAAGTACAATGAGAAAACGAGTATCGCAATACTCAGTACCATCGCCGCTACATTTAATCTTCCGCCTTGTAAAGCAGCTTGCATGAGGTACATGCTCGCAATAAAATACATCGGCACTAGAGCCATAAAATAGTGTCTCCGTACTCCACCGACTGCTTTTGAAGGCTCCTTCTCAAATCCAACATGCTCCATCACACGATTCAATGGCCGACGCATTCCAGGGATTAGCCCAACGAGCACTGCTATGATCAAGACTCCTACTAGAACATATACGTGCCACCATTGAAAAGACCCCGACCCTCGTTCAAGCCACCAATAGAGTGCGATTATCGCAAGGCACACTACAATAACTGCCACCAGTCTCTTTATAACTTCTTGCTTTTCTAGAACCTGCTTCGCCTTATACCAGTGTTCGTCAGCCTTGCCCTCTGGGCACCCTTCCCTCTCCCAAATCGCGTGAGCCAAGTGCCTTATTTTTTTCTCAGTAACCATGGTCACCTCCTACTGTGCACGCAAGTTGATCCTTGTCACATAATAACACGTCAACAATGGGTACAACATCGGTGCCAAGTTGTCTTCGCAACATGTTGACGAACTATGCGATGTATCGAATTATCATTGAACAAAACTGACTATTGTTCAGTCATGTCGGGGTGGTAGCTGAGTTGACAGGAATAGAGGTCGTGGCCTAACATTTTGCAGAGTTGAATTGCCCGAACACGGGTGGGAAAACTACAGGAGGCCGTGTGAGTCTACCAGACGAAAGATTGATATGGCAGCGAATAAAGGAGCTGGAGAACGAAGACGTCTGGACAATCCAGCAAAAGAAAAGGAACAAAATCGTGTACGTGTCTGCTTCTGATATAACCATCGATGGAAGAATAACCAGACCGGAAAGAAAAGATGTGCAGGAATACTGTCAGTTCTTGATTGGACACGGAATTATCACGGAGAAGAATAGGCCACCTCGTAATTGGGCGGGTGGCCGCAAAACAGGGCGGGTCATTATGGCAATTCTTGCGGCTGCCTTACCTGAGTACATAGAGGCTTTCTCTCAAAATAACCGCTACTCGCCCGGGTTATCGGGAATTAGACTGCGTAGCTGATTGTGACCATGCCAAATCAAACACGGACCCTGAACGGTAGAAGTTCTAAGTCCTTGCTAGTACCATCTACTGTTACCTTAACTCAGCTTTGCTATACTTCTGCCAAATAAATGTAAGCGGAAGGAATGTATGGACCGGTGGAATAAGTTGCTTGAACGGCAACTCCTCAGTTGGAGTGCCGGATGGTTACCACCAATTGACCTCATGAGCGCAGTTGTTAGGGGTGTTATTGAGCAACGCTTGAGAAAATTCGGAGAAAAGCACCACTTGAATTGGTGGGGTTCCAATATTAAGACACAGTGGCTCCTGGGTTGGAGAGAAGGCGAAATAAAGCGACAGGTACAAGTCAGGTTAGATGGGTGGGGAGGGAACTATCATATAGTCGTGGCAGGTATAGCTATCAAACCTGAAGAAGATGATTCAACCATCGAGGAACTAAAAGGCTACCATGAGGAGATTGTTTACGACGGAGTTATTTATGAAATCGATGCAGAGGGACATCCACATTATCACAAAAACAAAGTCATAGAGGCGACAAAGAAGCTGTCTACCGCTTATGACAAAGCAAAAAACCTTTAGTTAGCTACCTAAATGCTCAAGTTAAAACGTGGAATGTTGTATTGTAACCTCGCCACGTTAAACACGCACGCTGAACGGTAGAAGTCCTATGTTATTGTGTCCCCACAATCCCGATTGTGGCGCACTGCACAAAACAGCGTTTTGTGACTTCTTGACTCCATATTACGTTTTGGACACCGCAACCTATTGATAATTCCTTCACTAGTGATATAATAGTTCCATAAGGCTCATATACATGAAAAGTCGGAGCTAAATTGAAGCTGAGGAATACGAAAGGAAAAGGAGGTTAGAAAGTCCTGAAATTGAAGCTAAAGATAGAACCTTGCGAAGTTAAACGATCTCACATGCGATAGGAGGTATAGCACACATGGTAGACTTCATAGTTCCACACTGGGTCAAAGATAAATTACTAGATAGTGAGAAGGTCATTTCAAAGCTTTCCGATCGAA